>OGCM01001835.1_pt1 | contig 23016 bp, 19 predicted proteins | sample 1570151 | NCBI WGS metagenome assembly OGCM01 (sample SAMEA4370582, study PRJEB24528) | human gut metagenome
AAGAGCGGTTCCGTGTCCGGCGCAAGCCGGATGCGGAACCGCTCTTCTTTGACCTTGAGGGGGTCCGGGGGAAATCATTTCCCCCGGCGGGGTCAAGGGGCAGAGCCCCTTGCCGCCGGAGGCATTCCCTATTCTTCGGCCTTCGCTTTCTGGTGCTCGGCGATGACCTTGTCGACGATGGGCTGCGGGGCTTCTTCGTAGTGGTCGAATTCCATCGTGAAGACGCCCTGGCCGCCTGTGATGGAGCGAAGATCAGGCGCGTAGCGGAGCACTTCGCTCATGGGGATGTGAGCCTTGATTTCCGTGATGCCGACCTGAGAGTCGGAACCGAGCACCTTGCCGCGACGCGAGGAGAGGTCGCCGATGACGTCGCCCATGTACTCGTCCGGGACGGAAACGCAGAGCAGCACGATGGGTTCGAGCAGAACGGGTTTCAGGGACTCGATGGCTTTCTTGAAGGCCAGCGAACCGGCCACCTTGAAGGCCATTTCCGAGGAGTCGACCGTGTGGTAGCTGCCGTCATAGAGGCGGACCTTGAAGTCCACGACCGGGCAGCCGGCGATGAAGCCGCGGGCCGCGCTTTCCTGAACGCCCTTGTCGATGGCGGGGATGTAGTTGCGCGGGATGGCGCCGCCGACGATGGCGTCTTCGAACACGTAGCCGGAACCGCGCGGCAGGCCTTCCATTTCGATCCAGCAGTCGCCGAACTGGCCGCGTCCGCCGCTCTGCTTCTTGTGGCGGCCTTGCACCTGTACCTTGCCGCGAACGGTTTCACGGTAGGGGACCTTAGGCGTCTTGAGCAGGATTTCCACCTTGTAGCGGCGTTTGGCGCGCTCGACGGCGGTTTCGATGTGGAGCTGGCCCATGCCCGAAAGCAGGATGTCGCCGGATTCCTCGTCGCGGCTCAGCTTCAAGGTCACGTCCTCATCCAGCAGCTTCTGGACGGCGGCGTACACCTTGTCTTCGTCGCCCTTTTCCTTCGGCGCGAGGGCGAAGGTGATGAGCTGCGGGGCGAGCTGCGGCATGGCGACCGCGAAGGGGGCCTTGTCGTCGCTGAGCGTGTCGCCCGTGCGGGTATTTTTCAGCTTGCCCACCGCAATGATCGCGCCGGGGCCGAGCACATCCTTGCAGGGCGTCTGCGTTTTGCCGTCAAGATAGAGGAGGGTGCCGAGGCGTTCGGATTCCTCGGTGCGCATGTTCTTGAGCGTCGATTCGGAGCTGATGGTACCGGAGATCACGCGCACCATGTTGAGCTGGCCGGAGAACGGGTCCGCAATGGTCTTGAAGACGAGGCCGCAAGCCGGGCCTTCGTCGTTGGAGGCGCGTTCGTTGCCGTTGGCGTCGAGGAAGGCCGGACGTTCGAGCGGCGAGGGGAAGAGGCGGGCGATGGCGTCGAGCAGTTCGCGTCCGCCCTTGTTTTCGAGGGAGGAGCCCACCACGACCGGGGTCAGGGCCGCGTTGAGCACGCCCCTGCGCAGGCCGACTGCGAGGTCTTCCTCGGAAAGGGAGCCTTCCTCAAGGTATTTTTCCATCAGCTCTTCATCGGATTCGGCGATGTTCTCAACGGTGGTGTCGTGCAGGAGGGCCGCTTCGTCCGCGAGGGCTTCGGGGATGAGGGCTTCGGTCACGGCGCCGTTTTCGCCGAACATAAGGGCCTTGCCGCCAAGGATGTCTACAATGCCGGTAAACGCGTCGCCATCCATGATGGGCATGTACAGGGTGACGGGTTTCATGCCGAGCACAGCGGAAAGGCCGTTGAAGGCCATGTCGAAATCGGCGCGGTCACGATCCATTTTATTGATGAACACGAAGGACGGCAGTCCGGCTTCGCGCACGGCGTTCCAGATGCGGCGGGTGAGGGGGCGCACGCCGTCGACGGCATCGATGACGAGGACGGCCGCGTCGACGCCCATCAGCAGGTAGGGAAGGTCACCGGTAAAGTTGGTGTCGCCGGGGACGTCCATGAGGAAGTGGCGATCTTTGTTCCAGAGGAAAGTGGCGAATCCGGGCTGGATGGAGCCGCGGCGCTTGATTTCTTCCGGTTCGTAATCAAGAGTGGTCGTGCCTTCTTCAATGGCTCCCAGACGGTTGATGACGCCGCTCTGGAAGAGCAGCATTTCCGCCAGTGAGGTTTTTCCGCAGCCGCCTGTACCGATCAGGGCGTAGGTTCGCTGGCTATCCAAGGCTTTGGACATAGTCCTCTCCTGCTTCTGTGGGTGTTACCAGTTCCTTCCGGGTCACCCCGGAGGGAGTGCCGTTATGTTCCCCGCGCAACGGGGCACGGGAAAAAGGATCTCTGTGAGGCCCCGCGCACGGCGGGCCCGCTTTCGATCTGTTCTTACCGTTTGTCATAGGGAGTAGTCTCTATAGATGTCAAGGGGGTCTTTTCCCCCGCGTGGTTGCTGTGTTTTTTTCCGGGCTGCGGGACCGTCGCCCGGCGCTTGTGTTTTTTTGTGCAAATAAGGGGGCGGACGCGCGGGGCGGAACCCGGGCATCATTGACAGCTGGGGCGAAACGGGTAGTATTTCGGCTTCAATGGGAAAACGTCTTTTTCCCTGAACCGTGTGAGGGATGTTTTGACTGCTGCACCTCGGGCCAAGAAAAGCCTTGGCCAACATTTTTTGAAAGACGCCAAAACCTCGGCCCGCATCGTGGATCTTTTGCGGATCGGGCCGGAGGACCGGGTGTTGGAAATCGGCCCCGGTCCGGGCGCCATCACCGGCATCATCCACGAGCGGGGCCCCGCCGAGTTCCGCCTCATCGAAAAGGACAGCTATTGGGCTGCCCATCATGCCGAGCTGGAACGCCCCGCCCCCGCCGTGCAGGTGCTCAATGCCGACGCGCTGGCCTTCCCCTGGGAGTCGCTGGAAGGCCCGTGGAAAATCATCAGCAACCTGCCTTATAATGTCGGTTCGCCGCTCATGTGGGATATCGTGTCCCGGACGCCGGACCTGACGCGGGCGGTGTTCATGGTGCAGAAGGAAGTGGCCGAGCGGCTGTACGCCAAGCCTGGGACCAAGGACTACGGCGCGCTGTCGGTCTGGATCCAGAGCTATGTCCGGGTCGAGTGGGGCTTTGTGGTCGGGCCCGGTGCGTTCAATCCGCCTCCGAAGGTGGATTCCGCCGTGGTCACGTTCATCCCCCTGCCTCGGGAACGGCATCCCGCTGACCCGAAGGCCCTTTCCTCCATACTGAAGCTTTGTTTCCAGTTGCGGCGCAAACAGCTGCAATCGATCCTCCGGCGTGCGGGCAGGGACGGTACCGTCGCCGAGCTCGAGCGGCTGGGGATCGCCCCGGAAGCGCGTCCCGAGACGCTCACGCCGGAACAGTTTCAACAGCTTGCCGGAATTTTTGGACGTTCGGGGAGTTGACTTCCCCGAAAAAACATGATTGACCAAAAGAACGGCTGAGCCAAGTTTTGCCCCAATAAATGCCCCATGATCAGAGGGCGTTGTGCCGGATAAAAGGTGCTGCCCTGTGACGTCGGGCGCGATTGCGGAGCGGGTCGTGGTGGTGTATCATGCCCTGTCGTCCGTGGTCCGAAACGAGCAGAAGGAGTCGATGATGACCAAGGCAGATCTCGTCGCGCAGATTGCGGCCCGGGCCAACATGACCAAAGCGGCTGCGGAACGTTCCCTCAATGCCATGCTGGAATCCGTTCAGGAAATGCTGGCAGAAGACGGAAAGCTCACCTTGACCGGTTTCGGCACATTCGTTGCAGAAACGCGTCAGGAACGTCAGGGACGTAACCCCCGTACCGGCGATGTCATCACCATCGCGGCCTCCAAGGTGGTGCGGTTCCGTCCCGGAAAGATGCTCAAGGATGCGCTAAACAAGTAAGGAGAAAGCAGATGTTGCACGGCGAAACGATCCACAGCCCCCTTCCTCAGGACATTCCGTGGTGGTCCCCCGATTTCGCGGTCTTCTTTGGGGTGCTCTACCTCGTGCTGTTCGTGATCGGCACCGGCGTGGGCTATGTGATCCTGCGCTCGATCTGGGACACCTGCCGGGGCGGCTGCGGTTGCCACGGTGAGGAGCACCCGGCGGAAAGTCATTAGGGCTTGCCTTTTTTCGGAAAGTCGTCTATCTTCCCCTTTCTGTCTTCAGGCCGGGTGCTTTTTGTCGCCCTCCTTGGAGAGTATTTCGCAAAGAGGGGGTGATGACCAATGCCCGGAGTCTTTCTGAACGAAGACGACTATAACTTCGATATCGCTCTGCGCCGCTTCAAGAAGCAGGTGGAAAAGGCTGGCATTTTGTCTGAAATGAAGAAGCGCCAGCACTTCGAAAAGCCGAGCGTCATGCGCAAGAAGAAAAAGGCCGCCGCCCGCAAGCGTCTGCTGAAGAAAATGCGTAAGATGAACGCCGCTTAGTCCTTTCCGTTTCTTCGTCCTCCCGGATGCGGAAACGGAAAGACAAGGGGTTTGGAACGCTCCATCGTTTTGACGGGAGTGCATCCCGTCCTTTTTGGCGGGGCTCCTCCCGCAGACGAGCGGAGCGTTTCCGTGTTTGTCCCGCTTGTCTTTCCGACAACCGGGGCGGACGATCTCGTAGGCGATAGAGGTGGATACACGGGAAGTCCTTTCGGCTTTCCGTGTTTTTTCAATCATCATCTCCCGGGAATTATCATGTCTCTGACAACGCGTATTGAGCAGGACTACATTGCCGCCTACAAAGCCAAGGATGCCCTGCGCTTGGGTGTGCTGCGCCTTTTGAAGACGGCGGCGAAGAACCTGCAGGTGGAACTCATGCGGCCCGTCACCGACGAAGAGCTTGCCACCGTCATCCAGAAGCAGGCCAAACAGCGTCAGGACTCCATCGAGCAGTTCACGGCGGCCAATCGGCCCGATCTCGCCGAGAAGGAAGCCGCTGAACTTTCCATTTTGAAGGATTACCTTCCTGAGCCGCTTTCCGAGGAAGAACTGGCCGCGGCCATCGACGCCGCCATCGCCGCGCTTGGCGTGACCAACATGTCCGGCATGGGCAAGGTCATCCAGTCCGTGATGGGCGACTATAAAGGCCGTGTGGACGGCAAGGCCGTCAGCGCTGCGGTCAAGGCGCGCCTGAGCTAGCCCCCCGCGCGGGACGCCGCGCCGGGAGGAAGTGAGTTTGCATGGATAGCCGTACAATAAAGGCTCTTGAATTCGGCAAGGTGCTGGAGCATCTTGCCGGCTTGTGTGTGTCCGAGGCCGGCCGCAGGGTCAGTCTCGGCCTTTTCCCGTTGCGCGATGCGGACGCCGTCAACGCCGCGCATACCCTTTTCGACGAAGTGCGCACGTGGTCCGCGCACAGCGGCTTCCGCCTGTCCGATTTTCCGGATCTCGAGGGGCTTTTCCCCCATCTGGAAAAGGCCGCCGTGTCCCCGTCCTCCGCGCCGCTCGACGCCGACGCGCTGTGGGCGCTCCGCGAAACCCTGCTCCAGGGCCGCAAGGCCGCTCAGTCCATCAATGAAAACGGTGCCATGTGGCCTTCATTGCGGGATCTCGTGGCCTCCATGCCCCTGCCGGAGATGACCCTTTCGGCCCTGTCCCGCTGCCTCGGCGATGACGGGCTCATCAAGGATGAAAGTTCCCCCGAACTGATGCTCGTGCGCGGCGAATTGCGCCGTCTGCACCTCATGTGCCTGCGTAAGGTCAAGGATTTCGCTGTCCAGTACAACATCGCCCAGTACCTTCAGGACGATTACATGACGTTGGCTTCGGACCGTTACGTCCTGCCGCTCAAGTCGAATTTCAAGGGCCGCATTCAGGGCATCATCCACGATTACTCCAATACCGGCGAAACCTGCTATTTCGAGCCTCTGTTCCTCGTGGAGCAGAACAACCGCCTGCAAGAGCTCAAGCGCGAGGAACGCGAGGAAGAGCGCAAAGTGCTGCGCTACCTTACGGATATCGTGCAGAACGAATTGCCGTTCATCCGCTCGGCGTGGGACCTGCTGGTCCGGCTGGACGTGGAGCTTGCCAAATGCGGGTTGGCGGCCTTGTTCGACGGCGCGTGCGCCACGATCAGCCCCGACGGGGAAGACGCGCCGTTATCCCTGCTCGGCGCGCGTCACCCGCTTCTCGCGCTCGATCCGCAGATCCGCAAGCAGGGCGGCCCGCATCCGGTGGACCTCATTTTCCGGCCCACGGATCGCGCGCTCGTCATCAGCGGCGGCAACGCGGGCGGCAAGACCGTATGCCTCAAGACGCTCGGTTTGCTGGCGATCATGACGCTCGCCGGATTGCCGGTCCCGGCGGCGAAGGGTTCCGCCATCCCGTGGTGGACGTCGATCCACGCGTTCATCGGCGACGAGCAGAGCCTTGATGATCATCTTTCCACGTTTACGGCACAGATCAGGCATCTCGGCAATGCATGGGAAGCTACGGATCGCCGTACGCTCATCCTGCTCGACGAGTTCGGTGCCGGTACCGATCCCGCGCAGGGGGCGGCGCTGGCTCAGGCCGTACTCGACGGCCTCCTCGAACGCGGGGCGCATGTGGTGGCCGCGACGCATTTTCCGGCCCTGAAAACCTACGCGCTGACCCGTGAGGGCGTGCGCGCCGCTTCGGTGCTGTTCGATCCGGGCACGAAAAAGCCGCTGTTCCGGCTGGCCTACGATCAGGTCGGCGCGAGTCAGGCGCTGGACGTGGCCCGCGAGCACGGGCTCCCCGAATCGGTATTGCGCCGTGCGGAACAGTATCTGTTACTGGACGGTCAGGATATGACGGCGGTGATGGATCGCCTGAACGCCTTGGCCGCCAAGCGCGAAGGCGAGCTTGATGCGCTCAAGGCCGAGCAGCAGCGTACCCGCGAAAAGCGCAAGGCCGTGCAGGAGCGTTTCGAGCGTGAGCGTGAACGCCTCATCAAAGACGTGCGCGAGCTGTCCGCCAAGGTCATGAAGGACTGGCAGGAAGGCAAGGCCGGGCACAAGCAGGCCCTCAAGGAGCTTGCCAAGGTCCGCGCCGAACTGCACGTTTCTCCGGAACAGGAAGAAGCGGCGGCCCCGGCGTTCGGCATTGCGGAACTCAAGCCGGGCCAGCATGTGATGCACCGTCCTTGGAACAAGAAAGCCGTGGTGCGCGAAGTCGACGCCAGGCAGAACCGGTTCAAGCTGGACATGAACGGCGTGACCCTGTGGGCCGATGCCGCGTTGCTCGGCCCCGCCGATGCGCCGCAACAGCAGGCCAAGCCGAAGTCCGGCGTGCTGGTGCGGACGACCGCCGGAGGCGATCCCGAAATATCGCTCCTCCGGCTGGATCTGCGCGGCAAGCGGGCGGATCAGGCTCTCGGCGAACTGTCGCAGTACCTCGACCGGGCGCTGCTGTCCGGGCGCGAGGGTGTGGAAATCGTTCACGGTCGCGGTACGGGGGCCCTCCGCAAGGAAGTGCACGCGTTCTTGAAGACCTTCCCCGGTATAGCCTCGTTCGCGCTGGCCCCTGAGGATCAAGGGGGCGACGGCGTGACGATTGTTACTTTTAAGTAAGTTTGAGAAATGGGGGGAGACCCCCTTTCCCTCAAGCGTATTCCCCTCTCTGAAACTTTATAAAAAGAAGAAAGGGTTTGACTGCGGTAGATCCTGCTTTATATGAGAAGGACTGCGGAAACGGCGTGAGATTTTTGAGAGTCCCGATTGAGGCGTGCTCCAAGATGAGGGGCGCGGGGAAGTCTTCCCCGGACAAAGCCGGAGGGACCGGCCTGGCTGATGCGGAGGCCGCGAGCACTGGATAATGAGCTTTACGGGCATCGGCGCCATGCGCCCCTTGCCGCCGGAGGCGTACGGGAGCGTATGGGACGGAACGCAAGAGCCATTCAGGAAATCAAGGCGCGCTTGAATCTGGTGGACATTGCCCGACGGTACGTGGACCTGAAACGCAATGGGCCTCGCTGGGTAGCGCCTTGTCCTTTTCATCAGGAGACCAAGCCCTCGTTTTCCATCAACGAGGAAGAAGGTTTTTTTTATTGTTTCGGTTGTCAGGCTTCCGGCGACTTGTTCGATTTTTACGGGCAGATCAACGGGCTGGATTTCAAGGAAACGCTTGAACAGCTCGCGGAAGAGGCTGGCGTCACGCTGGAACGCGGGCCGCAGAAGCACGACGGCCAGCCTGCCGGACAAACCATGTCCAAACGGCGGCAGCTGCTGAAAATCCATGAGATCGCGGCGGCGCATTTCACGGAGAACCTCTCAGGCCGGGACGGCGCGGAATGCCGGGACTACATGGCCCGGAGAGGGATTTCGGAAGAGGTGGCGAAACTCTTTGGGCTTGGCTGGAGCCGCCGGGACTGGCAGTCGCTCGCGGAAGTGCTGCGGCGGGCCGGATTCAGCGAATCGATGGGCGTGGAGGCCGCGCTGCTGGCAAGAGCGAGCGGGGCAGGGCGTATGACCGTTTCCGCGGGCGGTTGATGTTTCCCATCCGCAGCCTTTCGGGGAACGTCATCGCGTTTGGCGGGCGCATCATCGCCAACGAGGACGAAGCCAAATACATCAACAGCAGTGATTCGCAGTTGTACAAAAAAGGCGAACACTTGTACGGACTGCAACAGGCCCGGCGAGCCATTGCGACGGGAAAGCCCGCCATGTTGACGGAAGGTTACATGGACGTGGTGACGCTGCACCAGTTCGGCTACTCCAGTGCGGTGGGCGTGCTCGGCACGGCGTTCACCCCGGAACAGGTGAAACGGATTTCAGGGTTTACGTCGCATGTGGAGCTGCTTTTCGACGGCGACGGGCCGGGCCGCAAGGCCGCGCTCCGGGCGTGCGAGATGCTGTTGACGCGGGGGTTGTCCTGTAAAGTCGTCCTTTTTCCGGAGGGCGAGGACATCGACAGCCTGTTACGGACGCAGGGAACGGACATTTTTGAGGATTTGCGCAGGAATGCGCCGGAGGGCATGGCCTTCTGCGTGCGTTGCCTGCGCGATATGGCCCCCCGGGAAGCCGTGGACTGGGCGCGCGAGTTTCTCAGGCAGGTTGAACTGCCCGAACTCGTCAGCCGTTTCGCGTCCACATTGAGCACCGGCTTGGGGCTGGCGGAAAGCGAGTTGCGAGCGGATCATTGAGAGCCGCGGCGCGCGGGCGCTTCCGCGCAACGCGGGCGGTCAGGAGACCCGGCCGCCCGTGCGGACGAATCCCAGAGACAGGGAAATCATGACCTTTGCGGTCCGGTATCCCTCCTCTCTGCCCCGCCTTCGGGAGCTTGGGGCCCATCTGGTTCTGAGTGCCGCGTGGGCGCGGGATCTTTGGCAAAAACTTGAAGAGTACCCTGTGGATGAAGTGGTGCAGCATCTTGACCCCAGGGAAAAGCGTTTCTGGATCCGGTGCCGCACCGGGGACGTGCCCCCCCTCGACAACGAGGAGGGTGAATTCGGCGCAATCCGCACCATGCTTGATACGTTGCATTTGACCGCGCAATCGGCCTCGGTTTCGGCCGCATTGCGTCAGGGAGCCGGCGCAGGCAATTTTGAGGCCGATTTGGAATATTTGCGCGCCCTTCAGGAAACGTTGGAGAGGACTCATGGGGAACAACATTAAAGATATCCAGCAGATCAAGAGCCTCATCGCCAAAGGCAAGGAGATGGGCTTCCTCACGTTCGAGGAAGTGAACAAGGCTGTCCCGCTGGAAATGAATACACCCGAGCAGTTCGAGGAGATCATCGGGATCTTCGATCAGCTCGAAATCGCCATTGTGGATCTGGAAAAGGACGGCAAGAAAATCCCCGTCACCTCGGCTGAAACGGACGGTGAACAGTCCGAAGAACGCCTTGAACTGGTGGACAGCGAAGACGCCGCCGACTTTTCCTCCCGCAGCACGGACCCGGTCCGTATGTACCTGCGCGAAATGGGCGCTGTGCCGCTGCTCGATCGTGACGGCGAAGTTACCATCGCCAAGAAAATCGAGCAGGGCGAGCAGGATGTCCTGTACGCGCTCGTGGAAGTCCCGGTCGCGGTGGAAGAACTCATCAACGTGGGCGAAGACCTCAAGCTCAACCGCATCAAACTGAAGGATGTGGTCAAGACCATTGAGGAAGACGACCCCACTGAAGACGAGATGAACCAGCGAACCCGCGTTATCCTGCTGCTGGAGGAAATCCGCCAGACATTCAAGAAAAAACGCAAAATCTACGCCAAGTTGGACGAATGCTGTACGCTGGAGCGCCGCGTGACCGCCATTCAGAAGGAAATCATGGCGTTCAAGGAAGAAATCGTCACGCGCCTGCGCGACATCAAGCTGGAAAAGACGCTCATCGACCGGATCATCGAGACGGTGGAAGACTACGTCCGCCAGATGCGCAACTGTCAGCGCGACCTGTCGGCGTACCTCCTGTCCACGGGCAAGAATCAGGAAGAAATCAAGGACCTGTTCCGCAAGCTCGATTCCCGCGACATCAGCCCCGTGCTTGCCGCCAAGGAATTGAACATGAGCGTGGACGAGCTGTTCTCCTACAAGGAAATGATCCTTGGGAAGATCGAAATCCTCCAGCGCCTTCAGGAAAAATGCTGCCACAATGTGAGCGATCTTGAAGAAGTTCTCTGGCGCATCAAGCGCGGCAACAACGCCGCCATGCGCGCCAAGCAGGAGCTCATCCGCTCGAACCTGCGCCTTGTGGTCAGCATCGCCAAAAAGTACACGAACCGCGGCTTGCAGTTCCTCGACCTGATTCAGGAAGGCAACATCGGCCTGATGAAGGCCGTGGACAAGTTCGAGTATCAGCGCGGCTACAAGTTCTCGACCTATGCCACATGGTGGATCCGTCAGGCCATTACCCGCGCCATCGCGGATCAGGCCCGCACTATCCGTATCCCGGTGCATATGATCGAAACGATCAACAAGCTCATCCGGACCTCCCGCTATCTCGTTCAGGAACTCGGGCGCGACCCGACTCCGGAGGAAATCGCGGACCGCATGGAATATCCTGTGGACAAGGTCAAGAAAGTGCTCAAGATCGCCAAGGAACCCATTTCCCTCGAAACTCCCATCGGCGACGAGGAAGATTCGAGCCTTGGGGATTTCATCGAGGACAAGAAGGCCGTCGCGCCCGCCGAAGAGGTGGTCAACACCAAGCTCTCCGAGCAGATCGCGTCCGTGCTGGCGGATTTGACGCCGCGTGAGGAGCAGGTGCTCCGCAAGCGTTTCGGCATCGGCGAAAAGTCCGACCATACCCTCGAAGAAGTGGGCAAGCTGTTCAACGTAACCCGTGAGCGTATCCGCCAGATTGAAGCCAAGGCGCTCCGTAAGCTCCGCCATCCCGTGCGCAGTCAGGTTCTGCGTTCTTTCTACGATAGCTGATAAAAAATCGGGGATGGGACCCCTTGCAGAAAAGGTTTCCCATCCCCGGATGCTTCCTTTCACCTCTTTGCCCTTGTCAGGGAAAGAGGAAAAAGCCTCCCGGTTTTATTCTCCGGGAGGCTTTTTGTTTGAGCGAGAAGTCAACGAGGCGGAGCGGTTCCGTCGATTTCTTCGATACGGCGTTTTATTGTGACCATAAGGTCAGATACTAGCTGCAACTCTCGGATGATAGTGGCATGCTTGCAAGTGAGCCTCGGAGATCGTCGGGCGATTTCCACAGCTTTTCGGGCAAATTCGGGTTCAGCTATGAAAAGCGCCAAAAACGCCTTGCCCGTTTCTATCCATTGCTGTTCAGCGTCAATTTTCGGGCGTTCCTTATACATAACCTATTGTAGCGCATTATACTGCGTAACACAAGTACCGATTTCGCGGTTATGTTCCGGTATTATGGATAAAATGACCTTTGCGAAGCCGTTTGGTGATATGCTGAAAGAAAAACGCAAGTTACGTGGCCTCTCCCAGATGGGGCTGGCCATGAAGTCAGGGCGTTCTCTTCGTTGCATCCAATACCTTGAGGCGGGCACACAAGAGCCGACTTTGTCCACGCTGTATGCGCTCGCCCATGCGCTGGATCTCCGGGTTATGGATTTGATCGAGGCGCTGCCTGAGGAATTGAACGATATGTACAACTAGTCCGTCTAACGATGATTCCGGAATGTCACAAACTGTTTCCTGTTGTTAACAACGGAGGGGCATGAGCTTTTGGGCTTCCATGCGGCGGAATATGGCAAGTATTCCGTGAGTGGGCGCATCAAGAGGTCTGCCTGCTTTATGACATTTGCTTATGCATGAAAAAAGGCCCGCTAGGGGGCCTCTTGGGAACTGCTTGTCTTAAATGACGTCGAAGCGTTCAAAACTCATCATCAGCCCGGCCCGGCCTTGTGTTGCCGACCGGAGGTCTGTGGAGAAGCCGAAGAGCTTGCTGAGGGGGGCAAGGCCCTGCACAAGCTTGAGCCCCGCGTGGTCGAGGATGTTCTCAACTTTCCCGCCGCGCGTGCCGAACAGGCTGATGGCGGGGCCGAGGTTGGCTTCCGGCGCGGAGATTTCCACAAACATAAGCGGCTCCAGCGTCGTGACCTGTGCGGCTTCGAGGGCGGAGCGCAAAGCGATGCCCGCGGCCATATGGTAGCCCGCGACCGTGGAGCCGTCACGCCGGGGCATGGCGGTGATTTCGACGTCCGCGTCCTGAAGGGGGTAACCGGTAACGGGATCGGACTGGAGCGCGTTTTCCACGCCCTGCCTGACCGCATCGACGAAGGTGGCGGGGAGGATGGCCGTATCGATGGCGAACCGGATCTGGTTGCCCGAACCGCGTTCACGCGGGGCGATGGACAGGGCGACTTCACCGATGTGCGTTTCCTTGCCGAGCTCACGGTCGAATATACCGGTCGCGGATGCCGTGCGCTTCGGCGTTTCGCGGCGGATGACCTGAGGCTGGCCCACGCGGGGCGCGATGCCGTATTCGCGGCGGATGCGCTCAAGGATTACATCAAGATGGAGCTCGCCCATGCCGGACACGATGCGGTGGCCGGACCCTTCGTCGATGGCGACGGTCAGGGTCGGATCTTCAAGGGAGAAGCGGTCGAGGGCTTCGTCGAGGGCTTTGCCTTCGTCGGCGTTGCGGGGCTCGATGGCGAGGGAGATGACGGGCTGGTAGGCTTCGATGGACTCCAGCAGCAGTTTGGAGCCGGGCGCGCCGACGGTATCGCCGGTGCGCGCCGAGCGCAGCCCGATGACCGCCACGATGTCCCCGGCCTTGGCTGCGTCCACCTGCTCACGGCGATCGGCATGGAGCCGGTAGAGCCGCGAGATGCGTTCGTCGGCGCGCTGGGTGACGTTGCGGCAGGGATCGCCCTCTTTCAATGTCCCGGCATACAGGCGGACAAGGGCCAGCTTGCGCCCTCCATCCATCATGACCTTGAACACCAGCCCGGTGAAGGGCAGGGCGGGATCGCAGGGAACGGTGCCGTCGGTCCCGTCTTCGGGGTTGTGGGCCGTGACGGGCGGCAGATCGGCGGGGGCGGGCAGGTAGGCGATCACGGCGTCGAGAAGCGGCTGGACGCCGGTGTTTTTGAGTGCCGAACCGCTGAGGACAGGCGTCACGCGGCGGGCCAGCGTAGCCCGGCGAATGGCGCTGCGGATGTCTGTTTCCGTGTATTCGCCGCCGAGATACTGTTCAAGAAACGCATCGTCGTTTTCGGCCAGCCGTTCCAGCATCTGCTCGCGCCACGGGGCGGCCAGTTCCGCGTCCGCTTCGTTGAGGGGCGAACGGGTCCATGTCTGCCCTTGATCGGACTCGTCAAAATCAAGCCGCTCCAAGGTCACGAGATCAATGACGCCCTGAAATGTCTCCGCCGCGCCCACGGGAATGACGACGGGCAGCGGGTTTGCACCGAGCCGGGTCTGCATGGACTTGAGCACGGCGGAAAAGTCCGCGCCGATCCGGTCCATCTTATTGACGAAGGCGAGCTTCGGCACGCCGAAGTGTTCCGACTGCCGCCAGACCGTTTCCGATTGCGGCTCCACGCCGCCCACGGCGCAGAAGACGCCGACCGCGCCGTCGAGTACGCGGAGCGAGCGTTCCACTTCGATGGTAAAGTCAACGTGGCCGGGCGTATCAATGATGTTGACAGTGGTTCCGTTCCATTCGCAGGTCGTGCAGGCCGAGGTGATGGTGATGCCCCGCTCTTGTTCCTCGGGCAGGTAGTCCATGGTGGCCGTGCCGTCGTGGACCTCGCCCATGCGGTGGATTTTGCGGGTATAGAACAGCATCCTCTCGGAGAGGGTGGTCTTCCCCGCGTCGATATGCGCGATGACGCCGATGTTGCGCACAGCCTGTGTCATGGAAACTCCTTTTAGAGCGGATTCGCTTTGTAAAGAGGATAGAGGCTCTGGAGAAGGGGATGCTTTTCTGAGAAACATCCTTTTTCCCAAACTTCCGGAGCGGAGCCCCTCCTTCCCTTTCCAAAGGCCTTTGTGCTTACCGAATGCCTGTTTGCCGTTTTTTGATACTGCTCGCCTTAAAATAATACGCACTTCAACGTGGGAACTCTCGGCGGAGATGAGGCCCGGAAAAGGGATAAGGGAAACGCTGCTTTTCGTCCTCACTCCCCACAGCTTTCGACAGAGGAAAACGGCTCACAAGGAAGCTCGGAAAAGCTGTTTTTGGATGAAAGGGCGCATTGTTGCCGAGGTCCCCGCTGGTGTCCAATACCGTGTTGCCCGCCTTCCGGTCAACTGGCGGGGAAGGCTTGCCCGGAAGACGGTTCTTCGGCGTTTTCCGGCTGTTGCACGGTACAGGGGTACGGCTGGCGGGAGGTGTTCCGGTTCAGGATTCCAGCTTCAGGGCGGACAATGCCAACCGCTCATTCATGAAAAAGTCCGGCGTCAAATCGGTGTGCAGCCAGCAGCCTTCCAATCCCGCCCCGAGGACAAGCGGCGTATCTTCCCCGATGATAATCTGGCCGGCATAAACGACGTCAGCGCCGTCATCGGCGGGCAGGGCGTCCGGGTGGGCCCACAGAACCGCCGTGTCGGGCAGGGCGGTGCGTTCGATGCGCGGGGCTCGGTCACTCCAGACGGGACAGGGACATTCCGGAAGAGGGGCTTTCCCGAAGCGCAGGATACGCCCGCGTCCTGGAAGTTCGCGCAGAAGCGGTGCCGGATCCCGCATGGCAAAGACCTGTTCCACTCCGGTGAGCTCCAGCGCGGCGAACAGGCCGGACGGGGCTGTTTCCGCGCCCGTCCAGACGGCGAAAACCGGCTCCACGCCAGCCAGACGCGCGGGCATGATCGCCGCCGCAAGGCGTACCGCCGAAGCGTAGCCTTCGCCTATGAGGAGCACGGCCCACGGCGCCGTTTCCCGCGTGCGGGCGAAACCGAACCCGGCCGCGGCGTTTTCGGAGGTTATGCTCAGGCGGGAGGGCGGGGCCGGATACGTCGCCCCAGCCAACGCGAGCGTCGTCTTGATCCAGCTCCGGTGCTCAGCGGACGTTTCCTCATAGGCTCCGGCAAGCCACTCGTCGGGTACGCGGCAGGCTTCTATGGCAGGTGAAAAAGGCATGGCTTTCTCCTTAGGGCGGATTGGCTTTGAAAGGTGTCGGAGGCGTTGGGGAAGGAGCGTTTTTTGAAGAAACATTTCTTCGCCAAACCTGCCAGCGCGGCCCGCGTCCGTCCTTCTCTTCCTTTCCGAGGGCTTTCGTGCTTACCGAATCCCTGTCTTCTCTGGCGCAGGCTGTCTTTGGGATGACCACACTTCAAAGGTACAATGCTCCAAAAATCTCTCTGGCAGCATCTTTTTCTTTTCTCAAAACGAACCGGCTTGTTCAAGCCTTATTCTCTCCCGCAGTTGTCTTGAAGCCATGCTTTCTTTTCCCTGCATTCTCCCCTGCAGGCAGACAAAAAAAGAGGGACTCGCACGTCCCTTTGTTCATACAACGGTACACCCTCCGCGCAGCCTCCCCACCAGTCCTCTTGGGAAGGAAAGAGAAGGGATTGGGGATGGGAAAGGGAACCCTATCTCCAGAAGGGTTCCCTTTCCCATCCCCAAACATGGTTTTCAATCAATTCCGCGCCACGGCGGCGGGAAGCGTTCCCAGCTGCTGGCGCATATACAGCTTCATGAGCTCGGCGATGGCGTCATCGCGCTTGAGCGTGCCGGGGTACGCGCCGTTGTCGAGCACGGTACGGAAAGCCTTTTCGTCCAGCGGGTCGGCGTTCTGCTTGGCGAGATGGGTGCCAAAGCTGGAAAGCTGCGCGCGCAGCTCCGTGTCGTTCATCGCTTTGAGCTCGGAATACTTGGCGGCGATGGCATCGGAAGAGGGCAGGCGGGGCGATTCCATCACCTGACGCAGGCCGGAGGTGAACCGTTTCAGGCCTGCCGTAATGTGGGAAACCTTCACCACGTTGGAGCCCTTCCAGCCCGCCTTCGCCCACTTGAAGATGGAGACGTCCACCTTGCCGCTGCCGGGCGCGCTTTCCATGAACACGGATATGCTGGCGGAGCCGTAAAGATAAGTCTCCGCCCAACCGAGCATGGCCAAATTGGTCCCTTTTTCCGGGGTGTACACATAGGTCCAGTCCTTGTCGTTGCCGACAATGGCCCCGCGCAGGCCCACGGAAGATTGGCCGGGCATCACGGATACGGATATGAGCGCCGTGCGGCCCTTGTAGTCGGCGAGCACGAACAGCCGGTTCAGCTTGTAGGAATAGTAGCATCCGCTGGACGTGTCGGGTGTCGTTTCCTCATATTCCACGCCTCGGGTCACGATGGGGGCGGCGGGAGGATAGGCCGCGTCGGTGAGGGCGGCGTTGTCCTTCAGGATGGGGCTGCCGGGCATCCATGCGTTACGGCGCACGGCGGAGGGGTAAATGGCCTCGCCGGGGATGGAGGGATCGAGCATGTACTCGACAAGCTTGCGGAGCGGGACGTTGAGCGTTTCCTTGAGATACGCGCCGGAACCCTGCGGGCGGGCCTCAGGGCGAACCTTGTTGGCCGCTTGCTTGTTGGTGGCGACGAAATCAAGGACGGCGTTTACGGTCGCGGCGTCGGGGTCGGCTTTGCCTTGCGGGGCATCGGCAAGCAGGGTGGACAGCGCGGTTTCGAGCGCGGGAGGAAGCGTCCCGTTTTTCTGCTCCTCGGCTTGCGCGGGCAACGCCGTGAGGAGCGCGAAGCAGAAACAGATGAAAAGGCGTTTGAAGATGGATAGGGGCATGATGCTCTCTGGCTGTATAGGGTTGTAAAACGATATGGTTGGATTTGCGTAAAGGTAAGCAAGTCTCTCTGAGGCGTCAACGGGTTGATTTCTTTTTTTGTTTGACTGCGTTACAGCCATGCGAAAATGGATGTCACGAAGATGGGGACGGCGATGGTGAGCACCATGCCCGAGAAGATCCCAAGGATGGTGTTCCGCTCGCCCGATGTACGGATAATGGCGGGCAAACAGGTATCGCTGGCGGCCCCGGCGGCGGAAAGCGGCCCGAGGCCGCCGAAGACCCGGGCGAACAGGGGGGCGAACAGCAAGGTGACGAGTTCCCTGACCATATTGGAAATAAGCGCCATCGAACCGAGGCTGACGTCGGCGAGCTGGTTGATGAGCATACTCGACAGGCTGTAGTAACCGAATCCGGCTGCAACGGCCATCACGTCCCGGAAGCTCATGTCCAGCATGGTCCATGCCGCCACGCCGCCGAGGAACGTCCCGACGATGATCATCAGGGGGACGAGCACGACCCAGCCTTTGAGATCCCGCAGGATGCGCCAAGCCCGGGAATCGAAGCCGAGGCTCATGCCCACGGCGGCGAGCATGGCGTATACGGCGAGATTGCTGGCCTCGTGGACAAGGCCGAGCCAGTCGGCGGGCAGGAGGTCGAGCCTACCCCCGAGCACGCCGAAGCTGAAAAAGAACAGGACGATGATGGATTCCTTCACTGTGCCGCCCCTTCGTCCTTCGCGGTACGGGAAACGGCGTAGCGCCCTACATGGCGGTTCATGATCGGCTCGAGGAGGCGCGCGCCGATGAGGCTCCCCGCCACGCAGCACAGGCTGATGAAGATGCCGCGCGCGCCGATGGTGTCCATCTGCGACATGAGGCGGTCGTCGGCGCCGAGCGCGAGGCCGAGCAGGAGCAGAAGGATGCGGACGGACCACGTGAGCACCTGATCGGTGATCTTGATGACGAGGGGCTTCCTGCGGAGGAGGAAACCCATGGGAACCCCGAGGATAAGACAACCCATTTCCACGATCATGAGGCGATTTCTCCTTTATCACTACGAAAAAGCTGATTATCATACCTGACGCGCTGTTAAGGGTCAATAATGCCGGCGGGGGCTCCGTACCCTTTCGTTGACCCTTTCCGCCGCCGCCTGTATAGGTCATACACATGACTTATGATGCCGCGCCGGACCCTTCGGCCCGGCAGGGACGGAAAACGGTGAACGAATCTCAGGATACGCCCCTTTCGGAGGGGAGCTGGCAGCCTTTTTTGACGGTAAACGCCTGCGGGCGGGACTGGACGCTGGAACGCGCCGCCGACATGGAAGCCCTGTGGGAGTCCATGACCGAGTTTACGGAAGACGAGCGCCTGCCTTACTGGACGGAGCTTTGGCCTTCCAGCCTTGTGCTTGCCGACTGGCTGTACCAGCGGCGCGAGAGCCTGCGCGGCCAGCCCTGCCTTGATCTCGGATGCGGGATCGGCCTGACGGCGCTGGTGGCCCAATGGCTCGGCGCGAACGTCATCGGTATGGACTATGAGCCGGAAGCCCTGCGTTTCGCGCGGCGCAACGCGGAGCACAACGCCGTGCCCCAGCCGCTCTGGACGGTCATGGACTGGCGCAAGCCCGCGGTGAAACGCCGGAGCCTGCGGTTCATCTGGGGCGGGGACATCATGTATGAGCAGCGTTTCGCCGCGCCCGTGCTGGATTTTCTGGAGTATGCGCTTGCGGAGGGCGGCGCGGCGTGGGTCGCCGAACCCAGCCGGGCCGTTTACGATACCTTCCGTTCCATGCTCGTCAACCGCCGCTGGGCGGGGCGCTGCGTCTGGGAAAAGAACATAGAGGCCCTGTATCCGCAGGAGCGGCCCGTTCCTGTGCGGATCTGGGAAATTCACCGATAGAGGGTGCGACAATGGGAGAAACGGTTCGTTTCGGCGTTTCGTTGGATAGCGATCTGCTTGAGAAGTTTGATGCCCTGTGCGAACGGCAGGGATGCCCAAGCCGTTCCGAGGCGTTGCGCGACATCATCCGTGACGCGCTGGTGCAGGATTCGCTGCATTCCGAGACCGCGGACGCGGCGGGCGTGCTGAGCCTGATTTACGATCATCATGTCCGCGATCTGTCCCGCAAGCTGACGGAACGGCAGCACGACGCGCACGGGCTTATCGTGACGACGCTTCATGTGCATCTGGATCATCATAATTGCTTGGAGATTTTGGTGCTCAAAGGCAAGGCCGGGGAACTCCGCGAGCTTGCGGATCAGCTTCGCTCTATCCGCGGCGTCACGCACGGGACTTTTTCGATCACCACCATCGGTGCGGATTTGCCGTAGTAGGATATATCGGGGGAAGGGGAGGGCACCTTTCTGAAGAAGGGCTTCCCTCCCCTTCCCCCGCACCTCCATCCCCTCTCCCCGAAGACTTCCGGCTGGTGGGGAGGCTGTGCGTCGGGAGTCCCGTTGGATGTGGGGCTGTCGGCGTGTGGATCCGCTACAGGTGGGGATGCCCAGATAAAAAAGAGCCTCTGCACGATGCCGGGATGACGTTTTTTTGTTATCAGGCTGTAGGATAAAGGAAAAGAATGGAAGACGTACAGAACAGTCCGGCTCCGGTGGCGCTGCCCATCGACCGGGTAGGGGTCAAAGGGTTGAAGCTGCCTTTGCTGGTGCGGGATCGCGCGCAGGGGACGCAGCATACGGTCGCCAATGTGGACGTCAGCGTGGATCTGCCCGCTGCGTTCAAGGGCACGCACATGAGCCGCTTTGTGCAGGCTCTGGCGAACTGGACTGAGGACTTGGACTACGCGGGGATGAAGCGCCTGCTTGAGGACGTGCGGGAGCGCCTGAACGCCCGCAGGGCGCATATTGTCTTTCATTTTCCGTATTTTGTGCAGAAGAACGCCCCCGCGACGGCCTGCCCCGGCATTCTGCCCTACGAGTGCAGGCTGACCGGCGAGTTGCCCGAGGACGGCAAGCCGTCGTTCCTGCTCGAAGTGACGGTTCCCGTGATGACCGTATGCCCGTGCTCAAAGGCCATCAGCCGCGAAGGCGCACACAGCCAGCGGGCCGACGTGCGCATGGCGGTCCGGATGCGCGGGTTCTGCTGGATCGAGGATTTCATCGAGATCGCCGAGGCGTCCGGCTCGTCGCCCGTCTATTCGTTGCTCAAGCGCGAAGATGAGAAGTTCGTGACTGAAGACGCCTTTTCGCGGCCGACCTTTGTTGAGGACGTGGTGCGCAATGTCGCCAGCCGCCTTGCCGATCATCCGCATGTGAGCGGGTTCCGCGTCGAAGTAGAGAGCTACGAGTCCATCCATGCCCACAACGCCTTTGCCTGCATAGAGCACGGTGTGACGCTGTAATGTTTTAGAATTGATGATTTTAAAATGATATTAAGGTATTGGAGAGGGAACTTTCCTGAAGAAAAACGTTCCTCTCCTTTCCCTCAATCCCGCCCAACCTTAGTGGACCGCTATCAAGAAAAGGACATCTGAGGGCGGGAAGCTTTTTTTGAACAACAAAAACGCCAGAACGGAATCCGTTCTGGCGTTTTTGTTGTTGCTATATGGCAGTGTTAGGCTACTTCCTGTAGATTTTCACCAGATTGGTGCCGCGAGGCTGCGGGGAAGAGGACGTGGGCTGACCGGCGGTGATGACCACATCTTCACCGAGCCCGAACAGCGAGGACGAAGCGATGAAACGTTCGGCGCGGGCGAGATGGCCCACGTTGTCGTTGCCGACCTGATGCGGGAGCACGCCCCATGAGAAGTTCAGGGCCTTGAGGCTGGTCACGTCTGGGGTCAGCGCATGGATGGTCTGCACGGGACGGCGCGCGGACAGCAGACGGGCCGAGGTGCCGGAAAGGCTGTGCGCCACGATGGACTTGGCGTTGGCTTTCTGGGCCAGCAGACAGGCGGCGTAGGCGAGGAATTCGGCGGTGCCGTCGTTTTCGGGCTCCGCGATGCGGCGGGTTTCGGCCATGAGCTCCTCGGCCTTGGAAGCGATTTCGCTCATGAACTGCACCGTTTCAACGGGATAGTTGCCCATAGCCGTTTCTTCGGAGAGCATCACGCAATCCGCGCCGTCCAGAACGGCGTTGGCGACGTCCGTGGTTTCGGCACGGGTCGGGGAGGGGCTGGACACCATCGAAAGCAGCATCTGCGTGGCGACGATGACGGGCTTGGCGGCCCGGTTGCAGGCCCGGATGATGCGCTTCTGCATGGCCGGGAGTTCCGGCAGCGGGCACTCGATGCCGAGGTCGCCGCGGGCCACCATGACGATATCGACTTCCTTGAGGATGGCGTCGAGCCGATCCACCGCGTTGCGGCGTTCGAGCTTGGCGATGACCGGGATGTCGCGGTCGCTGTGGCTGCGGATGATCGACTTGGCTTCGCGGATGTCTTCGGGCGACTGCACGAAGGAGAGCGCCACGGCGTCAACGCCGAGGGCGAGGCCGTCCACGAGGTCCTTCTTGTCTTTTTCGGTAAGCGCGGGCAGCGGGATGGACTTGCCGGGCAAGGCGAGGCCCTTGCGCGAGGTGACGATGCCGTTGTTGTTGGCTTCGAGCTTGAAGAGCCCGTCCTCGCGGTGTTCGACCACTCGGAACTGGAGAGTGCCGTCAGCGAGCACGAGGCGATCGCCCTGTTCGAGTTCGGCGAAAATTTCGGGGTGATCGAAGGGAATATATGGGAACTCGTCATTGCACATCAGCGAGGAGGGGCCGAGCAGCAGCTGATCGCCCTTGAGCACGTTCAGCGAGCCTTCGTTGGGGAAGGTGCCGATACGGATCTTGGGGCCCGAGAGGTCTTGAAGGATCGTGATGGGCGTCTTGTGGACGATTTCCAGTTCGCGGATCATCTTGATGAGGTCGACGAAGGAGGAACTGTCGCCGTGGGAGAAATTAAGGCGGAAAATCCGGACGCCAGCCGCGATCAGTTTGGAAAGGACATCACGCTTGTTGGACGCGGGGCCGATGGTTGCCAGAATTTTGGTTTTCATCAAGGAATCCTTTTGTGCCGGCCTTTCAGAGCAGAAGGGCACGGGTCGTCCGCCGTCTTCCGGCGATGATCGAAATGGGCCGCCTTTCGGGGCACAGATAGACGCTTTATGTGTTTTTCCTGCTGTTTTCGTCCCCTGTCAAGTCTTTTGGGCGCGTCAGCATGAGAAGGGAAAAGAGGCATCGCCTTGACTCGGGTTCCGCCCGCGCCGTATAGCTTCAAGAGCGACTTTCCTTTTGAAACGAAGCGCCGCCTGAAAGCGCGGCGTTGTTTTTCCATTTAACGACGGCTGGAGCACGATGAAGCAGATTGCATGGGATGAAGTGATGAAGCGGCTGGAAGTGGCCTCGAAGATTTGCAACGACGCCTCTTCTGTTCAGGTGGAAGGACCCATTCATGTCGGCGTCGACCTTGGCACGGCCGACGTGGTGGTCATGGCGGTGGATGACAACGGGATGCCCGTGTCGGCGTTCCTCGAGTGGGCCACCGTCGTACGCGACGGCGTGGTCGTGGACTATCACGGCGCGATCACCATCGTGAAGCGGCTCGTGAGCATGACGGAGGAACGCCTTGGCCGGAAGATCACCGAGGCGTCCACTTCCTACCCGCCCGGAACGGATGCGCGGCTTTCCACAAACATTCTGGACGCCGCCAACCTGCGCCTTGTGAGCACGGCGGACGAGCCGAGCTGTCTCGCGCGTCTGGCCAGGCTCGATCGCGCCGCGGTCGTGGACATCGGCGGCGGCACGACCGGTACGGCGGTCATCTCCAACGGCAAGGTCATCGCCTCCGTTGACGATGCCACCGGCGGGCATCACGTGACCCTCGCCATGTCCGGCGCGCTTTCGGTGCCCTACGAGGAGGCCGAGCTCAAGAAGCGCGGCACGGACAACCGCCAGTACGCGCCCATCGTGAAGCCTGTTTTCGAGCGCATTTCCGACATCGTGAAGGCCCATATTTCCGGCCATGCCGTGGATACCGTGTATCT
>OGCM01001844.1_pt1 | contig 22924 bp, 21 predicted proteins | sample 1570151 | NCBI WGS metagenome assembly OGCM01 (sample SAMEA4370582, study PRJEB24528) | human gut metagenome
ACATCAGCCAGAAAAAGCGCGATTTCTACCAGTATTACGCCACCATGCTGGAGCCCTGGGACGGCCCCGCCGCCATCCTCTTCTCCGACGGCGACGTGGTGGGCGCGGTGCTGGACCGCAACGGTCTGCGCCCCAGCCGCTACTATATCACCAAGGACGGCCGGATGATCCTGTCCTCCGAGGTGGGCGTGCTGCCCTGCGCACCCGACAACATCCTGATGAAAGACCGCCTGCGCCCCGGCAAAATGCTGCTGGTGGATACCGTCAAGGGCGAGGTCGTGGATGACGAGAAGCTGAAGGAATACTACGCCAGCCGCGAGCCCTACGGCGAGTGGATCGACCGAAATCTGGTCCGGCTGAAGGACCTGAAGATCCCCAACATCAAGGTCCCCAGCTACACCGGCGAGGAGCTGACCCGCCTGCAGAAGGTCTTTGGCTACAAATACGAGGAGATCAAGGAGCTGATCCTGCCCATGGCCCGGGCCGGTGCCGAACCTTCCGGAGCCATGGGCACCGACACCCCGCTGGCTGTCCTGAGCGACCAGCACCCCCCGCTGTTCAACTACTTCAAGCAGCGGTTCGCACAGGTCACCAACCCGCCCATCGATGCCATCCGTGAGAAGGTGGTCACCTCCACCAGCGTCTATGTGGGTGCCCACGGCAACCTGCTGGAGGACAAGCCCGAGAACTGCAAGGTGCTCAAGGTGCAGAACCCCATCCTGACCAGCACTGACCTGCTCAAGATCAAGCACATGAACGTGCCCGGCTTCAAGACCGCCACGGTGTCCATCAATTACTATAAGAACACCAGCCTGGAAAAGGCCATCGACCGCGTATTTCTGGAGGTGGACCGCGCCTACAAGGACGGTGCCAACATCATCATCCTCTCTGACCGCGACATTGACGAGTACCACGTCTCCATCCCCAGCCTGCTGGCCGTTTCTGCCGTGTCCCAGTACCTCATCCGCACCAAAAAGAGTACGGCCATGGCCCTCATCCTTGAGAGCGCCGAGCCCCACGAGGTGCACCACTTTGCCACCCTGCTGGGCTACGGTGCCTGCGCCGTCAACCCCTATCTGGCCCACGACACCATTGCCCAGCTCATCGACGAGGGTCTGCTGGACAAGGATTACTACGCCGCCGTGGACGACTACAACAAGGCTGTGCTGAACGGCATCGTGAAGATCGCCTCCAAGATGGGCATCTCCACCATCCAGAGCTACCAGAGCAGCCAGATCTTTGAGGCGGTCGGCATCTCTAAGGATGTCATCGACAAGTACTTCACCGGCACGGTCAGCCGTGTGGGCGGCATCGGTCTGGAGGATATTCAGGCGGATGTGGAAGCTGCCCACAACGCCGCCTTTGACCCGCTGGGTCTGGATATCAACATGGAGCTGGCCGACGGCGGTGCTCACAAGTTCCGCAGCGGCAAGGAAGAGCACCTCTTCACCCCGCAGACCATCCATCTGTTCCAGAAAGCCTGCTTCACGGGCGACTACAAGGCCTTCAAAGATTTCACCCGCACCGTGGACAACATGGGTGCCGAGGGCGTGCACCTGCGCAGCCTGCTGGACTTCAGCTATGACCCCAACGGCGGCATCCCCCTTGAGGAGGTGGAGCCTGTCAGCTCCATCGTCAAGCGGTTCAAAGCCGCTGCCATGAGCTACGGTGCCCTGAGCAGCGAGGCCCACGAGACCATCGCCATCGCCCTGAATCGTCTGGGCGGCCGGAGCAACACCGGCGAGGGCGGTGAGCCCGAGGAGCGCTACCAGAGCGAGAGCAATTCCAAGATCAAGCAGGTAGCCTCGGCCCGCTTTGGTGTGACCAGCAAGTATCTGGTCTCCGCCGAGGAGATCCAGATCAAGCTGGCACAGGGCGCAAAGCCCGGCGAGGGCGGCAACCTGCCCGGTGCCAAGGTCTACCCCTGGATCGCCAAGACCCGCCACAGCACCACCGGCGTGGGCCTGATCTCTCCCCCGCCCCACCACGACATCTACTCCATCGAGGATCTGGCCGAGCTGATCTATGACCTGAAGAACGCCAACCGCCACGCCAACATCAACGTGAAGCTGGTCAGCGAGGCCGGTGTCGGCACCATTGCCGCCGGTGTTGCCAAGGGCGGCGCACAGGTCATCCTCGTCTCCGGTTACGACGGCGGCACCGGTGCAGCCCCCCGCACCTCCATCAAGAATGCGGGCCTGCCCTGGGAGCTGGGCATCGCCGAGACCCACCAGACCCTGATCCTGAACGGCCTGCGCAGCCGCGTCCGCATTGAGAGCGATTCCAAGCTGCTCTCCGGCCGCGATGTTGCCATCAGCTGTATGCTGGGCGCTGAGGAGTTCGGCTTCGGCACCTCCCTGCTGATGTGCGAGGGCTGCGTGATGATGCGTGTCTGCAACCTGGATACCTGCCCCATGGGCATCTGCACCCAGAACCCCGAGCTGCGCAAGCGGTTCAAGGGCAAGCCCGAGTATATCATCAACTACCTGACCTTTGTGGCGCAGGAGCTGCGGGAGTACATGGCCAAGCTGGGCGTGCGCACCATCGACGAGCTGGTGGGCCGCACCGACCTGCTCCATGTCAAGCCCAGTGCTGCCGGCAGCCGTGCCGCCAAGATGAATCTGGACTGCATCCTGCACAACCCGGCCATTGCAAACAGCAACGTCCACTTTGTGCCTGCCGATACCTATGACTTCCACCTTGAGAACACCCTCGACATGAAGGTGCTGATGAAGAAGTTCAAGCTGGGCAGCAAGGCACCCCAGAGTGTCCGGCTGGAGGTCTCCAACACCGACCGCGCCCTGGGTGCCATCTTTGGCAGCGAGATCACCCGCAAGTACGGCAGCTCCCTGCCCGACGATGTCTACACCGCCGAGTGCATCGGCGCAGGCGGCCAGAGTTTTGGCGCGTTCATCCCCAAGGGCCTGACCCTCAGCCTGACCGGAGACTGCAACGACTACATGGGCAAGGGCCTGTCCGGCGGCAAGATCATCGTCCGCCCGCCCGAGGGCATCGGCTACAAGCCCGAGGAAAACATCATCACCGGCAACGTGGCCCTTTACGGTGCCACCAGCGGCAAGGCCTTCGTCTCCGGCGTGGCCGGTGAGCGCTTCTGCGTCCGCAACAGCGGCGCGACCGCCGTTGTCGAGGGCGTGGGTGACCACGGCTGTGAGTACATGACCGGCGGCACTGTCGTGGTTCTGGGCCAGACCGGCAAGAACTTCGCAGCCGGCATGACCGGCGGCGTGGCCTACGTTCTGGACGAGAACTGGGATTTCTACCAGCGGGTCAACAAGGAGACCGTGAGCCTGGAGCCTGTGGAGCACAAGTACGATGTTGCTGCCCTGAAGGAGCTCATCCGTGAGCATGTGGAAGCCACCGGCTCCCCCCGCGGCAAGGAGATCCTGGACAACTTCAGCGAGTACCTGCCCAAGTTCAAGAAAGTCCTCCCCTACGATTACGACCGGATGCTCCGGGTCATCGCTTCCATGGAGGAGCGCGGCCTGGACGGCGAACAGGCACAGATCGAAGCATTCTACGCTGTGCAGAAGAAGAAGTAAGGAGGGCTGGATCATGGGCAAGATCACTGGATTTATGGATTACACGCGCAAGACCAGCACGGATGTCCCGCCGCTGGAGCGCATTGAAAATTTCAACGAGTTTCACGTCTGGCTCTCCCGCGAGGAGCAGCAGACCCAGGCCGCCCGCTGCATGGACTGCGGCGTGCCCTTCTGCCAGGCCGGCATGATGATCGGCGGCATGGCATCGGGCTGCCCGCTGAACAACCTGATCCCCGAGTGGAACGACCTGGTCTATCAGGGCAAGTGGGAGCTGGCACTCCACCGCCTGCGCGCCACCAACCGCTTCCCGGAGTTCACCAGCCGGGTCTGCCCCGCCCTGTGCGAGGCCGCCTGCACCTGCGGTGATGTGACCGGCAGCAGCGTGACCGTGCGCGAAAACGAGCACGCCATCGTGGAAACGGGCTACGCCAAGGGCTGGCTCCACGCCGCCCCTCCCCCGGCCCGCACCGGCAAGAGCGTGGCCGTCATCGGCAGCGGCCCGGCCGGTCTTTCGGTGGCCGAGTACCTGAACATCCGGGGCCACGCCGTCACCGTGTTTGAGCGCGCCGACCGCGTGGGCGGCCTGTTGATGTACGGCATCCCCAACATGAAGCTGGACAAAGCCGTCATCGAGCGCCGTATCAGGATCATGCAGGCCGAGGGCGTGGAGTTCCGCACCAGCATGGATGTGGGCGGTGCCGTGGATGCCGAGAGCATCCTGAACAGCTACAATGCCGTGGTGCTCTGCTGTGGTGCCAAAAAGGCCCGTGACCTGAACGTTCCGGGCCGGGATGCCAATGGCGTGCACTTTGCCGTGGATTACCTCACCAGCGTGACAAAGAGCCTGCTGGACAGCAAATTTGCCGACGGCAGGGCCATTGATGCCAAGGGCAAGAACGTTCTGGTCATCGGCGGCGGCGACACCGGCAACGACTGCCAGGGCACGGCCCTGCGGCAGGGCTGCACTGATCTGGTGGCTCTGGAAATGATGCCGCAGCCCCCCAAGGAGCGTGCCGCCAGCAACCCCTGGCCCGAGTGGCCCCGGGTGCTCAAGGTGGACTACGGCCAGACCGAGTGCATGGCAAAGTTCGGCAAGGACCCCCGTGTCTACCAGACCACGGTCAAAGAATTTCTCAAGGACGATGCAGGCAACCTGACCGCTGCCGTCATCTCCTATCTCAAGCCCGAGCGTGACCCCGAGACCGGCCGCACCAACATGGTGCCCACCGGCGAGGAGTTCACCTACAACTGCGAACTGGCCTTCATTGCCGCCGGTTTCGTGGGCTGTGAGAGCTATGTGGCCGATGCCTTCGGTGTCCGCCTGACTGGCCGCGGCTGTGTGGACACCGACCACTTCCGCACCAACGTGGACAAGGTGTTCGCCTGCGGCGATATGCGCCGGGGCCAGAGCCTTGTCGTCTGGGGCCTGCGCGAGGGCCGCGACTGCGCCGCCGAGGTAGACCGCTACCTCATGGGCTACACCAACCTGTAAGCCCGCATCCCGGCCATTACTGAACCATTCTCTTTCCTATCCTAAACAAGCGGAAAGCCCCATCGGTATTTTTCGTACCGATGGGGCTTTCTGCGTTATTTTCTTGGGGTTTCTCTCTTCGTGAAGGGGAGCGGGCGAACCCTCTCCGGGCAGTTGCCTTGCCCTCTCAGTCAAAGCCTAACAGCTTTGCCAACTCCCTCAAAGGGGGAGCTGTCGCCGCAGGCGACTGAGAGTTTGTACGAAGGATCACTTCATCTCTTTCACCCTATTCCACCCCCGGATCACTTCCCACCGGCCCACAGAAGCGTCTGCGGGCTTATCGGCGGAGATGAGCTGGCTTTCAACAGCCCAAGTCAGAGCCTTCTGCTCGTCGGTGGCATCCTCAGCCATCACAGCGGCAGGGGCGGGTTTGCCAGCTTCGGTCCAGAGGAGTTTTGCCAGTTCGGTGGTGTTCTGGGGGATAGCTGCACCGGCAGGCAGGACAGTGTTCAGGTACAGTTCCGTGCCGATCATGTAACCGGTATAACCCAGCACAGCCGTACCGGCACCGGCAACACCAATCATGGCAACGGTACCCAGCACGCCGGGACCTTCGCTTTCAATGGTGGCATCCTGCGTCATGGCCTCGATGGTCACAGCCTGTGCAGGCATCTTGAAGGTCAGGGGGTTCTCCTTGACGTTCACATCCAGCTTCGCATCACTGTTAATGCTCCACAGGTCAAACACAATCGCATCGGTGGGGGCGGTGTATTTCACCGTCACTTCGGCATTTTCCGGAACTTTAGCCGTCAGGGTGCCATCCTCGGCCTTGGTAAATTCCACTGCCTTGCCGTCAGCATCCTTCACGGTCACTTCGGCGTTCTTGACGGTCAGGTCGTACCGCTTGACAACAGGAGCAACCGGTTCGGTATCTTCCTTCTTGTCATTGTCCTTGTTGGTGTCATCCGGCTTGTTGTCGCCCGGCTTCGGGGGCAGGGTGCCGCCGTTGTTGGTCAGCTTACTTTCGTCAAACTTGCCGCCGGAGATCACACCGGTTTTCTCATTGATCACAGCACCGGTAAAGTTGCCGTTGCCAATGGTTCCGTTGTTTGTCACATTGCCGGAAAACGTACCATCGTTAATTGCGCCATTATTGGTCACTTCGCCGGAAAACGTACCATTCTCAATTTTTCCCTTGCTCTCGTTTGTCACGCCTCCAGAGAATTGAGTCGCCTTTTCTCCGGTCGTTGTGATTGCGCCCTTATTGGTCACTTCACCAGTTACGGTACCGCCGTTGGCGTTCAGGGTTCCGTTGTTTTCAATGGGAATGCTCAGGGTACTACCCGTACCACTGTCAATCAATGTCAGATTACCATGATTGATGATTTTCTTTTCGGCGTTTTCTCCAGCAACCTGCTTGCCCGTCAGATCAACAGTAACTGTAACGCCCTCGGGGATGGTCAATGTATTCTCCATGTCGTCCGGTGTTACATAGCTCAGGAATTTGAGCTGAGCATTCCCATGCGCTTTGTCTTGAATCGCTCTTAAGGTTGATTCATCCGGCCAACTGTGGCCAATCAGTTTGACATACGCCTCATATTCTACCGCATTGCATACACCAGCAGTGGAAGCATCTTCAATTCTTTTGAATTTTCCGCTTTCAATCTTTCCCGCAGACTCATTTACGACTGTTCCGGTAAACTCAGCATTCTCCGTTCCGGTAATCGTTCCACGGTTTTGGATTTTTCCGCTGACGGTAGCATTATTTACATGCAGCTGAACACCAGTATGAATGACCATATCATAGCGTTCACTGTTTGTAATGGTGCCGCCACTCAGTAAGATCTCTGTATTGCTACGAGCGGAAGTCCATAAACCATATCCTTTGTTGTTGTCGATGGTTCCTCCACTCATTGTGAACTTGGACGTTCCACTCGAAGCAATCGAAACACCATCATTGCTGCAATTTTTGATTTCAGCCGAACCGCTCATGGTAAAAGTACAGGTGGTGTTTTCAGAGTCAGGATACATTTTTACGCCTGCGCCTTCATGTGCTGTACAATTTTCAATGGAACCACCGCTCATATCAAAGGTTCCTTCGGCCATATATACGCCGCCGCCAGAAAGATCCGTACCGCTGGAGCTGCAATTGTAGATTTTACCGCCGGTCATCGTAAAAGTACCGCCACTCATATACACACCACCGCCATGCTTACTGACGGTAAAGCCCTGAATGGTGCCGCCACTGATCGTCAGGGCACTGCCGGAGCCTTCCATATAGATTGCTCCGCCGCGACCTGTTACCGTACCATTGCCCTGAATGATACCGTTGCCCACACTATCCTTGATTTCCAGCGTTCCGCCATTGATGTTAAACGCTCTCTGGTTATTTGCCGCTGTAATGGTGTGGCCGTTCAGATCAATGCTCAGTTTTTTATTATTGATAGAGAGAGTGCCTGTTAACGTAATATCGCCGCTCAATTGGACATTTCCGCCGTTTGTAGCAGCAGCTGTCAGCCCCGTCAAATCTGAAACCGATGTAGCTGTACCGCTCGAAGTGCCGCCCGTTGCGTCCGACAGCGTTATCGCATCATCTCCCAGGGTTGTACCCCCCCCCCTACTGTTGCCAGAGCGGGTGCAGGCATTATGCTGACTGCCATACTGACTGCCAGTGCCATACTAATCAATCGTTTTTTCATCTGCAAAAGCCTCCTTATAAAAATATGTTCCGCAGATCTGCCCCGGCAGGAAAGCCGGATGCATCCGTTGCTTTTTTGTCCACGGTGGACAAATCATCAGCACCATTGTAACAAATTTTGGAGCATTTGGCAATGTTTTAAGGCAAATTGTCGAATATCCGGTAAAATGGCCTTTCAGCCTGCATTTCGTCCCGAGGAAGGCGGTGATTTCTCCTTGACTTTTGCACCTGTGCAGCACATAATAAGGTCGCGAATGTAAATTGGTGCGTATCCATGGTATCACCAAGCAGCAAGAAGCCCCATCGGTAGTGCCTATACCGACGGGGCTTCCTGCTTTGCTGGGGGTTAGTGCTTACCGGCCTTGAACCATCTGTCAAGCCACTTGCAAATGACAAACCCACACAGAAACAGCAACAGCGCTCTGCCTTATCCGGCAGGGCGCTTTGCGTCAATCTTCTCTCTTCAATTCTTCTTGCAGCAGCCGTTTGAACAAAACCGGGTAATTACTTGCACCATGCACGATATGGTAGACGAACACAGTATCCACAATCAGCCGATAGACGCAGAGATACTGCCCGGCGATCACATAGCGATAGCCGCTTTTCAGCAGTTCGGCATCTCTCGGAAGCGAACCCGACAACGGGAAACGTTCCAACCGCGAAAGAGAATCCAAGATTCGATCCGTGATCTTTCGGGCAGAATTCGGCCCTACCAGATTCATGTGAAGCTCTGCGATTGCTTCCAGTTCTCGCTGTGCCGACTCCAGAATTTCGATCTTAGCCACGATGATAGATCTCCTCCAGCCGTTTTCTGGAATCCTCCAGCGTGTAAGCCGGAGCACCAGCAAGCCTTCCCTGTTCCGCTGCTTCCAGCTTTGCCCGGAGTTTCAACGCCTCTTCCCGCTGTTCAAATGCTTCAATGCTCATTACAACAAGGTCGCCCTCTCCATTCTTTGTAATGTAGATCGGCTCACCCGCTCCGTGCGCCAGATTTGAAATGGAACCGTAGTCATTGCGAAGCGCTGTAGACGACTTGATGATCATAGTGCACACCCCCTAAATGATTCTAATATAATTCTATCAGAATCATTCATTTTCTTCAAGCGTTCTCATCAAAAAAGCGGCCTGCCCTCTCCGGCAGGCCGCTTTGCGTCAATCCGTATCGTATTCGGTACCGGCCCCACCGGTCGGCGGCTCCGTCTGCGCGGCAGACGGTGTGGTACCGGCAGAAGGGGTCGTGGTCTCGGGCGGGGTGGCGGGCACCTCGGCCTCGACCTCTGCCGCCATATAGACGATGATGGTCGAGCCGACCTCCACCATGGCACCGGGCTCCTCGCTGCAATAGGCCACACAGCCCGAAACATAGGAGCCATCGTTATAAATGGGATAGAAGCTCGCATTCAGCCCCACCTGCGCCAGCTGCTGCTCTGCGCCGTCCCGGGTAAAGCCTGCCACGTTGGGCATCTCCACCATCTGCGGGCCGCGGCTGACCACCAGATCGATGGTGCTGCCCTCTTCGATGACCTCCCCGGCTTCGGGGGTCTGACGGATGATCGTGCCCTTTTCCACAGTATCACTGTATTCCATGGTCACATAGAACAGGTAATCCCCGGCATAGCTGTTGTTGTTGCGTACCTGCGAATCGTAGTCCATCCCCACAAAATCCGGGGCCAGATTCACCGGCTCTGTCACCAGCGAACTGGCCGGTTCGGAGGTCGGAGTGGATTCCGCAGGCTTTGCGGTGTGCAGCCCCTGATTTACCAGCCCCCACACGATGAGCAATGTCAGGATGGCCAGCAGGATCAGGATGGCCGCCAGCAGGTTGCGCAGGCTGAGGATATGCTTTTTCCGCTCCTCTTCCTCGGTGGACTGAGGGCGCGGCGCAGCCTGCTGCAGGGTCTGGGTAAGCTCCGTGGTATACTCCTGGCTGCTCAGTGCCCGGAACAGCTGGGGCACGGTCTGGATGCGCTCGGCAGGCCCGAGCTGCAGGCCCATCCAGAGCACATCCGAAACATACTCCGGCACCGCTCGTTCCAGCGTGCGGGCGCGGGGGTTGGAGTCCGACACCAGACGCTGTGCCGCAGGAACAGGGCTCTGCCCGCAGACCATCCGGTAGACCACGGCGGCAAGGCTGTATTCGTCGGTATAACGGCCCTCGAATTCGGTGGTGGAATACTGCTCCGGTGCCGAGTAGCCCTCGTACAGCTGCTCGTGCAGGCCGCTGCCCGCCGTGCGCAGCCCCACAGTGGCGTAGCCCGTCAGGCGTGCCCGGCCGTTTTCCAGCACCCGGATATTTTCCGGGCAGATGCCCCGGTGCACCAACCCTACCTGATGCATGGCCGCCACGCCGTCAAACACAGGCTGCAGCATATTGCGGGCCGTCTCGGCCGAAACCGGGCTGGGGCGCTCATCCAGCCACTGCTGCAGCGGGATGCCGCCGGGGTTTTCCATCACGGCGTAGACGGTGTTGTTCTCCTCGAACACGTCCAGCACAGCCTCCAGACCGTTTGCGGGGGTGATGCGCTGGATGGAGCGGTAGAGATCGGCAAAGTCCATCCGGGTGGTCTTGAACAGCACCTCGCTGCCCAGCTTGGGCCGGAGCAGCGCGTCCGTGCCCCGCTCCGCCGACAGCGTCAGGGGCATATACTCCTTGATGGTCACCCGGAACCGCCCGACGTTCTCCACGCCCCGGTACAGGATGCCCTCGCCGTCGATGCTCTGCATCTCGCCCACGGTATACCGCCCGGCCAGCAGCGTGCCCACCGGCAGGCTGCCCGCCGGGTTGCGCCCGGCCAGTACCCCGCCGCAGTGCGGGCACACCGACACCCGGCTCTCCAGCTCGCCCATGCAGTACGGGCAGATGCGTTTTGCTTCCATGTGCGCCACCTCGTTTCATCGTGGTCTGTTTCAAATCATTTTACCATATTTGCCCCCGCCGCGCAATCGGCAAAGCAAAAAAGCGCCGCCCTCTGAGTTTTTTCACAGGGGCAGCGCTTTGATTTTCTATTACAGAGTCAGCAGGCGCAGATACACCTTATTCCGGCAGATCCTCTTCGTTCTCCAGGCTGTGCCAGACGTTCTGGACATCGTCGTTGTCCTCCAGGGCATCCAGCAGCTTGCCCATTGCCTTGAGCTGATCGGGGTCGGTCAGGCGGGTGGTGGTCATGGGGACCATGGCCAGGTCGTCGCTCAGGATCTCGTAGCCCTTCTCTTCCATGGCCTTGACCACAGCGGAGTAGTTCTCGGGATCGGTGGTGATCTCAGCAGCCTCTTCGCCTGCATCAAAGTCCTCGGCACCGGCATCCAGAGCATCCATCATGGCCTCATCGGCATCCTTATCCTCCAGAGAGATGTCAATGACACCCTTCTGGCTGAACAGGAAGGCCACACAGCCCATAGCGCCCAGGTTGCCGCCGTTCTTGTCGAAGTAGTGGCGCAGGTCGGCAGCGGTACGGTTGCGGTTGTCGGTCAGGGTCTCGACCATGACAGCAACGCCGCCGGGGCCGTAGCCCTCGTAGGTGATGGCCTCGAACTCGGTCTTGTCACCGCCCTCAGCCTTCTTGATGATGCGCTGGATGTTATCGTTGGGCACGCTCATGCGCTTTGCCTTGGCGATCAGGTCTGCCAGCTTGCTGTTGGAAGCCGGGTTGGGGCCGCCGTCACGGACGGCAACGCTGATCTCGCGGCCGATCTTGGTAAAGACCTTTGCTCTTGCGCCATCGGTCTTTTCCTTCTTGCGCTTAATGTTGTTCCATTTGCTATGTCCAGACATGGGAACCTCCTAAAGTTTTATCGAAAATCTCCGCCTGCGGGCAGACGGGCTGTGGTCGCCCGCTTGTGGCAGCACACAAAATCTAACTCTATTATTGTAGCACAATCACGAACCCCATTCAAGGGCTCCGGGCGTGTTTTTCGCCTGTTCGTGTTGGAAAAACGGCTTTTCAGGCCGGTTTACAGCAGCCGCAGGGCCTTGGGGTAATGGTTTTTGACCCGTCCGCCCGACACCTTGCCGCCGCCCATGGGGCAGCCATCCACGGTCACGCAGCACCAGCCATCGGCGGCAGTGTCCGCGGCGATCTCACGGCCGGAAAGGTACTCCGTTACCCGCGGGTCGGCAAGGGTCAGTGCTTCACAGTTGGTGCAGAGCGCGCCGAACGCCGTGAACAGGTGGTGCTCCGGCACAAAGCGGCCCTTCTGCACGCTGCCCACGAATACCCCCGCCCGCAGGACGTGCAGTCCCGTCTGCGGGAAAGGCACGGGCAGCAGAACGCTTCCGCCATGCACCACGGCTGGGCGGTCCGCCAGCGCCGGGAAATACTGCCGGGCAAACTCCTGCCAGGCAGCAAGGCTCTGGGCCGGGGTGGCCTCCCCTGCCCCGGCATCCCGGCTGCGGGCGCTGCGGCCCTGCACCGCCTCCCGCAGGGCACGGCTGCTCTCCCGGCGGGCGCTGCGGGCATCCGGGGCCTTGGCAGGCTTGCCGCCCTTGCTTCCCTTCTGCTTTTTGCTCTGCTCTGCGGCAGCAGCCAGCCAGAGCTCTTCCTCTGCCGTATAGGTTCCGGGGGCAGGCAGCGGCCGCGGCGTGCCAGCCTTGACCAGACGGGCAATAAAATGCCCCTCGCCGCCCTGACAGGGCCAGATCCGGCGCACCTTGCTCACATCCAGCGGCAGGCCGCCGGTGCGGTTTGCCTCACCCGGGCTGCCAAAGCTGTAATCCACATTGCCGAACACATCGGCCAGCGTGAACTCCGGGTGGCGCTGCAAAAATGCCGCCACCTGTCCCTCGTCCTCTTCCGGGGCAAAGGTGCAGGTGGAGTAGATCATCTCGCCCCCGGGGGCCAGGCAGGCCGCCGCGTTGTCCAGGATCTGTGCCCCCAGTGCGGCGCACTGCTTCACCAGCGCTTCACAGTGCTGGGTCACAGCCACGGCTTCCTTGCGGAACATCCCCTCGCCGGAGCAGGGTGCATCCACGAGAACACGGTCAAAAAACTCCGGCAGAGCGGCGGCAATGCGGCCGATGTCCTCGTTCAGCACCACGGCGTTTGGCACGCCCATCCGCTCCAGATTGCTCCGGAGCACCTCGGCGCGGGCGGCAACGAACTCGTTGCTCACCAGCAGCCCCTGCCCGCCCAGCGCTGCCGCCAGCTGGCTGCTCTTGCCGCCGGGGGCCGCGCAGGTATCCAGCACCCGCATCCCGGGCCGGACCCCCAGCAGGGGCGCGGCACTGGAAGCGGAAGGCTCCTGCGAGTAGAACACGCCCGCATGGTGGTAGGGGTGCCGCCCGGGCTTGAAAGCGGGGTCCTGCACCACAAAGCCCGCCTTGCAGAAGGGCGAGGGCTCCACCGGAAAATCTGCCTGCGCGGCAAACTGCTCCGGCGCAGCACGCAGGGCCGAGACCGTCACGCCCCGGGCAGCAGTCTCCTGCGGGGCGGCATAGAGAGCATCGAACCGGTCGCCCAGCAGAGCGCGCTCCCGGCGCTCAAAATATTCCGTAGGCATGAAAGCTTATCCTCCCATGAATAAAGCCGCCGTTCGCGGCAAAACTAAGGCTGTGAGGGAAAGCCCCCTCACGAAAGGAGTAACGAACCATGAAGGACCACAGCGAGAATCGCACCGAAAACCGCACGAACAACTGCAAGAACCAGAGCCAGAACCGCACCACCAATCAGACCACCAACGAGCACAAGCACCCGAACCAGTATACCAAGGGTGCCGACGACGAGGGTGCTAAGAACAAGAAGTAACACCGCATAAGAAAGCCCGCTGCCTTCCCTGCACTGTTTTCCAGTGCGGAAAGCAGCGGGCTTTCGCGTTTTATTTCTGGTTCGGGTCAAACTGCTGCCACAGGGCATCGAACAGCTCTTCCACACGGGCCATCTGCCCGGTGAGGTAAAGCCAGCCTAGCAGGCACTCAAAGCCGGTGGAAGCGCGGTATTCCTCGGGGGAAGCGTGCTTGGCCACACTGGCCTTGCTGGCGTTGCGGCCCCGCTTGAACACAGCCAGCTCCTCCTCTGTGAAGAGCGGCTCCAGCAGCTGCTCCTCCCGGAACTGTGCCCGGGCAGAGACATACTTGACCTTTTCCACATTGAGCTTGCCTGCGGACATACGGTGGTGCCGTGCCAGACGGGTGCGCACCAGCAGTTCCAGCACGCTGTCTCCCACAAAGGCCAGCGCCAGCGGGTTCAGCTCACGGGGGTCGATGGTTTCAGGTTCGTTCATAAGAAAATCCCTTTTGTCAGCGCCCTCACCCTCTCCGTCAGTGCTTCGCACTGCCACCTCTCCCGAAGGGCGAGGCTTTGGCAATCCACGCAAAACAGCTTGTTTATGCCAAGGGCTCCCCCTTTGGGGGAGCTGGACGCGAAGCGGCCTGAGAGGGCGAGCCAGTTAACCTCTTAGAAGATATAATCAAACTGATATTCACCAATGAGGATGGTGTCGTTCTCCTGCACACCCTTTTCCACCAGTTCGGTCAGGATGCCGCTCTCGTCCAGCTGACGCTGGAAATACTGCAGGCTCTCGTAGTCATCCACATTGCTGCCGGCCAGGATATACTCCAGCCAGGGCGCGTCGATGCTCCACACATGGGCCTCCATCCGCTGGATGGTATAAGCACGGTCGTTGGCCTTGGGCTCGGGCTTCTTGTACTCGGGGGTGAACACGGGCACCGGCGGGATATCCTTCAGGCGGTTGTAGACCAGGCCCGGCAGCTCCCGCACGCCCTGCATGGTGGCGGCAGAGATGGGCACAAAGGTCAGGCCCTTGCCCTCCACATAGCTGCGGAAGCTCTCGATCTGCTCCTCGGTGGCCAGGTCGCACTTGTTGCCCACCACGATCTGGGGGCGCTGTGCCAGCTCGGGGCTGAACTTTGCCAGCTCCTCGTTGATCTTTTCAAAGTCCTCCACCGGCTCACGGCACTCGCTGCCGGAGACATCCACCACATGCAGCAGCAGGCGGCAGCGCTCCACATGGCGCAGGAAGTCGTGGCCCAGACCGATGCCCTCGCTGGCACCCTCGATCAGGCCGGGGATGTCGGCGCAGACAAAGCTTGCGCCCTCACCCACCGACACGACACCCAGGGTGGGCACCAGCGTGGTGAAGTGATAGTTCGCGATCTTGGGCTTGGCTGCGCTGATGGTAGAGATGAGGGTGGACTTGCCCACATTGGGGAAGCCGATCAGGCCCACATCAGCGATCAGCTTCAGCTCCAGCGTCACCTGGATGTCCTCACCGGGCATACCGGGCTTGGCAAACTTGGGGATCTGGCGGGTAGGCGTTGCAAAATGTGCGTTGCCGTAGCCGCCGCGGCCGCCCTTTGCGATGGTGACGGGGGTGTGGTCGGACAGATCCGCGATGACCAGCCCGCTCTCCGCGTCCTTGATCACGGTGCCCAGCGGCACCTTGATGATGAGGTTCTCGGCATTCTTGCCGTGGCAGAGGCTTGCGCCGCCCTTGCCGCCCTCGGGGGCAGTGTACTTGCGCTTGTAGCGGAAGTCCATCAGGGTGGAAAGATGATCGTCCGCCACAAAGATGATGTCACCGCCGCGGCCGCCATCACCGCCGTCCGGGCCGCCAGCGGCCACGAACTTCTCACGATGGAAGCTCACTGCGCCATCGCCGCCCTTGCCCGCATGGAGCCAGATGGTGGCGATATCGATAAAATTGGTTTGTGCTGCCATACAGCCCCTCCTATTCTTAAAAAGCCTTTTCCCTATATTCAGCTCCCCTACTAGGGGAGCTGGCCGCGCCAAAGCGCGGACTGAGAGGTTTGATTTCCAAACAGAAAAGGCTTTTTCGTTACCCAAAAAGAGCCGGGCCACGAGGGTCCGGCTCTTCGGGTTGCAGTTTTTCAGGCAGAAGTTACTGCTTCACGCTGCACTTCTTGCCGCTCTTGCCCACGCGCTCAAAACGGACAGTGCCGTCAACCAGAGCAAACAGGGTGTCATCGCTGCCCTTGCCAACGTTCTCACCCGGCATGATGTGGGTGCCACGCTGACGAACCAGGATGTTGCCGGCCAGAACGAACTGACCGTCTGCACGCTTGGTGCCCAGACGCTGTGCTGCGGAATCGCGGCCGTTCTTGGTGCTGCCTACGCCCTTTTTATGTGCCATTGTAATTTACCTCCTTAGCCGTTGATCGCAGTGATCTCAACCTTGGTGTAGGGCTGACGATGGCCCATGCGGCGAGCACTGTGCTTCTTTGCGCGATAGGTGATGATGTTCAGCTTCTTGCCCTTGCCATTCTTGATGACCTTGGCAGAAACGGAAGCGCCCTCAACAACGGGAGCGCCAACCTTGACAGAACCCTCCTCGCCAATAGCGAGAACCTGATCAAACTTCACTTCGGAGTCGGCCTCAACGTCCAGCTTTTCGATGTAGACGATGTCGCCCTGCTCCACGCGGTACTGCTTACCGCCGGTAACAATGATTGCGTACATTTGTTTCATTCCTTTTCGTTGTACTCGCTGGTCGTAAAGGCAGGCCCTCACGGGGCCGTTTCCGGTGCCCACACCATGCGGCTAGAATATTATAGCAGAAAAAAGTCCGCTTTGCAAGGGCTTTTTGCACTTTACTCCGGATTTTTTTCGTTCTTTTCCGGACGCTCGCGCCGGTCCAGCGCTTCCTTTACTGTTTCATTCCACGCTGCCGTTTTCTCAACGAACTCCACGCGGGATGCAGAGGCCGGCAGAGCAGCGTCCGTCCCCGCAAAAGTGGTGGGGCCGTCCAGTTTTTTCATCCGTGCCCGGTTCTCGCTGTTCAGGGGCAGCTCTACCATCAGAGGCTTGTCCCTGAACTTCCTTGTCAGGAGGATCTCGGCGATCACGCCGCCCACAACGGCAACGCCTGCCACCAGCTGGGACACCCGCAGGCCGATGCTGGGCACCAGCAGCAGGCTGTCGGTGCGGAGGGCTTCGATCCAGAAGCGGCCCGCACCGTACCAGACGAGGTACCGCAGGGCGATATCCCCTGCAAACCTGCGCTTTTTGAGGTAGCGCACCAGCAGAAACAGGCCCACAAAGCACCAGATGCTCTCATATAAGAAGGTAGGATGCACCGGCAGGTTCGGGTCGATGGTCACGCCTTTGGGCACCGTGACCACGCTGCTCGTCAGGTAATCGTGGGTTGCCTGGCTGTACATGCCCCAGGGCAGAGTGGTGTTGCAGCCAAAGGCCTCCTGATTGAAGAAGTTGCCCCAGCGGCCGCAGCCCTGCCCGATGAGGAAGCCCATGGCCGCCAGATCGAACATGGGCAGCATGGGGACCTTCCTCCACTTACAGGCCAGACCTCCGAACAGAAAGGCTCCGATGACGCCGCCATAAATGGCAAGACCGCCATCCCGGATGGCAAGCACATCTTTCAGGCTGTGGTACTGATAGGGCGAAAGGGCCACATAGTAAAGCCGGGCACACAGGATACCCATGACCACACCGATGAGGATGACATCCACCATGGCATCGGCATCCACGCCGAACTCCACACTGTGCCGGAAGGCGAACACCAGCGCCAGGCACATGCCCACGGCAATGCAGACACCGTACCAGTAAATGTTCATGCCTCCGATGGAAAAGGCCACGCGGTCAAGCTCAAAGCTCAGCCCCAGCCCCGGAAACTGCACCAGATTCGTCATTCTTCCATCTCCTCCTCATCGTCCGGTTCTTCCCCGGCCGTGCCGTCGGGCTGGATGTACATCACAGCCATCCGCTCCTCGCTCAGGATTTTCTGCAGCGCCGCGTCGGCATCCTCTGCCGTCAGCGCCGCCAGCGTGGCGATCTGCTGGGCCACGGTCTGGCCGCTGAGGGCAAAGTCTGCCATCTGGCTGGCCGAGTCCTCCACGTTCTCCAGATTTTCGATCAGCTGGCCGTATTTTTCATTCTTGCACAGGGTAAAGATCTCCCGGTCCACACCCTCAGCGCGGATGCGCCGGATCTCCTCCAACAGCAGCTGCTTCACAGTGTCGGGCACATCGCTCTCGCCGGTGAACAGGATGCAGCAGCAGCCGTCCACCCGGAGCACCTCCCCGCCAAAGCCGGGGTTGGTCAGGCCCTCATCATAGAGCTTCCGGTAGAGCCTCGACATGCCGCCAGAGATGCAGCAGAGGATGAGGTCATACAGGATCTCGCTGCGCAGGTCGTCATGCTGCAGCGGCTGCTCCTTGAAGCCGATGCCGAAGCAGGGCTTGGACACCGGCATTGTAATGGTCTTTTCGGCAGCGGCCAGCGTCATGGGTTCCTCTGTCCAGAGCCGCTGCACCCGCTCCACCGGGCGTGCTTCCATCAGGCCGTGGCGCGCACAGGCCGCCAGGATCTGTTCCATGCTGGTGCTGCCTGCGGCGGCCAGCACCATGTTGTTGGGGGCATAGAACGCCTTGCAGCAGTCGTACAGCATCTCCGGCGTGATCTCTGCAATGCTTTTCACCGTGCCCGCAATGTCGCTGCGGATGGGGTGGCTGTGATACAGGCACTCGCACAGGCCGGTGATAAGCCGCCAGTCAGCGCTGTCATCGTACATTTTGATCTCCTGCCCGATGATGCCCTGCTCCTTGGCGATGGTCTGCTCAGTAAAGTAGGGACGGCCCACCATGCCCAGCAGCACATCCAGGCTTTCGTCCAGCTGCTCGGTGGCGGTAAACAGGTAGCAGGTGCGGTCAAAGCTGGTAAAGGCATTGGCGTTGGCACCGGTCTTGGCGAACTTTGCAAAGGCATCGCCGTCCTCATCCTCAAACATCTTGTGTTCCAGAAAATGCGCCACACCGGCGGGCAGGTGCACTTCCCTGCCGTCCACCCGGAAATCCCGGTCGATGGAGCCAAAGCGGGTGGCATAGATAACATGAGTGCCAGAATAGCCCGGCATGGGCCGCACCAGCACCGTCAGGCCCGAGGGCAGCACCTTCCACTCATCGGCGGCGGCCTCGGTCAGGGCACGGTTCGTGTTCTGTTCAGGCATGGGCGCTCTCCTCCTCTCGGGTCAGAAGATAGCTGACTGAAAGGGTCAGCTGCCGCAGGACGGTGCGGACATCCTCCTCGGTCACAGCCTGCAGGGCCGCGCGGGCATCGTCCGGGGTCTGCACCGGGCCGCCCCGCAGCACCTCCATGTAATACCAGGTCTCAATGCCGCCCAGCGTATCCTCAATGCCCGCCATCCCGCTCAGCAGGGAGCGGCGGCAGTCCTCAAGCTCCTCAGCCGTGATGGGGCCGCTGCGCAGGTCATCCAGCTCCTTCAGGATCGCTTTTTCGGCCCGGGCCGCGTCGGCGTGCTCCACGCCGCTGTTCACAGCCATGCTTCCGGTAAAGCTCTGGAAGCTGGACGAGCAGTAATAGCACAAATGATCCCGTTCCCGCACGTTCAGGAACAGGCGGCTGGTCACACTGCCGCCATACAGCGCCATGGCAAGCCGCACCGCCGCCATCTGGTCGGGGCGCATGGGCACGCCCAGCGTGAACAGCATGCAGAGCTTGGCCTGCACCGTGTCAAAGCATTCCACCCTGCGCACGGCATCCTGCCGGGGCATGGCAAAGTTCTCGCACAATGGCAGCGGGGCCCGCCCGATGTGGGAAAGCTCTTCCAGCAGGGCCTGCTTCACCTGCTCGGTCTCCGCTTCCCCGCAGCCCAGCACCAGCAGCTCGATGCTGGCGGTGCGGAGCATCTCACGATAAGCCTCGGTCAGCGTCTCCGGGGTCAGGCCGTCCACCTCGTCCAGATAGCCCTCCTGCCGGATGCCGGCGGGGCTGCTCCCAAAGAACTCCCGGTTGGCCTGCCGCTGGCAGTAGATGCGCTTTTCGTTGATCTCATCCTCCAGCGCCTTTTTCAGCATCTGCTTTTCGATGGTGACCGCCTCCGGGTCAAACACACCGCCCACAAAATAGGGATGGAACGCCGTGCCCAGTGCCAGCGCGGCATACTCCCGGGTCAGGGCCTCGCCCTCCAGTGCAAAACGGTCCTTAATGCCGGTCACACTGACGCAGAGGTTGTGGTTTGCACCCAGCGGGCGGGCATCCACGGTCAGGTCCGCGCCGTACAGCCGGGCAAGCTTTTTGGTCATCTGGGTCATATCCGGGCAATCCGCATAGCCCCGCTCCATCAACAGAGGCAGCAGAGCGTGGGCGGTTGCCGTCTCCCGCCGTGCCGGAAACGCAAAGTGGATGCTGATCCGGCAGCGGTTGAATTTCTGCGCCGGGTCCCAGGAAAGATGGACCCCGGGCGCGATCTCGGTTCGTCTCAACAGTCGTTCTCCTTTTTTGTTAAAGCTTTGTGCGCTCCAGCGCAAGGAACTCCTCCAGCGAGAGTCCGGACGCGCGGATGGCGAGGGCATTTTCCACCCCCACATAGCGCCAGTGCCAGGGCTCGTATACCATGCCGGTGGCGGCCTGCCGCTCCTCCGGCCAGCGGAGGACAAAACCATACTCCGCAGCGTAGGCGGACAGCCACTCGTAGGCACGGGTATCGGCAAAGCGGGTGGTCTTTTCGGTACAGTCCGGGCTGAGAATGTCCGCCGCATAGCCGGTGGCCTGCTCGCTGGCATTGGCCGGAGGGCAGACGCTGGCGGCATAGACCGCTGCCTCCTCTTCGGAAAGCCCCTTTTCCAGATACACCTGCTTCTGGGCATCAAAGGCCGCTTCCCGTGCGGAAACATCCTGATAGCCCGTCACCAGTTCCAGCGTGATACCGTCTGCCGCCGCAGCTGCCGCCATGGCGCGGTACTGCTCCGTAGCTTCCGCTTCCAGCTGCTGGCCCGTGGCATCATCCGCCACCGCAAGGGCCGGGGCAGGCTCTGCGTCCAGCGGCAGATTCCCGTTCACCAGCATCAGCCGGGCATCGGCAAGGTTCAGCTGGTATTCGGTGCCATCGTAATTTCTGGCCACAAAGGCCTCCGGCCCCGCGATCAGGGCGTGGGCCTTGGGCAGCAGCCATAAAATGCCGCTGGTCATCAGGACAACAGCCGCGCCGCAGGCCGCCAGAAACACGGCCCAGTTCCGTGCCAGACGCAGGCAGCGCCGGATCCTCCACTCCCGCCGGGTCATCCGCCGCCGGGGCGCTTGCTTGTTTTGGTTCATCGATATCGATTCCCTTCTCACATCATTTCGCAATGCACAGCCGCACAATTACATTATTTTATTATACACTTCTTTCGCCGGGGTGTAAACGGAAAGGGATGTTAAAAAATTGTGTCTTTCAAAAAAGGGAGTTCCGTTACGGACGAACGTCCGAACAGAACTCCCTTTGGGGTTTATAAAAATCCCGCGTTAAAGCGCTTTCCTCCATTCAGAATTTTCCCGTCAATGGAGAGGGTGACCGGCTGCCGTGGCAGAGGACTCGTTCAGGACAGCTTGATCTTCAGATCTGCCAGCAGATTCACGGCCTCCGGCAGCGAAAATTTTGCATCTTTCAGGCGGCTGCCCAGAATATCCACCTTATAGCCTGTGGCATCCCGGAAGTCGGCTTTCCGCAGATCGCACTGGTAAAATTCCGTTTCGTGCAGCTCTGTGCCCATGAAATTCACCATCTGCATCTCGCATTTGGCGAACATGGAACCCACGATCTCAGTTTTCTTCTTTGATAAACCAGAAGTTATTGATTTTCTGAATCCAATCCAAGCTCTTTCAGTTCTTTTTCGTTTTTGATGTCTTCATCAGTTTTCTTTCCGGTGATAGCACTATATGCTTCTTTAATACCATTTTTCACTGCCCACTTGATAACAAAATACAGCGCAATTAAAATAACGATTGCGGTTCCACCGCTGATTCCTAGTTCATTCCACATCATAATATCAATGCCTCCGATTTCATAAATTCCGAGTTGTCGTTCTCAGTATACCATGATCTCTCTCTGCGGAAAAGATACCAGGAAACAAAAATGGCCCCGGAGGGCTTGTTGCAGCTCTCCGGGGCCACTTTATGTGCGTGTGTGACTTGGCGCACACGACCGGCGTTTTACTCGATTTCAATCAGATTCGGGTTCTCAGGCAAAGCCTTCGTCTGCTGAGGAGCAGGCAGCTCGACGTGCAGGACGCCATCCTCGAACTTTGCGTGGATGTCTTCCTTCTTCACATCGCCCACGTAGAAACTGCGTGCACAGGTGCCGGAGAAGGTCTCGCGCCGCACATAGCGACCCTTCTGATCCTTTTCGTCATTGCTGTGGCTGCGCACTGCCTGAATGGTCAGGTAGCCGTCGTTCAGATCCATCTGAACGTCTTCCTTCTTGCAGCCCGGCAGGTCAACCGCTACTTCGTAGCCGTTGTCCGTCTGTTTGACATCGGTCTTCATCATGTTTGCACCGCGCTTACCAAAGGTATCACGAGCCTCACGGTTCATCATACGTTCCAGTGCAGCGTCATTCCAGAACGGATCGAAGAAATCATCGAACAGGTTTTCATGGAAAACAGTCGGCATAAGCATAAATCATTCCTCCAATCCCGGCGTTCGGGTCGGGGCAAAAAATCTGAAGCGTCCACTCGGAAAGGCTTTCCGGGGAGCCTTGTGGCTCTCCTTTTGCCCTTCCTCCTGAGCACGCCACTGTTATAGCACCGTTAATTAGCAATGTCAATATAAGAGTGCTAAAATTCATAAAAGAATAATACTTTCATAAAATCCCATGCAATCTTTTCAAAATTCAGTCGCATCATCGTATTTTTATCATTTCTGCCGGTACATCGGCGTAGACAGATATTTCATGCCGTTGTCCGGGACGATGACCACGATGTTCTTTCCCTGATTCTCAACTTGCTGTGCCAAAACCCGTGCCGCCGGTGCCCGCCATGCAAACCAGAATATCCGCATGGCCTTCTGTATCATTCATTTCAACTCTTTGATTTCCGGGATGGATGCCGCTGCACCTTTGCGCTGCACGGCAATTCCGGCTGCTTTGGTAGCAAGCCGCATGGCGTCCTCTACTGAACTGCCGCTGCAAAGGCCCGCCAGAAAATAGCCGCTGTAAGTGTCCCCGGCAGCTGTAGTATCCACGGCCTGCACCTTTTCGCAGGGGACAAACAGCCGCCGCTCTGCATCCAGATAGTAGCTGCCCGCACTCCCGGCTGTCAGAAGCAGACGGGTCTGCGGGTATTTTTCGTGCAGCAGGGTCAAAACAGCGTCCGCTTCAAAGGTCTCGGTTCCGGCAAGGGCGCAGGCTTCCACCTCGTTGACACAGAGTACATCTTTTTTACTCCATTCTCTGAATCACCGCACCCAGCCATCGGCACAGGGTATC
>OGCM01001845.1_pt1 | contig 22908 bp, 20 predicted proteins | sample 1570151 | NCBI WGS metagenome assembly OGCM01 (sample SAMEA4370582, study PRJEB24528) | human gut metagenome
ATTCAACTAGCTTGCGTCATGATTTTACTCAGAAACGTTTTGAAATGACCTCTAATGACATTCAAAATAACCTATTGCTTTCCGTTCTATCTATCCTAGATATTGTCAAATATTTCTGTGAGCCAGCTTACACGCCGTGCCGTCATTTCGAGCCGCCAGCTTGTCGTGATAAGGCTAGCGGAAGTTCCCTCAAGGACAGACATCATCGTGTCGCATGAACCTTCCCGATACTTGAGCCAAGCCCGTTGGGAATCACGCAACAAGGTCTTTTGCCTCTCATTCATTGCCTGCATTGTTTGCTGGTATGTGGTGTTGAGAAGAGCTTCTATGCGTTCATCTTCCGCAGTCAGGCAATCCTTCATTTCAACGGTGACACCACCGCTTTTCTCCATGCATTGGGCGTATTCCGCACTGAGCAGGGAATCTTGTGCTGAAGCGTTTTCTTCAGAATGTGGTTCTATGACATACCCGCTCTTGTATACTTCCATCCGTGAACATTCTTCACCGTATACATTCCAAAATTGTTGGACATCATAATTTACTGAAACCCGGTTGCCCTCCTCTCCCAGCTCCCGATCAAGCTGATCTGGATCGGCAATCATGAAAACGGATTCTCCAGAATCAAGCTGAAATGCGCCGTAACACATATCTCCACACTGTGAGCCCTTGTAGACTCCAGTGAGGGTGCCGCTATCCAACACCTTGGATGGGCATAATGCCTCTGAGTCTGCATAAGCATTGGGTGTGAGGCAGAGCAGCACAAGAAAAGGCCCTATCCATTTGAGAGTCCTCATACATCCTCCTGCGATTGTTTCAACTAGTCGGGTTTATTGGATTCTATCCAGCATAATACCAAGTAGTTTTTGTAAAATTTTCTTAATGGATATATAAGGCGTAGCCTTTTTAATCGTCTAGCTTTTTTTAATGCTTCCGTCAAATATGAAAAGATGGAAGAATTAAAACACATACTTGCGAGAATATTCCGTGAATACCGCAGACAATCGGGATATTCCCAATGGAAACTATCTATTCTTGCCGAGATCCATCCTCGGAGTATCCAAAAGATCGAAGGGGGAGAGCTCCAGCCGGGGGTAATGCTTGCAGTACGGCTTGTCTCCGCAATGGGGAGCAATGTCGGCTTCTTTTTTGCCGATTTAGCTAAAGAAGCTGGTCTGATACGCCAAGAGATTATGCCCCGAGTATGGCAAGAAGTAGAAGAGGAAGAGACATGGAGGGAGTGTAAGTGCCTATTTGGACCATTTTTCAGACAAATCCGTATCGCCAATCGGATCACACAACAGACTATCAGTGAAGCAACAGGTTATACGCTCCGAAATATCCTTAACACTGAGAAGGGCCGTCAAGAGCCAGCCGTTATGACCGCTCTGAGTATGGTGGCTACGACAGGAGTGGATATAGGTATTTTTTTTAATAGATTAGCCGAACTTCAGGGAAAAATTGTGAAAAAATAAAAAATCGCCAGATTATGACGAATTGGCGGCTTGATTTTAGAGTGGCTGACAATTTTCAACGTTAGGAGTAGACACGCCACTAGCCTTGCAGCGTCTCTCCCAGAGAACTACATTCTTCATCTTCTTGCGGCGTTTGTGCTAAAGAACTTTGCAGATCAGCGGGATATTCTTCTTAAATCCCCATTTTTCATGGTATTGAACGGCATCAAGGCCGAGGTTGGCAAGAAGCTTGCGTCAATATCTTAAAGTTCTTCCCACATTCCAGGAACGTGATGGCCTTTTCTTTGGTGCTCTTACACGGATCGCTGAATGCATTTTCCACTTCATAGAATTCGCCGACGTCAGGCGCAAAGGCCGAAACATTTTCAAGTCCAGCAATGAGTTTTTTGACCATCACCATGAGTTCTTCCTCACTCATCACGCGGACACTGGCCTGAGCACGAACAATCGCCAACGACTCCTTACGATAATCATTCATAGCCTTTTCTCCTTTTTTTGCTGACTCCTCTCGCTACATTTCGACTGATTCTACCCTATGTTGTGGCGCTTAGACAACATTCAGCAGGTAAAAAGCATGTTGGGAAGAATGACTGTTGCCTCGGCAGCAACCATGTGTTTCAATTTTCCAATTGGCTGAAATAAAGTGAGGAAGTATGGCAACACGGTTTCCGGCTATAGAGGTGATACGCAAGAGTGGCAAAGAATGTTTTCAGGGGATGGACGGCGAACATACCCTCCAGGATTTCTGGGCGTGGGCCTTTTCGGATTTGGTCAGCAATACGGAGCGCGGCAAACTGGCGGAATACATCGTCGCAACGGCTATGGGTTGTGACGAGGGAACCAGTCCCACATGGGGAAGTTTTGATCTCCTTTCGCCTGAAGGCATCAAAATCGAGGTCAAGACATCAGCCTACATCCAGTCATGGGAGCAAAAAAATTTTTCCAGAATAGAATTCAGTATTGCCGAAAGCCTGTACTGGGATGGCGTTGCCTATGCCAAGGAGAAAAAGCGTCAGGCTGATGTTTATGTGTTTTGCGTGCTCAAGCATAAGGAACAGGATACCATCAATCCGCTCGATTTGGAGCAATGGGATTTCTATCCCGTCTCCACAGCTATCCTGAATGAGACTGTGAAAGGGCAAAAAACGATTTGCCTGGCACGGGTTGCCGAGTTGTGCGGCAGGGGGCCATGCACATACCAGATGCTGAGAAAAGCTGTGGTTGAGGTGTGGCAGGGCGGGGCGCACGGCGCACGGCACGCACGGACGCACAAAGGGTAATGTAGAAAAAATAGTATATTGAAATGATAAGATAAAATGTTTTATGAGGAAAATGGAATGATGGCAGCGTGCGAAGAGGAGAATACAAAAGAGGATGATGAAAAGAATAAATAGTATTATCTATAATTTTATAAAGTATGATCCTATATAGTTTTATAATATTATATTATTGAGTATTTTATTGCTCTATTATAGATTTTGATATTTTTTACTATTTATCTTAGTGATAAGATGATACTTATAATTGCTATTCATCAATTATTTTTTAATTGTAAAATTATACTTACTATGTTTGTGCGCTGTACGCCTGTGCGTAATAAAGAAGAGGAGGATGGCTCCCCTCCTCTTTCAACTTGTTTTACAATGTACTATTTAAATCCGTGTCCTCCCATTTTTGTGGATCAACGAATATACCTCTGATATTTCCACGTCCAGGGATAGATTTTGTTTCCATAAATTTACCTTGAGCATTTAAAAGCCACCAGTTATTTATTTTTATCTTTGACTTTAATATATTTGGATTGACACTATGACAAATTTCATTATCAAATACATTACGTTCGATCATATATACCCAGTGGTCGTCAAATTCCCATTTATAGCCAGCAGGATTTGACATTGTTTCCTGGATGTAATTACCGCCAAGAATCTTGAAACGCGATGAACCATATCGCTGTATAAACTCTGTGAGAGTCTTGAGTGCCGTTTGTAGTTCAAGGGTATCTGTTCCACCTCTTTGCTGCGTCCATTTCTTGAAGAGGATTGCCGCAGCATCCCAGGCAGTGTGCTCGGGCCAAGGTAATATTTTGAACTTGATGGCAAGTTCTCCCGCAGCTGCTACCAATCCGAATCGGGCACAAACCCGTTTAACTTGACCGGATGCATCTTGTTCACAATGTTTTTTACAGAATTCAGCGATATTTTTATGAATTTCTCCAACATACCCATCAATATTTTCTGCAAAAAGGCTTATAAACTCACGCAGTGCAACACCATAATATTGAGATGATACTGCTTTTAATTCATCGCTGAATTCATTACTTTTGAGTCCGTCCGGGACGCTATTGTAAACGCCAAATCCGCATTGCATATCAGAGTCAATATCAATGATGCGTACAGCTTGACCTGCCATCATTTTTTTGCCTTCTTCTTTGAGTTTGTTGGCAATGCTGACTTCTCCATTTGAAAGCAAGAAAAGTTTCCACTCTTTTCTAGATTTAGTGTTTCCATATCTATCAGCACGTGCTTTACCTTGACCATTTGCGAGCATATACGCCGACTCGTTAACTGTTTTACAAGTTGCGAGGTTAATTTCATCAAGACAAAGGAGGCAATCGTTATGATTTAAGGCAATACCTTCTACAGCATTATCCGTTGAACGCCAAGATTGAATATACCCATGATCACCTCCACCACAAACAGAGGCAGCAAGACAGAGTGAAGTCGTTTTCCCCGATGAAGAGTCTCCCAAAAGATGAAAACCGCCTCCATCAAGGCCACAAGGTGTCAACAGCGGAGCTGCAAATGCGCAGGCAATACAAAATTCAGGGACTGAATTTCCTAAAATCCTTTTTGCAATATGCAATTTCCAGTCTTCAAGGCTACCTTTTACATTAAATTTTGAAGTATAATTATCAGATTTAAATAAAAAAACTTCATCCGATTTGCCCAAAGTTTCATCTGGCAGCACAAATGCCGTACCTTGCCACCCGATTTTGGAAGTTACTCTGACTTTTTTAGGTGGATCAACTTCATTCAAGTATTGTGCCAGCTTGTCTCGCGCATTTTTTTCAAGGGATACAGTGACGCCACTATTTACTAGACGATGTCGAACTGCATCTGGGTTGGCAACAATATCCGCGATGTCAACAATTTCAGAATGCTCTATGCCATCCCTATCCTTGAAGCGGATAAGCTTTCCCCATGAATTATTATTAATATCGCGCGTGACAGCAATGATATCGATCCGTGAACAAATCCAGAGTGGCGGTGTCATTCTTTTCTCAAAACTTTGTTTGAAAAAGACGCCTTTATCGTTAATAATAAAATTTTTAGTTTCTGTGATGTTCTCCTGCTTATATTGCAAGCAGAGCATTAAAGGCGTCGTGCATCCACAAGGCTCTTTGCACTTTTTTGTTCAATCAATGTCCTGCACGGCATGATTGTCCGATTCTGTACAGACTCATAAAATGCGGATTTTATTTTTTCAATAGTCTCTGTCGGAGCATTACTAAATATTTTTGAAATAATATTTAACCCTGAAGCTCCAAGATGAGCGAATACGCCGGTAAGCATTTTGATCTGTATATTGTCAAGTGAAGAGTTTTCTTTTAAATTTTTTAAAAAACAGCATTTTTGTGAACAAAAATTAATATCTTCTTTTAATACTGAATAAATTTTCTTTGTGTGACAATTAAGTTGATGAAAAATAAACATTTCGTGCCAATTGATATCGAATGCAGGAGTATATTCAAAATCACGATCAGATTCGGGTATTTGCTGTGTTTCGATGTAGTTCATGAAGTTTTCATAGCTTAACAATATGACATCTTTGACATAAATGGAACTACTCAGTGAAATGTTAACAGGATTAATAGAAGGTGATATATATCTTTTTTCTTGATTTTTATCGATAAAAATATCGATAATATTTTTATAAATATTTATAAGTTGGTAATCACCTTTTGTAGCTCCGAGAACTTCTTTTTTTACAATAATTGATACAAAATTATTTCTAATTTGGATGACCAAAGATGCTGGTGAAATTCCATAATTGATTGTCATCATTGTGATTAGATTTTCAGCACAAGATAGATTTTTGTCCAGAGAATGGTAATTATGATTAATGACCAAGTCTCCAGTAACTATCTTATTGTCAATGGTATCGTAGCTGAAGGCATCAAAACATATAGCCCCATTTTTTATGAGTTCTTGTCGTTTTTCAAAAGTATCTTCAAAAAATATAGATTTTCCATCTGGAAGAAAGGCTTTTCTTTTAAACATGATACCTCCGAAATGAATTTTTGCGCCTTTGAAGGAAAAATAAAGGGCGCACTTTTTTAATAGCGCGCCCTCATCGAAAAAGTAAAAATGAAAAAAATGAAAAATAATAAATTCGAAAAAATATTTAATGTTTTTAAATATAGCTATGTTATGTAAAAGGTGTTTGATTTAAATATGTTATATTTATTTTTGTGGCGCCCCACGTGAGGTGCGGAGGTGCTGGGGAATAGCTTTCTTTAATAAGTTTACTACAGTCGTGATAGGTTTTTTCCCGTTCATACGAAGTTTGATTTCTTTTTTTAATATATCGATTTTTATCCCCTTTTCATTTGGATTTTTAGGGACATTGGTTTTCGTAAACTGTACCTTTTCTCCTTCCTCAGCTATTTCAAAAGCATATTGAAAGCAAACAAATATTGTATCTAGCCAATGTTGATGAGAACTTTTTGAACTTTCTTGTTCTTCCCCTTCTTGTACTTCTTGTAATTTAGATTTGAGATTAGTTTTTTCATTTTGTAGGGTTATGCTTTTATTTTTAAGTGACTCTATTATATTTTCTAAGTTATGAATTTTTTCTTCATATTCTTTTTTATATCCTTATTCATATTTTTTATCGATATATTTTTTAATTTCATAATTCTTTTGAGGTCATCTATCAAAACAGTATATGTACGTATTCTATATTCTTCTGAGTGTATAGAGGAATGCAATTTTTCTACAATGCATCCTTTTTTTTTCTATAATTTTCAGCTTTTATAGATGAATTTACATTAAATTCAAGTTCTTGATGACGAATTTGTTCTAGATCAAATTCGTTTAGACGGAATTGTTCTTTTGCTTCAGTGTACTCAATTTCATCATTTCCAATTTGAAAGTCTTTTCTTATTAGTTTTGATAGATTTCTATCTAGCATTATATCTCCATTACATTAATATATCTTTTAAAAAGAATGAATACTTAAGCTTGTATATGACTTCTTCTGCACATTTCTTTGGTCCAAATTTTGATCCATATTGTTTTGCAGCAAGTTCTGGAAGTTCATGACCGTAGACTTGTCTAAAAATATCGTTTTATAGTTGATTTTGTTTAAAAAAATCACTGAATGTGTGACGCAGGGAATGAAAACTTTTTTTCCCTTCAATTCCACAATATTTGATGACATCTGTAAATTGTTTGCCATAACGTGGTGACTTTTCAGTCTTGTTCAGGGCAGGGAAAATTCTTTCCTGCCCTGAATTTCGTATGGTTTCAATGTAGTCAAGCAATCCTACTGTAAGCAGCTCTGGATGGATAGGAACAAGTCGGACGGCATTTTTATTTTTCACTTCTTTGGTTGTTTCAGTATCTTTTGAAGGCTTGGTGTTGATGTCAAAGACCCATACTCCTTCGATTTCATACACGTCATTTGTATGAAGCTGGCAGATTTCCTCAAGTCGCATACCAGAGTAGGCACCTATAAGAGGAACCCAATAATAGGCTGGATTTTTAGCTTTTTTGTTTTGGAATCTGGGTGAAGAAAAGATGGTTTTCAGATCATCCTCTGTAAGTGCATCCCGAAGCTCGATTTCTTGTCTGTTGTCCTTGAGTTGCAGTGATTTTGCTGGATTTGTTTTTGTAAAATATTCTTCTCTGATACACCATTCAAAGAAACTAGCGATGGCCTCAATAACGATATTGACTGTCTTGACGCTCAGGCAGTTAGTCTCGTTTTTTGCCAGGATATCCTGTATGGAAAGGGTAGGATACTTTTTCTTCCAATGCTGAGGAAGCCTTTTCAATGTATCCCGTAAAAGTCGCATGTCCTGCCGAGAAATTTCGTCTATGAACCTATCTCCCAGAATGCGGGGCAGATAATTAAGGCGATTCTTGTGATCGACCAGAAGAGTGGCTTTCCAGTCACCATCATTAATCTTAACGCTCACATATTTTTCAATCAGTTCAGTTAGGCGGTAACGGGGTTCAATGGATTGAGGTTGTGATGCCGGGACCGAAAAATCGTTTTGGGAAGGAGGGAAGGGGATGTAATTTTTTGCGAAGGCGCCTCGTTCTGTCATGAAATCGCCATCTTCCCGACATTTGAGGATACGGTTTCGCGTTATTTCCATCCGAAGGTATTCTTTTGTAATTAAAAGAATATCGTCCTTAGTCTTAATATCTTCCTGTCGTATAAGCCCATACTGTAACAGCATAGGGATGACATTTTGTGCAGCTGCCAATAGCCCTTTTTCTGACCGAAGATTAAAATAATCAATATTCGAGCAGCGATTGTAGTACTCACCATAGGAGATTGTTCCGATGCCGGGGATAGTTACGGAAGGGCGTTCGGAAAAATCGCGCGTATCCTGTTCCAGAATAGCCCGGAGTAGTCCATTCAATCGCAACCTGAGTGTTTCGTAATCCATGAGCATCCCTATCATCTGGTTGAGTGCTTGGCGCAGTCGCTGGGCTAGTTCCTTGGCCACCCTGAGGTATGGCGTTTGGAGGCTCAGGCGGAGTTCCGTTTTGCCTTGTTTGCGGTATCGTTCTGGGAGTATGTATCGAAAATAGAAGAATTGTCCACGCCTGTACAGGTAAGAGGGATAGTGTCTTGCGGGGTATGCGGATTCGTGGGCGGGGAGAGTCGTTTTTGAGCGTCTTACAAGGCATGGGGTCTCCTGCCGATTTTCGGCGTGAATGATCCAGCACTTTGGCACAGTTTGGCACACTTCAGCCCAAATGGGTCTTTTTCGCCCCTTTTGGCAACGGCTCGAAACAAAAAAGAAAAGCCGTCGCAGTATGTTACTGCAACGGCTTTAAAAAGTGGTGCCGAGGGCGGGAGAAAAAAGAATTCTCCATAATTACACGAAAATATAAGCGTTTTGTTCCAAAGAGTATTAGCTGTGTAACAGTGTTATGAGAGATTCTTTCTGGTCTTTCTCCTTTCGTCAACCATTTTAAGTGTCAATATAGAGTATACGCCAAATTGACAAAATAGGTTGACACTTTTCACGTCAGTATAGAGTCTGTTTTGGTATTTCTTGACACTTCTTTTTGAAAGTCATAGAGTCTATCTTGACACTTTGAGAGATTGACGGAAAAGGGGGAGTGCAAGAAAATGGACATAGGCTATATCCGAGTCAGCGGGGTTGACCAGAACACGGTACGGCAGGAATCAGCCTTTGACGGTTTGAACCTCAACAAGGTGTTTGAGGACAAGGCCAGTGGGAAGGACGTACACCGCCCCGCCTTGGAGCGTTGCCTTGAAGTGTTGAGGGATGGTGATACCCTTCATGTCCACAGCATAGACCGTCTTGCGCGAAACATGCAGGATCTTCTTTCCCTTCTCTCAGACCTCACGGGGCGGGGCGTGTCTGTGAAGTTCCACAAGGAAAATTTGACCTTCACCCCCGACAAGGAAAACCCTTTCCAACGCCTACAGCTTCAACTTATCGGCTCAGTAGCGGAGTTTGAACGCGCCATAATTCGAGAGAGGCAGAGGGAAGGAATCGCTATTGCCAAGGCCGCAGGGAAGTACAAAGGCCGCAAGCCTAGCCTTGCCCCTGAACAGGTGGCGGAACTACGCAAGCGTGTTGAAGAGAACGGCGAAAAGGTGGCTAGGCTGGCGCGTGAGTATGGGGTATCAAGGCAGACGGTCTATGAGCATTTGAAGCGCACAGGAGATGTAGGACATAGCAAGGATGTTTGAAAAAATTGTTGACTTTTTCAAAACTCCAACTACCCTAAAAACAAGTGGGACGGCAAGCGAGCCAACGCCTACCGTCCCGATGTGGGACACGTCCCCCGATGTTCAGAACATCAGTGTTTGCGCCCCGGCTAGGAACCTCACTTCCTACCGGGGCAACTGCGTTAGAGGCTCAACAAGATGTGAACCACCACAGCCGCTATGACGTCAGCCAGCGCAAGCGCCGCAACGTCCCGCAGGAAGTGTTTCATGGGGTACCCCCCTTTTCGGGAGGCGCGCCCCACAAGAACGCAGCCTACACAGTCTCACTACTCAAGGCAAGAGCACCGCAAAGGAGCCGAGGAAGTGAGCGAACACTCCCCCGGCTTGGGCATGGTGCTTGTTGTGCCTTGTCCCTGACCGCTCGGTTTATGCATCTAAGCAGACAACCTGCAAATGTGCCGCCACAGCTTCCGACTGTCTGACGGCACTTTTGTTTTTGCAAGGGGCTACGGTGTCGTTGGTCAAGGATGGGTTTGGTGTACAAAGGAGGAGGAAGAAGCGGTTAACGTCTCCCCCTCTTCCTTTTCCTCGTACTTGTTCCCCGTGCCGTCTGTGCGGATTTTTGCCCCTATATAATGAATCGCACGCGCCCGATTCCTTAGAGCGTCCGCATCCCGCCACCATGAGAGCGGCGGGGAGGGCATGGGGGGAAGGGGGAATCAATCATATAGCGTATGCCCCTTCACATTTTTTCAACAAATTCAGCCCTACCAATTGGGGAGTCAGAGGAAAGAGGGCGTCCACATTGTAGACCCCCTTTCCCCCTTTCAAAGGTAGTGTACTGGCAGCAACATCTAGCTGTCTACATCAACAAATTCATAATACCGCTTGAGCGTTCTCCATACAGAATTGTCGGACAGGTGATACTTCAAGGCCAATGTCTCGACAATTTTCCGTTCTGGCATGTCGGGGTGTTCTTTGGCTATCCTATCGCGTTCAAGGCACATCTCACGGTTTCGCCTGTCCGTTTCAAGGTAGGCGGCGCGGGGGATGTAAAACGTCGTTCCCCCCGCGTAGGTGACGAACTTTTGAGTGGCCTCCTTCCCTAATGCTTCCTCAAGTTGTTGGATGCGTTTTTTCCCTTGTGCGTTCTCCCCTTTGGTACGGTAAAGAGATTCCCACCTTTCAGTTGAATCAAGGTCAAGACGGCCTTTTCATCCCCTAGCACTTTGAGGAGAGTTTCAAGGTTCCGGCGTCCTCTCCCTCCTGTGCGCCGTTCGCCGCGTTTCCGTTTCAAGCCTTGTGCGAGTTCATCGGCAAGGTGTCGTTCTGTCGGGGAGGGAATGGCGACAGTAGGGGGAGAGGGAGATATTTCTTCTACAACTCCACCAACACCGCCTCCTCCCTTTTCCTTTTTTTCATAGTGGTGGCGTACTGTCCCGCACGGCCCCAAAGGATAAGGCAGGGGTCTTGCTCCTCCAGAAGAGGAAAAAGGCACATAGCGCCCTGCCTCTACTGTGCGGTTGCCGTCACAGCCGCCGCCGCCACCACTACCGCCGCCGCCATTTCCGTTGTCGTGCTGTTGGGGGGCATCGTTATGCAAGACCATAGCCGTGCTCCTTCTTCCAACGCGCAAGGAAAGCGAGCCCGCGCTGTGCGTTTTCTTCAAGCTGTTCAGGGGTAGGGAAATGGTGCTCTACTGCCTCATGTTGTCGTCCATGCTGTGGGCGTTGCGGTTGTTGTTGCGGTGGTGGCGGTGTTTGTGCCCATGAGGAAGGTTTTTCAGGGGCGTTTGTGGTCTGCCCCTTACCGTGGGTCATGTTTTTCTTTTCAGACGCCCAATCGTCCAGCCTGTGGGCATTTTGGGGGGATGCGTAAAATGCAGACCCTTTTTCTTTTTCCCTGACAGTGGTTGTAGCCGCTGCAACGGCATTCCTCAGCCATGCCGTGATGAAACGCCAAGCGTTGCGTAAAGGCTTCTCAGGTGACGTATGACGCCTAGCCCACTCCCTAGCCCGGTCAATCTCCTTTGAAACGTCGATGGTTGGATAGTCCCGTTGCAAGGCTTCCAAGAGGTCGAGAGGGATGTCTTGGAGGCGGCAGCCGTCAACGACCTCCACCGCCGCAACGGCAAGCCCGGGGAAGGGGGAAGCAGAAGGGGGCGTATACTGTACGTACCCTTTCCTGTCCTGCTTCGGGGGGATGTCCGTGTTGACCTGGAGCCGTGGCGGCGGCGGGGGAGGAAGAAGGGTCACGGCAATACCGTGCCCCTCTCCCTGTCTTCCTCTTCCTCGTCCTTTCCCTTTCTCTCCGTCTCCATCACCGCAACAAGAAAAAGATCTGATCTCTTCTCTTTTCTCTTGTATTTGATCTTGATCTATTTCCCCGGAACGTATGGATAGGGTACCGGATACCGTATCCATACCGTCTAACAGGTGGGGATTCTTGGCTATCAAGACCGCCTTGATTTTTTCGGATTCAACGCCCCTGAACAAGGCGCGTAGGGACATGACCAGCTTAGGGGAGGTTGTGCATTGGTGCTTGATGAAGTTGACCACGAGGATGGAGAGGCCGCCGCAGCTACCGCCGCCACAGCTACCATCATCAAGGGCAACCTTACCGTCCTGCTGTTCAAGGATGCTCAGGTGTTCCTTGACCTCATCCTCAGTCATGCCCGTTTCAAAGGCGATGCGGCGGGCGGTCGTGTTCAGGACTCCAAGGTTGTTCGTGTGCGGAGACGTGAACAGGTAGATGTACAGGAGCTTCCGGGCGGGCGGCATGGATTCGATGTAGGGATCTGTCCAGAACGTCCGGCGTATAGTGCGGAAGGTTGCCGTAGACCCCCCGCCGCTGGATGATGCGGCGGTGGTGGGGCTGGCGTACTGTGTGGTGGTGGCGGTCATTAGTGAATACCCCCTTGCGCAATGTAGAGGGCAGGTAACACCAGCAAGGCACCAAGGAAGACGACCGCGACGGCGGCGGGAAGCCAACGGCAAGCGGCGAGGGAGATGAAGGAATGTAAAGAACGGAGGACGTGATACCGGAGCCTTAGCCAACGTGACGAATGAAGAAAACGGAAAAGATTGATCATGGGGGCCTCGAAGATTTGGGGGATTCAGGGATTGAGAGGCACGGCCCTATATGTCCGGGATGCGTTGTCGTGGTGATGCGAGGGGATTGAGCGGCGGCGGTGGTTCTCTCCTGTGTTGAAAGTTTTTAGAAATTTCCAAATGATTTCAATTACGGTGATTTACCGTATAGGCAAAAGAAAAGGCGGAACAACGCTCCCCGGCTCTTCGAAAGCCGCCTGAGTCTCACGAACATCAGGACGTTGTTTCCGCCAATATGTAACCACGTCCACAGGATGCACCTGTAGCGCGTTGGTGGCTGCTGAAACAAGAAACCGTTCTTTCCTTCCCGCTTGGGGGCGGGGGGAGGCGTCGGTCACGCCTTCGAAGATTAGGGGGTTCAAAAATCGGGGAAAGGCGGGGAAATGTCAAGGGGTCATCAGTCCCGACTCCCTTCCGCCGCCGCCGCTACCGCCGCCGACCCCGCCGCATCCTCATCCTCATCCCCGGCCCGTTCTTATCATCCCCTCCAGCCATAGGGGGAAAACGGTCTGTTTCACGCACGCTTTACGGCCTCCCCTTACCCAAGGTCGTCATGTTTCCTCAAAAACGCCCATGAGACGCCCTTGAAAACGTCATGGCAGGGGGCATCCTTACCCAAGGTCATGTTTTGGGCATTTGGGCAAAAAGATGTTCGTGTGCACATGGTTTTTGACGGAAAAAAAGAGAGGGAGAGATCGAGAGAGGGAGCGCGTGCGTGGCTTGGCTCCGGTGAAGCCCATGCCGAGGAGAACAAAACCGTCCCGGCTCACGTGACGTACATGGGCATTTCCTTGTTCTGTCTGGACTGGAAGGAGGACAATCCAAAATTGGATTCTCCAAACTGCTGAGAACATTTGGAAAGTATCTCACGAATATCTCGCATGACATGGAGGTGTTGTTTCTCGAACGCTTCGGCCACTTGAAGGCTGGACGTGACGGCGGCGGCGGAAGTATGGCGCAGGGCTTCTTCCATTTCGTTGAACCGGGCGATGTAGGCTTCCTTGAACGCCATAGCTTCTTTGCCTGTGTAGCCCATTGCCGGTTTCAACGGGATACTCGGAGTTCTCAAAATTGAGTTTTACGAAGTTTTCAGATAGTTGCGGCAAGATCGCTTCAATATCCCGCACCGTCACCACCACCACAACAACAACAGCGCCCGCAGCGGAGGCGGTAGCGGCGGGGGTTGGAGCGGCGGTAGCGGCGCTCTCAACATCAACATCATCATTCCAGATGTTGGGCTAGGAGCCTTGAATTTCAAAGGCTCCAAAACCGTCCCGGCTCACGTGATGTACATGGGGCGTTTTTCGCCCTTGGAATCGGCGTATTCAACGGCGTAAAAATTTACGGCGCTGAAGTCGTCAGGTTCCAACAGGTTGCGAATGTACCCCCGTGAGACGAATACAAAACTGTAGGCGTCTCATCCGCCCTCATCGTTGGGGGAGAAGGCACGCTCACCAACAACAACAAACTGATTCATTCAATCTATTGTTACCGATCAGTAACAAAAAAATAGAGGAAGGAAGGGAAGACCGCCTTGTGAGTTGCTGGTCTGTCGCTTCCTTCCTCCATTGTTCCTGGCCTGTCAATCCTCAAAGGTGGGACTGAACGCAACGTTGCGCTCAGCGTTGATCACAACTAGTTCTGCACCCCGACATGACGCCGCACCATGTCAATCTTGTGCTGTTTCCACGCCTTCCGCACGTCAAAACCGTACAGGAGACCACCGCGCCCGTTGTCTTTGAACAAAGGGTGCGTGAAGTCGTAAGGGTGGAAAGGGCGTTCCCTGACGTCATGGAGGAAGTTCTGCATTGCCAACCTAGCGGAGAGTTCATTAACGAGGGTGACGGTGATAGGGTCAATGCCGTCAAAGATGTAATAGGGATCGGATTCAGGGGTTTCTTTTTCTCCTTCCTTTTCTTCCCCTTCTTCTCTTTTCTCCTTTTCCTCCTTTTCCGCCTCCTCCCCATCATCATCTGCCATTGGAATCAAGACGCCGCCACGACCTTGTCCGTCCTCACGTTCAAGGTATTGGTAGGCGGGTGTCTGAGGCAGGCAGAGAAGACGGTAAATAGGGAAATTCTTGATTGTGCCGTCTTCGGGGTCAACGGTTTCATCGTTCTTGATGATGTGCATGATGTGTGAAGGCACATTATCGCTCGTCATGATTTTTAACAACGCTTGGAAAGACAGCCCGCATCCATAACGCTTTCCCGCTTCCGACAGGGTTATGTAGCCGTGAGGAATGAGAAGACGCCAATCACTATAGCCCCCTTCATTCAAGGGAGCGTCAATAACCGGGATGAACTTTCTCTTGCAACGGCTTACAATGACCGTACCCTTGACGCCTTCAATGATGGAATTGTTGGACATGATGAATACCCCTTTTTACAGGTTGTCATTAGCGATGATACCCTTTGACGCCGTTATATGGATTGAACATTCCCCTCATGTCGTGTTCAAAAAATGAAAGGCCCCCTTAACGTCTGTACAAGGTACGTTAAGGGTGTCTTCCATTGGACAAGGGGTATGTTCTGTCCGTCAATCTGGTGAAGTATATTGTAGAAGTGAGATGATGCAGGAAGGTGTTGTTTGTTCTCTATGATAAAGGGTTCCTAGTTATGATGTCATAGTTGAGGTAATATTTTTAAGATTCTTTATGTCAACATAACCACCATAGACTAAAATAAACTTATGGAAGGCATAAGTCATTTTAAGGAATCTTACGTTAGTTATGCCTTCCTTTACTTGAAAGGCAGGATTTGATTAAGAAGGATCATAATTAAAGAAGCGTAAGGAGAATGAAAAGAATTGAAAAGAGATTTAAAAAAACTTAAAGACTTTTTAAAAATTCTTTAAGGGGAGTTGAAAGGGAAGAAAAGAAAGGTGGAAAAGACCCCCCTTACCCCCCACGCAAGGTTGCATGGTGGTGGTAAGGACACATGCACAGGACAATCCAAAATTGGATTCACCCCGTACATGTGGAACCCCCCTATCCGTGAAAGAGGACAGGGAGGCGTCTTTTCTGCAAAAGACCCCCCAAAGAAAGCACGAAAGAAAAGAAAAAGGTTGGATGAGGTAGACGCCCTCCCTTGTTGTCAGGGGGTGTCTCTCTCCGAAGGTGGTACCTAATTCCAACTAGGCTTGTTTATTGAATTGTTCCGTTTCGGGAGAATTAGAAGAAAACCCCGCCGCCCTCTCCGTAGGTGCAACCTAATTCTAACTAGCTTTTGATATTGGATAAAAGGCTGTCCCGTATATTGTACGGAGTAGGGGGCGGGAACGTAGGGTCACACGCAAGGGGAATCCCGCCGATTTGTCGGGTTTGGGCGGGGGTCACAAACCCCGACTCCCTTTTTCCCTTCTCCTCTCCTACCTCCCTTCTCCCCTCCCATCTCCATCCTTCATTTAAGCTCAAAAACCCTGTGCCCACGCCCCTCTTTTCCTCTTGAAAGGGAAAACATGACCTTGGGTATGGGCTCCCGCTGCAACGCGCCGTTAGGGGCGTGTTCATGGGCGTTTTTCGAAAAAGATGACGGCCTTGGGTAGGGGGTGTCTACCAAACACCCCTGAGAGGTGGCTATTTCTTGCCGTGGATGGGAGAGGATGTGAAAGAGGCAAGGTTTTCCCTGACGACCTTTTCAAGCCCTCCTTTCTCCATCCCTTCACACAAGGCCCGGAACAGCACGGGCATGGAATACCCCATGCCTTCCGCGTCCCGTCCGTAGCTGTCGGCAATACTGGTTCCCGCGTGCCCTTGGAGGGCGTCCGTCAGTTTTCCGTCTATCCCCGCGTCCCGCATGGTACGCTTGAAGGTATGTCGGAAGGAATGGAACGTCTTTTGCGGCGTATAGACTCCGATGCTGATTGTGTATCTCCGCCACCATTTTGAGAAAGGCGCGGTCAAGGTGTCCGTCTTTGAAGTGAGGGTAGGAAAGAGCTTACCGCCACCGCCACCGCCGCATCTTTCACCTTCATGAACGGTTGGTAGAAACCCCTTCCAGTCCAGCAAGAAAGGATGTACAGGCACCTTGCGCCGGGATGTCTTGTTTTTGATGCGGCGTCCTGTGGCGGCGTCTGCATGTATGAAAATGTAGATAATCCCTTCTTCTTCTCGGATGTCCGCAATGTCGAGTTGTCCTATTTCCTCAAGACGTGCCCCTGTGAAGATGCCCAACAAAACAAGGCGTTGGTAGTCCCGTTTCTCCTCCAGCGTAAGCCGTTTGACGATTCCGTTGGAAGATGGGCCTTGTTCCTGCTGAAAAAGGGGAGAACAGAGAATGCCCCGGATGTCGTCCATGTCATAAGGGATACGGGAAGGCCCCGCATTGTCGGTGTTGTGCTGTGCAGGGTCAACGGCGCGTATCTGGTGCGCCGGATTCGTTTCAATGAACCCATTGTCAACGGCATGGCTCAAGACGGCCTTGATTGCCGTAAGTGCCTTGTCATTGATGGTCTTTGGGGAAAGTGTCTTTGGGTATGGATCTTCTGTCTTTCTACTTTCAAGGCGTTTGATGACCTTGAGGATAGGAAGATTTTGAAGTTCCTTGGGAACACGGGAAGGGCATTTAAGAAGGGTGTCCTTGAACAGGCGGATATGTCGCGCTTTGATGCTCTGGACAGGCAGATCCCCGTTGATCTCCATGAAGCGGCGTACAGCGGCCCCAAAGTCCTGCGCTGTCTTGGGGGCGGGCTTGCGTTCGGCAAGGTAGCGTTCCCATACTGCCGAGAAAAGAGGGTTGTCTTCATGCGGAGAATCGGAAGGCCGCCTATTACCGTCAGAACTGCTGAGGGAAACGGGGAGGGTATGTACCTCCACCGCCAGCGGCGTTGCTACCCATTCCCCGGAAAGCCGCTTGAGAATGGCTTCCTGCGCCTTGCTTTCCGTCCGCATGATGGCAAGGGCAAGCTGGTAGTAGGCAGGGCTTTCCTTGGCAATGTGCAGGTGCTCCCGCTCTATGAAGGCATCCACAAGGTGATGTGCGGGGTAGGTTTCCCCCTTGGCTATGAAGAAAGGCGCGTCATGAATGAAGCGTTCGGCATAGGCGCGTTTGGCGTCCGTTTCCTCATCCGTCAACCCTACCGGGCGGATGGTTGGAGGTGTTGAGGGCGGGGCGTAGGGGATGCCCTTTTTTTCGGAAAGCTCCCGTATCAGGTCTTCCTTTTCCTGTGCCTGCTGGCGTTCCCTTTCGATGGTTTCGGGAGACTTGGGGGCAACGCGGGCCGCCTCATCATCCGCAAGGGCATGGTGCAGGTAGAGGAGGGAAAGCCGTTCAAGCTCAAGAGGCGAGAGGAACAGGGGACTTTCGGTAGACGTAGCGGCGGTTGTGGTTTGCCCTTGCGCCGGCGTCGTTGTCATTTGACCGTTCCGTCGGGCTTCCGCGAACTGTTGGTCAATCTTCACCCTCTCAAGATTTCCTTTCCGCTTGGCTTCACGCGGATCTTTGGTCTTGAGGCTGTAGGTGATCTCTTTCTTGGGGGCATAGTAATCCAGCAGGTCAGAGGGAACCCTAACCCGAATGTAATAAACAGCCCCGCGCCGCACGATATTGGAGGATAAAGAAAGGCGTCCATGCCCCTATGTGTAACACCTTTGTGTAACACTTGGAACAAGAACGCCTAAAAAGAAAAGCAGTTACTGTAAAAGCAACTGCTTATATTCTCATGGTGCCGAGGGCGGGACTCGAACCCGCACAGGAATTCCCACTACCACCTCAAGATAGCGTGTCTACCAATTCCACCACCTCGGCGCGAAAAGAGGTATATGCAAAACAGAGGCGGCTGGCAAGCTTTTTTTTGCGATTCAGTGAAATTTTTCGTCTGTCCGTATGGGGCCCGGCCTTTTTCCCGTAAGCCGGGAAAAGGGTTTTTCCCTGTGCGGGCGTGCTCGAGTGGGGAGGAGCCGCATTCCTTGCTATGGGAGGGGAGGAGAAACCTGTTTGTTTCGGCTATTGAGGGTTCTTTTCTGAGGGCCACGGAACCCAGAGCTTGGGGAAGCCGCTTTGATCCGCACGCTAGAGGAGGGTGGCAGCGGCGGAAAGACGCGTTTTCCCTTCAATCTGTTGAAAAGGGTTGCCTTGCCGGGCTGTTGCATGTCAATGCAGGGGGGAATCGGCTGAACAGGATGGTGGGCATGAACGTCTCGTTTGAGTACTACAAGGTCTTTTATCACGTGGCGCGGCTCGGAAGCATTACCCTTGCGGCCAAGGCGTTGTTCCTTTCGCAACCGGCGGTGAGCAAGTGCATACGTCAGCTTGAAAAGGTACTCGGCTGCGCGCTGTTTTATCGGATGCACAAAGGGATGCGGCTCACGCCTGAAGGGGAAGTGCTCTACCAGCACGTCGCGCAGGCCTGCGAGCAGATCGCCATCGGGGAAAAGAAGATTCAGGCCATGCTGCATCTGGACTGGGGAAGCATCCATATCGGTTCCTCCGATATGATCATGCATGCCTTCCTGCTCCCGTATCTGGAGCAGTTCCATAAGGATTATCCCAAGGTCCGCATCAGTACCATCACGGCATCGACGCCTGAAACGATTGCCTCGCTGCGGGCCCGCCGGATCGATCTGGGCGTCGTGTTTTCGCCAGTGGAAGAAAACGACGATCTGGACATAATCCCCGTTTGCACGGTTCAGGATACGTTTATCGCGGGTAACACTTTTCGCCATCTGGAAGGCTCCGTGCTCTCGCTGGATGAGATTGCCAAGCTCCCTATCGTGTGCCCGGAAAAGGGGACCAGCACCCGGGCGTATCTGGATGCGTTTTTCCAGTCGCACGGCGCTGTGCTTGACCCGGAATGCGAACTGGCGACGACGGTGCTGATCGTACCTTTTGCGGAGCGAGGGTTGGGGGTGGGCATAACCGTGCGGCGATTTGCGGAGGAGAGCCTCAGGGCGGGAAGCGTCTTCGAGCTCCAGACAACGCATAGGATACCCGAGCGGGCCATTGCGGTGGTGACCAGAAAGCGAAGCCAGATTTCACACGCGGGCCATGCCTTCATACGCTGCCTGACCGGAAAAGAAACTGAAGAGGCCGGAGGTGAGCAACCGCTGGAAAAGTGCAGTCCAGGCTGATCGAATCATTAACTTAATGGCATGTTTCTCATGAGTATATTTCATTTTACGCATGAATGGGCGTAGCGTACGAACGGGAGGCAGGAGGTGCCCACGTTGCGGAGGCGTACGGCTAGAATGGCCGTCGCGCGAGGGGACGCCGGTTTTGCAGTAAGGGGATATGCCATTATGAAAAGAGGTTACCTGTTTATTGCACTGGCAACGCTGTTTTTCAGCACGATGGAAATCGCGCTCAAGGAAGTTGCCGGACTGTTTAATCCTGTCCAGTTGAACCTCACGCGGTTTCTCATCGGCGGCCTTGTCCTCATTCCGTTCGCCAGGCGGATGCTCAGGAAGCGCGGTGTCCGGATCGACGGCCCCAGCTTCGTCAAACTGGCCGGGCTCGGCTTTCTGGGGATCGTGGTCAGCATGACCTTGTATCAGCTCGCCGTGGAGAACACGAACGCCTCGGTCGTCGCCGTCCTGTTCAGCTGCAATCCCGTGTTCGTGCTCGTTTTCGCCGGGCTCATCTTGCGTACGCAGATCCTGCGCCAGCACGTCATGGCACTGGTGCTGGAATGCCTCGGCATCCTTATTCTGATCAATCCTCTGAATACGTCCATCAGCACGGCGGGCATCACATTCACTCTGCTGTCCACGGCGGTGTTCGCCCTGTATGCCGTGCTCGGGACCAAAATGTGCGCCAAGTATTCCGGCGTGGTCGTGACATGCGTGAGCTTCCTGTTCGCCAGCCTTGAAATGGCGGCCATCGTCGCGTTCAGCCGCCTCTCGGCGGTCGCCGGGTTCCTCGCGGACATCGGGCTCGGGCTCTTCGCGGATATCCCCCTGCTTTCCGGGTATACCCCGTTCAGTGCGCTGATGATGCTGTACATCTGCGTCGGCGTGACCGGGGCGGGCTTTGCCTGCTACTTTATGGCGATGGAGGCGACCTCTCCGATCACCGCCTCATTGGTCTTCTTCTTCAAGCCCGCCCTCGCGCCCGTGCTGGCCTTGGTTTTTCTGCAGGAAGCCATTCCGGTGAGCATGGTCGTGGGCGTCCTGTTTATCCTCGCGGGATCGCTGGTTTCGCTTATCCCTGCCTTGTCCACGATTCCCGCGATGGCACTCGGAAAGGTATGGTGCTGGAAGCAGGGCCGGGCCTGACGCCTCCCCGCAGACAGGCAACGGCGTTTTCCCTCTTCCCGCAAAAAAAGCCCGGACAAAAACCGTCCGGGCTTTTTTTGTGGGGGGTGTCGTTTAGTTCCAGGGCTGCTTGCCGCAAGCCTTCAGATATTCGTTGATGGCATCCTTGCCGCCCACGAAGTCCGCCATTTCAGGCCATACCTTTTCAATGGCGACTTTTTTCCACAGATCTTCGTCTTCGAGCTGGGAAACCTTGAGCCCTCCGGCCACGAGTTCCCGCTTGGAGGCTTCGGCCTGCTCGACCTGGAACAGCAGGGATTTTTCCTGCGCGTACTTGCCCGCATCGATCAGGATCTGACGGACTTCGGGCGTCAGTTTTTCGAAAACACGTTCGCTGATCACCAGCGGCTGGAGATGATAGGTGTAGTGCACCTCGGTCAGGTAGCGCTGATTGGCTTCGTTGAACTTCATGGCCCGGAAGCCGATGTAGCCGTAACACTGGCCGTCGACGTCGCCGGACTGGAGGGCGTTGAAGGTCATGGACCACGGGATGAGGGACGGGATAGCCCCGAACGCCTTGTAGGTGGCGATCATGACCGCGCTTTGAGGCACGCGGAATTTCAACCCCTTCATATCGCTCAGTTTGGTAATCGGGTGCTTGTCGTTGGAGATGAAGCGGAACCCCGTATACGTCCACGTCAGGATACGGAACCCGGCTTCGGTGGCGTACTTGTTCAGCAGTTCCGCAGGGGCGCCGTTGGTCCCGGCCACGACCTCGTTCAGGTTGTTTTCGAGGGGCACGATGTTGGCGATGCCGCCAAGGGCCATGTCGAGCGTGCCCTTCTGGACCTTGCGGAAGCGTTCCCCTTCGTCGTCGCCCGGCGAGCCGCCGTAAATGCAGACTACCTGGATGGCGCCGTTGGTCTTGTCTTCCACATATTTTTTGAACGCATTGCCCACGACGCCCATTTCGGAGCTTTCGGGATCGCCCATGGCGATCGTCAGCGTCGTGTGCGGCGCGGCGGAAGCGGAGGCGGCGCACAGGAAGAACCCCGCCATCAGCAAGGAAACGATGGTTTTGCAGCTCATAGCATTCTCTTCTTTCTGATTGGCTTGTGTGAAGCGAAGGCGGCGGGAGGGCCCCGCCGCCCGGCAGTTATTGCAGCCCGGTACCCATGAGGTTGGGCAGGAAGAGCACGATATCCGGGAACATCACCAGAATGGCGATGACGGCGATGTTGATCGCCACGAGGGGCAGCGCCTTGAGGGATATTTCCTCAAGGGAAACATTGGCGATGCCGGAGGCGATGAACATGTTTTCGCCCAAGGGCGGCGTGGAGAACCCGATGCCGCAGCAGCAGATGAGGATGATGCCGAAATGGATCGGATCAACCCCGTATGCTGTCATAATGGGCAGCAGAACCGGCGTCACCAGCATGATGATGGCAAGGGTTTCCATAAACATGCCGAGGAACAGCAAGAGGATAACCACAAAGAACCACACCAGGTTCACATTGTTGGTGAAGGACAGGATCCAGTTGGCGATTTCCACCGGGATCCGGTACGAGGTGAGCAGGTAGCCGAAAGCCGTTGCCGTGAAGACGAGTACGAGCACGCGGCCCGTCAGCCAGGACGTGGTCTTGAGGGACGCCATGAAACTTTTCAGCGTCAGTTCCTTATGGATGAAGATACCCACGAGGATGGTGTAGAAAATGGCCACGACGGCGGCTTCCGTCGGCGTGAAGATACCGGCGTAGATGCCGCCAAGGATGATCACCGGGGCGAGGATGGACCAGAAGCCGTCGCGCAGGGAGTGGATGAAGGTCTTCATGGACCAGTCCAGCCCTTCCGTTTTGAGGTTCCGGCACAGGAAGAAGTGCATGACGCTGAGGCCGATGGCGATGAGGATGCCCGGGATGATGCCGGCCATGAACATTTTGGAAATGCTCTGCTGGCCGGATACGCCGTAGATGACCATGGGGATGCTCGGCGGGATGATGATGCCGATGCCGCCCGCCGTGGCGGTGGCGGCGGCCTCGGGGTTCAGCCTGCCGCTGTGTGTGGCCTCGGTCATGGGCGGTGCCATGTTCGGCGACAACCTGTCGTTCATCTCCGACACCACCATCGCGGCGTGCCAGGGCCAGGGCTGCCAGATGAAGGACAAGTTCCGCGAGAACTTCAAGATAGC
>OGCM01001856.1_pt1 | contig 22823 bp, 20 predicted proteins | sample 1570151 | NCBI WGS metagenome assembly OGCM01 (sample SAMEA4370582, study PRJEB24528) | human gut metagenome
AAATTATCATCGAGAATCAGCAAAGGCTTAAACAAGGGATTCCCGCCACGGGGCGTAACAACTGCCCAGGGCTGGAATCCCTTTTCTTTTTCTGTCCGAACTTATTGAACTTGGCGTTCTAACACAAAAACGTCAGATCAAATAAAATAAATGTGAGAACTAATATATTTCTTCTTGAAAATAGAGCCTTGTTGTGGTAATATGGGTAACGATGCTAAAAAAGGAGATAGCCATGCAGAGAATTTGCTATAAAAAGCTATGGAAACTTTTGATAGATCGTGACCTCAAGAAGAAAGATCTACAGAAGATGGCTGGAATCAGTGCTTCGTCCATTGCTAAACTATCAAGATCAGAAAATGTAAATACAGAGATTATTCAAAAAATATGCATTGCGCTTAACTGTGATGTTGGGGATGTGATGTGTATGGAAACAATTACCGAGGAGAAGGTGGCGCAAGATGATTAAAACCGTAGACTTGTTTTCGGGCTGCGGAGGATTGTCTTTGGGCTTTGAAAGAGCCGGATTCCAGGTGATTGCAGCATATGATAACTGGGAACCAGCTGTTAAAGTATATAGAGATAATTTTTCTCACCCGATTTATACTGATGATTTGTCAGACGAAAACGTACAAAATAAGATTGCGGAAATGCATCCGGATGTCATTATAGGAGGTCCACCATGCCAAGACTATTCTTCAGCGGGTCATCGAGACATAACGCTGGGAAGAGCTGCATTAACATTGTCGTACAGAGACATTATTATTAAGGCTCGCCCGAAGTATTTCTTAATGGAGAATGTACCGGAAATCCGTAAGTATAGGATTCTGGCGGATATAATACAGGATTTTAAGAATGCCGGGTACGGACTTACGCAGCGCATTCTTGAGGCAAGCTATTATGGCGTTCCGCAGGCGCGCAAACGTTTTATATTAATTGGCGGCTTAAATGAACCAGATGATTTCTTGGGGGTAGCGATTGACAGACGTGCGTCTGATCACGCAATGACGATGCGAGATTATTTTGGCGATAGTCTTGGCGTTGATTATTATTTCCGTGTTCCAAGAAGCTACAGCCGTCGCGGTATATTTTCGATTGATGAACCGTGTCAAACGATTAGAGGCGTTGATAGACCAATACCTCCGGGGTATCCTGTGCACCCATCTGATCCGGTACCGCTGGGGCCGAACGTAAGGGCACTTACAGTAAAAGAGAGGAGCATGGTACAAACGTTTCCTGAGACCTTTAAGTTTTCAGGAAACAAGACAGACCAGAATCAGATGATTGGCAATGCGGTGCCTGTTAATTTGGCAAAAGCCGTAGCTGACGCTTTGTACGAACATATCGTAAATAAAAATGGACCCTCGCTGAAAGGCGTAGACCTTTTTGCCGGATGTGGAGGAATGACGCTTGGTTTTGAAAAAGCCGGGGTAGATATTCTTGCTGGCTACGACAATTGGAAGCCCGCTTGCGATATATATTCTGCGAATTTTTCACATTCGATAATATCAATGGACCTGTTCAAGCAGGATGCCATTGATAGCATTAAGCAGTTCAAACCTCAAATTATCATTGGGGGACCGCCGTGCCAGGATTTTTCAATTGCAGGACCGCGCAACCAGGGGAAAAGGGCAAACTTAACAATAAGATATGCAGAAATAGTTAGCCAGTTAAAACCTGAATGGTTTGTGATGGAGAATGTTTATAATATTGAGAGAATGCCAGTGCTGCCGAAAGCATTACAGATTTTTAAGGATGCCGGCTATGGTGTAACTACGAAAGTGCTTGATGCAAGTCTTTGCGGAGTACCTCAGACAAGAAAAAGATTCTTTGCCATAGGACATCTCAATGATGAGGATGGCTTCTTGACAAAGATACTTGAGGAGAATCTGTCGGATCATCGTATGACTGTCCGCGAGTACTTAGGGGATAAACTCCATACACAGTATTATTATATGCATCCGAGAAGTTACAATCGCAGAGCAGTTTTCTCGGTTGATGAGCCTTCGGCTACAATTAGAGGTGTTAACAGGCCAATTCCTGAAACCTATAAAAAGCACCATGCTGATGCGGCAGATGTTGCTGATGGCGGTGTTCGTGCACTTACAACAAAGGAAAGAAGTTTTATTCAAACTTTTCCCGAGGATTTTGTGCTTTTGGGGAACAAAACCGCAGTCGAACAAGCTATCGGCAATGCAGTGCCGGTTAATCTTGCCACATATGTTGCCAAGGCTATTCTTGAATATATGGATGAAAAGTAAAAATACAGAGCGGCGGACATATCAGTGCCGCCGCTCTTGTGTTTCAATCTTTATGAATTAGCAGTTTTAAGTCAGAATTATAGTGTATGTCTTCCACTTTCCCGGCAACGATTAGCATTATTGCCTGTTCAATGACATTCAGGGGAACAGAGAACCATTCTTTTGGGTGGTGAGTATTGCCATCGCGATCTTTGATGGTGATATCGACGTTCGCCTCGCCGAATATTTTGTGAATGGTATCTTCCAGACCTCTCACGGACATATTGTAGCATCGGGCTTGTTCAACAATAATTACCTCTGACATAAGGTATGTGGGTTCGTTAACAGCATTGCGAATACGATCTGTAACTTCCCCACTGCTGAATCCAATCTTGTATAAGTTTGGAATTGCATGGATTTTCGGATCCGTACTCCGGCTTTTCAAGACATAGATAAACCCTTTTTGATTGTCCTCGGGCAAGATGGTGGAATCTGTGTCAGTTCCATATACTGGGTCGCTCACACTGAAGCCTTCTTTTTCGAGCGCCTTTGTTAATGATCTATATAACAGATCAGATTCGGTTCCGTTATTGAAGATGCAATGAGTTCTTCCATCACGACGAATTTTGTTGCCGGAATTGAAGTCAAATGCCTGGTTGATAGAGGCGTCCCGTTCCAAATAGGTAAGCATGCCTTGAAGTATGAAGAACCTCCCAGCCTCCAAATCAATCGGCTTAAATGGTGTTATATGTCGTTTGCCTTCAGATATTTCTTCGGAAACGGCGTCAAACAGCGAACGATATTTTGAGTCAAATTCAACACATTGAGTTCTTCGGGCAATATAGTCGGGATCAAGTCTTCCTGTACTTGTTACATGGCGGAGGGTGGTGATGGCTTCGACATCCTCATTGGCAGCTAAAAGGCCGGAAGGGTCATCGATTCCAAGCACTTCATCTTTGTGATTAATAAGCAAGCCTGGGGAATCAACTTGTTGCAGTTTGATCGATGCCTCGTGGTTTTTCCTTAATGCCTCCAGCCTAAATGCTAATTTCTTTTCGAGCAGGCCGCCCGTTTTGGAAGGCAACCTGCCATTTTGATTATAAAAAGACAATATTGGCTCAAAGTCCTGTTCGAGTGCTGTTCGCTTTTTCTGAACAGCTTTCTTCTGGGGCTTGGATAACAAACCAAATTCGTCACTCTGAAGAATTTCTTCAAATTTCTCTCTTTTACTTTTCATTCTGTCGTATCCTCCGCTGCTTCCCTACGCATACGTCTGAGATACGCTAAGGCTTCTCCGAGTCGACGTTCGTCGCTGTTCATCGAGTCGATGTTTGGTTCGTGCCCCATTGCTCTATAAAAACTATTGATATCTGGCCACAGTGCATAGGCCTCGTCGGCAGTCATATCAATGCTGAAGGAATCGATAACCTCTTTTATGGCTTTCAACATCTTGGCATCGAAACTCTTCGACAGTATCTCGTAAGCATCCAGAAATGGATTTATGCTGTCAATAAGGTCCATGTCGATATGGTCAACGCGGACGGGGATGCGGAATGCCTCGCGACTATTTTGCACCGTGGTAGTTCCGTCTTCGTCGACGCCAAGCCTGGAACCTCTTAAAACGAGGCGAGTAACGACTTGCTGTCTGATTTCCTCGACTTCGTCCTCTGTAAGATTAGGATACTTCTCAATGATAACTTTTGGCGTCAGAGCACGGTTGATTGTATGGGCTCCAACCACGCCATTTACAGCCTTTTGTACATCTGGATCTTGCAAGATGGCTGCCAGTAAATCGTCCATATCGTTTTCAACGATATCTTTTGCTTTCTTTGTAGAAGGGTCACGCATGCCGCTTACTTCTACTGTAGAGGCAGGATCATCTACAGATGTTCTTCTGCTCCTGAATGTAAGCCTTGGTTCCAGGACATCTTCCATGAGCAGAGAAGCAACAATCGCTTTGTCTAAATTATTGACGGTTGTAATAGTATCTTCCCTGGAAGCATCAGGAGCAGCAACAAGATTCAGATACTCCGCATGTTTCTTTCCGGGATAGTCTCTTGTACAACGCCCAACGACCTGAACGACTTCTGTCAAAGAATTGCGTGAACCAATAACCACTGTTGATTCACAGGCCGGCCAGTCAAAGCCTTCTTTTGCCATGCCGAGAGCGATTATGATGTCAACATCGTTTCCTGTGTCTTCCATCTGATCAAGATAAGTTACGACTTTTTCGCGCTCCCTTGGATTATCGTTTACAAGATCGGCTACGCGCAGCATCTGCCCATCGCCTCTTCGCCGAATGTAGATGATTCCAGTAGATTCATCGACATGATCGATATCGCCAATGACATCTAAAATCATATCGGTTTCATAATACTTGTCCTTGGTTGATGCCGCGGAGTTAACGCTCGGAATATAAACTATCGTCTTTCGCGTCGTGTCCAGCGCTTCGGGCAGAGCATCAATATAATCGCCGTTATAGAAAGCCACATTGATTCCAAGAGATTTCAGATACTCATAGCCATCCATCTGTTGGTAGTAAGTGTATGTGACCCTCTGGAAATTTTCCTCGTCCTCTGGTGAAAGTACAGGAACACGATCGCCTCTGAAGTATGATCCTGTCATAGCGAGGATGTGGACGCTGCCTTCGGAAATAAGATCACGCACGAGTTCTCCAAGTTTGTTATCTTCATTTTCACTTACATGGTGGAATTCATCGATTGCCACAAAGGTATCGTAGAAAGCTTTCACGCCATATTTGTTGTAGGAACTGCGAAGAGTAGCATGAGTGCAGAGCAGAATTTTGGCATTGGGGTCATCAATAAAACGCCCAAATGCGTTGACTTTCCCCGCTTCGCCGCCAGGACGGCAAAGATCGAATCCAGAAGAAACTTCCCAATCCCAAGGGAATCCCCATTTTGTGAGTTTGTTGGGGTGATAAGATTTTGCTATGGAACGTTCCGGGATGGCGATAATCGCTTTCTGCACTTGGCCCTCGTTCAGCTTTTTCAATGTAATGAACTCACAGGCGCGAGACTTTCCTGATGCAGGCGGGCTTTTCAAGATGACATACTGTTCGTCAGCTTTTTCGTATGCCATGGCCTGCATCTCGCGCATGCCCATTGAGTTTGTAGAAACCGAACTGCCTGTAGTATGGAGTTCGATATCTGCCAGTTCTTTTTTCATATTGATTCCTCCGTATTTATCTTTCAGCGGTGGCTTCTTCGTACATTTCGAAGAGCTTATATAGGCGCGCTTCATCATCTGCGAAAGGCGCCGACTGATAGCAACCGTCTATGACCATGTCTAATCGCTGGTGCGCAATTTCCAGATCTTTTGACATGAGCCCCTTTTTATATTTCTGGGCTAACGTCGTTCCGACCATTCGCTCTCTTGCGATATATATGTCCGATACACAGTTTCGTATCTGTTCCTTCTTAGCTTCGGTGATCCTTGGGAAGGGGAATGTATTATATTCCAGAACATTGCTATAACGAATTCGGGTCTCAAGACCGCCGCAAACTGTTTTGATCCAAGTGTTGTGCATGCGAGACATAAGCACTCCAAGTATCCATTCGTCAGAATCGTAAATAACAAAAGCAAGGTTTGTGATAATAGTATCAGGACCCACGATATCAACTGGGATATATGCATAGTTCTCGGAACTTACGGCGGGAACGACTATTGACTGTGTTGTTGTTTGATTGTCTTCACGGAACGACCACGGCCTTAAAGCTAATTTTCGGGCGCTTGCGTCCTTATTACTTGCTCGTTCAAGACGTACAAGGTCGGTTCGCTCCTTGATAGGAGGTATTGACAGAGCATCATCCTTGTCCTCGTCTCGGATATAAAGACAATACCGTTCTCCGCCGTTTAGTACTTCTTCAGAACCATTGCAGTAGCGAACGTATTTTGAGGCCTCGGGATAACTATCCAATAGCAAGTTCTTCTCTTCTGCAGAGAGGATGAGTCGCTTTGTATAAGGCATATTGCCTTTTACCATCTGAGGAAATCCAACCCCGATAGGGGAACTTCTTCTTGTTATGATTTTTTCGCCGGGGACAAGGTATGGGCTAATTGATGCAGGATGCGTGGCTTCAAAATCATTTGATCCGGTTCTTACGAAGAGTGTCCGCTCTTTGTTGCTGTTGTTTTTGGCAATTCCAACGACAACAACGGTTACGGTTGTTAAACGTCTGCCTAAGTTCTGGAGTTTGAAACTTTGCCATCCAAAACTGATATGAATACCTAAATCAAAGACCAGCGGCCAGAGAGTACCGGCTTGACTTCCTTGCGTAAGAGAGTTCGTAACGATAAACGATGCCTCTGCATCGTGTTCGCGCATATATTTTGCCGCTTGATAAATATATGCACCAGAGTAATCTATGTCGCGATAATTCTTTAACCCGGAAAATACTTTGTCAAACTCTGCAGTCTGTTCTGCGCTGCGCATTCTTGCACCAACATATTGTGTGTTGCCGAGGATATAAACCTTTCCGTTCGGCGAGAATACCCTTGACCAGTCTACGGATAACGAACTGGTGTTAATGATGCGGTCTGTGTAGAGTATGTCTGTTGCGACTTTTGCATCAATTATTTTTCCAAAGCGTTTAGACCAGGCAAGCATCGATAAGCATAAGCTGATACGTGAAATGGTTACTGCCGTAGAGTCGGGTTCTATTCCTAATATATGATCAAGCGGGAATAGAACGGGACTGTTGCCGGAAACAACAGCCGCAGCTTCAATGGCTGTGTTCAATTCATCCAGACAACCAATAAGGCAGTCACCTGAACTACTATCTGGATTGAGAATAAATATGTTATTTATGGTATCGAGGAAGGATCTGAAGTCCTCAGTGCTGCGTACATTTCCTGCATTGAGCCTGACTTCGTCGATGAAAAGCGGACCAATTATACGAAGCACATTCGTTCTTGATAAATAGTTATCAGTTAAACTGGTCTGATTTTCAGCAGTTAATGACTGCAAGATAGCTCCGGGAACATAGCTTTTGACTTCTGACCAACCCAAGCCACTCAATTCCAACAGTATTTGTCTTGCTTTACGAGAGAACTGTAACGCAGGAACAGGTTCTGCAAATAAGCGAGCATCAAGTTCTTTTATATCGGCAGACGGCGATGTGCCGTTCATAGCTTGCGTTATAGCTTTAAGCATGGCGGTCATATCGGAGCCATCAGGGTTGGTATGCGTGTCCAGATAACTTGATAGAGTCTTGCCGTTATTAGTGAGTCCGTAGTAGGCATCAAGGATTAACATAAGAACTAAAGAAGTAACAAAGTTATAAATACTCTCCACGGGCGTTCCGGGATTCGCCATCTTCAGTTCGTTCGATAAACCAGCTGCTTTATCACCTATGTTGGCGTCCAGCTTTTGCTGGGTCGTTACCGACTCGCGTTCTCTACCAATTGCCGGGAAAAAGAATTCGGCGTGATTGTGGAGGTCGTTTCGTGAACACGAGAGAGAGGTTCCGTCTTCGGCGTCGACCGCATACACTTTGTGAGAATTAAAGAACAGCCATATCCTGCAGGAGCGACTTGTGTTGTTGATGGAGGCATCCATCTCTTTGAACATGTTAGTCTCGTCTGAAAGCCGACGCAGATAAAGACGGCGGCCATAAGCAACGCCGTTATTAAGAGAAGACTGACTGAAGTCGGCTCTCTTGATTGTCGCGTCAGGGGCATTAACTGCCTTGAACAGGCCTGAAGCGAACATGGCATCGGATCCTTGCTTCTCAGCTGCTTTTATACGATTTTCTAATTCAATGTAATTCATCTGACCTTTTGTGCTCATATTATATTCTGTTCCTTTCTATAACTGCTTCGCCGGTACTGTTGACAAGGATGACCTGGTTTGCAATGGATGATGCCACGGAGGATATTTCAGCAAATAGTAAGTTGCTTGGCGTAACAATGGATACCTTGCATTTCTCTCTTGCTGAAGATAAAACACATCTTCCGAGCAGTTCACATACAACCTTGTCAGTATTTGCGGTTGCTGAAGCTGCGTCTGTTCCGTCAATGATATAGATGGACGGTGCAGCTTTTTCACCAGTTACGATTTTTAATTCGCCTACAGTACCATCGTATAGCTTGGTTTCGTGAGTGAATGCTGTGAGATTGTCTGCTGCCGAAGAGAGAAGCGAATAAATAACATTGTTTATAAATGTTCCGGCTGCATTCGTATCATTACTGTTGCCAACCTCATACTCGATTCTGTATTTGGCAATTTCGCTGTCTGAAAAATTGGCATCATGCATAAGCAACTCAAATGTCATGTTGTTTTGGGCAGTTGCGGATAACTTCCATAATAGCGAAGGGCTGATAGCTCTTTTATATGTCTGGTTTACCATTCGCGATAGCGTCGACTTACTGATTCCGGTCGCTACGGCAACCTGTCCGTAACTTCGTTCACCAATTGCAAGGCGGATATCTTCGGAGAGTTTTGGATTCATCGTGCCTCCTGTTTCGTTTTCGTTTCATAATACAAACGTAAAACATCTTACACATCCTTTATATCACAAAAAATGTACTTTTACAAGAGGGCTACAGTATGTTATAGTAGCCTTAAAGAAAAATTTGCATTCAGAGGAACCAATAAATGACAAATAGCCGCTCATTCACTGAATATGTAGTTAATACATTTAGCAACGAGTTCTGGGCCGCTGCTGAAGAATATCTGCAGCAGAACTGGGATCCGGATGAATATGATTTTTATAAGATTCACAGACCTGGAGAGCCGGAACTTGATGATGTAAAGGTGAAGCATGTCTGGGTGTTTGACCAGCCGGGCATGTGCATTCAGTTCGATGTGGCGGTGTCTCTTCATCTTATCATCCCCGATGACGATCACCATTACGACGAGTATGAAGAGAAGGATAAATGGCTGATGCTCCGCTGCGAGGGTGACCTCGACAAGGACCTTGAAGATATGACTATCTTCAAGGTTTCGGAGTACAACGGTAAGAACCGGGCAAAGAACGCCCTAGATGATTCCCTTGTTCCGGTTATCGGGAAAGACCAGCTTGACGATATTGCGGAGGCATTCCTCCGGCGTCATTATCTGAAAGCACTCCTGGAGCCGCGCTGGGTAGACCCGTCTGAACTTGCAAAGAGCATGGGATTGAATATCCGCAGGCAGAGGATCACAGAAGATGGTACCGTTTTCGGCCGCAGCTTCTTCCGTGAATGCGACAGTGAAGTTTATGATGCGGAAAAAGGCGAACTTGTAAAAGAACGGATTCCTGCGAAGACAGTCCTTGTCGATCCGAACGTTGCCTTCATGCGGAATCTGGGGGCATACAACAATACCATCGTTCATGAATGCGTCCACTGGGATCTTCATCAGAAAGCCTTCGCCCTTGCCCGTCTTTATGATAAGAATCTGTCCAACGTAAGCTGCAAAGTATCCGGCGGCGTACCGGGGCATGAGAGGGATGCGGTCGACTGGATGGAATGGCAGGCAAATGCTCTCGCACCAAGAATCCAGATGCCGAAAGCCACATTCAAGAAACGCGCAGACCAGTTGTTTTCCCAGTTCAGAAGAGAGACAGACGAGTTCAATATCGTTGACCTTATTGAAAAGGCCATCACCCAGTTGACTGTGGACTTTGGCGTTTCAAAACTGGCGGCTAAAATCCGAATGATCGATGTCGGTTATGACGAGGCAATGGGTGCGTTCATATATGTGGATGATCATTATGTCCGTCCTTACAGGACAGGTCAGCGCAATATCCTTAAACCGAATCAGACCTTCACCATCAGCGCGGCTGATGCTGCAATTCAGATCTTTTTCAACATGTCTCTCCGCAAGAAGGCGGAGAGCGGTTGTTTCCAGTTCGTTGAGAATCATCTTGTTCTCAACGACCCGCTGTTCATAGAGCAGGACATCCTGGGAGACACGGTCCTGACACATTATGCCAGGAACCATATGGAGGAGTGCTGCCTTGTCTTTGATCTGGAGATCAAGAACAAGTACGGCGAGCATTACCACAGCGAGTGTTTCCTGAATAGGGATGAAGCTACGCCTGTTACTTTCGGCGTGACGTTTACCGGCGGATATCAGAACTCGACCTTTGATAAGCAGATGGCGAAATTGGAGGCCGTCCTGGAGGAAGAGAACCTGTTCTGCCTTTCTCTTACCGATGATTACCGAGATTCCCTGCGCAAGGGTATGGTCTGGCGTGAGGAGATGTCATATAAGGAAGTAATCGTACATTCCCGGCTGAACAAAGACGAAGTGGAGGAGATGCACGAGACCATGTCTTACCGGGAGATTGCGGAGAAAAAGAAACTGCGGACGGACTCTGTAACAAAGATCACCAACAAGGAAATCGGGGATAGAGCCGGAATCAACGAGGAGACGGTCGGTCGCTGCATAAGCGGAACCACGGCAAATCAGCACACGCTCATCCTCATATGTCTTGCCCTGCATCTTCCGTACCTCGCAAGCATGAAGATTCTGAACACAGCCGGCGTAGGGCTGAAGATGGTGGATAAAAGCCAGCAATGGTATCACTTCGTCCTTATGCACATGTATGGTCATCTGGTTACAGAGATCAAAGACTTCCTTGCCGCCCGCGGAGCGGATCCGTTGTAAAAATAATGCATATTTCGCGAGCCCATAAAGAAGAACCGCGGCAGGCTCATGCCTGTGCCGCGGCTCTTTACGCTATGTAAAACGATTATTTAAACATTACACAAACCCCGAAATCATTCCAGCTGTCAATCCAAGAATCGGCGCCGCCTTTTTCTCTGTCGTATCCATGGAAATGGTTGTATACTAACTTGCCGAAAGGATAACTGGTCATGCGCCAGGAATGGCCAATACCGATATCATGATAGCGATACTGGTTCGGATCCACATGATTTTTATCCGGAACATTGATGCTGGACGCTACATACAAGCATTCTTCACTATGTGTCACCTCACGTCCGTCAATTTCCAAAACGCCACGTTTATTAACATAGTAACCATCCGGAGTGATGGTATCCGAAAGCAGATATCCTTCATCATTTAAAGCAATCGCTTCGACATCAATACCGTCGTATCCTAAGAAATACCAACCGCCGTGCGTACTGGTCCATCTGGAGCCGACGGCGTCGATCAGTTTTAAATTGGTAACGCCGTTGTTCCATTCAGGTTTGGAAGAATCAACAAAAAGATTGCAACGCTCGTCTAATGTCATTTTAGAAGGATCCTTGAGATATCCTCTAAATAAATAAGCGACGATTTCTCTCGAGGATGGTCTACTTGTATTAGGTGTAGTTGCCGTATTCTTCGTCTGCACAACGCCGTTCTGCGTCCACTGACCGTCACCGTTTACCTGATACCCGTCAGGGGTTGTTCCGTTCGCTACGATATAGCCGTTTCCGTCAAAGTAATAGCACTCAGAAACGCCATCCCCATTTCCGTCGACCCACTGCCATCCGTTTGCATACCAGGCACTGTTATCAGCGTTGGTGCCATACCACCAGCCAGTGTTATTTTTCTGCCAGCCGGCCGCAAAAGCCGGAATAACGGAACTGATGGTTAACGCTGCGGTTAATGTAAAGGCAGTAACACGTTGAAAAGTTCTTTTTTTCATCCTTAAGTCCTCCCTGTAAAAATTCAAACCTGCTAACCGATTGTTAGCTTCTTATAAAGATAGTATACGAAATATTGCACAAATTCCCAATGCAAATAGATAAAAAATAATTTTGAAATTCTGAAGAAAAAGTCGACAGCAACTGTCGACCCATTAATATCGGTTTTGTGAGCCGTATGCAGCTTGTAACGTTACGAGCCTGTGTACGGCTCTTTTTTTATGCCCAAATTGCCGAAAAAAGCGCGGAAATCCGGCTTTTTCACCCGACAGGTAGTGTCGGATTTTCAATGCGGAAAGTGCCGTATTTTATAAACAGAAAGTCAAAGAAGATTTTCTAAAACATCTCAATTGTCCATAAGGTGGCCACCGGGACGATGGGACGCATCCAGAACCTAGAGAGCAGCAGACGCTGTTCTCGAAGCGAAGATGTCCCACCGTTAGTTCTCTGCACCCATTTTCCGGCAGCAGAGGCTCCTGGCCATCTTTTTTTATAGGTTCTTCAAGCGTTCCACCGTCCGCGGACGGAAAGGACGCACTGATGAAAAAACCAAAGAACACTGCAGCGCTGACCCGTACCAGCGCATTCCGTGAGGATCGCAAGAACTACCTTACCGAGAGCGGGTACACCTACTATCGCTGGGATGAGGATTTGAAGAAGGAAGTCCCGGTGAACATCGCTCTCGGAGAAGAATTCCAGAATGCTGACGGCACGACCGGAACGATTGACCGCGAAATTCTGATTCTCCTCGACAGCATCGACCATGATGAGGATACCGAGCAGGAAGCATACGAACGCCACACCGACAAGGTGTTCTCTGACAGACTTGCCCGCTATGAGCGTTCCGGCAAGAGCGGTGAGGATGTGGTAAATCCGTGGGACGAAATCGAAGATACCAAATCCGACCCTTTTACTCTGCTGTTCCCAGAGGATGCACCGATGGACGAGAAGGTTGCAGCCATTCTGGAATTCATGGAGGGGCTGACCGAGGCACAGCGTGACCTGGTCTATGACCACCTTGGTGCATGGAAGTACCTCGAAGACGTCCGCCGTGAGGAAACAGCCCGTACCGGAAAGGCGGTCACTCAGCAGGCTATCTCCAACCGCTGGAACAAGATCATCGCAAAGGGCTGTAAGCACTTCGGTGTTGAGAAGCCCCGCAAGCGTAAGAAGTAATCACTGCGGTCTGATCGGGGGTTGTTCTTTTTCCCAAGGTAACAGAGGAAGAGATACGACCTCCGGGCGCAGACCCGTTCATTGAACAGGAGGATATGAAAAATGATGAATCTGCAACATAGAGTACAGATCAATATTGCAGACCGCAGTGGTCAGAAAAAGCAGGTGCTTGGAAGCAAGAAGGTACGCCTTCCACAGAGACTTTTGAATCTGATTTTCGGCGATTTCTGCGAGGTGCTGGTGCTTACTCCCGGCACAAGTGTAAGAAACATTGAAATTCATGAGATGCGAGGAGGTGCGGACGATGACGAATAAATCCCTTCCCATGCCGATTACGGTCAAGCCGTATCACCATCAGCAGCAGGCTTTTGATTTTGCCTGCATGAGGTTCGGCCTTCTCCCTTCCGATTTTAGAAGCAACGGTGTGGCTCTGCTTATGGAAATGGGTACGGGCAAGACGATCACTTCCATTGGCATCTCCGGCATCCTTTATCAGTTTGGCAGGGTCAACCGCATCCTTGTTGTTGCACCGCTGTCAATCCTCGGTGTGTGGGAAGAGGAATTTGAGAAATTCGCTGCGTTCCCATATACGCTGACCATTTTGAAAGGTGCATCCGCAAAGAAAAGACAGCAGCTTTCCGAAGTCGGCAAGACCGACGGGCTGGAGATTGTAGTCGTGAATTATGAGAGTGCCAGAATCCTTGAGACAGAACTGCTGAAATTCAATGCCGACCTCATCATTGCAGACGAGGGGCACAAGCTGAAGGAAAATCGCAGTCAGCAGAGCAAGACCATGCATACCCTGGGTGACCACGCACGATACAAGCTGCTCCTCACAGGTACGCTCATCACCAACCGTGAGATCGATGCCTATAGTCAGTATCGCTATCTGAACAGCCGCATTTTTGGCACATCTTTTTATGCGTTCCGTAACCGCTTCTTTTTTATGTCCGGTTACGGTCAGCACACCCCGGTGTTTAAAAAAGAGATGACCGGAGATTACCTTCGCCGCCTGCATAGCATCGCCTTCCGTGTAACCAAGGCTGAATGCCTGGACCTCCCGGAAATCACCGAAGAGATCCGTACCATTGACCTTGAGCCGAAAGCGCTGAAACTGTATCAGGAATTGGAGGAAGAGTCCTTTGCTGAACTGCGCGACAGTGAGGTAACCGCTCCGAATATTCTCACCAAACTGCTCCGCCTCTCACAGGTGACGGGCGGGCATCTGACCGATGATGAAAAGGATACGCACATGGTCAGCACTGCCAAGCTGGATGCTCTTTCTGACATTATTGATACCGCTGTTTCTGAAAATAAGAAACTGGTGGTCATGGCGAGGTTCGTGCCGGAACTGAATGATATCCAGGCACTGCTTGAAAAGAAGAAAATCGGTTATGCCGTAGTCCGTGGCGGTGTGAAGGATCGTGCCGAAGAGGTGCGCCGTTTCCAGAATAATGATGACTGCCGTGTGTTTATCGGTCAGATCGCAGCGGCGGGTCTTGGTATCACGCTTACCGCTGCATCCACCATGGTCTTTTACAGCCTTGATTACAGCATGAGCAATTTTGACCAGGCGAAAGCCAGAATCCATAGAGTAGGTCAGCGTGAAAATTGCCATTACATCTATCTGATTGCCCGTGGCACCGTGGACAGGAAGATCCTCCGTTCCCTCCGTGACAAGATCGACCTTGCCAAAACGCTGGTGGATGACTACCGCAGGGGCAAGAATCCGTTCCGGGTGTAAGCCCGGAGGTCGGGGGGTTGTTCTTTTTCCCAAGGTAATAGAAAGGAGGAAGACAACCATGGAAAACGCACAGATCTTTGAAATGGCTGACCGCCTGAAGGCGGCCAAAGAACTGAAGAAAGACCTTGATGCACAGGTAAAGGCTGTGAATGCCGAGATCGAGCAGCTTGACCGTGACCTGTCCGATGCGATGGCAGAGCAGGAACTGGACAAGTTCACCCGTAACGGCAGCACCTTTTACCTGAACAGCAGACTGTTTGCATCCCCGGCAGCAGGCCGTAAGGAAGAACTGTTTGCAGCCCTCAAGGAAAATGGCTACGGCTCTTTGGTCACCGAGACGGTCAATGCCAACACCCTGGCAAGTTTCTGCAAGGAACAGCTTGCCGCCCACGAAGATGAACTCCCGGTATGGCTCGACCATGTGGTCTCCACATTTGAGAAGGTTACGGTCGGAGTCAGGAAGGCTTGATCCTTCCCAACTGATACAACGAAACACTGAGATCGAATGTAAATCAATTTCTGTATATGGAGGACATGAATTATGTCAGAAGCAATTAAGAACGAAACCACTGAAATGGCTGTAGCAAGTGGATACAGCGCAATCGCAAATATGGACTTCCTCGCTGAGGCTATGAACGCTGACTGTGCGGGTCTGGACTTCAAGTCCGACCGCATCAAGATTCCTTCCGGCGGCATGACCGCTTTTGAAGTTCCTTCTGAGGATGGTGAGGGCAGTGATCTGGTTAAGGAGATCGAGGCGGTCATCCTTTATTCTCATCCGGCTAACAGCTACTACACCGAAGCATACAAGGGCGGCAGCAATCCCCCTGACTGTGGCAGCTTTGACGGCATCACCGGAACCGGCACTCCCGGCGGTATCTGCAAGAACTGTCCGTTCAACCAGTTCGGCAGCGGTGAGGGCAAGAGCAAAGCCTGCAAGAACCGCCGTATGCTGTATCTGCTCCGTGAAAATGAAATCTTCCCACTCACTCTGAATCTGCCTACCGGCTCTCTGAAGGGATTCACCAAGTATGTGCAGACCCTCCTTGCTCGCGGCAAGCGTCCGAATCAGGTCGTAACCAAGATCAGTCTCCGCAAGGCTGCCAGTGCATCCGGCATTGATTTCAGTCAGGCGGTGTTCAAGGTAGTCCGCAGTCTGGATGCTGCCGAGCAGAAGAACATCGATGCCATGGCTGATCAGATGAAGGATTATGCTTCCGGACTGACTACCGCCGCAATGGCGGAAGACACTCCCTTCGTGGATGCCGAGACCGGAGAGATCATCGAGCCTTTGAAGTAATGCACCCATAGACCCGTGCCTGCCGTGGGAGGTTCGCCTCCCGCGGTTATGGCATTTTTGGAGTGAGGTTATCTCTATGAATGAAATTAAGAATGAATATAGATGCGTGACCGACCCGGCGGAGGTGAAGGCATATCTGGGAGATTCCAAGATCGTTTCCTTCGACTACGAGACCGCCCCGGATGAAAGTTACCGCGAGGAAGATAAAGCCGCCCTTGATGCAGCCAAAAGCCATATCTGCACCTTGAGCCTGAGTGTCAAAGAGCATACGGGCATCATGATTCCCGTTGCCCACAAGGTCGGTCCCAATATGCCCAAGGCAGAATTTGATGCGTTTCTCATGGAACTGCTGACCGACCGCAACATCATCAAGGTTGCCCATAACCTGTCTTTCGAGGCAATGTTCTCCTATGCAAAAGGGATTGTCATCATGCCGCCTGTGTACGACACGATTGCCGCATCGCAGATGACGCTGAAGAATGCCTACGATTTCCGTAAACTGTCCGATTCCGGTCTGAAGAAACTTGCCGGGGAACTTTGTGGAGAGCCGCTCCCTTCCTTTTCTTCGGTGACGGACGGTAAGCACTTTGATGAGCTGGACTCTGCGGATGAAGAAACGATCCGCTATAGCTGTGCCGACTCGGATTTTGCACTCCGTTTGTATCACATCTTCAATAACTGGTTTGACCGTTTCCTGCCGAAACACAGATTTTTGGTGGAGCAGGTGGAAAGTCCCACCGCCGTATACCTCGGCATCATGAAGTACAACGGTGTGCCGATGAACCTTCCGCTGATGCAGGAGCGTAAGGCAGAAGCCGATACCGAAATGGAGCGTATCCGCAGTGAGATTGCTTTCATGATCGGCGATGTGAATATTGGTAGTAACTGCAGCACCAATGCCTTCAAGTCCTATCTTTTCAATGACCTAGGACTGCCTGTTCTCAAAACCACGGAGAACAACCGTGAGGCTGCGGATGATGCCACCATGATTATGCTGAAAGAGTGGTGCGATGCCAACCGCCCGGAACTGTCCCACCTGTTTGAACTGGTGCAGGAATACCGCAAGTGGAACAAGATCGCATCGACTTATATTGACGGCTACATGAAATACATCAACTCGGCTACCGGGCGCATCCATCCGAACTTCTACGCTCTTTCTACGGATACAGGTAGATTCAGCTGCAACAGCCCTAACCTCCAGAACGCTCCGAGAAAAACGAATGACCCCATCGGCGTCCGTAATTTCATCAAAGCACCGGAAGGCTGTCTGATTGTCAGCTGTGATTACAGTCAGATTGAACTGCGTGTCGGTGCCCATTACTGTCAGGACGAGAGCATGATGAACACCTATCGCACGGGCGGTGATATCCATGCGGCAACCACCAGCGTTATCTTCAATATTCCTTATAATCAGGCACAGGACAAGCACGCTGAAAATTATAAAGAACGCCGTACCATCGCCAAGAATGTGAACTTTGGTACATTCTACGGTCTGTTTCCCCGTGGCCTTCAGAAAACGCTGAAGTTCAAAGCCGGGATCGAAAAGTCCGTGGAGGAATGCCAGGAGATCATCGCCAACCTCAAAGCAGGTTATCCGGCACTGGTCACATAGCAGGAAGAAACGAAGTCAGATGCCTACCGCAAGATGTATTCCGAAACAAGGCTCGGTAGACGAAGATATCTCCCCGGCATTCGCTCCGAGGACTGGGGCAAGAAGAGTTTTGCCGAACGCTGCAGTATGAATACACCGATTCAGGGTACGGCAGCAGACATTCTGAAACTGTCACTTGGTCGTATCCTTCTGGGTCTGCCGGAGCATCCATGGCTGAAGCCTATCCTTCAGATCCATGATGAACTGACCTTTATCATCCCGGAGGACAAGCTGACCGAAGCTGTCGCATTTATCAAGGGCTGTATGGAACCGCAGCCGTTCCCTGAGTTTGACTTGCCTCTCGTGGCAGAAGCATCCGCCGGTCCTACCTTTGGACAGATGGAAGAATTGGAGGACTGATTATGTATAAGAATTCTGAAGACTATAGCGATCCGACAGCCGGAGCAGCTATGAGCAGCATGATGAAAGAATATCGCCAGACCCGTAAAAAGGTCTGGCAGAGACAGAATGAAATGAAGACTCGCAAGAAGGTCTATGTGGCATCCCGTTACGCAGGAGATGTGGAGGCAAATACCGCCGCCGCACTGGATTACTGCAGGTATGTCATCAAGGAAAACTGTATTCCCGTGGCAAGCCATATCCTTTATGCCGCCTCCGGTATGCTGAACGATAACAGCGAAACGGAGCGTGCACTGGGTCTGATGTTCGGTCTGTCCCTTTTGGCAGTCTGTGACGAGGTATGGGTGTTCGGTGACATCTCTGCCGGGATGCAGCAGGAAATCTCGGAGGCAAAGAAGCTGGGCAAGCGTGTCCGCTATGTGAAGGAGGGAGTTTAATGGAAGTTTCAGCACAGCAGGTTCTTCTCAGTCTGTTCAACGCACAGGATACCGTATGCCTGCGTGTGTTCGCAGACCGCAAGGACGATATTTATAAAGGGCAGAAACTGTCTGTGGAATGCGGAAAGTTCACTTCTATGGAAGATACGCTGAAACAGCACAACGCTCTGCACCGGGGCATTTTCTATGTGGTCAATTACGGCGGTCACGATGATGACAGCATCACTCGCATCAATGCCCAGTTCGTTGAGATGGACAGCGGCACTTTTGAGGAGCAGCAGGCAAAAATCGATGCCTTTCCGCTTGCACCGTCCATGATTATCAGAACGCAGAAATCCCTGCACACCTATTGGTTTATCTCCGGCGGTGAGGTGCTGAAGTTCCGTCCGATCCAGAAGGGTTTGGTCAAGCATTTCGGCGGTGACCCTGCCTGTGTCAACGAGAGCCGTGTCATGCGTCTTCCGGGTTATGACCATTGCAAGAAAGACCATGTGAAGGTGGAGTGTATTCTGTTCCATCCGGAACGCAAGTATACGCAGGCGCAGTTGGCAGAACACCTTCCGCAGGTGGAGTCGGATGCCCCGGTGGAAACGAAGAAAGGCTCGGAAAAGGGACTGAACATCGTGACCCATGAGTGTGATTTTATGAAGCACTGTCAGCAGAATGCTGCTACTTTGTCGGAGCATGACTGGTATGCTATGATCTCGAACCTTGCCGTCTTTGAGGGCGGTGTGGAACTCATTCACAAGTTGTCTGCCGATTATCCCGGTTACGATGCCGGAAATACGCAGAGAAAGATCAATCATTTTCTGGAATCCGGCACCCGTCCGATTACCTGCAAGACTATCGCCGAGAAGGGTTTCAAGTGTCCTCGCATGGAATCCGGTGAATGCAAATGCAAGTCCCCGGCGGCACTGTGCTATCTTCCTATGAGTATTGAGGTACTGCGTTCTCTGATCGCGGAACTGCCTGTGCAGGACTCCGTCACCGAAGACCTTCAGACGGCATCCGTGTTCGTAAAGGAGTACCTCTTCAATCAGGATGTGGCATCGGCATATTCCATGGTCAATGTGGAACTGAAGGATCACTTCAAGTTCAAGGGTCCTGTACTGAAAACACTGGATTCTATGTATAAGGAAGCGGCGAAGGCATATCAGAACGGTTTGAAAGCAAGAAAGCATAAAGTGGAAACGGAACTGCCCCTGTGGTATGAGCCGACCGACAAAGGTCTGCGATTCCTGCCGGGAGTGTTGGCAGCAGATATGGAAGAGCATGAAAATGTGTTCTATGCCGCCGAACAGCATTATTCCTACGGCAGTGGTGTGTACATGGAGATGGCAGAAATGGAGGCACAGCATCTGTGTCAGCAGAAGATGCTCGTCCGGGAGACCAAGATGAATCAGATCGTGGATGCGGAAAAACAGTGGCGTCTGCGTGTGAGAAAAGACATTAAGGACCTCAATGCAAACCCCTTCATTATCAATCTTTGCAACGGTTTGTATAACGTATTGGAAGATACTCTTACCGAGCATACCCCGGATTATTACTCTACAGTGCAGCTTTCCGTAAGCTATGACCCGAAGGCAGACTGTCCGCTGTTTAAGAAATTTCTTTCCGACAGCATGGATGGTGATATGGCACAGGTGGCACTGCTGCAGGAGATGCTTGGGTATTTCCTCATCCCGGTGAACTCCGCCCAGAAATGCTTTGTCATTGTCGGTGCGGCAGGAGCGGGAAAATCAGTCCTCCTCCGTGTGCTGAACGAACTGCTTCTCGGCAAAGAAAATGTGAGCAATGTATCCTGGCAGTCTCTGAATGAGCGTTTTAAGACGGCAGAACTGTTCGGCAAGCTGGCGAATATCTTCGCAGATTTACCTACCCGGAATATTGAGGACAATGGAGTGTTCAAGGCTCTGGTCGGCGAGGACTTCCTGACGGTAGAGAAAAAGAACAAGAATCCGTTTTCTTTTCAGTCAACGGCAAGGCTTCTGTTCTCCTGTAACAGCATCCCTAAGAATTATGGTGACAGATCCGAAGGTTTCTACCGCCGCCTTATCATCATCCGCTTTTCGCATACCGTGCCGAAAGCACAGCGCGATCCGAACCTTCTGGAGAAGTTCCGCAGCGAGGCTGACGGTATCTTCATGTTTGCACTGGAAGGGTTAAAGCGTCTGATGAACAATGATTACCGATTCTCCGAAACTGAGGTCAATGAACTGGAACTGCAGCAGTACCGTGAGGAGAGTGACTCCGTCCTGTCCTTCGTAAAAGAAAGCTGCGAAGTGGGTGCTGATTATGAAGTCGGTTCTACGGAACTGTTCAATGCCTATAAAGCGTACTGCGATGAATGCGGTCTGAAGCCGTTCGCCCAGCGTACCTTTGTGTCCAATCTCACTGCCGTGGTGACCGATGTTACCAAGGGCAAGGATAAGGCCGGAAAGAGACGCACTTTAAAGGGCATCCGTCTGCAGGAGCTTCTGGCATAAAACCATAATCATGGACGGATTGGACACCAAATTTCCTATACCTTTATATATTCATGCGTAAAAACACAAATTTCCACTAATTTATCATTTTTTTGGCAGACCGTATGAAGAAATGGGATTTTTAGTGTCCAATGCGTCAAAACCATTGAAATACCGATGTTTTTTTCGGACGGATAAGGACAGACACTTCCGTCCGATAGACAAGGCAACAGGCAGAAAGGTTCTTGCCGGACTGCCGGAGAGGAGTTTTGGACACATGAATGAGTCGGATATCGTCAAAGCAATCATGAAGTACCTGCGGACCATGCCTGGGTGCTTCTGCTGGAAGGAACACGGTGGAATGTATGGAACAGCAGGCATTCCGGATATCATTGCCTGCATTAACGGACGCTTCTTTGGTTTTGAGGTTAAGACTGCGGTTAGCAAGCCTACGAAACTGCAGGAAGCAACCATCCGCAAGATACTCGCCTCCGGAGGGACAGCTGTTGTTGTCCGTTCAGTGGATGAAGTAAAAGCTGTGGTAAACGGCATCAATGCACACTGATACATCGAAACAATGCTCCGATGCTGCGAAGGAAATACAGCAAAGGAGGATTCTGATATGGATTCTTATGAGAAACTGGCGAATGCCATTGTGCTGCAGGCGGTGAAGGATTACCGCACGGCACTGAAGCGTGTGGCGAGGCATCCGAAAGACAGGGACGGTCTTGCAGTGAAAAATGAGTGTGAGCGGTTCTTCCGTTCCGGCTGGTTCGGTGTTCTGACGGGAATTGACCCGGAGATGCTGATGAGAAAATTGCAGATGGAGGTACAGTGATTATGACAGCAAAACAGTATTTGAAGCAGGCCCGTTATCTGGACGAGCGTATCAACACCAAGATCGCACAGGTATCTTCTCTGCATAACCTGGCAACCAAGGCAACTTCCACCCTCAGTGATATGCCCGGAAGTCCCACCCGTAACACCCACCGCATGGAAGATATCATCATCAAGATTCTGATGCTTGAAAATGAGATCAATGCGGACATCGATAATCTGGTGGATCTGAAGGACGAGATCCTTTCTGTTATCAAGGCGGTGGATGATGAGGAGTGCCGTCTGCTTCTGGAAAAGAGATACCTCAATTTCGAGCAGTGGGAAGACATTGCAGCGGAGATGTGCACAGGTGTTAAGAATATCTACCGTCTCCACGATAAGGCACTGAAGATGCTCATTCTCCCTGAAAAATGTCAGTAAAATGGAGAGAAGTAGAGTAGGTTCTTATGATACTATTATAATGCGAAAAGAGAATAGATAAGAACCGGGCCACCAGGGAGAAATCCTTCGGCGGCTTTTCTTATGTCCAAACGGAGGTGAGCCGATGCCGAGAAAACCGAAACAGCCCTGTGCTTATCCTGGCTGCCCGAACCTGTCGGCCGGCAGATACTGCGAACAGCATCGCAAGCTGGTGGAGAAGAACTACGAGCAGTACAGTCGTGACCCGGCGGTGCATAAAAAGTACGGCAGAGCATGGAAACGGATTCGTGACAGTTATGTTAAGACTCATCCGTTCTGCGAGAGGTGCTTTGAGCAAGGCATCCTCGTTCCTGTGGATGAGGTACACCACAAGGTTCCCATCTCACAGGGCGGCACCCATGACCGAAGCAATCTGATGAGCCTTTGCAAAAGCTGTCATAACAAAATACACCATGAGATTGGTGACAGATAGCTGTGTGCGTGACCAGGTAGGGGCGGTCAAAATCTCTGTGGGACCTATACCGGGAAAACGGCGCCCCCACAAACGCACAAAAACGGCGGTTCAAACGGGGTATTAATCCCCAGGACAAGAAAGG
>OGCM01001858.1_pt1 | contig 22816 bp, 18 predicted proteins | sample 1570151 | NCBI WGS metagenome assembly OGCM01 (sample SAMEA4370582, study PRJEB24528) | human gut metagenome
GAAACGGACGGAGTGGACCGGGCGGGCCGTGCTCATCGGCCTCGTTTCGGCGGCGCTCCTCTATGCGATCTTTGCGCTCGGCAATACGCTTTCCGGATGGCTGTTCCGCTTTGCGCCGCATCAGGTGTCGGCCATCTACGATATCCGCCATGAAGGTTCGCCGCTCGCCATGGCGCTGGTACTGCTTTTCATCACCAGCCCCGCCGAGGAGGTTTTCTGGCGCGGCTTCATCCAGCGCTGGTTCATGCACCGCTTCGGCGGAAAGGCCGGATGGCTCCTTGCGGTGTGCGTTTACGCGGGGGTCCACGTTTTTTCAGGGAACCTCATGCTGGTCATGGCCGCCCTGACGGCAGGGCTATTCTGGGGCTGGCTCTACTGGAAAACCGGCAGCCTCGTCCCCTGCATCCTTTCCCATGCTTTCTGGACGGTCGCCGTGTTCATCCTCTGGCCCCTGACGCCGGGTGTCTGAGAGGGGCCGGAAAAGAGAGGGTGTTGCCCATAAAAAGGCGGGGTTGTTCCCCGCCTTTTGGTGCCGTCTGTTTACAGCGCCTTGAGCAGCATCCTGATGCCGACGACGATAAGCAGGAGGGCGAAGCATTTCTTAAGTTTGGGGACCGGAAGGGTCTGGGCGAGGCGCGCGCCCAGCGGAGCGGTGAACATGCTGACGATGACGATGCCGAACAGCCCCGGAAGGTAAATGTAGCCGAAGGAATAGGGCGGCAGGTTCGCGGCGTTCCAGCCGTTCACGATGTAGCCGAAGCATCCGGCAAGGGCGATGGGAAAGCCGATGGCCGCCGAGGTGCCGATGGCCTTGCGCATGTCCAGATTGTTCCAGAGCAGGAAGGGCACGGAGAGCGTGCCGCCGCCGATGCCCACGAGGCTCGAAACCACGCCGATGATCCCGCCCGCGACGCTCATGCCTCCGAGACCGGGCAGGTGGCGGGACGGCTTGGGCTTTTTGCCGCTGAGCATCTGGGTGATCACGAAGAAGAGGAAGGCTACGAAAAAGAGCTGAAGGAACCGCGCCGGAACGTGGGAAGCCAGAAACGACCCGCAGAAGGTGCCGATCAGGATGCCGGGGGTGATGTTCCGCACGGCATCCCACTGGACGCCCTTGTTGCGGCTGTGGGCCAGCGAGCTGGAAATCGACGTGAACATGATGCTGCCCATCGACGTCCCGAGGGCCATGAGCATGAGCACGTCCGGGGGGAAGTTTTGCCAGCCGAACGCAAAGACGAGCATGGGCACGATGACGATGCCCCCGCCCACGCCGAGAAGCCCGGCCAGAACGCCCGCAATAGCCCCGAGCAAACAGTAAACAACCAGTGAAATCAGCATGTCAGTCCCTCACGGTGGCGAAAAGGTGTTTGTGGATAACCGTATCGATATGCTCTTCGAGGGCTTTGCGGCTGTCTTCCGGGGACCGCCGCTCAAGCGCGTCGATGATGCGCAGGTGGGAGGAAACCGAGAACTGGCGCCACGGCGTGTCCCGCAACTCCGGGGTGCGCCCCTTGGCGTAGATGCGGTTCAACCGGGCGACGGTGTCTATGAGCAGCTTGTTGCCCGTGCATTCGGCGAGGGCGAGGTGGAATCTGGCGTCGAGATCGCCGTCGTTCTCGCCGACGAGCAGGCGGCGCTGCTGATCGCAGGCGATGATCTTGAGGCGGTCAAGCTGTTCGGATGTATGGCGCACGGCGGCGATTTCCGCAATGCCCGGCTCCACGATGCGGCGGTATTCCGTCACCTCGTCGAACATCAGGCCCTCGGAATCCACGGCTTCAAGGATGGCCTCCTTGAGCGGCTCTATGTCGGGCACGCGGACATACGTCCCGTCCCCTTGCCTGCTTTCGAGGAGCCCTTTTTCGGCAAGAGCACGGATGGCTTCGCGGACGCTGCTGCGGGAAACGCCGAAGGACTCGGCAAGGGCCCGTTCCGGGGGCAGTTTGTCCCCGTCGCGGAAATGGCCTTCCGCCATGAATTGCCGGAGGCGTTCCGTGAGCTTCTGATAGCTCCGGCGCGGACGCCCGGCGGAAGAGTCTGTTTTGGGCATGATGCTTTCCTCACTGAATTGGTAAGGCCAATATGACCATTGAAAGATTCTGTCAACCGTAAATAGACCACTCAGACCATTTTTGTTGCTTTTGCCCTCAAAAAATTAAAATAGGGAAAAAAGTATAAAGTACACGGTGATATGTAGATAAAACCGGAAGATGACAGATGTGCGCGATGGAAAAGGTTTCTCCGCATAAGATCGTCCAGAATCGGCGTATGGCGTCACATCAAGCCATTTATGCCGTTGTTTCAACTTATTGAGAGGTATCCTCTCGGAATCGAGTGTGCAAGCAAAAAATGTGTCGCGCTTTATGATGGACTGATATTCTTTTTTTCACAACGGGTCATTAAGTTCATATTGGGTGAAAACGGATGGATACATGAACCTGTGCGCGGTATATGCTGAAAGGCACTGTATGGAGCCCATGTTGGATGCGGAAAAATGTCTCGGATGCCACTGTATGCCCGTACATTTCCCCACAGTGCGGAATTGGTCGGTTTTGTGCAAGCGGTAAATGGTCGGCATTGGGTCGGTATTGGTATGGAACGGAAACGATACCTTGCTTGCGGTTGCGGAAGTGGCCGAATGGGGACTGGCGCGGATTACCTTTTGAATGATATACCATTCCAAGAATCGTCCAGTCGAATGATAGATTTTTATTCATAATTTATAATATGTTATACTGTCAAAGGATTGCGTTTGGGTCAGGGGATTCCCATTTCGAAAGGCTCTAAGCCGTTTCATGTGAAATGTGCTTGAGAACCGGAAATCTACTTCAAAGCGCAGTAAAAAGGCCGTCTGAGACGGCCTTTCGGAGTTGGTCAGGTTATCGGGGGCGGCCATGCTGGAACACATCATTAAGGCAGCCGGACTTTTTGCGTCCAGCGCGTCACGGCGCGGCAGACGTCATCGCCCGAGTCGGTGCGGCGGATCACATGCAGCAGGCCATGCGGCGCTTGCGGGAACCCGTCAGGCGCGGTGGCGTCGGTTTCGTCGGGCAGGGGGACGCATTGTGAGGTGAGCGCATCGCCGGGGAAGCATTCGGCGCGGAATGTCACGTCCAGCAGGGACGGGATGAGGCTTTCACCGGGGGACCACGGCAGACACTCAAGCAACCAGCCAAGATACTTTGAGTTATTGACATGTCCGTTGATGTCGAGGTCGTCGCGCCGTACCAGCACGTCGGCGCTGCCTATCCCCTCGCGCAACCGTGGGATGGTACGGGACGGGAAGGGGATGCAAGGAATCGTGTTCACGGGATAGACGGCGGCAAGCTCTTCGGGCAGGGCCGTCAGGCGGCGGGTGGTGAGATCCAGCACCGTCCACGCGCTCACGGCGGCGACGATCAGTTCACCGGAAGCGTTGTACACTTCATATCCTCTGTGCCCCAGATGTTCGAGCTTCGCGGGCCACGTGCGGATGTTCACCTTGTCGCCGGGCGAGGGCAGATCCTTGATACGAAAGGTCATCCGGGTGAGTATCCACGCCTTCCCTTCCGCGAAAAGCCGCTCGTCGCCGAAACCGAGGGCCGAGGCGTTGTGTCCGGCCGCCTCCTGAAACCAGTTCGCCAACGCACCGAGGCGTATCTTGCCGTCGGTCCCCGCTTCGCCGTAACGGGCTTGAATGCCTAGAGTATATTCGGGATAATCCAACATATGTTTCTCCGGGGGAAAAAGAGTACTTCCTGCCTGTAGCACGCCCGTAGCGCTTTCGTCCAGAACATGGCCTCCGGTTTGCCTAACCGTTGCGGCCCGGTCACCTTGGTGCCGGGTGCTGTACGGCGGGATTCACTGTGCCGCGTGCCGCTTGCGCATAAAATACCCGTTTCAGCCGGAGCGGCGCGTTATATAGACAGGCGTTTCCGGGTGACGTATATTGGTACAAACATTTGTAAGGAGAGATTTGCCATGTCTGATCGTGAAACCCGCAAGGCCAACGTCGTTGAAGCGCTGAACAAGGCGCGGAGCATGGAACTACATGCGATTCATCAATACATGAACCAGCATTACAACCTGGACGACATGGACTATGGCGAACTTGCCGCGAATATGAAACTCATCGCCATCGATGAAATGCGCCACTGCGAAATGTTCGCCGAGCGCATCAAAGAACTCGGCGGCGAGCCTACTTCCGAAGTTGCCGGGAAGGTGATCAAGGGACAGGAAGTCAAAGCGATTTACAGCAGCGACAGCGACAGTGAAGACGACACCATCTTCGTGTACAACGAGCTTCGCAAAGTCTGTGTGGACAACGGCGATATCCTGACCGCCAAACTGTTTGAAACGATCATCGGTGAAGAGCAGATTCACTTGAATTATTTCGATAATATCAGCGATCACATCGAAACCCTCGGCGATACCTTCCTCTCCAAGATCGCCGGTACGCCGTCTTCGACCGGCGGGACCACCAAGGGCTTCGCCATCGCTCCCGCCGCCGCGAACTAGAGCGGGTACACTTGAAAAGTTAGAGACACCGGGAAAGGGGCTTTCTTCAGCAAAGCCCCTTTCCCAAAACCTGTCAGCGCGGCTCGCGTCCCTCCCTTTCCAAAGACTTTCGACGTTATCGGATCTGTGCTCGCAGGCTTTTCCGGCACAGATTGTCTTCCATACCGGCCTGAGAACGAATGCCCCCGTTGGAGTGGCTTCTTGTGCATTCCGCGCGAAAAAACGGTTCCGCATCCGGCTACGCCGCGTGTGGAACCGTTTTTTTGTCTTGATACCGTCCGTGCCTTCCCGGCAAGAGAGGCTATCTTCCTTCGGTGAAGCGATACTATCTAATTATTTTAACATGTAACGAATATTCTGCACCAAACAGCTTGGTGCAGACGGCAAAAAGCGTCTTCCCAACGCCTCAAAAAAGTGAGCATCGGTATGCTGTGTGAATGCGAAACTCCCCCTCTCGGTTCGCGCCGAGATATGCCTCCATCAGGGCACACCACCGGGAGGGAATTTTTTTGTTTAGACGGTGTGCTTCACCCTGTCCCTAACCTCAGTTCGCTTCGCGTCATTGAAACGCTTCAGCAACTAACGCGGCGCGCGATTTGGGACACCCTGAGATCTGTAATTGGGACTATGGTACACTATATGCAAAAACCAATACATATTCACTTATTGCACCTCGGCTCTCTGCTTGTTATAATTGTACGCTCGTCATGAGCACAGCCATAGGCGGAAACCCTGCACAATGCGTCCCTTTGTGCGGGACCGTGGTCTGGCGTGTCCTCGCCGGGCCGGTGGGGGAGCTCGTAACTCCCCCGCCTCTGCCTGAACATACTCTAACGGTTTATGTTTCCGGGGTCACGCGCCGCAGTTCCGGCGGTGACTGCCTCCCCTCCCTCTCGCTCTCATAACTGCTCTTGCAGTGCTCCCTCTGCCTACGCCGTCAGCGCATCAGCTGCGGCTTCCCCTGCGGCCTTGGCGCGCCGCAGGAAGTAGGCGAACGCCGATTCATCCTTCCAGCCCGCGATCCGCTCCGCAATCTTGGCGAAATTCGCCTCGGCGGTGATCGCGTGCCCGTCGTCAACCCAATCCACGCAATCCGTATGCCCTGCGTAAAAGGCTTCCGTGTAATACGGATCGATGGTCATGTCGGCCCTGCCGAGCATCAGGCCGATGCGTCCGGCGTTGAGTGGCACGCGTTGATCCGGTGCCGCCGCGAATGTCCGCACATTGGCTTCGGTCAGCGCGGGCCGTCCGCCTTGCAGCACCTGCCCGATGAACTGCCGCATCTGCCATTCGCAGCGTATTACGGGATTGAGCAGGTAGCAGCGGGCGTCGTACAGCCGCGAAAGCTGTGCGGCCCAAAAGCCGCCCATGCTCTCGCCTATGAAGAGGGCGTTGTTGCCGGCCCCGGCGGTCTGGCTTTTCAACGAAGCCCAGCTTGCCTCCCATGTCTCCGCCGAGCTGTAGCCGAGACGGTTCATCGGGCCCAGAAGGGCATCGAGGCTGTCGGCGACAGGGCACGCGTCCGCCGTGCATCCCGCGCCGTGAATGAAAAATATCATACTGACCTCTTTACTGAGAATACTTGTAACCGGAACAGCACGCCGCTGAAGGATACGGACAGATGCTTTCGTTTCTTCCCGCGACATTCCACCACTGCGTGACCGAGCTGTAGTTCGACAGAATGGCGGATCTTGCCTGACTGTAGGTCCAGTTCGTGCGCCCGTCGACGGCGAGAGCGTTGAGCTGTTTGACCTTGGCGTAGACCATCGCCGTTTCGCTGTACGAGCAGCCCGAACACGACGTGCATGAAGCGCTCGCGGACGGCTTGCCGCTGAATGCCGAACAGATCGAGTCGGAAAGCGTGGCGTTGTCGCTTGTCCGCTTGCACGTAACGGTCCGCGTTTGCGTGCCGGTGCCGCAGGAAGCCGAGCACGAGCCAAAGTTCCCCGTCACCCACGCCAGCGAGCATTGCCCGCCGTGATCCGTGTACCCGGCCGCCGCGCAGCAGGCGTCGCTTGGATAGGGGCATACTTTCTCGTAAGAACTGCATCCCAGATAATGGTTGTACACCGAGCCGTAAGTGCTGATAATCGAAGAGCGGACTTCGGCATACGTCCAGTTCGTGCGCCCGTTCAGCTTCAAGTAGTTGCAGTGGATGACCTTGTGGTTGATGTATGCCGTTTCGTTGTATGAGCAGCCCGAACACGACGAGCATGAAGTGCTCGCGGAAGGCTTGCCGCCAGAGCAAAAGGCGTCGGCAACCTGCGTCCCGTCATTGCGGCGGCAGTAGACCGTCCGCGTTTGCGTGCCGGTGCCGCAGGAAGCATTGCACGATCCCCAGCTTCCCGTGTACCAGTTGTATGTATAGCAGGGCTGCGTATTGCAGGCATTGCTTGCCGCCGGTTTCGTCGTTTCGCACAGCGCGTCGGCAACACGCACGCCGTCATTGCGATCACAGTCCACGGTGCGCGTCTGCGTGCCGCCTCCGCATGTCGCGGAGCAGCCGCCCCAGTCCCCCGTCGTCCACTCATACGACCAGACGGGCCGCCAGCCGGTGGCGGTTTTCTGGTACACCTGCCGCGCCTTTCGCCACACGCCATCCACCTTGACATGGGCGGATGCATACCGCATCCCGCTCTCAGTCTTGACAGAGAGCGGCATAGCTCAAATCCTGTATGCTGAGATCGTTGACGGCGGCGTCAAGCTCCGCAAGCGTGGAACAGGCCCGGAGCCTGTCGAAAAACCTCCATTGCGCGTTGTGGATACGGGCCAGAACGCGATCCGTCTCGGCGGCGTTGGCGAGTACGTCCCGGCAGAAAGCCGCCTTGTCTACGGCCCGGCCTGCAAGCGCCGCATCGATGAAAGGCGTCGCCGCCGTCGCGTCGGCAAGCCACGCTTCGGACTCGGCTTTCTGAACGGCCCACGTGCCGCGCTCAAGCGCGGGCACCCCCTTGGGCAAAAGATTCTCCCGCACGCTTTCAAAGACCCGGCGGGCGTCGGCTTCGTAGCCCAGGCGAGCCGCTGCCATGTCCCGCACGTCGCGCCATGTCCCGGACGTGAAGTCATACTTCTCGTGCGGGCCGCCCGGCTTCGGTGTGAACGCCTCCCACTCCTTTTCGATCATGTGCACCACACAAAGCTGGCACACCCCGTCCGGGTTCAGGCGCAACGTGCCGTCTTCCATGATCACGGCGACGACCCGCACCCATTTCCCGTCGATGCGCCGGGCGGCCGGATGGTCCGGCATGTCCACGCACCAGCCCTTGCCCTCGGCTTCGGCCTGGCTTTTGAGCATCCATCCCGCGTACACGCCGTCCTCGGCGATGGCGGAAACGTAAAAATCGGCAGATTCGACAAGACGGCGGGCGCAGGCCGCGCACTGCTCCTTTTCCGCTTCGGAAAGCTGCACCTGCCTGCCGTTGACTACCTTGCACACCATCCCGGTTTGCGGCTCGTAGTACAGCGAGTCGAAAGGCCACGGCAGATCGGGCTTGCCGTCAATAGTGATCATGATGTCGCCGTATCCGGCCTTGCCGTTGTCAAGGCTCCACGTCAGGAATGTAGTCATAGCCTTTTCCTTTTAGATAAGCTGGATGTAGATGTCGCCGTTTTTACCGAGTGCGCCGTCCGGAGCCGCCGTGCTCACAAACTTTTCCGAACCGCCCCACGCCGTCGCATTGGCTACGCTGATGCCGGGGTGCGCCGCCGTGTCCTGCGCGTGCCGGTCAAGGGCTGCCGTCACCGTCGAAAACACCGTCACCATGCTCTGGACGGACTGCTCAAGCTCCTGCATCTGTGCCGGATCGCAAGGTGGCGTTGAGAGAACCCATGCGCCGCCCGTTGCATCCCACACAATGGCCTTGTCGTCGTCTTCTTGCGTGGGGACGGGGAGCGTAACTCTTGCCGCAGCCTCCGCAGCCGATATTTCCGATGCCCTTGCGTTCGCTTCCGATGTTGCGGCTTGCCCCGCGCTTGCTGCCGCATCCAGCGCGCTCTGTCCTGCCGCCGTCGCCGAATTCGGAGCGTCAAGCACGGCTGGCATATTGACGGCAACCGTAGTGATGTCCGAACTGTGCGCGGCAACGGCCGTAATGTTGACCATGTTGCCAGCCACATTCTCGATGGCGTCCATGTTCGGAAGGATATCCGTTGAGGATTTCAGAACCGTATTCAGCAACGGCACGTTGATGTTGAACTTCTGTTGCAGCTCTCGTTCCGCGGCGCGGAAGTTGAACGCCTTGGTATTGTACGTTGCCTGTTCGTCTTCCGTCCGGCTCGGAACCGGGGGAAGTTCCGGCAGGAGGATGATTTCCTGTTGCGTCGTTTCTGTCGTCATGCCTATACCATCCCGTAAATCGTCACGGCGAGATTGTTCCTGTTCGGCTCGTCATAGCCCATGTCATACGTCTTCATGAGCCCGTACAGCGTCAGCGACTGGTGCCCGCCGTTCAAGCTGTCCCTGTTGTCCCCAATGAACAACGTAGGCGTCGCATCGATGCTGTCGAGCAGGCGCTGCACCTTGTCCGCCTCGCCGGGCTTGACGATAATGTTGCCCTCGAATGTCTTGGCCACCCGCCCCTTAATCAGGGTCGTGTTGCCGTAGTCATCCTCAATGATCTTGGAAAATGTCCGGCTGCTGGACTTCACCCCGTACAGCGTGGCCCCCGGCTGCCGCGACAGGCCGACAATCATGTGGCCGGCTGCCGCCCCGCCGCCCGTCTTGTGGATGGTGACGGTCAGCGTGCCGTTGATGCACACGGGCACGTCGTCGAACACCGCATCCGAAAAGTCGTTGACCACCGTATCGACGTAGGAAATGGGCAAAAACTCGTAGTCGAACTCGTTGTCCACGTCCGACACGAGGTTCAGCGTCCGCGTCCAGTAGGGTTCGGCGGCCCCGTCGTCCTTGATGGACGCCGTGATCGATTCGCCAACGATATTCAGCAAGGCAAAACAGGTGCAGTAGTCGAAGCGCACGGTCACCGTCAGCTCGTCCGTTCCCGTCCCCGCGACAGTCTGCGTGGAAATCGCATCGTCGAACATGGCCCACCGGTTCGAGGCCCGGAGCTTCCGCCATTTTGCGGAAATGCCCGAAGACGCGGACAGCGGGTCAGAGGTGTTTGACGTGGACAACGACTCATAGATGTAATGCTGGCGCAGCACCTTTGCTCCCTCACCGTAAGACTGCCCCTGCACCCATGCGGCTTCGTCGTTCTCCGGCACGGTGGAGCTGACCAGATCAATGGCGTTCGGTATCACTATCTTCATGCGTTCACCCTCTGCGGCGGCAGGCCCGTTTCTTCGAATTCTTCAAGGAAGTCTCTGACGTCCTTTGTGTTTTTGACGACTGACGTGAGCATCGCCTTGAGCATCCCCCGCATCTCCCGGACTTCCTTCCGCAGCGCGGCGGTTTCTTCCTTGTTTCCGTCGCCGCGCGCCCCGGAAGTCCGTGCCAGCATTCGGGAAAACTCGGACATGCCCTTGTAGGCTTCCCGGGCGTACTCGTGCCCGCCCTCAAGCATGAGCCGCGTCTTCGTGGCGTCATAGATGCGCGTGGGCTGCTCGACGTCGCCGTACTCGATCCCGCGTTCGCCGAACATCTTTGGGCCGCCGGGCGTTGCAAGGCCGCCGTGCTCGAATCCTTCCCGCTTTCCGGCGTCTTTGTACCAGCCTTCAATGGAGCCATACCAGTCGAGCATGGACTTTCTGGCGTCCGCAACCGTCCAGTCCGTGCGCCCGTCAACCTTGGTGGCGTTGAGCGATGCGACCTTGGCGACAAGCAAATCATACTCCGTCAGGTATTTGCTGCCGTAGATACCGACCACTGGCTTGGTCTGATCAACATGATCCTTGGCATCATCATAGTCGCCCTGTGCGTTCCCCACGGTTGAGGACGCCACATTCTTGCCGTCGATGGTGATATTGATTTCCGTCTTGAGCTTGGCGATCTGCGCCTGAATGCTCGCAAGCGTCTGCGTCTGCCCGTTCAGCGCCGAAAGCGCGGCCTGTTGCGCCGAGAGCTGGGAAACGAGTATGGAATACTGCGCGTTCTCAGCTTCAAGCTGCGCCTGCAACGTGTCGATCTGCTTCTGGGCGTCCGATACCTGCGCGTCGGCGTAGGCGCTGACTTCCTTGAGCTTCTTGTCCACGTCATAGAAAGCGTCGAGGTAGTCGTCCCGGTTTGCCGTGGTTTCCCCACGCAGCCCCAAAAGCTCGGACGCGACGCCAGCCATTTCCTTGGCTGCATCGGCATCTCCGCCGATGGCAAGCCCGTACAGGCGATCAAACTCGCCCTGCGCCGTATCCAGCCGCCCGAAAACGTCAAGGTTGGTGTTGCCCTGATAAAGGTCCACACGCTTGGCGTAGGCCGTGGCGAACACGTCCTCCCACGTGTCATGGAGCTTCTGCGCGGCGGACAGCTCTTTTTCCAGAGCCGCAATCCGCTCTTTCGAGGCTGTCTGGAGCTTCTGGATTTCCTCGATCTGAAGCTGGACGGCCTGCTGCTCAAGCTGCTTCAGCTCGGCCTGCTGCTTCTCAAGCTGGGCTTGCAAAGCAGCATAGGCCGTCTGCGCCTGCTCAAGCCGCTGTTTCGCGGCCTCGGCATCCTGCAACGCCTGCATCTGCCTGTACTGCTCCGAATCCTTGCCCCACGTCTTTTCGATTTCCGCAAGCTCGGAAGAGAAAGACGCCTGCTGCTGAAGGTTCGCAAGGCCGTTCGTGTCGCCCGTGAGCGTCGCGTACCGCTGGGCGTAGGTCTGCCGGAAGGATTCCGCGTACTGCGCCTGCAACGCGGCCACGGCCTGCGCCCGCGTCTGTTCAAGTTCGGTCAGGTCAGCCGTGGCGTTCCCGGCAAGCTCCATCGCTTTCCTGAGCGCGTCGAACTCCGCATTCATGGCGTTGGTCTGCGTGACGACTTCTGGCGTCGTGGAAACGTAGGCTCGGGCCTTACCCAGCAGGTCGGACTGCATCTTGCCCCACGCAGCGTCAATGCGTGTCAGCTCTTCCGCACTGGCACCAAGCGTCTCCAGTGCGGACTTGTACGCCAGCAACGATTCCATTGTGGCCTTGGTCTGCGTCTCGACTTCGGAGAGCGGGAAGAACGCGGCGTCCAACGAACCCGTGATGTTGTCGATCGCGTCTTGCGTGTAGCCGCGCACCTGCGCTAGCTGCGCCTCGCTCGCGCCCATCGTCGTCAGCGCGGCGACATAGCCGTCAATGGCCTCTTTATAGCCCTTAGCCTGCTGCTCAATCTGAGACAGCGGATTGAACATCTCTTCCAAAGAATTGACGTAGTTGTCGACGTATGCCGTTCGGTAGTCACTCAACATCTCGTCGGCGTAGGCCGCATTGAGCCCGCTGGCTTTCACAGCCTCGCCCAGAGCATCCATCTGTGCGACAAAAGCCTTTGCCTGTTGTTCCGCTTCCGATGTCGGGGCTTTGATTTCGTCAATGGCTGTGGTGATGGATGAAATGGCGGAAATGGCGGTCTGCGCCTTCTTGAAGCCCTCTTCCGTCGAGAGGTCGAACGAGTCGAACAGATCCCCGATCCCGGCTTCGGCAAAAGCCTTGTTCGCGCCGTACCCCATTTGCTCGAACATATCTCCGATGGCTTCCTGAAGATCTTTTTCAGCCATCCCCTCTTTCCAGTTCTGTATATTCCAGCTTGCCCCGGAAAAACCGCGCCCCGCGCTCCACGTCGCGCTTTCCAACTGGTCTTCAACATTCTTCTTGTATTCGTCGGGCAGCATCGCCGCGAGGTTAAGGATGCTCCCGGCAGTCTGGCTGGCGGCCTCGCCGATGACCTGCGCATACGCCGAAGCTTCGGTTTTTCCCGCCCGGTCGTACGTCGCCTGATTCATGAAAGCGTCAATGTAGGCTTGGGTATCCGTCGTGTAGCCCTGCCCCATCATGTGCCCGTAGACACTCGGATGCGTCTTGCGCTCCTGCCCGAAGAGACTGCCCAGTGCCCCGCCAGCAAGCGCGCCGATGATCGTGCCCACAACGGGAACCACCGAACCCATAGTTGCGCCTATCGAAGCGAAAGATCCTGCGGCAAGGGAACCAAGCACCCACCCGGCGGCACCGCCAAGCCCCGCCGTGAGCCCGCTGTACTTGCTCTGAGGAAGCCCGAGCGCCCCGCCAAGCATGGTGTAGCCGAGAGAACCGAGCCCGCCAGCCATGAGATAGGGGGAAACGGTGGACAGGAACGTACCGCCGCTCGCCGCCATGCCGCCCCCCGCATTCCCGCCGAGCATGGCCGCTTCCGCCGCTTTCAGCCCCGCGATATCCGCAGCTCCCACAACCGGGGTCATGACGGTTCCCGCAGCCCCAGACATGGCAAACGTTCCGGGGAACCATCCTGCCATCGTGTCGTTTATCGTGTTTCCTATGCCGGAAAACCACGAGCTCGGCATGAGGTTGCTGAGGCCGGAAAGATTGCTCATCCCGCCAACGCCGCCCGAGCTGCCCGCCGCATACGCCACCCCACCCGTGCCGAGCATACCGGACACCACGCCCGCAATCTGGACGGTGATGGGCCGAGTGATCGCCATGTGCATAAGGTCGGCAAGGAAGGACACGAACACGGAGCGGAACGAAGAAAGGGACACCCTGCTCGTCTCGATCATCTGCTCCCATGCCGACTTCCAGCCGGAGTCCATGCCGGAATAGAGCGAAGAAAAGGCTTCCTCGGCCCCCTTCGCGGCATCGGTTGCGTCGGCACGGTATTTGAGGAATGCCCGTTGCGCGCCGTCCGCCCAATCGTGGGAGTTCATCAAGTCCTTGTACTGCCGCCACGTCTGGATGAGATTTTCCGGGATGTCCGCGTCACGGAAGATTTCCATCTGTTCATCAAGCAGACGGTTCTGCACCTCAAGGGACAGGCCGAACGCCCCGGACATTTCCTCAAGCTCCTTATAGAAGGAAAGCTTCTCCTGAAGGTGTTCGTTCTGCTCCTTACTGGCCCGCTCGGCCTTGCGGAGAGCCTTTTCATGCTCCGTTTCGGCCTTGGTCATGAGCTGCGTGTAGCGTGCTGGATCGGACTTTTTGAGCAGTTCGATATTACTAAGAAAATCCTGATATTCTTTGTCTACCTTGGCGACGGCTGCGGCTGCGGGATCGGCATAGGACAAGATATCTTTCAGGATGTTGTCGTGAAGTTCTTTTTCGAGAGCCGCCCGGAGTTCGATAACTTTGGGATTCGATGCACCAAGAAGTTTTTCCAACTTCTCGACTTTTTCGTTGACTTGCCATTGCTTGAACTGAGCATCCGTCATCTGGAGGCGGTTCAGCTCGGATTCAACGGAATGCAGGGCTGATTCGATCTGCTTCGCTTTCTTTTTGCCGTCGTCTGCGGCAGTTTTGCCGAGCGTAGATGTAGCTCTGATGCCATCTTGCATTTCTTTGAAAAAGCCAAGTGTAGCTTGTCTCCATGCGTCAATAGCAAAGGGGGTTCCTTCGCCGGGATCTCCGCTCAGGAAATTTTGCGCACCACCTGTAAAATTCAGATTGAAAGAAACTTCAGCAGTTGTCCCGTCCAAGTCGTTAACTGCCTTCTTCGCTGTGAAGAGGCTTTGTCCAAACAGCCTTGAAGTAGTGAGAAGCCCGACGAAAGAGGCTGTAGAATCAGAAAATGGCGCTGTCGGAAATAATTCCTCTAAATCAAAAGAGGTAGCCTCCTGATTAATAGAACGCAGCGCGTCGGTTACTTCATTGAGCTTGCTTTTTATCGCGTCTATTCGTTGTGCGATGTTGTCGGCCTGTTCTTGTGCCGCTTCTCGTCCATAAATATCAAAGTCGTAATTTTTAGCATTTTGTGAATAGATCTCATAAAGGCGTTGTTGCTCCAGAAGTTCTTTTTCTATGGATGCTGTTTGTTCTCTATATTGGTTTCGTATAAATATTAATGCTTCAGCATTTTTGTCTTTTGAATAGCCGGATATTGCATCTATAGATTGTTTTTGCTTTTTCTCATAATTTTTTATCCACTCATCAAGCTCGTCACCAGTCATGGAGGCCCATTCCGAATTACTCAGTTCGCCACTTTGAACCAACGCTATGGCCTTCATTGTGTTTTGGATAAAACGGTTTGCTACAGCTACGCTAGCAAGGGTGAGTACGCCCTTTTTCCCATATAAAGCAATGCCAAACAGACCGATTTCACGAATTGTATCCGGGAGATTATTCCATCCATCAATTGCTGCTGTAGCAATGGAACCAATTTCTAGAGCGGCTTCTCCTGCTCCCGTTCCGATGCTTACGACAGCATCCCAAACGTTGGAAAATGTTGTTTCAAGGTTCGCAAGCGTATCTGCATCATTCAGATCACGGAGAGCGTCAGAAAACGCATATGTTGCAGTGAGGATTTTGTCCCCTATGAAATTATTCAAACGCTCATATGCTTCTCTAATATTATTAATATTCTGACTTATTTCAGGTTTTCCTGTCTCTTTATTGAACGTGATGAGAAGTTGCTGAAGCTGAGAAATGGATGCCTTCATCGAGTTGAATAAGCCGTCCGTAGAGCCGCGAGAGATGAATTCTACATATTCTTTTGTATTACTTACTAATCCTTCCCATGTGTTCGCGATTGCATCACCGGAGTATTTGAAACTCTCCAGCCGTTTGTTGATTTCCTCAACAAGAATCCCTTGGGCCTTCCATTCTTTCACCAATTCTTTACTGATATTTAAGTATGGGGCGAGGAGATCTTGAGCCTTATTGATGTTCCCCGAGAGCAGAGCTTCCACTTCTGTCCGCATCTGCTGAATCGGGATCTGGAAAGCGCCCATAGCCTGCGCTGCACGAGTAGCGAGTTCGGGGATCTCTTCAAGGGCGTACCCGGCCTTGAGCGCGGGGGCGATGATAGCTTGGAAACCGTTGACAAGTTCCTGTGTCGTCGCCGTTGTTTCCAGCCCGAGTTGCTGGAGGCGCTGCATCAGTTTTTCGGCGACCTGTTGTGAGGCGATAAATTTTTCGTTTCCCTCTAAGATACGGCCTTGTGCGTCGGCAAGACTGTTGGTTGAAGAGATAATGGAAGCGATGGAGAGTTTTTGCGATTCCCACGCGGCATTTGCTTGAATTCCGACGTTGGTAGCGGCGACGGCCCCATTCAGGAGCTTGTATGCCGAATAGGTAGTGAGAGCAGTCTGGGCGAGCGACATGAGCTTTCGATTAAGCTCATTGGAAACGGTGGCGGCCTTGTTGAGGGCGATGGCGGCGGAATTGGTTTCCGTCCCCATACTTTTGACCTGTTTTCCGGCTTTCTCAGAATTGGAACCGACGGCGCGGGCTTGGATCGCCGCCTTTTCGGATGATGAGGCAAAGCGTCCGTTAGAGGCATGAAGCCGACCAAGGCTGTCGTTGAACATGCCCGCTGCTTTGGCGGCCTCGGACAAGCCATCATAATTCCGTTTGGCCGTGCCGGTGGCCTTGCCGATGCTGGAAGACGCCTGCTCCGCAGCCTTTGCCACGTCCTTCATGGCTGCCGCAGCCTCAGCCGCTCCCCGCTTCACATCGGACGCATCCATCTTTATCGCAAATACAGCCATACCCCATCACCTCACAAAGTTACCCCAACCCTACCACGTTCCCTCCGATGTCTTGCAAGAGGTTGTTGGAAGGTTTTTCGAGTATACGGTTGGAAGAGGGGAGAGGGGCAAGGGATTGTCTGAGTGTTTTTAGAGCAGGGGAGATGACTGACGGAAGGACATATGGTGGGATGAAGAACGCGAAGCCCCCAACCTTAGGGAAGGGGGCTTTATCAATGGGTCAATTCAATTCTTTTTTACAAAATCGGCATAATTTTGCATCAGGATAAATCCACTCTCTACAATACGGACATTGAACCTTGCCGTCGCGTTCGACTATTTTCTGAGTAGGATTGAGTACAAGGATTACAATTATGAGTGGGGGAATAAAAAGGCTGGCGAGCGCCCATCCCCATGCAGAGCGGCCTTTTTTCTTTGCAAAACTGTATGATAAAATTGAACAAATAATAGGAATGACAATAAACAAAAGTTCTTTTTCCCCAATACCGTACATAGTTCCCTCACTCAGCAAATTTTTGAGCTGCATTTACAAATCGCTGAGCATAATTGTATAGATCCTCAACTTCTTTTACATAGGCTTTTTCCTCAGCTTGTTCATCATAAATAATAACATATGGATTTTTTACATCATAAAAAAGCCTACAAAGGGGTTTTCTGTTATTATTATCTATAATAATGGAACAGTATGTTTTGGCATCTCGTAAATATACTCGTCTAGGTTCAATAACACCTCTTACAATAGCTTGAATGACATACAGTGATGCAAACTCTTCATCTGTTGTAATAATTCCATTATTATCATCTTCTTGTTCTTGAATTTGTTGTGAAGAAGTTTCTATTTCTATTTTTTCTTCTACAGTTTTTGCAGACTCAAGCCTTTTATTAATTTGATCGTTGATATATTCTGATACAGCGCGTTTTATAATTGGCTTAAATTGCTCTCGAATGGTTGAAGTAATTTTTCCACCATCATAACATTGAGAGGCATAAAGTCTTATAAATTCATCGGATGGATTTGACATGTCATCAGAAAAGAGAAGGTATACAGCCCGAGCCATTTTTAGATTTCCAGCAGCGCTGACAATACCATCTTCATCAAAGGATTCTTTTGCGAGTTTTTGAATTTCTGGGAGGTATCTTTCGTTGAAATCAAGAAGGTTGATTTCCATAAAAGGTTTTGTGTCCATGATATTTAGTTGATCAATATCGCTGAAGAAAAGATAGCGGCACCCATCCGTTAAAATACCAATACGGGCAGGTTGTGTGGAAAAATATCGAAAGAGTTGAGAACACTTTCCTGTGTCAAGTGGGGCGCCAAGAGGTTTACATTCGATGAGGATTACGGGATTCCCTTCTTTGAGAAGTGCAAAATCTATTTTTTCTCCGCGTTTTGTCCCAAAATCGGCAGTGTACTCTGCCGCAACCTCAGAGGGATTGAATACATCATAGCCTAGAGCATTTATGAAAGGCATGATCAGAGAATTTTTGGTCATAGCTTCATTGAGCGACTGTCCCTGTACTTGCCGTACTCTTTCTGCCAGTGCCGCTATTTTTGCTGCATCCATAGTCTAATTCCTCCTTTCCCTCTCACGCCATATAAACGAGTCTATGTCAAGGGCAGACGAGAAAAAGCCCCAACCGTGAGGAAGGGGCTTTCGGGGGGGCAACCTCCTGGCCTTTTCTAAACGACCTACGAATGGAAGAGGGATGCCGGGAAGTTTTCTAAACCGCCTACACGGCGGATAACGGCTGCGGGGATTCGCGCTGGCCCGGATGTGACTTCTAAGCCGCCTACTCGGCGGATAACAACTTCAAGCGCGAGGTTCCGCTCACGCGGCTCTTCTAAACCGCCTACTCGGCGGATAACTTGATCATCTTCCCGGTGACGTTAAGATACCCCTTCTAAACCGCCTACTCGGCGGATAACGGCATGGACGCAACACCCACTGAGATTTTGCACTTCTAAACCGCCTACTCGGCGGATAACCGTTCTTCTGCTCAAGGCCCCGAGTCCTTTATCTTCTAAACCGCCTACTCGGCGGATAACATGCTCTCCTGCCTCTCCCCGCGCATCGTGCTTCTAAACCGCCTACTCGGCGGATAACTAGAGTTTTTGAAAACAAAATCCTTATTTTTCAGGAGATTGAATTCCAAATCCTTTTGAAAGTTTCGTTTTGGTGAGCTAGATGTAACACGTTTATATCATGTGGTTTTTTACACACAGGTTTTTCATGAAGTCAAAAAGGAAGTCCAAAACATCTTCCTCTTGGCAGTGCTCGATAAGGCGTTGCCGGAAATCTTTTTGTGTCTCTCCTTCTTTGGCACACTCGAAGGCCAGCGGCATGACATAACCATCCTTGACCACATCCGCGAGGTCAAATACCAGCGCGCCTCTTCGCGTCTTCCCGTGCAGGATGGGCATGGCGAAACTGATCCCAAGACCACAAAGCGCCACAGCGGCATACCCATACGCGATATAGTTGCCATGATCCAGAAAGCCGTTGCAGACATCCGCTTTTGAGGTTGAACGTCGCGCGCCTTCTTCGCGAACGAATGAAAATCCATGTCCTCGCGCCAGATCCGCATACAACCGTTTGGCCCAACGTGCCTCCGCCAGCAAAAGCTCCTGAACATCCTTGGCCTGTTCCAGATCCGAATGGAAACGCTCCAGCACGGCATCGGACAGTACTATTCCCAGTTTTTGCAGGTAGCTGTTTTCCCGCCAGCACTCCTCCGTCATCTGCGCGCGCCGCCTGAGGAAGCTACGGGCTTTCTCCAGCCGGCGTGCGGGGTCAAACCACATTTCCGCCCATGCCTGCATATATTCCGTCGGGCGGTACTCGCTTTGCGGCGTCATGAAAGCGATGTCGCATACACTGAACAGCGGCGATCCTCCCGTTCCGCAAAAGCCCACCATTACGTTGGATGCCGCCATACGCCGCATAGCGGCATCCGTGATGGAAGTGCCTTTGCCCAGCAACAGGAATGCCGTGTTCCGTTCGGGAATGTTGAACATCTGCTCGAACTCACCCCCGTCCTGCGTCAGATAGACGATACGGTCATCCTGTTGCACTACCCGGGCATGTTCTAGATAAAAGACATTGGCCCGTTTGGAGAGTTGAAGCGGCCGTGGTTCGCTGTGCCTTTTTATGCCCACGGCAACTCCGGCAGGCTAAAGGGGCTGCTGGTTACACAAAACCCATAACCGTTGGGTGTGCATTCCTCCCGTTGCGGTTCTCCTTGTTCACGGTTCACCACCAGTGAGAACCGCTGTCCCGTTCCTGCGCTGCGTAGTATGAAATACGTCATTTGGGCCTTGCGGGCGGTTTCCATGCGTCGTCTTCTCAACAGTCCATGTTCTTCGCCCTCATGACGATCCGATGATAGAGAGGGCACTCTGTATCTGATGAAACGTACCCACTCCCCGCAAAAGTCGGCAGGGACAGCCCGTGGATAGGACAACCGGACGTAATCGCGGAACCACGGCTGTGAAATTACGTTTTCCGCCAGCCAGTCCATGTCTTCACGGGAGGAAGCGAAAACGCGCAACGCCCCCGTCAAGGGGAGAGGCAATACGGCCAGTTGTTCCCTCCCGGGGAAAGCGACGGCAAATGCCCCGGGGCGCTGGGAGAATACGCCGTGCAGCAAGCCCAGCATACGGTTCCGCAGCACCGGCCCGCTTGCGCCCGTATCGCCTCCCACGATCAGCGGCAGGGCATCACAATACCATTGGGGCCTCATGATCATTCACTCCCCGAAAAGACGCCGCCACGGATAATGCAGGCCAGCAGGAACAGCCCATCAGGCGTCATGGGGTCCAGCTCGCTCACGCGGAGCATCAGCTTGAAGCCGGATGCATCGCCCTTGTTGCGGAAGAATTCCTGTGCATCGAGGCTTGCGCCGTTGGGCTCCACGGGCAGCGGCACACGGCGCTCCTCATAGGCCGGATACCATGTATCGATGGTTCGCAGGGCATTGCCGATCTTCTGGTCACGCAAGGCCGCCTGTCCCATGATGCGTACGCTGTGCTGATCCTGTCCGTCCGGCGCGCCTCCCACGCAATACAGGGGGCGGGCAAACCCGCGTGCCTTGTTCTCAAGGTAGTTTTGCGAAGGGAAGACTTCAACGGCCCCACCGACCCCCAGATCGACGTGGGCCGTCACCCGCAATTCTGTTGCCGGGTCGCCTTTCCAGCCGCGCGCCAGCACTTCGGCCACAGCACGCTCGTCATCGCTTACCTCTTCAAAATGATTGAAGGGAGTCGCCAGCGCGTCGAACATTTTTTTCGTACCGTCGGGCAAGAGCACCTCAACCGTAGCGGAACTTGCCACTGCGCGGTTACGCCACAAAAAACGTCCGTTGGCGATGTTGCGCACATAGCGGCAGGCCAGGTGAACCAACGTCTCACTCTCCTTGGCCCGGTCGACAAACGCCGCCAGATCGGCCTTGAAGGCGTTCAGGTCATCTATGGAGTCTTTCTGTCCCGGAGCGCAGGCGAACAACGCTTTTTTGATATCCATGCCGCGCAGGTTGAAACGCACTTGTAGGGCCGACGCATTGGCGTCGAGTTTGGCGCTGTCCGTCGTCTGGATATTGGATACTTCTTCCCGTTTGGCGCTGGCGGAAGCCGCTTGTCCTTCTTTGCTGGCTTTGTTGATATTCTGCGTTCCACGGATGCCGTGTCTTATCACCCACAGAGGGCTCAGGTTCCCATTGTCCAATTCGTTGTAAAAGAGGCCATCCGTCACCAGAAGGCAGCGCTGAAACGACAGTACGCCCGGAAGTTTATTCAATTTTTTTGCCATGATATTTGTCTCCTTACATATCCTCAGGTTCCGCTTGTTCTTGCCGCAGCACAAATGCACCCCGCCGATCACCCAGCCATACGGGGCGCCAGAAAGCCTCTTCCACATCCGCTTCCTTCCGCCACTGGCGCAAGGAACGGTATTGCACCATGCCCACCAGAGGCTCGGCAAAGGCATGTATATAGCCGCAGCGCGCTCCGCTGCGGTGCTCGAAAGGTGTGATCGCTGCGTAGCCGAGGCAGGCTGCGGACAGCCATGTGTTGTCCTCTCCAGCCGCAGGCTGTGCTCCCAACGCTTCCACCAAAAGTTCGGCCTGATTCTTGCCCTTGTCTTCGAGCATATCTCGTCTGTCCGTAACGACATACCCGTTCCCGACGCGATCAAACGCGGCCTCCAGAGACTCTTCGAGGACGATTTCGCCGTGCCCCGTCACGAGGCCGCCGGAAAGCCGCGCCCGGTGCAGAAACTCACGGGCCTCCATCACGCCCGCCACCTGTTCCAGTTCCCAGATGATGCTCACGCGCAGATGGGCACAGGCCACGGGCTGCAAAGAAAGGGCGTGTGGGTTTTTCGAAGAGTAGTCGCTGCCGTTGGCCGACTTGCCGAACGTGAACGCGGCGGCTCGCCGTTGCTGTGGCGAAAAGACGCCGTAAAAAGATTGCCCCAGCGCCTCGCGGTTGTGGTGGATCAGAGCCATGCCCGTCACTTTAGCCCCTCCGCCCAGATGAAAGCAGAGCGCTTCTCCGAGGCCGTAGGCAGCGAAGACCGGCGGCCCGCCCATCAGGAAAGATGCGGAAAGCATGTTGGCGGCCTGAACCCGCACGCGGGGAAAGACAAGATAGCTCATCGAAACGCCTCCTCCAAACGCCCCGCAACCGTCGCGGTCGCTGTCACGTCCAGAACCATCACTCGGTTTCCGTTGGCATATGAGGCATGTTCCATGCCGCCGATCACCAGCCACGCCATATCGCGGGGCCATGTACCGTCACGTAAGGCTGGATCAAGCAAGCCGCGCATCGCAATCGGCCTCAACTCCGGCGAGACCAGCGCCTCGGTTCCTGTTTCAGGATTCTGTTCCTGCGGGAGCATAACGGCATAATCCCGCAGCATTTCCCGGGCCTCGTCAGCCCGTTGCAGGACAGCGGCGGCGATGTTCCCCAGAAGGGCTTCCTCTTCCTCCCGCGCTTTCAAATCGGTTCGCCCGGGCGTGGCGGACTCTCCATTGTCCAATCCACACCTCCGCCGAAAGTCCGCGTAGGCGAGCAGGGCTTGCCGCAGAGGGCCGGACGAGGAGAAATCGAGGGAAACCCCCTTGTAATAGAGGGAGAAGGCGGTTCTCAAATCATCCGCGCTGCGTGGCGCATCCACAAAGAGCGGGCGCTGCATGACCCGTACGAGACCACCAACATTCTGGGGGTTGGAGCCGCCGATGCCGAACTGGGCCTGCCGTAGCTTGCGCATCTTCATGCGGGGGGTGTTTCCCGCATCCTCTCCGTTTTCGGGCTTTCCGGTGCGCTTTCCTTCCTCTTCACACGCGGCATTATGGCGGGGCACCAGCCCGCTGTCCTTTTCGAAGAGTAGTTCGCATATCCCGCCCGCTGTCATGGGCGTCATGGACACATAATCACCTTCAGCGCCTTCTTTGGGAATCAGGATCTGGCGCAAACGGTGATCCACATGCTCAACGCCGACGCTGAAAGCCGAGGAGCACGCCCCGGTCATGGCGTCCTCAATGGCGCGGCGTTCTTCTGACGATGCGGCTTCCGCAAAGGGATTGCCCCGCACCACGGCGTTCACCTGTTTGCAGATACCCGCCACCGCCGCGCCGCCCTTGCCGTAGTCCAGCGAAAGGGACACTCCCCGCGACATCAGCGTACGGGCCGAGACATAAGGGGCATCCAGAGCATCGTCCGAAGCGAGGCGTACCCCCGCGAGGGCCGCGTTGGAGTTGACCGTTTTCGAGCT
>OGCM01001890.1_pt1 | contig 22375 bp, 21 predicted proteins | sample 1570151 | NCBI WGS metagenome assembly OGCM01 (sample SAMEA4370582, study PRJEB24528) | human gut metagenome
ACCTTGTAAGCTTGGGTAAACTTGTACCGTTAGGTATATTGACCAAGAAGCTCCCGCTTCTATAAGTGGAGTTCACTAAAAAGATACAAAATAAATTGTAGAAAAATGGCGAAAAAAAGAAAATTGTGATATAATAATAAAACATAATTAAGTAAAACAATTAAAAAACATAAAAATATACAAATGAAAATGTATTTTAAAGGTAAAAATACATTTAAAGGAATTTTTTAAAATATAAAATAGTGATTTGAGAATGAAGTTGACTATTTTAAATAATTAAAGGGTATAATAGAAATAATTAATACAATAAAAATAAGTCAACAAAAAACTATTCTAAATCACCCGATAGAATAGTTTTTTTATTTTAGTGGAAAAATAATTATCAAGGTTAGGGCTTACATCCGCTACATTAAAAGGATAGCGGTTTTACGCCAGTATGTATAAAAATTAGTTGTGGTTGTGTTTTATGTTAAGGAGGGTTACCATAAATGAAAATAGCTATATGTGATGATCAAGAAATACAATTAGAGTTAATGGAAAAATATATAAAAGAATGGGCTATTAAAAATAGCGTAGAAATCTATATAGATAAATTTAATAGTGCAGAAGAATTTTTATTTGAATGGGAAGATTATGAAAAATATGATGCTATATTTTTAGATATAGAAATGAAAAAAATGTCTGGCATTGAATTATCAAATATAATTAGAAAGAAAAATAAAACTGTTAATTTAGTTTTTGTTACAGGTGAATTTAAATATGCTCTTCATGGATATAAAGTAGGTGCACTACAATATTTAATGAAGCCTATAAAAAAAGAAGATCTTTTTGAATGTTTAGATATAATTAAAGAAAAAATAAAAGTTACAAATGATAGTGGAAATTATATAACTATAGAATTACCAAAAAGAAGTATAAAACTTAATTGTGAAACTATTGAATATTGCATTATGTTTTCGCCATATATAGACATTTATACCACAAGCGATAAAATTACTATTAGAAAAAAGATAAGTGATATGGAACAAATGTTACCAAAGGGAAATTTTGTTAGATGCCATAGATCTTACTTAGTAAATATAAAATATATAAAGGTAGTAAATAAAGATACAATTACATTAGAAAGTGGAATAAAAATACCTATAAGTAGAGGAAAGTATGAAGAAGTTAATGAAGCTTTTATAAATTATTTTTTGTAATTAATAACTTTAAAAATATTATGGGGGTCTATTAATATGATATTTACGTGGAAGTTTATAAGCGATTTCATAGCTATATTCATGCCTATATACTTTTTAAATAAAATAATGCCAACAGAAAAAAAGAAAGTATATATGTATTATATTTTTATAGTAGCTGTGTTATATCCAGTTATTTTAATAATAGCAGATGGATATTATTTAGAGATTTATTATAAGTATTTTATATTTATAATAACCTTAGTTTATCCTTTGGTATTTAGGAAAGGTAGTTTATCTAAAAAAATATTTTGGGTATGTTTTTATTAGATAGAACAAGAACACTTGTGACTTTAGTCATGAGATGAATTGTTCTAAATAGTAAGCATATAGAGAAATCTGTGTGTAGAGATAGGAAAAGCCTATCCAATACTACTTGAATTGCTGGAAACTCGTAAAGCTAACTAAACCACAACGCAAACATGAAATAAGGTTAAGCGTGAAGGTTACGAAAGTAGAAAGAATTAGTTAGATGGCATAAGGTTAAATCCTAAGTGTTTATAGAATCGATAATCAGCAGGTAAGCCTCGAATAGAGGAAACTTCAACGACTATCCCTCCTGAGGGGAGTACATTACAAGCTATTGGTAATGGAAGTGGGTAGACCTAAACAGATAATGCTGTAGGATAAGATATAGTCTGTGCTTATGTGAAAGCATAAGAAGTTCATAAGAGAACTGCATAGAAAGTAGCGCTTCTATGTGAACGACAACCTCAAAAATGATTAAAGTTAAGAATCTACAGTTCTTATATATGTTATTTAAAAATATAATATTAATCCTTGAAATATTTTCTTTCAATTTAGGAATAAGTTAATGTAATTATACAGAAAATATATTAAAAATGAAAATATATTATTCAAAATGAAAAAAGAAAGTAAATAAAGGGGGGATTGTAGTGGAAAAGGCTTATAAATTTAGAATATATCCAAATAAACAACAAGAAGAATTAATAAATAAAACATTTGGTTGTTGTAGATTTGTATATAATAAATATTTGGCTAAAAGAATTGAGTTATATGAAAATAATAAAGAAACCTATTCATATAAGCAATGTAGTTCTGATTTAACTAATTTAAAAAAGGAATTAGTATGGCTAAAAGAAGTTGATTCTACATCGCTACAATCATCACTTAAAGATTTAGAAACTGCATATAAAAAATTCTTTAAAGAGAAAAGTGGTTTTCCTAAATTCAAATCCAAGAAAACTAACAGATTTTCATATAAAACTAAGTATACCAATGGAAATATAGAGTATTTAAGAAAACATATTAAGCTGCCTAAGATTGGTATGGTTAAAATTAGAGACAAACAAATACCACAAGGTAGAATACTTAATGCAACTATATCTAAAGAGCCTAGTGGCAAATATTTTGTTTCACTATGTTGTACAGATGTAGAAGTTAAGAGGTTTGAAAACACTAATAGTAATATTGGATTAGATTTAGGTATAAAAGAATTTTGTATTACAAGCAATGGAGAAACAATTGAAAATCCAAAGTATTTAAAGAAGTCATTAAATAAACTTGCTAAATTGCAAAGAGAGCTATCTCGAAAATCAAAAGGTAGTTCAAATAGAAATAAGGCAAGATTAAAAGTAGCAAGACTTCAAGAACGTATCTCTAATCAAAGAAAAGATTTTTTACAAAAGCTATCTACTAAATTAATAAAAGAAAATGATATTATTTGTATTGAAGATTTACAAGTTAAAAACATGATTAAAAATGAAAAACTTGCTAGGTCAATATCAGATGTATCATGGTCAGAATTTATAAGACAATTAGAATATAAGGCTAATTGGTATGGCAGAAAAGTAATTAGAGTAGATAAATTCTTTGCAAGTTCACAACTATGCAATAAGTGTGGATATAAAAATGAAGAAGTAAAAGATTTAAATATTCGAGAATGGATTTGTCCTAAATGTAATGCAGAACATAATAGAGATATAAATGCAGCGATAAATATATTAAACGAAGGATTAAGAAATATAACTATATAGATAGATAACATATATAAGAACCGTAGGAATTACGGGGATAGCTTGGTTATGCTTAGCACGTTGGTGTTATCGACCAAGAACCCTTCGACTTTAGTCGTGGGAGGTTCAGTTAGCAGGTGTATCAACAATATCATTACTTTGTGCATCAATTGTTATTTTACTATATAAAAATAATATTATTGAAGCAAACTATTTATATAGTGATAACTTTATATTAATGCGTAGAATTATAGAGCTTATATACATATATATAATTTCAGAAAATATAGGATTTATAAGATATGTAAATAATAAAATATTATCAGTATTAAGTTTTACTTGCATAGTTAGTCTTGTAATAATAAACTTTGTAGGAAAATACATAATAGAATATTATAATTATAAAACTTATGATTTAGTTATTATAGTTTCTGGAATGATATTTCTTCAAATATCAATTTTTTACATAGTAAATTCAATTTCAAAAATAGTTGAAGAAAAGCTAGTTTTAGAAATCGATTTAAAAAGTAAGCAAAATGATGAAGATATAATTAGAATGCATAAAGAAATGATAGGGTGGAGACATGATATGAGAAATCATGTTAACACCGTTTTAGGGCTAATTGAAAGAAATGCATCAAATGAAGCAATTGAATATATAAAAGAAGTAGATAAAAGAACTAGTGATTTTGAAAAAATAAGATATACAGATAATGTGGCTTTGGATTCCATTTTAACAAGTAAAATTAATTTAGCTAAGGAAAAAGGGATAAATGTTAAATTGGAGTTAAATATAAGTTGTGAAATAAAATTAACTAATATAGAAATATGCACTTTATTAGGCAACTTATTAGATAATTCTATTGAAGCTTGTGAAAAGCTTGAAAAAGATAAAATTATAGATTTAAAAATGTTAGCTCAAGAAGATAAATTAATTATAAAGATAAAAAATAATACAAATGGAAAAGTAAATAATGAAAATGGTGTTTTTAAAACAACAAAAACAAGTGGTATTCATGGAATTGGATTATCTCAAATAAATGATATTATAAAAAAACATAATGGATATATAAAAAGAAGTCATGAAAATAATGTTTTTAATACTAATATAATGATAAATTATTAAAAAGAGTTAAAATTTGAGAAAAAAATTAAGTAAATGGTTAAGTAATTATTTATTTAATTTTTTTTTTTTTTATAATTTGTAGGGGAAGTGTTGTAGAGATAATTATGGGTTTTTAATAAAATATATTAATAAAAATTAAATTATGTTGATGAATTAATATAAATAATTAAATTAGTAATAAATTGATGTAAAAAAGTAAGGTTATGAAATTTAAATATAAAATTCTACAATTTACGACAAAATAATAAAAAAATATTAAAAACATATTATTATAAGTAACAGAGACAAGCTTGTTAGCAAACAAGTCTTGTAAGAGAAAAATAATTATACATATACAATAATGGAGGGAATTTTTATTATGAAAAAGAAATTATTATCATTAGTTTTAGCTGGAGCAATGGTTGCTTCAACTTCAGTAAGTGCATTTGCGGCAACACCAAGTACAACTGATGGAGAGGTTACAATATTACCAAGTAAAACAGAGCAAAATGTAAATGTAGATATAACAGGAAATATTTTAGATAAAAATGGTAATGCAGTTCCAGGAACTATAAAGGTTACGGTTCCGACGGCTACATCTTTTAATGTTACAAATGAAGGTGTATTAAATTCTGCTAAAATGACTATCAGAAATGATGGTGATGAGCAAATAGCTGTAGCAGTTAGTAGATTTGAAGATTCAGATGGAGCAGGTAATATAGAAGTTATTAAAAAAAGTAAATTTGACGAAATAACTCAAGGACAGGTTGAAAGAAATAAAATATGGTTAAGACTTAAAGGTGGAAGCGAAAAGGTTTCTTTTGGATCAGCAAATAAAGGTGAAGTGTATAAAATTCAAAATAATGGAACTGATGGTGATAACGCAGAAAATGTAGATTGTGAAATAGGTACGATAGATTCAAAAAATACTATGACGTTAGAATTAGAAGGTGCGGGTGGTACTAAGGAGGCTGCAGGGGAGGCTGCAGTAAAAGCAATAAAAGATGATTTTAGATTAGTATTAAAAGTTAAAAGAAATAGAGCTTAATAAAATTTTGAAATTAAAATTCCATAACAATTTTTGTTATGGAATTTTAACAAGTATGGATTTATAAATGCTAAAAGAAAGGAGAAATCAATATGGATAAAAAAGTTGAAAAGAAAAATAAGGTGAAAATTATAATAATTGCATTGTTAGTTGCATCTGTTGCATCTGCAGGAGCTTATTTTGTATACAATAAAAACAAAAGTAAAAGTGCAAATACTGAAAATGGAGCAGCAGTTTCAGGATACATTCTTTCAGATGGTGCAGAACCAGGTTTATCTGAAGAAGAAATAAAAGCTTTATTACAAAAACAGGTTGATGAATCTACTATTTCTTTTAGTATTTCTTCAGATCCTGTATTTAAAGGTAAAAAAGGTTTTATTGTTATGGCAAATCCAAGATACAATGCTTATGATATAGATTATGTTGTAACTATAGATGGAAAAGAAATAATAAGAACAGCTAAAATAGCACCTAATCAATATATTGAAGAAGTTGAATTAAAAGAAGCTTTACCTAAAGGAACGTATGCTGCAGAAGCACTTGTAACTGGTTATAATAGAGAAACTGGTGAAGAGATAGGTAAAACTATAGTTGAAGTTAATATAACAGCTCAATAATTTAATTTTATATTAAAAATATAAAGGTAAAGGGGGGTGCATATGAATAAAAAGAAAATTTTAATTATATTAAGAACAGCATTTGCTAGTAGAACAGCACATCATGCATTGTCACTTTTGCTTACAGGAATTATGCTTGGCGGAATTGGATTAACTTTAAGATCAGATATTGAAGATATTAAACTTTATGTTCAATCAGTTTTAGATAGAGATCCAAATTATAAAAACTTACAAGACTCAGTAAGTGATAATATGATTAGAGGAAAAATTGATATTGAAACAGAAATTGTAGAAGATGAAATAAAAGAAGAAAGTAAAACTTTAGTTTCTAATGACACTAAAGCTGGGTATGACAGTTATACTCCAAGTAGTTCTTCTTCAAATAGTAGCAATACTTCAAATAATACTTCTTCTAGTAATACTTCAAGTAGTAGTTCTTCTAACAATAATTCTTCAAATAACAATAATAATGATAACTCTAATTCAAATAATAGCAATAGCAACAATAGTAATAAACAAGAAGAAACTGTTGATAAATCAGCTTTTAATGGTAAAGATGCAATTATTTCAGAAGGACAACCTTTTAATCCAATGAATGCATTACAACTTTATGCTTGTGATATAACTGGGGAAAATATAACAAATTCAATAGTTATTACAGAAAATAATGTTGATATATACAAACCTGGAGTTTATAACGTAAAAGCATCTATAGCATTAAAAAATGGTAAAACTTTAGACAAGAAATTTGCAGTAAGAGTTGAACCAACTGTGTTAGATTTAGCAGTTAATGATATTAAAGCATCTAAAACAGAGCTTAAAAAAGAAGAAGATTACACTATGAATTTTGCAGTTAACTCTTCTAAAAGTTATATAGATGTAGAAAAAGTTGTTATAAATAAAAAAGAATATGAAGTATCAAAGATACTTGAAGATGAAATTGAAAGATATAGTGTTAATTTAGTGGCACCAAATAAAGCTGGATATGAATCTTTAAAATTACAAAAAGTAATAATGTCTGATAAAACTGTAGTTGATATTGATAAAACTGTTAATATTAATGTTTTAAAAGAAGATGCTACTTTAAATAATGTTATTGTAGAAGATGAAAGTAATGGAAATAATGCACTTAAAATATCATTTAATTTAAAAGATGTTGATAATATAATAAGTGAACCTAAAATTTGTATATATGATGAAGATGGAAATTTAGTTTTAGAAAAGCCATTTTCAAAAAATAAATATTCATCATATACAAAATTTTCCGCTAAAATAAATTTAGATAAAGCAGGAATTTATACTGTTAAAGTTTTAGCTAATAATAATGATGAAGCTAAAGAACAAACTAATGAAGAAAAAAGTATTGAATTATTTTCTAAAGAAATTGCTGTAAATATGAAGGCAGTATCTGATGATGAAGATATGAGTTTATTACCTATGAATGAAAATTATGATGATGAAGGTATTGAAGAATATTCAGAAGATGATGAGTTTTTATTAAAAAGTAGAAGTAAATTAACTTCGGACAATGAAACTTCACTAGAAAATAGAAGTAGAAGACCTTTATATACATTACCACCTACCTCTTATAAAGAAGATAATATTACTGAGGGAAAAGATGATAAAGAAATTGATATTTCTATAACAGGAAATATTGAAAATGATAAAGGGCAAATAAAACCAGGAACAATAACTATTGCATTACCAATAAATACAGTATTTACTGTTAATGAAAGAGGAGAAGTAATAACTCCGGAGATTAAAATAGAAAATAGTGGGCAAGATGCAGTAGATATTTACGCTTATAAATTTATAGATCCAAATGGAACTGAAGGTATAAATATTACTTCTAAAAATAGTATAGTTGGAAAAGAACAAAGTACATCAAGAAAAAATCTTACATTAAGTTTATCTGGGCAAACAACTGTTTACTTTAAAAGTGAAATACAAGAAGAAGGAAAAACTGGTATGTATGAAGATCCAGATTTAACAACGCGAGTAACTTCAGAAGTTAAATTGTTAGAGTTAAACGGACAATCATCAGGTAAATTAAGATTAAATGGTACAGCAGGAAAACAAGAAAATGGAATTGATACAGCTATAAGCGAAAAATTTATTTTAATGTTAAAGATTAAAAGAGCCACAAATTAATAATGTTAAAATCAACTTAATAAATGTATAGCTGTATATATTTTTAAGTTGGTTTTTTTATATAAAGAAAATTTTTGTAAAAAATAAATTTATTAGAAAGTGTTATTTGTGGGGATGTAAAATATGAAAAAGGAAATGATTATAAATAAAATAAAAGAATTATTTTATAATAAGAAAAAGTTAAAATTAATATCAATTATAGCTATTACTGGAGTTGTATCAGTAGTTTTAATAGTTAAAGGTTCTTATATAAAGTCAGTTATTGATGGAGACCCTGGTTATGAAAAGTTAAAAGAAAAAACAGCAACTTTTGCTTATAGAAAAACTGTTAACTTAAAAGAATTTGAAGAAGGTGTAAAATTTTCTAAAAAGGATGAGGAGCCAAAGGGGCCTATAACAGCATCTGGTGTTAAAGGTGGATTTGATTCATATACTCCAAGTCAAATTGTAACTGCTGATTTAGAAGATAGCAGTAATAATTTTAATTACAATAACACAAATAGTAATTCTAGTAACAATATAAATAATAGTAGCAATTTAAGTAATGATTCAAATAAAAATAACCAAACAGAAGATAAAACAGAAACTAAACCTAATAATGATAAAAAAGATGAAGTTGCTGTTGATAAATCAGCATTTGTAGGAAAAGATATGATAATTTCAGAAGGCGATAATTTTGAGCCTTTTGAAACATTACAATTATCTGCAAAAGATGTTGATGGAAAAAATATAACTAAAAAAATTGTTATAACAGAAAATAATGTAGACATATATAAACCAGGTTTATATACTGTAAAGGCTAATGTTCAGCTTAGTAATGGAAATATTATTTATAAGGAATTTTTAGTAAGAGTAGAACCTGTAAAGTTACAGTTAGCAGTAAATGATATTCAAGTTTCAAAGGATATTTTGAAAAAGAGAGAAAGTTATACTATGAGCTTTAAAGTAGATTCTTCTAAAGATTATATAGATGTAGCAACTGTTAATATTAATGGAAAGATGTATTATCCAAATAAAACTACTAAAAGAAGATTCTTTAGTAAAGATGATGTTTATACAATTCAATTAGTGGCAAATGATAAAGCTGGAGTTGAAGATATTAATTTTAATACTATAACTATGACTGATGGAACTGTTGTTGATATTAATGAATTAAAAACTGTGCAAGTTTTAAAAGATGAAGCTTCTATAAAAGATATGGTTATAGATAATATAAGTGATGATGGAGAAGTTGCAATATCATTTTTTATAAAGGATATTGATGATACTATTAGTAAAGCTAAACTTTATGTTTATGATGAAGAAGAAAATGTAATAGTTGAAAAAGAAGTTGAGAAGAATAAAACTATAAACTCTATATTAAATGTAAATAAAAATGGAGTTTATAAAATAAAAATAGTTGCAGATGAAAATGTTGAATTTGTTGCTCAAAATACTAAGGATTCAAAAAGAAAAGAGTTATATTCAACTTCAATAGAAGTTAAGAATGCTAGATTTTCAGATGATAGTATAAAGGAAGCAAATGTAGATATAGCAAGTTATATAGTTTATAATGATGAAAGTGATTTTATTAATCAATTATCTTTTGCACAAATAAAGGCTGGAGATGGATTAGAAGAAGATACAGATTCAGAAAATCCTGATGGAAGTGATTCAAGTGATGAAACTCCAACTCCAAACCCAGGTCCGAATCCAGATCAAGATTCAGGAACAGATAATGGAGCTGGTGGGGAAGGTGGTGTTGGTGGTTCTGATTCAAATACTCCAAGTAGTGGAAATGGTGAAAGTGGAACTACGAAAAGAGAGGATGTTTTTATTGCAGATAAAAATAATCCAGGAGACGAGTCAAGTGACCCTAAATATACTAGAGGATATACAACTAAAGATAAATTACATGTAGTAATACCTACTCATGGTAAAATGAATAAAAATGCTGGAGTAGTTGAAAAGAAAAAGATTTCAGTAACAATACCTACAGTTGCAAATTTTACTGTAACAAGTAGCTCTGAGCTTATTGGACCATCATTAAAAATTACTAATAATGGAGAAGAAGATATTGATATAAGTGTAGATGAGTTTATAGATCCTAATGGAAGTGAAGGAATAGAATTAGTAACGGATGCTGATGTTAGTAATAATGAAGGAGCAAATTATAAAAGAAGTCAAGTTAATTTATGGCTTGAAAATACAGCTGAAAATAAAAAATTATATTTAGGTAATAGAAAATTATGTGATACATTAGGTGGAAATATAATTGATCAAGCAGAAAATAAAAAAATAGCTAAAGTTTTAAATTTAAGTAGCTTAGAGTTGAAAATAGGTGGAAAAGCAGGTAAAAGCCCATTAGATAGGAATGAGCCAATTAGAGATAATTTTAAATTGATTTTAAAGATTAAAAGAGGTTCTATAAATTAAATCTTATTATATTGAAAAATATAATAGAAAGGATAATAAGTATGGAAGATAATTCAACTAAAAACAATTCTTCAATGAAAAAAAATATTAAGATTTTTTTAGCTATAGTTATTTTAATAGGAATAGGTGTTGGTTTTGGATTAAGTTTAAATTTTGCTAATGATAATTTTGGTCAATCTAGTGGAGCTATAATAGAAGATGGTGTTATAGCAGGATATACAGCAGAACAAATTGCAGAAATTATGCAAAGAAAAGCAGATGAATCTACATTTTCTTTTGAAGTAAATGCAAGACCTACATTTAAGGATGGAAAATCTGAAGGTAATTTAAGAATTTATAATCCACCATATAATAAATATGTAATAGATGTAGAAATAAAGCTAGATTCTAATGATAAAACAGTATTTAAAAGTGGTAAAATTAAACCAAATCAACATATAGAAAATGCTAAGTTAAGTAAAAACCTTAAAAAGGGTGAATATGAAGCAACAGCAACTATAAATGCTTATGATTCTGATGGTGAAACATTAATAGGTGTATCTGCAGCGAAACTTATTATAAATATTGAAAATTAATTAGTGATGGGGGGATTTTTATATGATGAAAAAGAAAATTTTAAGCTTATGCATGGTAGCTATTATGCTAAATCTTTCTGTAGAAAGTTATGCATATTCACTAAATAATATTCAATTAGCTACTAATTCAGATTCAACTAGCACTCCATCAGAAGGTGGAGGAACATCATCAGGAGGCGGAGGTGATATAGAAACTCCGGGTACACCATCAAATGGTGATGGAAGTAATAGTGGAGATTCAGCTCAGCCTCCAAGTAGTAGCGGAGGCAGTACAGGAGCTGGAGGAACTGGGAGTTCAACAACAACTCCAAGCACTCCTCCTGAAAACAAAGGAAGTAATAATGTAGAATTAGAAGGTGGAATAGGTGAATGGGGTCCTGGTAAGGATGATAAGTTACCTAATTTTAATGAGACTACAGGTAGTGAAAAACTAGATGTTGATAATGAACCACAAAAAGATCAATATTTTACTATATCAGCAACTGTTCCATTAAATATGGAGTTTTTAATAAAAAATAAAGATGAACAATATGGAAATTCTTATTATGGTAAATTTATTACACCTTATTATAAAGTTATAAATAATGGTTCCCACAAATTAAATGTTCATTTTGAATCATTTGAATATGCAAATTCAAAAACTACTAAAACTAGTGGATTAATAAAAGAAGAGTTAGACAAATTATATGTTGTTAATAATCCAGCAAGAGGCAATAAAAAAGTTGAAATGAAGCTAAATTTAACATATGATAGACCTTCTAATTCATATTTAAAAAGAATTGATTTAGTACCACCTGAAAATTCATCAACTATAACTTCAAGATTATTAAAATCAAAAAAAACAAATGAAGAAATGTTAGGTGAATTAGATCCAAATGAACAAGCTAGATTATACTATGGAAGTGATTTATGGGAAACACCAGAAATGGAAGGGGTAACTAAAGGTGTTGAAGCTAATTTTAATTTAAAGTTAGCATTTTCAATAGAAGGTAAAACTACTGAAACTAATCCACCTTCAGGCTCAACAGGTGATACCACAACAGAGAGTTCACCAAGCCAACCACCAAGTGCTCCTACACCAAGCCAACCGCCAAATAGCACTATATCAGGTGATACATCTCAATCATCACAAGGTAGTAGCACACAAGGGCAACAACCAAATGGAGCTACATCAAGTGAGGCACAAAATCCAGCAGGAAATGGGCAACAAGGACAAACAAATTAAATATTAAAAATAAGTAATAAAAATATTATTTAAAATGAGGCAAATTCCCTTAGCCTAATTAAATGAAGCAGAGAGTATAAAAAGTTAATTTGAAATTTTTTAAGTTGGTTATGAGAAATTTTTATTCATAACCAACTTTTTTTATAGTAAGAATTTTTATTAATTTTATTGGATAAAATAAAAAATAATTAATTATATAGAAAGGTGCAAATATATGAAACAAGATAAAACATATAAATTATTAATAATAGCCTTAGTATGTGCAGTTTTAATTATATTTGGAATAGTTATTATGAATAGTAAAAAGGAAGAAGTAAAACAAGAATCAAATATTACTATGAAAGACTTACCTTTAAAAGTAGAGGCAATTCCTATAAGCTTTAATATAGTAAATACTGCAGAAGGAAATATATTAGAATGTACTTATAAAAATAATTCAAATGAAGATATATCTAGATTAACAATACAAGTTAAGTTTAAAGGTACTGAAGAAATAGTAACTTTATCTTGCAATGAAGTTGTAGAAGCTGGAAATGAATCAGTGAAGTTTACTGGAAAAGGGCCAGCAAGTGGTAATATTGATGATGTGCAAATATTAAAATATAAAATATCTACAGCAAATGGAACATATATGGAATATGATTCAGAATTAAATCAATACAATTGGTCATAATATAGTTAGCTAAAATCTTATATATTAAAAATACACTTAATAATATAGTTTAATCTATATATTAAGTGTATTTTTGGTTAAAGAATAAAATTTTATGATATTATATACTTAAAAATAAATTAAAAGGAGAAAAATCATGAAGTTAAATATATTAATTGTTGAAGATGAAATAGAAATAAGGGAAGGTGTAAGTGAATATTTATCAGAAGTTGGATATAATGTTATAACTGCTGAAGATGGACTTCAAGCAATAGAGTTATTTAATAAAAATAAAATAGACTTAGTTATTTTAGATATAATGCTTCCAAAGGCTAATGGTTTTGTTGTTTTAAATAATATTAGAAAAGAAAGTAATATTCCAGTAATTATGTTAACAGCAATGAGTGATGATTATACTCAAATTATGAGCTTTGATGAAAAAGCAGATGATTATATTACAAAGCCATTTTCAATAATACTTTTACATAAAAGAATAGAAGCACTTCTTAGAAGAGGAGTAAAGTTAGAAGAAAATAGGAAGTGGAATTATAAAGATATAGAAATTGATTTTGAAGGGTATTCTGCAAAGAAAAATGATGAAATTATAGATTTAAAGCCTAAGGAAATAAAATTAATAGAATTATTATTAAAATATAAGGGTAAGGTTTTAAGTAGAGCACAAATTTTAGATAATTTATGGAGTATAGAAGAATGTCCAAATGACAGAGTTATTGATGTTTATATTAAAAATATAAGAAAGAAGCTATCATTAGACTGTATAGTAACAGTTAAGGGAATTGGCTATAAGTTTGAGGAGCAGTAATGAAAAAATTAAAGTTATTTTCAAAAACATACATATTTACAGTTGGATTAATAAGTTTAATAATTTTTACTTCAAATATTTTAATATATTTAGCAGTACCAAGGGTATATTTAAGTAATAAGGAAAAAGAAGCTGATATAATTATTTCAGAATTAACTCAAAAAATAAATGAAGAAACTAGTGAAAAGTCTTTTGAATTAGCAAAAGGTTTTGCTCAAAAGTATAATATTCAAGTTTTTATTACTTTAGGAGAAGAGCAAAGAAGTTTTCAGGGTGTTGAAAATGTAGATATATACATAGATAAGGATGTTATTAAGGATAAATCATTAATACTTCCAGATTTAACTGGTGAAGGTATTATAAAAAGTTCTGAAGAAGAAGAAGTTGATTCAATAAATGAGGGTATATTTAGTCAATATATTAATGTAAATAATTCATCAATAATAAAAAGTAGAGATTTTAAGACTATAAATGATGTAAAAGGAAATATTCAAATAGTAACTAATTTAGAATCTTTTACAGAAACTAGGGATATTATATTAAAAATATTGCCATATTCTATGATTGTAAGTTTAATTGTAGCTTTAATTGCATCATATATATATGCAAAAAAAATTACAACTCCAATAAAGGAAATTTGTAATGTTACAAAGGAAATGGAAAAGTTAAATAAAAGGGCTTTTTGTAATGTTGAATCTGAAGATGAAATTGGAATATTAGCATATAATATAAATAGTTTGTATGAAAATTTGTTAAATACAATTATATCATTAGAAGAAGAAATAAAAAATGTAAGTGAATCTGAAAAGGTTAAGGTGGATTTTTTAAGAAGTGCATCACATGAGCTTAAAACTCCATTGATGAGTATGCATATAATGATTGAAAATATGTTATATGATATAGGAAAATATAAAAATCATTATGTATATTTGGAAAAGTGCAAGGATATAGTTAATGAATTAAGTAAAATGGTTCAGGAGATTTTAGATACTTCAAGGCTTAATTCTATAGAAAATAAAAATGAAAAGTTATTGGATTTATCATATATAGTTGAAAATGCATTGGACCATTATAATATAATAGCTAAATCAAAAAATATTAATATTAAAGTTAATTTAAATGATTCTTTTAATATTAAGGTAGATGAAAAGGTGTTTACTAAGGCAATTTCTAATATTATTTCTAATGCAGTTAATTATACTGATGAGGGGAAGGAAATAAGAATTTATATAAAAGATAAAAAGCTTATTATAGAAAATGATTGTAAACCAATTTCAGATGAGCATTTAGCACATATTTTTGAAGCTTTTTATAGGGTTGATTTTGATAGAAATAAGTCTAGTGGAGGAAATGGATTAGGTTTATACATAGTTGAACAAATTTTAAGGATGTATAATTTAAGTTTTTCTTTTAAATCAATTTCAACTGGTATGAGATTTGAAATTGATTTTAATTAATTATTTTTTAATTTTATAAACTTAACTCTTTTATTTCATAAATATTTCATATTGAACTAATAAAATGTACTCAAGTTAATAAACAAGGAGGAAATAAATATGAATGTATTTAAAAGATCGGTATTATATATAACAAGAAAAAAAATGAAAAGTATTATTATGTTATTTATATTATTTGGAATAGCAACAGCTGTTTTAAGTGGAATTTCAATTAAAAAGGCAGCTAATATAGCAAGACAAGATTCAAATAAGGATATGGCAAATACTTTTGAATTACAAACTAATCTTGGAAGTAATTTAAGTGGAACAATTCCAGAAAGTTTAATTGATAAGCTTTCAAAGGTAGATGGTGTTAAGAATTATGATGCTGCAATTCAAGGTGCTGGTTTAGATTTAGAAAATGTAAATTATATAAAACCAGAAAAAAATGCAGTTCAATATAATGATGATTATAAATATGAAAAACTTTTTTCTGTAGAAGCACATAAGAGTTCTGAGTATGATACTAAGTTTATAAGTAAATCATTAAAGCTTGTTGATGGTAGACATATTGTGCCTACTGATAAAGGTAAGGTATTAATTCATAAGGCTTTAGCAGAAGCAAATAATTTAAAAGTTGGAGATACTATAAAAGCTAAAAAGAGTGCTGGTGATTTTAATGCATCAACTTTATCTAAAAATGATTATGATCTTGAAATAGTAGGTATTTTTGAAAGTAGTAACACTGAAAGAGTTGGTCACAAATTAGAAATGCCAGAAAATCTTTTAATAACTGATGTAGATACTGTTAAAACTTTATATGGATATTCAGATGGAGAAGTAAAATATACTAATGCTACATTTAATACAAGCACTGATGTAGATAAGGTAACAGCAAAATTTAAAGAAATTTCTGCTGAATGGAATAAGTATACAATAGTAAAGAGTGAAGATACATTCTTAGCTTTATCTAAGTCTTTTGACTCTTTAGATAAGATTATAAATATGATTTTAATTGGTGCAATAATAGCTGGTGCAATAATACTTTCATTAGTTTTAGCATTTTGGATTCAAGGAAGAATTCATGAAACAGGTATATTACTTTCAATAGGAGTTTCAAAGTTTAATATTATTTCTCAATATATAATTGAATTATTACTTATAAGTGTATTAGCTTTTGGAGGATCATATTTCTCAAGTAAAGTAATTTCACAAAATATAGGAAATACAATAGTTTCACAAGCAAGCAAACAAGCTGTTCAAGATGTTAAGAGTGGATTTGGAGGATTTTCATTAGGAAATGATGTTAATAGTTCTTTAGCAACTCGTACAGTTGATGAAATTGATGTAAAAATACAAGCTAAGGAAGTTGTTTATGTATATATTATAGGTACAGGAATTATTATAATTTCAGTAGTGTTATCTTCAGCATCAATAATTAGATTAAAACCAAAAGAAATATTATCAAAAATGAGTTAGGAGGAGTTAGTATGTCAGTTTTATCTTTAAATAAAATTAGCTATTCATATAAAAATGGCAAAAATATTTTAGATGATATAAGTATTGAATTTGAAAAAGGTAAATTTTATACGATTTTAGGTGTTTCAGGTTCTGGAAAAACTACTTTATTATCATTGTTAGCTGGATTAGATGAACCTAGAAAAGGAGAAGTTTTATATAACAATGAAGATATAAAAATAAAGGGATATGAAAACCATAGAAAAAACAATATTTCGTTAATATTCCAAAATTATAATTTAATTGATTATATGACTCCTTTAGAAAATTTAAGAATAATTAATCAAAAAGCTGATAAATCAATATTAAATAATTTAGGCTTAGGTGATGAAGAAATTAATAGAAATGTATTACAACTATCTGGTGGTCAGCAACAGCGTGTGGCAATTGCAAGAACTCTTGTAGCAGATTCTCCTGTAATATTAGCTGATGAACCAACAGGAAATTTAGATAGTGATACAGAAAATGAAATTGTAGAAATATTAAAATCTAGTGCACATGAGCATGGCAAATGTGTAATAGTTGTTACACATAATAAGGATTTAGCTAAAAAATCTGATGTTATACTTATGTTAAAAAATAAAAAGTTAACACGTGTTAACAAATAATTGAGATGTAAAATTTGTAGCATTTAAAATAGAACTAATTTTATATAATAATCCCCCATTTATTATTAAAATTAATATTAATAGTTAAGTAAAGTAAAAATAATAAAATTAATGACAAAAAATAATAAAATTTCCCATTTATTATTAAAATTCAAAATCAATATTTAGTTAAAACTAAAAGATAATAATAGAAATAATAATAGAAATGATAATAATCCCCCATTTATTATTAAAATTAATATTTAATTAAAGGGAAAAGGATAATAATCCCATTAATTTTTTATTAAAGACTAAATAAAAATTTTTCAATGGCTGAAAGTTAGAAAAATCTAGCTTTTAGCCATTTTTTTATGTATATGAAAGTATAAAAAATTTGAATTTTTAAGGCTAGTTATATGAATGGATTTTAAGATTTAAAACTATAGGATTGATCCAATGAAGTTGGTGTGGAGATAGCCAATTTGTCAACGTTTAGGAAAGTATAAAATTTTTTAAGCGTTAAGGCTAGGTATAACAATGGATTTTAAGATTTAAAACTATAAGATTGATACCATGAAGTGAGCATGACGATAGCCATTTTGTTCTGTATAGAAAGTAAAAAAGTATTTGTCTATATTATTTATTATTTTAAATACGAGAAAAATATAAAATTTTCAAAAGATATTACTTTTATAGAACTTAATTTGTAAATATTGCAAAAATAATCTTGTCAACTATTACATTTTTGGGAGTTAGATAAGGCTTTTTTAAGAATAAAATAAATAATATATAAAATAATTTAAAAAAAATATAGTATATATAAATAAAATTATGTTATAATATGATTGTGCTTAATTTTTAAACATGTATACGATAACAATTCGATATATTTTTCTTAATTAAGTATAAATAAAAATATTTTATAGTTATTAATTCAATTAATTATAATTTTATGAGGTAAAATAATTTATTATTTATATTAGGTATATTTTGTATTTTGATTAATGGCATTATTATTTTTTTTCATTAAATAATATAATAATAATTTTACTTTATTTTATAAATACTTATATTTTTGAATTTGTAACAAATAAAAAAATAGGAGGTATAAAAAATGGTAGGAATTATTCTTGCTAGTCATGGGGATTTTGCTAAGGGCATTATGCAATCAGGCTCAATGATTTTTGGAGAACAAGAAAATGTACAAGCAGTTACATTAATGCCAAGTGAAGGCCCAGACGATTTTAGAGCAAAACTGCAAAAAGCAATATCAAAATTAGATAATGCAGATGAAGTATTGTTTTTAGTTGACCTTTGGGGTGGCACACCATTTAATCAGTCAAATGCTTTATTTGAAGAACATAAAGATAAGTGGGCAATTGTATCAGGCTTAAATTTACCTATGTTAATTGAAGCTTATGGGGCTCGTCTTTCAATGCAATCTGCACATGAAATTGCAGCTTATATTTTGAAGCCAGCTAAGGACGGAGTTAAGGTTAGACCAGAGGAATTAGAGCCAAAGGAGGCTAATGTGAATTCTGAAGCTTCAGTTAAAATTTCTAATGCGGGTTCGCCTGGAAAATTTGAATACGTTTTATCACGTATTGATTCTCGTTTATTACATGGACAGGTAGCAACAGCATGGACAAAAACTGTACAACCTACGAGAATTATTGTTGTATCAGATGCAGTAGCAAAAGATAATCTTCGTAAAAGCTTAATTCAACAAGCAGCTCCTCCAGGGGTTAAAGCTCATGTTGTTCCAATAAATCATATGATTAAACTTGCAAAAGATGATAAGCATTTTGGTGGTCAACGTGCAATGCTTCTTTTTGAAAATCCAGAAGATGTATTAAGAGTAGTAGAAGGAGGAGTACCTTTAAAGACCATAAATGTTGGATCTATGGCACATTCTACGGGAAAAGTTCAGCCAAATAAGGTTCTTGCTTTTAATCAAGAAGATATTGATACTTTTAATAAATTAAAGAAAGCTGGAATTGATTTTGATGTTCGTAAGGTACCAAGTGATTCTAAAGGAAATATGGATGAAATATTAAAAAAGGCACAAGATGAATTAAATAAGTTAAAATAATTTAATTAGGTAAAAAGGAGAAGGAATAACTATGGATTTAAATATAGTTCAAGTAATATTAGTCATTATTGTAGCATTTTTGGCTGGTATAGAAGGTATATTGGATGAATTTCAATTTCATCAACCATTAGTTGCTTGTACATTAATTGGTTTGGTTACAGGTAATTTAGTACCATGTTTAATATTAGGTGGTACTCTTCAAATGATTGCATTAGGTTGGGCAAATATAGGTGCAGCAGTTGCACCGGATGCAGCATTAGCAGCAGTAGCATCAGCAATTATATTGGTGCTAGGAGGAAAGGGAGCAGAGGGTGTTTCTTCAGCTATTGCAATTGCAGTACCTTTAGCAGTTGCTGGATTATTATTAACAATTATTTGTCGTACAATTTCTACTGTATTTGTACACTTTATGGATGCAGCAGCTAATGAAGGGGATGTAAAAAAGGTTGAAATATGGCATGTTGCAGCTATTTGTTTACAAGGTATACGTATTGCTATTCCAGCAGGATTAATTTTAGCAATTGGTGCTGGTCCAATTAGTTCATTACTTAATGCTATGCCAGCTTGGTTAACTGATGGTTTAGCAATTGGTGGTGGAATGGTTGTAGCTGTTGGTTATGCTATGGTAATTAACATGATGGCAACAAAAGAAGTATGGCCATTCTTTGCAATTGGATTTGTATTAGCAACTGTTTCACAAATTACACTTATTGGACTTGGTGCAATTGGTGTAGCTTTATCTCTTATTTACTTAACACTTTCTAAAAAAGGTGATACAGTTGATGGAGGAAGCTCAAATACAGGAGATCCTTTAGGGGATATTATAGATAGATACTAATAGAAAGGATAGATTAGAAAATGGCAAAGGAATTAAAATTAACAAAAAAAGATCGTATTTCTGTTTGGTTACGTTCAACTTTCCTTCAAGGTTCTTGGAACTATGAAAGAATGCAAAACGGTGGTTGGGCATTTGCAATGATTCCAGCAATAAAAAGATTATATAAGACTAAAGAAGAGAGGTCAGCAGCATTAAAGCGTCACCTAGAGTTCTTTAATACCCACCCATATGTTGCTTCTCCAATTCTTGGTGTAACATTAGCTTTAGAAGAAGAGCGTTCTAATGGTACAGAAGTTGATGATATAACTATTCAAGGTGTTAAGGTTGGTATGATGGGACCTTTAGCAGGTATTGGTGATCCAGTTTTCTGGTTTACTGTTAGACCTATATTAGGTGCATTAGGAGCATCACTTGCAATTAATGGAAATATTCTTGGGCCAATTATATTCTTTGTTGCTTGGAACCTTATTCGTATGGCATTTACATGGTATACACAAGAGTTTGGATATAAGGTTGGATCTAGTATAACTGATGATTTATCAGGTGGGTTATTACAAGATATTACAAGGGGTGCATCTATTCTTGGTATGTTTATCTTAGGGGCATTAGTTAATAGATGGGTATCTGTTTCATTTGCACCAACAGTATCATCTGTTAAATTAAGTGAGGGTGCATATATTGATTGGAGTAAGCTTCCTGAGGGTGTGAATGGTATTAAAGAAGCTTTATTACAACAAGCATCAGGATTATCATTAACAGATGTTAAGGTTACAACATTACAAAATAACTTAGATTCATTAATTCCTGGTTTAGCAGGATTATTAGTTACTCTTCTTTGTATGTGGTTACTTAAAAAGAAAGTATCTCCAATTGTAATTATTCTTGGATTATTTGCAACAGGTATAATATTCCATGTTATTGGATTAATGTAATATGGTTCAATCATTAAATACAAAAGTAGATTTGGTGATTGATGGAACATCTTTTACATGGATTTCTGATTATGGAAAAATAATGATTGGTGATAAGGGATTTGAATTTTATAATTCTCGTGACAGTCATAAATATATTCAGATTCCATGGGAGGAAGTTGATTATGTGATTGCATCTGTATTATTTAGGGGAAAATGGATTCCTCGATATGCATTAAAAACAAAGAGAAATGGAACATATATTTTTGCTTCAAAGGACCCTAAAAAAGTTCTTCGGACTGTTAGAAAATATGTTGATCCTAATCATATGGTACAATCATTAAGTTTTTTTGATGTGGTAAAAAGAGGGGTAAAATCTATGTTTAAGGGAAAAAGTAAATAAGTATTTATTTTAGCACATTCTATATTAAGAGAGTGAAACTATAAATATTAATTTATAAGAATTAAATTAAACTATAAAGAAAAGTAACTGTATAAGAATTTAAGTATACTATAAAGAAAGGTAATTATATAATAATTTAATGTATTATTAAAGAAAAAGTAGTTGTATAATTAATCAAAAATTTAGGCAATAAAATTATTCATGATTATTTTGAGTAATTTTATTGCTTTTTTTTATTTTTAGAAAATATAAAGATATTTATTTATACTATTTATTATTTCAAATACAAGGTGATATTAATGGAAACTTACTTTTCAGTTGGTGAAATATCTAAATTAACTAGTATTCCAATTAAAATATTAAGGCATTATGATAAAATGGGTCTTCTAAATCTGTTTATATTAATAAACAAAATAATTAAAGGTATTATTCTGTAAATTAATTTATAAAAATTGATTTATTAAATAAAGCAGTGTAAATTTATGGTATTATAATTAAAGGAAGAAATAACAGAAGATTCTATGATGAAAATAATTCAACAGCAAAGAGAAGTGTTGGATAAAAAAATTGAAGAGTTTCAAGCAGTTAAGTCATATATAGAGTTTTTAGATTTTAGAATAAAGGAAAGTAAGGAAGTAGAAAAAACAGAAATCTTTATAAAGGAAAATGATGAAAAGTAGTGAGCAAATATAAATATAGATTTATTACTATATAGTTGTGTTATATCAAAATGTTGTTAACAACATTTTGATATAACACAACTAT
>OGCM01001893.1_pt1 | contig 22275 bp, 19 predicted proteins | sample 1570151 | NCBI WGS metagenome assembly OGCM01 (sample SAMEA4370582, study PRJEB24528) | human gut metagenome
CGATATGCGAATATTGGGTAGAATTGTGGGAGTACGAAGTACGGAACAATTCGTACGGCATCTTTTGACCCCAAATCTTGATTATACGGAATATATTTTATCATAAAAAGGAGTCCTCGCCAATCTGCGAGAACTCCTTCTTATTAGTCTGACATTCCGTCAGGCATTTATTTTTCCGTTTTTTTCTCTTTCGGCAGCACCAGATTCAAAAATACTGCAGTTACGGTTGCAATAACAACCGGTGTCTTACCAAATACGGTTGTCACCCATGCCGGAAACATTCCGAGGGATGCAGAAGCCTGGGTCACACCAACACCAAGTGCCACAGACAATCCCACGATAGAGGTATTGCGATAACTCATCGGCTGACTTGTGATCAGCTTGATACCTGTCATTGCGATAGATGCAAACACAGAAATAGTCGCTCCACCAAGGACACACTGCGGAATTGTTGTCAGCAACGCGGAAAACTTCGGCACCAGACCGGCAATCAACAGAATACCTGCAGACATTCCCAGAACAGAACGGTTGATAACCTTTGTAGTTGTAACGATACCTACATTCTGACTATAGGAAGCCGTCGGAAGACCACCCAGGAAAGCTCCAATGATATTGGTGCATCCATATCCAACGATAGCACCCTTTAATTCTTTATCTGTCGGCTCACGGTCCATACCACCAGTTGTTGTTGCCGTAAAATCGCCGATGGCCTGAATCGCATTGATGGCAAATAATAATCCAATGGCAATGCAGGAGGACGGATCAAACTGAATACCAAAATGCATGATCTGCGGCATCTGAAAAACGCTTGCCTGTGCCACTGCAGTCAGATCTACCATACCAAAACATGCTGCAATGATATAACCGCAGATGATACCGATCAGAATAGACGCAAGTTTTACAAATCCTTTGGTAAAATGATTCAAAAATGTAACGATAGCCAGTGTGATGATTGCTACCAGCCAGTTGGTCCAATGTCCGTAATTTGCACTGGATGCACCGCCTGCCATATAGTTGACAGCAGTCGGATATAAAGAAAGTCCGATGGTAAATACAACAGTTCCTGTTACCAGCGGCGGAAACACCTTACGGATTTTATCAATAAAAAATCCGATGATCATCGCGATGATACCGCCGATGATCTGTGCTCCGAATATCGCTGCAATGCCTACATCTGCCGCAATAGCCTGCATACTTGCCACATAAGCAAAACTGGTTCCCATGATGACCGGTAATCCGGCCCCCAGGCGGAATCCCTTTTTAGATCCGATTGGGAACAGCTGTAAAAATGTGGAAAGTGCAGAAACTACCAGTGCCGACTGAATCAGCATAACACGGTTTGTACCCTCTAGTTCTGCCACTCCTGCCACAATAATAGCCGGGGTCACGCATCCAACGATCATAGCCACCACATGCTGCAAAGCCAGCGGAAGTGCTTTGCTTAACTGCGGAATACCATTTAACTCGAAAATAGACGCATTTGTTCCTTTTGTCTTTTTCATGTACTAAAATCCTCCATCTTTTATGTTACAGGTAAAGCGGACATTCGCAATCCGCTTTCGCTACTTGCTCATGAACGCAGTCGCTATGCGACCTGCGTTCACATTCCATTTTTTTCTCAGATATTATAACGCAGACAATTTACGTTTTACAACTGCTCCACTTATGAATTGTATTTATGGTATTCGTTAGCACTGCTAATAAAAAGTTTTCTTTTTTCGTGATTCCTTTTCCTTCCCGCTTGATTTTTGCGGCCAACTCTACCGCATCCATGATTTTTTTATATCCGGTACAGCGACAGATATGATATAGTAAGACATAGTTTTGACCGATTATTCAATCAAACAGAAGTGTACAGAAAAGCTTTTCGTATCACCATAGTAAAGTTCCTGTAAAAATCGGATTAACATTACCCTTCTTTTTTCTCCATTGCAATTCTGATCTGCTCAAGCACCATTTCTTCTGCATATGCAAAATAACTATCTGCGTCAAAACCTTTTCCATCCACCAGCACCTGGATTGAAGCCCCCTCAAGCAACGATACTGCCATGTACGGAATCAGTTCTTTGTCTGTCTCGTCCATATTCGGGCAAAAACGAATAATGATCTCCCGGATATTATCTCTCCAAACCGCATATGCTTCCTGAAAACGTGCTCTGATGTCTGCGTCAATCCTTGTCTGAACAAGAAAATCAATTTCTGCAAAATCATATTCTTTCTTCTTTGTCAGCAGTGTTTTTTTCTGCTGAAAGAAAATATGTAACTGATCTTCCAGTGTATCTTTGCTTGATTTCTTGCTCACTTGCTGCATATCGTAGCATTCTTCTAAAATCCACTCCTGCAGCCCCTTTAACAGTTCCTGCTTTGTTTTATAATAATAGTGAACATTTGACTGGACCATGTCTGCCTTTTCTGCAATCAGATGCATTCTGGTTCCACTGATCGTAACATCATTTACAACTTTCAGTGCCGCATTCAGAATCCTTTCTTCTGTTTCTGTAACATGTAATGTTTCTGTTTTCAAATTCTTGCCTCCTGCCTATAAGATTACCCTAACATTCGGTTTTTATTTTATTTTTTCTTACAGGCAGTGTCAAGAATTAGCTAAAACTTATTTTGGTTTAACCCGTCGTCCTTGTATACATTCCTGTATTTCTTACTTTTCAACAGCAATTGCTTCAATCTCTACCAGAGCTGCTTTCGGGAGATTTGCTACCTCTACGCAGGAGCGGGCCGGTACTTCATTTGCAAAATATTTTGCATAGATCTCATTTACTTTACCGAAATCAGCGATGTCAGCTAAAAAGATTGTTGTTTTTACAACGTGATCAAAATCAGATCCTGTGCCTTCCAGAATTGTTTTCACATTCTCAAGACTCTGAATTGTCTGTGCCTCAATACCTCCCGGAAGTGTACCGTCTGCCGGATTTAACCCTAACTGACCGGAGATGAAGATCATGTTTCCTGTTTTTACAGCATGTACATATGGACCTACTGCTGCCGGTGCTCCGTTTACGTTGATTGACTGTTTCATAATCATATCCTTCTTTCTTTTTAAATTGTGAAATAAACTATTTCATCTTTTTTATTATAATGCAGTACCTTACTGCTTTACAAGCAAACTTTTGAATACAGATTTTCAGTATCCTTTTGTTACAGCTAACGCGCTGTTCTGTGAATGTATTTTCCTTTTAACTCGGTATGAACCTTGCCATACTCTGCCACCGGGCATCCTCTTAAGCCGCCCGGAATTCTGGTAAAATCATCTTTACCACGCGTCTTCTGATCTTTCATATTGAAACTGCAGTGGTCAGTGCCAAGCATATCAACTTCGCCCTTTGCAACAGCTTCCCGGAGTGCCTCCCGGTCTTCTTTTTTTCGAAGCGGCGGTGCACATACGAAAGCAGCTCCTGAAAATCCCGGACGGTTGTATTCTTTCTCATCCAGTATCAGATACTGCGGACAGGTCTCTACAAATACCTGCTGACCTTCTTTTCTGGCTCTCTGAACTACTTTCAATCCCTGTCTGGAACTTCAATGTACGATATTCACTGGTGTACCTGCCAGTTTTGCAATCGTCAGCAACCGGTTGACGGCCTCGGCTTCCGCCTCTGCCAGACGGCTCTTCGGATGCAGGCGTATGCTGTTGCGTTCCTCTGCTTTGAGTTTTTCTGTCACCGCCTTGATGATGTCACCGTTTTCACAATGGGCACCTGCGATGCCGTGTTCTTCCTCGATTGCTGACAAAATCTCGAATAATTCTTTGTCATTTACTTTCAGATTATCATATGCCATATACAATTTATAAGAAGTGACTCCCTGACGCGTCATTTCTTTGATTTCCTTTTTTTCCTCATCATTCCAGTCTGTGATCGACATATGAAAACCGTAATCACAGGAGCTTTTTCCATCTGCCATTTTGTGTCAGACATCCAGTGCTTCGGTTAAGGTCTGCCCTTTTTCCTGTGTGGTAAAATCAAGGATCGATGTGGTTCCTCCTGCTATCGCAGCTTTTGTTCCTGTATAAAAATCATCTGCGGTATGAAAATCTCCCGCATCCAGATCGAAATGATCAACAATGCAATGGCAGCATATTCCAAAACAGAACCTTCTCATCCGGCAATCACACCGCTCTCCGTCTGTGTTGCCATGAGTCAGGCATATATTGGTTACGATCTTCAGAATGCATTAAAAGAGGAATTATTAAACCGCGGCATCAAGAAAAATGTTGCCACCGTGATCACACAGGTTCGTGTGGACGAAAATGATCCTGCATTCGAGCATCCAACCAAACCAAGCGGTCAGTTTATGACCAAAGAAGAAGCCGATGCTGCTGTAGCCAGCAGCGGTATTCAGGTCATGGAAGATGCAGGACGCGGCTATCGTCGTGTCGTTGCTTCTCCGAAACCGGCAGAAATCATTGAAATCGACACAAAGATCTCTTAGAAGCAGGCGAAGTCGTCATCGCCAGCGGTGGCGGTGGTATTCCTGTAATCCGCCGCGGAAACCATTTAAAAGGTGTTGGAGCAGTTATCGACAAAGACTTTGCAAGCTGTCTCCTTGCACAGCAGTTAAATGCAGATTTCCTGATCATTCTGACTGCAGTTGAGAAAGTAGCACTCCGCTTCGGTACTCCGGAAGAGACATGGCTCAATGACATCTCTGTCGAAGAGGCAAAACAGTACATGGAAGAAGGACATTTTGCTCCAGGTTCCATGCTTCCGAAAGTACAGGCAGCTGTAGAATTTGCCGAATCAGGCGAGGGACGTACCGCCCTCATCACCCTTTTACAGAAAGCAAAAGACGGTGTAAACGGTACAACAGGAACACGAATCATCAAAAAATAATTATTTCATCTTGTTTTTTGATTGATTATTCGATAAAACTTTTTTAACATTTTCCCTCTATTTTACAATATACAAAGCAAAGAAAGAGCCCCGATCCTAACCAAATCGGGGCTCTTTCATGTGGTGCATCTTTTATATTACGGAAATTTATGAAAGCGGGCACAGATTATTTTGTCTTTCGAGCTAACAATCGCTTCTCAAGAAAAAATAATCTGTGCCCGCTATTTACAATGTGTATTTTTTCGCACTAAGTAAGAAAAGATGTTTGTAAATTACATGATCTTGCGGAAAAGTTCTTTCAGATCTTCTACACTTGCATCTTTCGGATTGCCCGGTGCACATGCATCTGCATGAGCAGATTCAGCTAAGAACTGAAGATTTTCTTCTTTGATCGCATCCAGTTTTGTCGGGATTCCAACATCAGCAGAAAGTTTCTTAACCGCTTCAATAGCTGCTTTTCTGTACTCTTCCTGAGACATTGCATCTACACTCTGTACACCCATTGCTCTTGCAATTTCACGATATTTTTCACCGGTGCACTCCTGGTTATACTCCATAACGATCGGAAGCATCATTGCACATGCTACACCGTGCGGTGTGTCATAAACAGCGCCAAGTGTATGAGCCATGGAATGTGCGATTCCAAGTCCTACATTGGAAAATCCCATACCGGCAATATACTGACCGAGGGCCATTCCTTCACGTCCCTCTTTTGTATTATCAACGGCTCCGCGAAGAGATTTGGAAATCAGTTCAATAGCTTTCAGATGGAACATATCTGTCATTTCCCATGCAGCTTTTGTTGTATATCCTTCAATTGCATGTGTCAATGCATCCATACCGGTAGATGCAGTCAGTCCTTTTGGCATGGAAGACATCATTTCCGGATCGATAATCGCAATGATCGGCATATCATGCGGATCTACGCATACAAATTTACGTTTTCTCTCTACGTCTGTGATAACGTAATTGATCGTAACCTCCGCCGCTGTACCTGCTGTCGTCGGAACTGCGATGATCGGTACACAAGGGTTCTTTGTCGGTGCCACACCTTCGAGACTTCTCACATCCTCAAATTCCGGATTTGCGATAATAATGCCGATCGCTTTGGAAGTATCCATAGAAGAACCGCCTCCAATTGCGATCAGATAATCTGCGCCGGAATTTTTAAACGCCTGAACACCATGCTGTACATTTTCGATGGTCGGATTTGGTTTAATATCTGAGTATACCTCATATTCCAGACCATTTTTATCAAGAATATCAGTAACTTTGCTTGTTACATGAAATTTGATAAGATCCGGATCTGAGCAGACAAATGCCTTGTTAAATCCATGTGCTTTTGCTTCATTTGCAATCTCTTCGATTGCTCCTGCTCCATGATAAGATGTCTGGTTCAAGTTGATTCGGTTTGCCATAGTGTTTCTCATCCTTTCTCTTTCTAAAATAATTGCCATTTTTATAGGCATTTTTCCAACACGTTTTCTGATTCCAAACCAGTTTTTTATAAGTATCTTATTTCTCGTATAAGAATTCTTCCGGAAGCGTTACGTTAAAATCTTTTGCAAGATGGCGGAAATCATCCGGTGTGATAGTCTGAAGCTTATCCGGTCTCATGGATAACATTTTCACCAGGATTTCTGCTGATTTCTCTGCTGTGTGCATCAGTCCGAATGTCAGGTCAAAATCAAATCCTGCTGCAAACATTCCATGATGTGCCCAGATCGCCAGATCATATTTTTTCATTAATTCACTTGTGGCAACGGCGATTTCTCTTCCGCCCGGAACCATCCACGGAACGACACCGATACCATCCGGGAATACAACCGGACACTCGGTAGCCATTTCCCACAACTCTCTTGTAAATACACGATCCTCTAACGGAAGCACGAATGTCAGAGCAATAATATTTGTTGTATGTGCATGATATACCACACGATATCTCTCATCCTGCAGTTTCTTTACTTCCAGGTTCATCAGATGGCTTGGAAGCTCAGAAGTCGGTCTGCCGCCGTTTACAAGTCCCCAGACGATGCGGTAATTCTCACCTTTTTCATCCAGTTCGATCATGCAGATGCTGTCTTCCGGTTTGATGCTGACGTTACGGAAATATTTTCCACTGCCGGTTACAAGAAAATACTCGCCTGCGAGGTTTGGTACGCTTGTGCCGATCGGCTGCCACTCTTTTGCTTCAAAGTTTTCTTTTACACTCTCTACTTCTTCCGGTTTCACACGGTAAGAAAGGTTTCCGCCGTTTCTCTCATGCCAACCCTGATTCCAGCCGTCATCTGCCATTCTGATAAATCCCTGTACAAATTCTGCATCTAAAAATTTCATAATTTCTCCAATCTGCTGCACACACAGCCACTTCTTTTTTTATCTATTGCTATCCTTGTTTATTTCATTCAAGAATGCCCTCTCCATTCTTGCTGCGAGATGCACATCATGCAATGCATGACATATTTTTCTGTGTATCTCTGTTATCTGCAAATGATATCAACAGGTACATTCAATATTTTTGCGACTTTCAGAATCGTATCAATATGTCTTCCCACTGCTGCTGCCATATGATGGGTCGGACCTGCCTCGCTCCATCTGTTGCAGAATTCTCTTGCACCGATGGAAAATCTGGTTCTCATATTGGTATCACCGAAAGTAAAGATCGGTCCGTCCTCGTTTACGCCTTCTGCCACAACAAATTTGAAATGTCCGTCTTTGTCCTGTGTGATTCCGAGGTAAGTCACATCTCCTGTCGGCGGATAGAACTGGGTCAGATAACCGCCGCCTGTTTTTCCATGAAAGACATCAACAATCTTCATCGACGGTTTGCGTGCCTGTGAAATATCCGCATCGCCGGATCCGGAATGTCCGATAATGCAGATGTCTTTGTTAAAATCGATAGAGTACATCTCAGAGAGCTGACCGGTTCCGGAAATTGTTTTCAGGATGCTCATGGCCATAGCTACTTTCATATCTCCTTCTACGGCACAGGCGGTACCCTGTTTGATCAGCATAGAAAATGCCGGAATCAGCATACTGTCCAATTTTCCTGCAACACCTTGTGCAAATCCATCATAATGGGATGCTACAAGTGCAATGTCTTCTGTTTTTACCCATTCTTCGAAAGCAACTACGTATCTTGCCATATCCCAGACAGTCTCAACAGTGGCTCCGCCTTCAATATCAAAAGTATCCAGAATATCTTCTGCTTTTGCACGGATAGCTGCCTCATCAGTGATATGATCTGCGATGGCCCACATTTTCTCCCAGTCAAACTGCTTGGTATACAGACCCATGCGGTTGTAAAGGTTTGTCTCATCAATGTAGAGATCCATCATGCCCGGATACGGTCTGCCGATCTGTGCAATATTGGTATAACGGAATCTTCTTCTTACCTGCGCTGCACGACACCACTCATCAATCTCCTGTGCCACATATGCATCGCCGCCTTCTACCACGCCTGTAATAACAGCATGTCTCTTTCCGGCACGCTCCAGATCTGCTACCATCTCACCAACTGCACCACATGCATATAATTCGCCCAGCCAGGTAGCTGTATCTGTATGTTCATAATCCGGCGCTTTTTTCTTCTGTACATTTACCAGAACCACCGGCACGTTCAGATCACGGATCGCTGGAAGCATGTTATAACTTGTTGCGTAAGTAAGCAGCTGTAAAATAACCAAATCTACATCTGCCGCACGGAATTTATCACCTGCTGCCATAGATAACTCTTTTGTTGTAACAATTCCTCCGTCCACAATTTCTACCGTGTCCGGAATTGTCTTTTTGAACGCTTCATACTGCTGCTCAAATTCCGGCACCAGAGACGGGAACTGTGGCAGATATGCGCCCAGTGCGATAGAAAAAACACCAATTTTTGCCTTTGTTTCTACTAACATATGACTCCTCTCCATACTTCGTATTATATTTATTGTTTCCATATTTCTTATTTCTCTTCTATAAAAACAGATTGATATCTGCTCTATGCTTCATATTCAGCGATGTCAAAAGAATGATAAATACATTCTCTCGCAGTTTTTAAATTTTCCAGTTCACCGGAAGCGATCATCTGCGCGGAAATATTTCCGATAGCGGTTGCCTCGATCGGTCCCGCACAGACTTTTTTCTGACATGCTTTTGCAGTCAGCCGGTTCAGATAATCCGCATTTGCTCCTCCGCCAATGATATAGATGCAGTCATACGATACACCTGTCATTTTTTCAACTTCATGAGCTGTCTGCGCATAACATTCTGCCAGACTGTTGTAAATCACTGCCGCTGTTTCCCAGATGCCCTTCGGAACCTGTTGACCACTCTCAGCGCAGGCGTTCTGTACTTCCTTCGCCATGCTCTCCGGTGCAAGGAAGCAGTCAGAGTTCGCATCTACGATGGAAGAAATGCTCTGCTTTGCCGCACCTTCGCAAATGTCAGAAAAGCTCATATCCGGTGCCAGCTCTTTTCGTGCGGAATTGATCATCCACATTCCCATAATATTTTTCAGATAACGGAACCGGTAATCATATCCACCCTCATTGGTAAAATTGTACCTCTGGCTCTCTGCGGTACAGATAGCCTCTTTCACTTCGGTTCCCATCAGAGACCATGTGCCGGAACTGATATACAGAACTTGATCATCTGCTGCCGGGACAGCCATAACTGCTGCTCCTGTGTCATGTGTTGCCGGAACGACTACCGCACAGTTAAATCCAACCTCTGCGGCGATCTCCGGTGTCAGACTTCCAAGATTTGTACCCGGAAGACAAATTTTCCGGAACAGTTCTCTCTTATAGCCCAACCGATCAATGAGATCCCAGTCCCAGTCCTTTGTCTGCGGATCCAAAAGCTGTGTGGTGGAAGCGTTGGTATATTCCGTCACTTTCTGTCCACTCAGCAGGAAATGCAGATAATCCGGTATCATCAGAAGCGTTTCTGCCTGCTCCATCTGTTCCGGTGTCTGCTCTTTTACAGCCATCAGCTGATAAATCGTATTGAATGGCTGCTTCTGAATGCCGGTGCGCAGATAAAGTTTCTCCTCACCGATCACTTCATAAACTTTCTGATCCATCCCCTGTGTTCTGTGATCACGGTATCCGACTGCATCACCAATCCGCTGATCCTGTGCATCCAGAAGCACAAAATCTACCGCCCAGGTGTCTACGCCGATACTCTCCGGAAATTTTCCGAGTTCCGCACATTTTTTCATTCCGGTAATAATCTCAGCAAACAGCTGATCCACATCCCAGGTAAGATGCCCGTTTTGCATTTCCATTCCGTTTCCGAAACGGTGTACTTCTTCCAGAATCATTTTTCCCTCTTCCCGGTGTCCCAGGATCAGTCTTCCGCTGGAAGCCCCGATATCCACTGCAAGATAATATTTCATGCAATTCTCCCTTCTGCTATTTTCCTATTCTGCTAATCTATCCAAATTGATCTTCATATTTTCAATTAAAATTCAAAAAATATCCCTTATAAAAACCATTCCATCAATTCTTCCATTGCATTTTCATGGGATTATTTTATAATGATATCAGATAGATTTTTAGGCTTTTATTTTCAAAAAAACAGGACTTTATTTGCAGATACGGAATTCCATTTTTACGATGTCTGAAAATCCGGATGCAAACTCAGTTCAGACTCACACAGATAGAAAAGGGGAAAGACATGCAGGAGGAATTACTGAACAAACTCAGACAGGTCACAGAAGAGGAAAGGCTCATTCTTCAAGGTGCTTCTCAGATTCAGTCGAATCTCTATACCACGCAGTTTGCAAAACCATCTGATTTCACCATTGACAGCAAAAAACTGCTGGAAAAAGGATGTCTGATCGAAGTTCGTCCTCATACGAGATTTGTACATTTTCCACGACACCGGCATAACTATGTGGAACTGATTTATATGTGCAGCGGAACGACCACACACATTCTAAACGGTACAGACAAGCTGGTTTTGCAGGAAGGTGATCTTCTGTTTCTGAACCAGAATGCCTCCCATGAGATATTACCGGCCGGTGAAAACGATATTGCTGTGAATTTCATCATTCTTCCGGAATTTTTTGACCGTTCAGTCTCCATGATCGAGCAGGAAAACATTTTACGAGATTTTTTGCTGAGTGCTTTATCCGGCAGCACTTCCCTCTACAGTTATCTGCATTTTTCCGCAAAGGATATTCCTCCGGTGCTGAATCTTTTGGAAAACATGATATGGACAATTTTCTGGAATAAACAGAACACAAATACCATCAACCAGACGACCATGGGACTGGTTCTGATGAACCTCTCCGTATTTGCAGAAAAATTAAACTGCCCGGTGCCGGAACAGTACGAACAGACACAGATTTTTACGATTTTGCAATATATTGAGACGCATTATAAATCAGGGACACTTGCGGAGATTTCCGCACAGATCAGACAGCCCACCTATTATGTGAGCCGTCTGTTAAAAAAGCATTTACAGAAAAATTTCAAGCAGCTTCTACAGGAACGTAAATTGCAACAGGCTGCTTATCTGTTGAGCCAGAGTTCCCTGAGCGTAGAGCAGATCATGGAAGCCATCGGCTACAGCAACAGCAGCTATTTCTATAACAGTTTTAAGGTGAAATACAACGATACACCAAGAGATTACCGGAAAAAATGCGGCTTAAAAAAAGAGACTTAGCCCAATTATTACAACTAAGCTAAGTCTCCTACTTTTTACGCAGTATCTTTTCTCTTCATTTATTATTTGGTATCATTACATATAGGAGGTGGTTAATTTGGAAACATTTTTGACCATGCTTGTACTCAATTTTCACACTCCTCAGCAAGCCCCAAAGGTTCCTAATCCTAAATTGAGGAAGCTTACCGCAATATAAGTCTTTGTGCAATAATAAAATTGAGGCAAAATTAGGATGGTACTTGAATAATTGCACATTCAAGTACCAATTTTTATTTCTCTAAAATCAATCTTTTTTCGGAATATACTTTTCTATCTCTGAAAACATTTCGTTGTCCCAGATCAGCCATCTTTTAAATGCAGTAAATTCAGAACTATTATTGAGTTCTCTTTTCAAGAGTTCTCCTATATCGTCTTTTTCCACCGCATCTTCCGCTTCCTGATACTCTCTTACATACTCTTTGAATTTTGAGAGATTCTTTCGCAAATTTTTTCGTATGATCTGCGCCTCTATCTTTTTCTGCGGTGTCGTTCCATAATATACATCTTCAAGCAGAGAAACCGTCTGTTCCACTTCCTCATCATCAGAAACCAATGGCGTAAATTCCAGTTTTTCCTCTGCACCAAAATAGCCTTTTTTACGAAATGCAATTAATTGTTCCACTGAACGCTTTGTACAATCTAAAATCGGCTCATACTTGTCAGATTTTATATTATTACAATGCGCACACGCCCAAAACAAATTGTTCCAGTCATATTTCAACCGTGCATTGCCATGATGCGGTATTAAATGTTCAATCTGATACGATGTAGCGTGTTTATTTTCACAGATGTAACATTTTCCATAAAATACTGCTTTTAACGCACGATTTACATTTTCTGTATTATAAGAATTTCCACGCTGACTTGCTTCCTCTAAATCCTTAATTGCAAGCTGTGTCTGTGCGGTATCTTTTCTTTCAATTCTGATCATTTAATTTTCTTCTCCGCTCAATATCCTCAAACTTCTCTTTTGCTGTTCCTGAAAGTTCCGAAGACATATTTTTCAATTTGATTCTGAGTTCTGCCCGCTCTGCTCGTTCCTCCTCTGTCACTTCATCACTGAAGCAAAGGATTTCATACCTTGCCAATTGTTTTTTTAATTCATCAGAATATTCATCCGCTTCAAAATATCCTTCTGCAAGATCATCGGAAGAAAATGCCGATAAATTATCCAATGCAACATGTCTCTCCAAATCATAAGCCCTTGCATTTGAAATAGAATTCAAAATATAAGGAGAATGTGTTGTCACAATGAATTGGATTTTGGGGAAAAATTCTGTTAAAAACGGAAGGATCTTTTTCTGTAATTCAATATGAAGATGTGTCTCCAACTCATCAATCAAAACAATTCCCTGATAATTATACTGACTCAGTTCATCCCCTAACAGCCAATTCTTATCCATTCGCAGAATTAAATCCGAAACCATATAAATAATGGAAGAATATCCATCCGATAATTCATTAAAACCAAATGGTTCTCGTCCATTCTGACAAATTTTAAAATTATAGCGCTTATAGTCGTATTCTAGATGGACAGACTGCTCATCCAGTAAAATTCTCAATGCTGATTCAAATCTGTCAAACCACTTCTGAATCATTTGCGCAACAGATTCATCGCCTGCATTTTGTGCATAAGATTGCTGCGTTTTCAAATGTACCATATATTTAAGCAAAACTGCTCCTGCACTATTATCTATTCTGTATGCTTTGGACAATTCAATATTTTCTACCCCATTCGGTACATCAAATTGTGCTTTTCGTTCAGATGGAAAATATGCCATTATAAATTTTCCATCTTGGTATGCCTTTTCTATGCCATCGCATTCATTCAGGGTAATTCGAACACCATCGCTATATTTTGCAATTTCATCTGCATAAATTCTATACCGCTTTTCAGCTTCATATTTATCGTTCTCACTGGCTGCAGATTCTATATTAACCTTGGCTCTATTTAATGCATCTTTATAAAACCCTCTCAACTTAGAAAATTTTTCATCATTTATGGCCTTCAAAAATTTTTCTATCTCTAACAACAACGATGTCTTTCCTGAACCATTTTTTCCTGTCAGCAGAAGATGCTGGCGTTTCGTCGAATCCAGTTGTATTTTTATATCCGACAAATGATACAATTTGTCTATATCAATCTCACTGATAAAATATTCTTTCACGTTAAATCCTCCATTTTCCACACATCTCCTCTATTACTATTAGGTCAAACTAATTTCGTTTATTGTATTCTTCTTTAAAAATTCTATTCCAGATAAAAACAACTCCGTCACAATGATATTTTATTGTATCATGCCATGAAGTTATTGTAAATCGAACATTCGCAATCCACTTCCGTTACTTGCTCATAAACACATTCTCTTTGCGGTTTGCGTTCAAAGTGATCATTCCAAAATCTGAGAGAAAAGAGACTCAGCCCAGTCATTACACTAAGCTAAGCCTCTTAATTATTCTATTTTTGTATTATTTTACTCTTGCAGTATTTAAAAATGTTTTTTGATAAACTCCAGACACTCCTGTGAAGCCTGTGCGATTTTTCCGTTTCGGATCATCTCTTTGACATCATCCCCAAGGAAATCCATATCTCCCTCACTGATTTTTCCAAAACCACTCTCATAAAAACCATGCGGCATTCCTATCGTCACCATATCATCCACACCGACACCTACATTTCGCAGCATCTCCGCATATTTCTGTCCTTCTGCTTTCAGATTGTCCTGATCTGCATAACAAATGATGGTTTTCGGAAGTCCTTCTAATTCTTTTTTTTCAGCAAAAACAGGGGAGACTAGCGGAACTTTGGCTTCCTCCGGTTTACGATGCAATTCATTAAATACATACTTGATCGGTCCTTCCAGGCTTCCTTTTCCTTTGCTGTCAGGATCTGTCGCAGAATCCAGAAACGGATACATAAGAATCTGTCTCTGAAAAAGATGATTCTTTTGTTGATTTGCATACAGGCAAACAGATGCTGCCAGATTTGCTCCGGCGCTGCATCCCATCACAGAGATATCATTTTTATTGATACCATATTTTTCTGCGTTATTCTGAAAATAAACAGCTGCATCATAGGCATCCGCAAGGGCCTCTCTCCACTGGTAATCCGGGCTCTTTCGGTATTCAACAGATGCCACGGCCGCTCCAAGCTGTGCTCCCGTCTCGCTCCACATAGCATCATTCATAGCGCATCCTCCAAACAGAAATCCACCGCCGTGGAAACCAAGAATCAACGGTGCATCTTCTTTCTCTGATGGATAAAAAACCACGTCGATCTGTCGATCCGGCTGTGTAATCTTCAGTCGTTACAGAATTGTATACTCAATATTTTCCGGAACATCAGCTTCCACTTTTACTTCACCATTTTCCCGTGTCACATGCACCGTGATTTTTCCTTTTACGGAATTGTAACTACAAGTAAATTCATTCATACTCTCCGGCAGATACGGTGCGATTTCGATTCTGCCAAATCCCGGCTCCAGCGAACGGATACCAGCCAATCCATTGTAAAACCACTCGATGATGTGTCCCATCATATCATGGCAGTGGCTTCTCGGATTCTGCTCCCAGTATTCACCCAGTGTTGTCTCACCATCCAGTACAAATGCGTAGTAGCTCGGATGCTGGGTTCTGGTGATAAACTGACAGAACAGATCGTTAATACCAGATATTTTCTCGCAGTCTGAATAATATATGGCAGTCCGACCTCCCCGCTGATGAACGCACCTTTTTCTTCCAGTGTCTGACGGAAGGTACGTACCACATCTTCCACCTTATCTTCCGGAACCATGCCCCAATACAACGGCAATGCCTCTGCGGCCTGCGTCATGCAGATCTCATCTTTGTGATCCCATGCCTGATAATACCAGTATCCATCCTGCGGATGCTGCACCAGTAGTTTCTCATTATAATTTGCTTTGATTTCTTCTGCCAGTTCTGTAAATTCTGCCTGCTCCTTCGCTTTTCCGAGAATGCCTGCAAAGTAAGCCATTGTCTTGCTGTCTGCATACAAAAATGCAGTCTCAACATTCTCCCGCAGCAGTGCGTGTTCCGGATTTCCCCAGTCACCGAGACCGTGATGGATAAATCCTTCTTCATCGCGAAGAGCCGCTTCATGACCCAGATATTTTTTTCCTGCCTCATAGTTATCACGAATGATCTGCTCATCTCCATAAAACATATAATGCCAGTAGGTTCCAAGGATGCTTGTACTGCCCCACGGAATAATATCATAAAAACTTCCCATTCCCGGTACCGGAAGTACATTCGGGATATAGCATGGACTCTGAGATGGCATCAGTCCATCCCCCGGATAAAACCGTCCGCCCTGCCCGTCAGAAAAGCTGTCCTCTGCCGTATGCTGATCCATGCGAAGATCCGTCAAAAATTTGTTCCAAAGACGATCAGAACGCTTCATATACATAATTGACGGTGCCATCAGATGGTTTGGCTCCTGCCATGCAAACCGCTCAATGGTCGGACAGTCCGTATGTACACTGAGCATATTTGCTTCCACAGCTTTCTCCACCAAGTCATAAATCTGATTGTAACGCTCATCATCACAGTGAAAACTTCCATCCCTCTGCCATGCACTGGAAATCGCATCTCCATACATATTGCGAAGTTCTGTATGTTCATCCAGTCCTTCCACCCCAAAGTAACGTCCCGCAAAATAAGTGAATTTCATACGGAATGTTTCCCAGATATCATCCTGTCCAATGACATAGGTAATACAGTTGTCGATCAGGACCCAGTTTTTCGCCATCTGATCCACATCACCGTTTTTATCCAGTTTTTCTGCCACATAAAAACGCAGTTTCGTTCCTTTTTTGCCTTTTACATCAAACTGCAGCATACCGGAAATATTTTGTCCCAGATCGTAAATATCGCGATGAATACTGCCGGTTTTCTGATCCTCTGCTGCAACATTCTCTGCATCTATATCAGATTCCTGCTGTTCTGTCATATCCAGAGATTTATCCGCTTCCACGCTGTGAATATATTTTGCCTCGTAGCGCCTGATCACTTTGATAGCCGGCTGATCCTGCTCTACAAGTGTTCCAGTCGGTGCCTGCACCTCTGCCACCTGCTGTGCAGCTGCCCAGCCACTGTCATCAAAGCCGGCAATGTCCCAGCCTGCAGGATAAGCCGCTCCATCGGCTGTCTCAGAACCATACACATTGCTCATAGTAATCTCATGCGGTTTTACCTTAAAAGAATCATCCGCATAAACTGTCTCACTGGTTCCATCCGCATATTCCACCGTCAGTTCCAGTGCCAGTACAAGGCTCTCGCCAAACGCCTCATACGGATTCGGATTTGGCGGCATAAAAGGTGGAAAATGGAAACTGTAATGCTCGTTCTGCATCAGAAACCAGCCGTTTCCGACTTCCGCTCCGATCACATTTTTCCCTTTTTTCAGATCATCCGTCACATCAAATGTTACATACTGGATTCGTTTTTTATAATTTGTCCAGCCCGGATCCAGCTCGTGATCTCCTACCTTCTGCCCGTTGATATGAAAAATGAATTGTCCCAGACCGCAGACTGCTGCCCTGGCCTTACAGATTTCCTTTGTCAGATGAATTTCTTTTCTTGCATAAAACGGTTTTCCGCTTCCATCTGTAATCCATTGATTTTTCATTGATTTTAATACACCTTTCTTTTCTACTACGCTTTCTTCAACCACCAAAAGGGCATGTACAAATGCCCTTTTGATTTGTATGTATTCACGGAATCTTATAAATGAAATTCTCCAGGAATACATTTTTTATTTGGTTTATGGTTTTAGTTAGCTTTCTCACTATTCGCAGTAAGTTCCTGCATCTTTTTCTCCGGATAGAACTGGATGAAAATAATATACAGAACGGATGCTGCCAGTGGAACGAGGAAACGAACGGAATTAATACCGATCAGAACTGCTTCCGGCTCCTGCCCGATAGCATTTGCGATATAACCGGTTGCTGCCAGAACACCTGCAAGGATCGCATTGGAAATAGCTGTTCCACATTTGTAGGAGAAACCACCAATAGCAGAAATCGTACCATTCAGCTGTTCACCGGTTGTTTTGTATACATAATCTGTCATTCCGAAAACAGTCATCGGACGAAATGCATTTGTCATGGTAGAGAACATACATGCAATAAATGTCAGGATATACAGTGCCGGAATGGATTTTCCACCAACAAAGAACAGAATCAGATAACATACGCAGGCAATAACCTGTGTAAATGTAACTGCTTTTTTCATACTTCCTTTTACTTTTCTGAGGAGAATCGGCATCAGCACCATAACACCTACCATACCACTGATGGAGATCACTAACATGTAAGTAGCGATCAGGCCAGGATTCATCAGATAGTACATGCAATAAAAAACAGAAGATGACATGATAATCTGAAACAGGATACATCCTACACACCAGAATGCGATCATCGGATACATCTCTTTTACTTTCAGAAGCTTTCCTGCACTTTTAAATACATGCTCTTCGTGTGTCATATCAACCGTATGACGTTCCTTACATTTTGCAAATGCGATCCAGCTTGTAATACACATCAAAATCGCACCGATGGCTACTAATACCATATATCCTTTTGCCGGATTATCTCCACCGATCACATTTACAAAATTTGTTGTAAAAGATGTTACAATAAGGATCATGATGGATGCGATAAACGTTGCCAGAGAAATGACATCATTTCGCTCCATCTCATTTCTGGACATCGTTGGAAGGATTGCATAATATGGAATCTCGATGGCTGTTACAAGCATTCCATAACAGATATAAAGTACCGCTGCGTAAACAATTTTTCCGGTAGTGCTCAGATCCGGTGCTGCAAACAACAGAACGGATACGATGGATAATGGCAGCGGAATCAGTAACAGATACGGACGGTAAGTACCCCAGCGGCTCTTTGTACGGTCTGCCAGTCCACCCATGATTGGATCATTGATAGCATCCCAGACAGTTGCGGCTGTCATAATGACACCTGCTGCTGCGGCCGGTACTCCAAATACATCTGTCATAAAGATCAAAATGTATGTACTTACCAGCGCCGTGATAAACTGACGGCCGGTAGCCTGTCCAAGTGCCCAGCTGATTCGTTCAGACATAGACAATTCTTTTTTCTCATTCATTTACTCATACCTCTCTTTCGGTTTTTTGCTAAACCTGTGTGCTCGTTTCTATGTCCATAATCTTACGGATTTTTTCCGGTTTTGGCTTGTCCAAACAGAACTTTTTTCTGGCTTTTTTCAGTTGTTTTATTCTACTCTGTTTTTTTAACCTTATATTTCTACCCTTATTTATGCATTTTATATTATTTTTCTTCCATTTATGTTATACTATTTTCTATTATCATTTCAAAAACTTACATTATAAAAGGAGATTTTATCATGCCTGTCCTGCCTTTTTACCAGTTTGAACTGAAAGACAAACTGAATAGCAAACCACAATGTTTTGACAGTTTCAACTTTCTGTTTCTGCTGCAGGGAACCGGAACCATCCGGTGCCGCAATCAGCTGATTCATCTAAAGCCCCATGATTTTACATTTTTTAATATGTACGAAATCCATCAGTTCCTGACTTTCTCACCGGATGCCCGGGTTCTGAGTGTTCTCATCCATAAATCCTACATACAGTCTGCAGTTCCGGAGCTTACTGACATGACACTCAACACCCACACCGTCACACCGGAATCCGAACCGGAACGCTATGAATTTTTCTGTCAGGAATTCGGAAAATTTATTTATTATCATACCGTACATTCCCCGGGGGCTCAACTGCATGCACTGTCCCATCTCGGAAATTTGCTGTCCTACATCCTGAACCAGCTGTCCACTTCTTCTGCATCTGCGCTTCATGGAACTCAGACACGGGATGACCGGCTTTTCCATGCCCTGACTTACATCACAGAACACTATACAAAAGATCTGTCATTGCCGGAAGTGGCAGCGCAGATCGGACTGCATCCGCAGTATTTTTCAAAATATTTCCGGGAACATATGGGACTGACACTGACGGAATACATCAACCAGCTGCGCATTGTCAATTCCCTGCCGCTTATTATGAATACGGACCACTCTCTGCTGGATATCGCCCTTTCCTGTGGATTCAACAGTTACAAAACATATAATACTGCATTTAAAAAACTGTTTCACACTACACCTTATGCCTGGCAGAAGGAGCAGAAACTTCTGCACAGCCGTCAGCACACGCCGGAAGAAACTTCCTCCACCTTTTCCTTTTTCCGGGATTACTGGACAGAAAAAACAGAACGATCTCTGCCGGACACAGACAAAAATGACCGTATCACCCTGGAGTTAAATGGACGAAAACAAGATCCTTCCCTGGCTCACTGCAAACTTCCGGAATTATGTTATTCCATCGGTCGTGCCGCTGACCTTCTCCGGGGAGATATCCAGCAGCAGCTACGCAATGTCGCCGGGGAATTATCCATCCGTCACCTGCGGCTGCGCAATGTATTTTCCGATGATCTCTTTGTCTACTATGAGACACCGGACAAAGTTCCGGTATACAACTGGCAATATATTGATATGATCTATGATTTTCTGTGTGAACTTCATATCAAACCTTACACAGAACTTGGATTTATGCCGCGTATGCTTGCTTCCAGGCAACAGTTTGCCAACTGGCAGCACCGGCCAAATGTCAGTTTTCCCCGCTCCCTGAAAAACTGGAGCCGTCTTGTGGAACATTTTATGGAACACCTGATCCATCGTTATGGAAGAAAAGAAGTGCTGACCTGGAAGTTCAATATGTGGACCTCCCCTGATCTGGAAATGAAAGGTGGCTACTGGCACGAATCGATGGAAAACTTTTTCCTGTTTTACCGTGTTACCTACAATGCGATAAAAACGGTGGACGAAGCGCTGCAATTCGCCGGACCTGACTTTTCCATTCCAAATGGTTTTTCCTGGTATCAGGCATTTTTTGACTATTGCCGGACTTACGAACTGCACCCGGACTTTCTGACCGTGCATCTGTATGCCTCCAATTTCAATACTTCCGACCGGATGATACAGAACCGCTATCTCGCTGATACGACAGAACATTCCTATCGAAGTGCTTCCGGACTCTACCAGAGTTTCTTTGATTTTCTGCATCTGGTTCACCAGGATCCGACCTTTACTGACTATCCCGTGATCATTTCTGACTGGAACAATACCTACCATCCAAAAGATTATGCCCGGGATACCTGCTTTATGAGTTCCTTTATTGCATATACTGTGCAGATGTTGATCGGCACTCAGGTACAGATGCTGGGATTTCGTTCCCTTTGTGATGTAAATGAAGATTTCTTTCCGGAAAACCGGTTGTTCGGTGGTGGTCCCGGTCTGCTGGATATCCACGGATTGAAAAAGGCATCTTACTATACATTTGTGCAATTAAATCAGTTGAGTAACTCGATTCTATCCAAAGGCGAACATTATATTCTCACAAAAAATGGCTCACATTACCAGCTTCTGCTGTTTCACACTGCATTTCCGCTGGATTATGATGAACACCTGCCCTCCATTCTGTCCTATGAACAGCGTTATGATTGCTATGGTAATATCCCCACCCTTTCCATGTGCATCATATTAAATCTCCCCTCCGGACATTACCTTATGCGCCAGACAGAAGTCAGCCGCACTTCCGGCTCCGCTTATGATCTCTGGCTGAAAATGGGAGCCCCCCAGTACGATTCTGTTGAAATTTTAGATCATATCCAGCAGAAATCAAGCCCGGATACCATCTACCGGGAAGCAACTGTAACGGATCATCTGATCATTGATGTTACACTGCCCGTCCACAGTGTCATCCTGATCGAGATTGCAGAAGAACCAGATATTCTGAACAATCATTGATGCTTTCTGACTTTCACTTACAAAAAAAGAGCTTTTGCTGATATTTAATCATACAAAAGCTCTTTTTCTATATGTAAAACGGACATTCGCAATCCACTTTCGCTACTTGCGCATGAACGCTGTGTACAAATTCTATTTATCCGCGGATGGAAGCAACCAATTTGCATGCCTCTGCTGTCAGTTCCCGAATCTTATCAAATTCTCCCACTTTCACCAGATCACCTTTTACCATCCAGCTGCCACCGCAGCAGATAATTTTGTCAAAAGGAAGATACTCTTCCAGATTTTTTGCATTAATTCCACCGGTAGGCATAAACTTAAGATCTACATAAGGTGCTGCCATTGCTTTGATCATGGAAATACCTCCTGCCGGTTCTGCCGGAAAGAATTTCACAACCTTAAGTCCTCTTTTTACTGCCTGTGCAACTTCAGACGGGGTGATACAGCCCGGAAAGACCGGAATTTCATTTTTGATGCAATAATCCACAATCTCTGCATCAAAGCCCGGACTTACAATAAATTTTGCCCCTGCCCGAACAGCGGCATCAACCTGTTCAACAGTAAGCACAGTTCCCGCTCCAACCAGCATTTTCGGAAACTGTTCCATCATCAGACGAATACTCTCTTCTGCCGCTTCTGTACGAAAAGTCACTTCCGCACATGGAAGCCCGCCTTTAACTAATGCGGTTGCTAACGGCACTGCATCTTTTGCATCTTCCAGTACGACTACCGGAACTACTCCAAGTTTCTCAAAGCTTTCTGTTATATCTTCCATCTGAATTTCCTTTCCCTTATACGCTCTTATCTTTTTATATCAAAATTCATTTCCATCACATGTCTGATCAGTGAAACATCA
>OGCM01001898.1_pt1 | contig 22162 bp, 25 predicted proteins | sample 1570151 | NCBI WGS metagenome assembly OGCM01 (sample SAMEA4370582, study PRJEB24528) | human gut metagenome
GCTTGGAACTGTATCAGCAGGCAAATGCGAGATTGTATAGACAGGGACAGAAAAATTCTGTGATAATCCATCACCTTGTGACCGACGGAACAGTCGATAAACGTGTGCTTGACAGTTTGCAGGGTAAACGCGAGGTACAAGACGAATTGCTTGAAAGTTTGAAAGAAAAATACGGTGTATAAGGGGGAATTGATTTGACGATTAAAGAATGTAAAGAATGGCTTTCGAGAGCAAGGAATATGGACGAGGAGATTAACGCACTGATTTCGGAGCAGGAGCGAGCGTTGACAAACGCAACAAGCACTGTGGCCAATTCTGGCAGTGAAAAGGTGCAGACGTCAAACGTGAATACTTCGGAAAATAAGTTCGTAAGCTATGCCGCGTATTCCGAATTGATAGATAAACGCATTGACAGACTGTATGAGATTAAAAAAGAGATTTTGGAAAACGTGAATAAACTCGACGACGCAACACTTCGGACTATATTAATTTTGCGTTATCTCAATTTTCAAACGTGGGAAATGATTGCTTGTAAAATGAATTACAGTTATAAACAAGTGTGCAGATTACATGGAAAAGCATTGAATTTAATAAAAGATGTCATAGAATGTCCTATTGCACCTGTGATATAGTGTATAGTAGAACAAGTAACATAAGCGGTGTATCATCGTGAGATGATGGGTGAATATCTCGTGTAATTGGTGTGAGTGGAGATATTAAAAAATTATCAAAAAAATGTTTGAAGTTGTAATATTATGGGTATATATCATACGAGGTGATGATATATGTCAAAAAAAGAAGAAAATATTTTTTTGAAAAATCAAAAAATACCGGAAACGTTAGATAGCTATTTTAAAGATTATACACAAAATGGTGATTATGAAATGCTAATAAATAAAGCAAGGGATTACATATATGAAGATACAACTAATATAGACATAGTTATACACAATTTGAAAATTGAAAAGAAACAAATTGAGATTGATAAAACAAATAGAGAAACACATAATATTCCGATATTCTCAGGAATTATTGGTGCCGCTACTACAAGCTTAATAAATTTTATTTCTGATTTAATAACAGCAGATTCTAAAGGTATTATAGATAATATTTTACCCAGTATAGCGATTATATCGGGCTGTTTGACAGCGTATATGTTTACAGATAGTTTTTCAAGAACTATGAAAGAAGCTAAATTACAGGATTTAAAGAATAGTGAAAAAATAGATTTTTTAGATTTCTGTATTAAAGAATATACTAAAAAATATATTCAAAAATATATTCAAAAATAAATAGAAATTTCAAACACACCTAATCGGGTGTGTTTTTCTTATGGGATAAAACAGGAGGTGATAAGAGTGACGGAGAAACAGAAACGGTTTTGTGAGGAATATTTGATTGATTTGAACGCGACACAAGCGGCGTTAAGAGCGGGATATTCGGAAAAGACGGCGTATTCGATTGGAAATGAAAACTTGAAGAAACCTGAAATTCAGGAATACATACAAAAACGGCTGAAAGAGAAAGAGGACGCTCTTATTGCCAAACAAGATGAGGTATTGAAAACGCTTACGGCTGTTATGCGACGTGAGAAACCCGAAACGGTTGTAGTGACGTGTAAAGCACGAAAATCACACTATGACGACAAGGGCAAGAAAGTCACTGACGAAGCAGAACAGCCGATATGTGTTGAAATACCGACAAAGGTGTCGGACGTAAACAAAGCGGCGGAAATGTTGGGTAAATACTACGCATTGTTTACAGAAAAGCTGAATGTTGACGGTGATATGGACTACAGCATTAAGATTGATTACGGAGGCGGTGACGAATGAACAAAATAACAGTACCGTTCAATCCGATATTCAAGCCTGTACATCAATGTAAAAAGCGTTATGTTGTAATGAAAGGCAGTGCCGGAAGTGGCAAGAGTGTTGATACCGCACAACTGTACATATTGCGTTTAATGCGTGACAAGGGACGTAATCTTGTATGCGTGCGAAAGTCCGACATAACAAACCGTGACAGTACATTTGCCGAGCTTGAATCAGCCATAAACCGTATGGGCGTTGGCAGAGCGTGGAGAGTTACGCAAAGTCCGTTGTCGTTCACCTGTATAAACGGCAACAAGATTATATTTCGTGGTGTCAACGATAACAAGCAACGTGAAAAACTGAAATCAATCACATTTGCGAATGGTAAGTTGACCGACGTATGGATTGAAGAGGCTACGGAACTTGTACAACAGGATTTTGAAATTATAGATGACCGTTTGAGAGGTGAACTCCCCGACGGTCTTTTTTATCAGATAAAATTGACATTTAACCCTGTATCGTCAAGTCACTGGATAAAGAAAGTGTTTTTCGATATACAGGACGATAACGTCTTAACGCATCAAAGCACATATTTAACAAACCGATTTTGTGATGAGGCGTATCGACAACGTATGTTACGACGTAAAGAGGTTGACCCTGAGGGCTACAGGATTTACGGCTTGGGCGAATGGGGCGAAACAGGCGGATTGATATTCTCAAATTATCGCATTGAGGAATTTGAAACAGATATGAGCCGTTTTGACGCTATGGCGATAGGACAGGACTTCGGCTTTAATCACGCAAACGCCATATTAACGTTAGGTTATAAGGACGGTGATATTTACGTTTGTAATGAACTGTATGTACACGAAATGGACACGACAGAGATTATACAAAAGGCTGACGGGAAGTTCAGCAAAAGTCTTGCAATGTGGTGCGACAGTGCAGAGCCGGACCGTATAAAAATGTGGCGAAAGGCAGGCTATCGAGCAAGGGCAGTTGTTAAAAATCCGAACAGCATACAATCGCAGATTGACTGGTTAAAAGGCAGAAAGATACATATTCATCCGTCTTGCGTGAATGTAATCAAAGAGATACAGCAATGGCGTTGGCGAGTTGATGAAAAGTCGGGCGAGTATACTGACGAACCTGTCAATGTATTTGATGACGCAATGGCGGCATTGAGATACGGCGTTGAGAGTTGGCGCAAGGATAAGAAAGCTAAAATCTATTCAAGAGAGGAGTACGGAATATGATAATTGATGAAGATATAGTCGCAGGCGGTGTGACACCGTTTATCATAACAAAATTGATTGAACGGCACGAGCGAGAGCGACAGAGATACCGATTATTGCACGATTACTATATGGGCGATCACCGCATTTTAAGTCGCAGAAAAAGGGGCAAAAACGTGGCAAACAACCGCATAATGTGTAATCACGCAAAGTACATAACGGATATGACACAGAGTTATCTTGTCGGCAATCCTGTAACGTATGCGGTGTCGGACGAATACGATATTGAGGCAATCAAAAACGAATATTTGGAACAGGATATGCCGAGTGTTGACAGTGAAATTGTAAAGAATATGAGCATTTACGGCAAAGCATATGAACTGATTTATGCAGACGAAAAAAGCAAGCCGAGAAGTGTACGATTGGATCCGGAGCATACATTTGTATGTTACTCACAGTCGGCATTTGAAAAGCCGTTGTTTGCGGTGTATTACTACAAAAAATACGACCTTGACGGCTACTGCACAGGCAGTATTTGCCGTGTGTATGATGAATCGTTTATATATACATACACAGGTCTTGACAGTTATTCGGCGTTATCGTTGCAGAATGTTGAGGCACACTATTTCTTTGAAGTTCCGATTATTGAATACAGGAACAATACGGAAATGCAGGGCGATTTTGAACAGCTTATAACGCAGATTGACGCATACAATGTGTTGATGTCAGATAGAATTAATGACAAAGAGCAATTTGTTAATTCGCTGTTGTTTTTGTGTAATTGCGACCTCGACACCGAACAGGCAAAAAAATTATTGGTAGAACGTATTTTAATGGGTGACGGTGACGCAAAGGCGGAGTATCTGTCAAAGGTGCTGAACGAGGCTGATACAAAGGTGTTGCGTGACGATATTAAGGACGATATACACCGTCTGTCACACGTTCCCGACCTGTCGGACGAAAGTTTCGGCAACAATTTGTCGGGCGTGGCAATAAAGTACAAGCTGTTGGGATTTGAACAGCACGTCAAGAACAAAGAACGTAATTTCGCTAAGACATTGAGAAAACGATTAGAAATTTATAATAATTTTCTTGTGACTTTGAACGCAATGAAAGAAGTACCGTCGCACAGAGTTGACATTGGATTTACGTATAACTTGCCTGCGAATGAGTTGGAAATTGCACAGATGATTAATTACCTCAAAGGTCTTGCGTCAGATGAAACATTACTTGAGCGTTTGCCATTTATCACAGACGCAAAGGAAGAAGTTGAAATTGCACGCAGAGAACAAGCGGAAAAGTCCGCCGAAGATATGCGTATCGCTGAAAGTTCGGCAAGGAAAGTAAACTACAATGAAGAGTAAGGCATATTGGGTGCAACGTGCCGTTGAAGTTGAAACATATTTACAATCGCAAGCGGACAGCGTTAAGGACGGCGTAATCAAGGCATATGAGCGAGCAATCAAAAATGTAAACAATGACATTGAGAAAACGTTCAAAGCCTATATTTCGACTGATATACCCGAAAAAGAGGCACGCCGATTAATGAGCATAGCCGACAGTGACAAGCAGTACGAAGAACTTCTTGAACTGTACGACGAAACAGACGACAAGACGGTCAAAAAAGAAATTCTAAACCGCATAAATGCACAGGCATACGGTGCGAGAATAAGCCGATTAGAGGGGCTGAAACGTAATGTATATATTTACTTTAGGCACGTTGCGAATGAGGCTATAAAAGAGCAAAAGAAACTGTATGACAGTGCAGTCAAAACGGCGTATTATACAAACATATTTGATACCGCCAAAGGTTTGAACTGCGGAATTGATTTTTCACTCGTTCCGCAAAGAGCGGTTAATATGGTGTTAAGCGAGCCGTGGCACGGTCACAATTACAGTGAAAGAGTGTGGATACATAATGACAGATTTATAAAGGCAGTTGGACAAACCATTGAGGACGGTATAATCAGCGGTCACAGTGTAAGTCGTATGACCGACAAGCTGATTGATTACGTCAAGGATACTGCACCGGGCGGAATACGAACATCAGCCGAAACACTTGTGCGAAGTGAAACGGCACACTTTATGAACCAAGGGCAGAGAATGGCATATGAGGAAATCGGCATAAAACAGTATCGTTTTGTTGCGGCACTGTCTGAATTGACGTGCGACACTTGCGGTAATCTTGACGGTAGCGTGTTTGATACGGATAAAGCCGTTGAGGGCGAAAACTTCCCGCCGATACACCCGCGCTGTCGTTGTGTTACGGTTATGGCAGACGTGAATTTGACAAGCCGTATTGCTCGTGACCCGCTAACAGGCGAAAATTACAAGGTTGACGGAAGTATGACGTTTGACGAATGGAAAAAGGGGCTGTCAGATGAACAGAAAAATGCGTTAAAATATGTTGCAAATAGTGAAAAACGTGGTATAATAAAAGCAAGGAGTGGTTCGGTTGCACTTGAAAACCAAAGATATGGAAGAAATAAAGTTACACTTGTGAATAAAACTTATATTGAAAGCGGAGAATATAAACGTAAGTTTGATAATATAAGTGAAAATAAAGCGGTTAATAAAACATTATACGATTGTGCAAAAGCGGCGTTAAAGCACAGAAGCGGCACAAAGTTTGAAGATATGTATTGGATTGACGGTAATACGGGTGAAATTATAGCAAGCGCACTTAATGAAAAAGAAACAAGCGGTGTTGCTAAGTCTAAACGTCGGAATAAGATTTTGGCACGATATGGAAATGTTTATGCCATACATTCCCACCCTGCAAGTATGCCGCCGAGTGCAACAGATTTTAATTGTTTCTTTGAACAGGGATATAGTAAAGCTTTTGTTGCATGTCACGACGGAACTTTGTATTCGTATACTTCGGAACAGGAAGTTTCTATAGAGTTATATAATCTATACATAAGCAAGTTTGCAAGTAATGGTTATTCTGAAAAAGAAGCACAGTTAAAAGCATTAGCGAAATTAAAAGAAAATCATAAAATAGATTTTTGGGAGGTGGTTTAAATGCCTAATTTTCTTATAGATGACAGACCTGTTGACTTATCACAATTTGAGGGATTTACAAGTGAAGATATAGACGAAACAATAATGTATTTGGAAGAACAGGAAAGATTAAGGATTGAACGAAGTAGACATCAGACAAAATCAGAACAAGTTGAGGACTTAAAACGTTGTGAATGCGAGTATAAGACATATATAGATAATATTCGCAAGAAAAGACTTTTGAAAACAGGATAAATATAAAGCACGTTGTTAGACGTGCTTTTTTGATACATTGAAAGGCGGTGATAGTGTGAGCATAGGCACAACATACACATAGAAGAAAGGAATGGTGATCCGATTATCTCCCTGTTAGACGTGGGGTTATACGTCTTATTTTTATACAATTTTTTTCAGAAAGGAATGATTTGAATGGCAGAGCCAACACCAAATCCAACAAAAACAACGGAGCCAACACCCCCGACACCTCCGGAGCCTCCCGCACCGAATAACGGCGACAATCAAAAGGCGATTGACGAAGCATTAGCGACGGCAAAAGCGGAGTGGGAAAAGGACCTTGAACAAAAGCTAAAGGACGCTGAAAACGAGGGCATGAGAAAAGCCAAGTTGACAAACGAGCAAAGAAAAAAAGAGGACGACGACAAGGAACGAGAAGAATTTGAAAAAGCAAAGGCAGAGTTTGAACGTGAAAAAATCGTTGCATATGCCGAAACAGAACTTGCCAAAGTCGGATTGTCTGCCGAGATTGCAAAGTACATTGTAGCAGAGGACAAGGATAGCACAAAGGCGGTTATCGACAAGATAAAAGAAAGCTACGACAAAGATGTACAAGCAGGTGTTACCGAGCGTTTAAAGGGCAAAACACCGAATTTAAACGGTGGCAGTGGCGGTCACAACACAGGCAGTTTTATGGACATAATCAGAGAAAATCAAAGATAGGAGTGAAATAAATGGGTTATTTAAAAAATGAATTGACAGGCTTTGTGCCTGTCGAGCAAGCAACAGAAATCATCAAAATGGTGACAAGGGGTTCAAGTGTTTTAAGAATGGCGAAAGTCGAGGAAATGAAACACGAGAAGAAAAAGTTTAACGTACTTACAGACGGTCCGGGTGCTTACTGGGTCGGTGAGGGTGAAAGAATTAAGACAAGCGGTGCTACTTGGATCCACCCTGAAATCGAAGCGAAGAAGTTAGCCGTTATTATTCCGGTAACAAAGGAAAAGTTGGAAGATACGACTATCAGCGTATTTGAAGAACTAAAGCCGGAAATCGCAGAGGCATTTTACAGAGCGATTGACGCGGCGTGCATTTTCGGTACAAATTCACCGTTCAAGACAAACATTATGAACGCTATAGACAGCAAGCATATGGTTGTTATAGACAACACAAATATTGATATTGCTATATCTGACGCAATGTCAATAATTGAAGAAAACGGCTATGACCCGTCGGGATTTATCGGTCGTATCGGTGTTAAGAATATGCTTAGAAAATTGCGTGACGCAAACGGCGCACCCGCATATGTCAACGGTACAACAGGCGGTGAGTTGTACGGTCAGCCTATCGAATTTGTGCGCAACGGTGCGTGGGACAACAAACGTGCCGATATTATCACAGGTAACTTCAAGTATGCCGTTGTCGGTATGCGTGCAGGTATCAACTATGAAATTCTTACAGAAGCAACACTACAAGGCACTCTTGACAGTGACGGTAAACCGCTATCACTTGCGGAGCAAGATATGGTTGCAATCAAAGCTACTATGCGTTTAGGTTTCCTTGTGGTTAAGGACGACGCATTTGCCGCATTTAAGAACGGTGTTCCGACACTCGGCGAATTGACAGTTGAATCGGTTGCCGGCACAACAGGCAACACTGTTATTACAGTATCGCCAAAGCCTATCGGCGGTCACAAGTTGGTTTACAAGACTGCCGCAAGCACCGCTCCAAGTGTTGCGTATGACGACGATTTGTCGAAGTGGACAGAGTTTAACAACGGTGACGAAATCACTGCGACAAACGGTCACAAGATTACAGTTGCGGAAGTTACCGCAGACGGCAAGGCGAGAAAGTCGGGCAGTGCCGACGTTGTAAGCGGTGAATAATATGGAACAGTTGGGGACACTAAAAATGTTGTTGGGAATTAAGGACGACGAGCAAGACAGCTTGTTGTCCTTTTTGATTGAGGACACGGTTAATATGATTATGGCGTATTGTCATATTGATGTACTGCCTCGTCAGCTTGAAAGCCTTGTTCCGAAGATTGCGGCGGATATGTACAGGGCGAAAGGTTACGGGGACAGTAAAAGTCCCGAAGTAGTCAAGAGCATAAGTGAGGGCGAACGTTCCGTGACATATACCGAAACCGACAATGACAAGATTTTCAGCAACTATTATAAACGCCTTGACCCGTTCCGTAAACGAAAGGGGCGTGTTCCGAGTGACATCAGTATTCAGTGATTTTTACGATAAGACTGTTATAATCGCAGAATATGAAATTGACGACTATACAGGTAAAACCGAAAAGACTGTATTGTCCGAAATTAAAGCCGATGTACAACCGTACAGCGGTGGCAGAGCAAGAGAGCAATACGGTTTAGATATAGAATGTCAAATGCGTATGTTCTGCGATATGTCAGACGACGTAAAGGTCGGTAACAGGGTTGAATATGACGGCGACATATATGATATAACATATGTGCAGAAATGGGACAGCGGTTTGGTAGCAATGCTCGAAAGGAGTAGGCTGAAATGAATTTTTCAATCGAGGGGATAGACAACGTTGTTGACAAGCTGACACAGTATGCGTCGGGCGATAAAATACAGCGAGGTTTGGCAATGGCGGGTGAAGTCGTAAGAGCGCACGCAGTGGCAAACTGTCCTGTTGCAACAGGACGTTTAAAGGGCAGTATCGTAAGCCAAGTGGACGGTGACAGTGTTGCAATCGGTCCGACTGCCGATTACGGTATTTATGTCGAATTCGGCACAGGCTCAAAGGGCGACAAATCTGTTTCGCATACGTCAAAAAGGCACTGGACGTATTACAGTGGCGGTCGATTTTACACAACGTCGGGTCAAGCACCTAAGCCGTTCCTCGTCCCTGCACTGAAAAATAACATCAGCGAGATAATCGCTAAGTTTAAGGAGGTGTATAACTCGTGAAACGAGTTATAGCGAGCAAATACGAAGTATTTGTGTTAGCGTAGGGAGGGTGATACGGTGTTTGATATTGGTTTGGAATTGCGGGACATTTTAAAGCAGATAGACGGTGTAAGTGTATGCTTTGCATATCCCGATAATTTTAATAAATTGCCCGCAATAGCATATTACACGCTAACGGACAAAGGCTCAATGTCATATGACAATACGGTCGTTACGAATGATACGACTGTTCAGATTGATATTTACGCTGATTATCCGCAAACGTGTTTTGAATTGTCGGAGAGGGTATATAAATTATTGACTGATAACGAATATTATCACGAAATGACAATGGACGTACCCAATCCCGACGACAAGAGTATAAAACACAAAACAATGAGATTTACGAAAGTAGTAGAAAGGAATGATTGATTTATGGCAAATACAAAGAAAAGAAAACCACTACCTACAATAGGTGTGGACAAGTACACATTTTTCGCAGTTTTAACAGACACAACAGAGGGTGCAACATATGGCGATCCGTACAATTTGAGAGGTACTGTCGAAATTGCACCGACAGACACAGGCGGCAGTGATGTTTTTGACGCCGATAACGGTGCGTATGAAACATCAAACTACATTGAAAAATTAGGTCACGACATCACAAATGCCGATATTCCGCCGGAAGTTGATTCAATGTGGCGTGGACTGACACAAAAAGACGGTGTAGTAGAGGTCGGCAACGATACAAAAACCGTTTATTTCGGTGTTGCGTGGAGAATTATGAAGTCTGACGGCTCATACCGTTATGTAAGATATTACAAGGGTTCGTACAGCTTTGCGTCAAACGTAGGCGGTAAGACTAAAGCGTCAAGCGGTGCACCTGAAAAGCAAACTGCAAAGGCTACATACACAGCCGTACAACGTGATTTTGACAACAACTATTACGCATACTTTGACGAAAGCGATTTGCCGGAGGGTGTAACAAAGACAGAACTTGAAGAAAACTGGTTTAAGAATATGAATTACTATCCAGTGAAGAAAGCACTGTAAAATAAACGTAATTTGACATTATATGAGGTATAGTGTAGAATAAAAATAGGCTGAAAAGCCTTGATATATGGAGAGCGGTGGCGGCTCTGTTTCGGAAAGGAAATATTATGAGTGAAACCACAATACAACTTGTATTGATTTTGCTTATTGTATGGATATTAAAGAAATAACCGCCCTAACGCAATAGGACGGTTATTTGGGTAGAAAATATTTTCTACACTAAATATAAACTAATGTATTAGAAACGGCTGTTTACCGTTCCTCTTATATCTAAATTATAACACAATAAAAAATGTATGTCAAGCACGCATATAGCGTGCTTTTTGTATGCAATGAATTAGGAGGAATATTATGCAACACACATTAACATTTAAACACGATAATAAAAAATACGTTTCAAAGCCGTTCGACTTTGAGGCAATGTGTATTATTAATGACGCACATAACGATGAAAATAAAAACGGACCGTTAAATATCTGCCGAGAGGCGGTGGACTATATGTTCGAGGGAACGGACGCAACGCAGGATATTATTGATGCCATTGATGTAGGCACACATTCAAGACTATGTATGGAATTATGGAAATTCTATATAGACGCGTTGACAACAAAAAACGAGTAAAGGGCAGTAATTCCTCAAAAAGCCAACCACTGCGTACTTTGTACGCAGATTGGTTTAGGCAAAGAGGGTTATTGCCGAATGTAATATCAAAGCAAAATCCGTTTGTTTTGTTTAAAATGATAGACGATTTGGAAGATGATACGGAAGAGGTCTATACAGGAAACGACCCGTATTTAAAAATGTTTTATGGAATGTAGTGAGGTGATTTGTAGTGGCTGACGCGGCGGAATTAGTAGTAAGAATAAGAGGTGATGCGTCGGAGTTAGAGGCAACAATAAGCGGTGTATCGCAACAACTCGAAGAATTGGAACGAACACAAAGCAATACAAAAGGTGTGAAAGGTGTAAGAGAAAGCACAAGTGCATATCAAGGTCTTGCAAGTCAGCTTGAAGATACCGGAAAAGGTATAAAAGAAGTCGGCGAAAATATTGACACGATAACAAAACCGATACAATACGCATCAACGGCTCTTGCCGCAGGCGGTGTTGCGAGTGCCAAGTTTGCGATAGATTTTGAGGATAGTTTTGCCGGAGTTAAAAAGACGGTTGACGCTACACCGGAACAGTTAGCCAAAATAAAGCAAGGCATTATTGATTTGTCAACAACAGGTATTGACGGCAGGGGCGCGATACCACAAACAACGACTGAACTAAACGAACTTGCGGCGGCGGGCGGTCAGTTGGGTATATCACAAGAAAACATTATCGACTTTACGGAAGTAATGGCGCAAATGGGTACAGCCACAAACCTTGTCGGCGAAGAAGGTGCCGCAACATTGGCACGTTTTCAGAACGTTATGGGTGTCGGTCAAAACGAAATCCGTAATATCGGTAGTGCAATCGTCGATTTGGGTAACCACAGTGCGACAACAGAATCAGAGATTGCGGCAATGGCATTGCGTATGGGTAAATACGGTTCATCTGTACGAATGTCAGCGGCGGACGTGTTGGGTTATTCTGCCGCATTGTCCTCATTGGGAATTGAGGCACAAATGGGCGGTAGTGCGATAGGTCGTACGTGGCTATCTATCGAAAAAGCGGTTGCAAACGGCGGTGAAGGTTTAAAAGCATTCGCAAAGTACAGCGGTAAGAGTGCGGAAGAATTTAAAGAGCAGTGGAATACTGACAGCTCCGGTGCATTTAACGGACTGTTAAAAGGCTTGCAGTCTGCCGAAAATCTAACTGTTGCGTTAGACGATTTAGGCATAAACAATACACAGGATATACAGGCTATGATGGCATTAGTCAACGGTTATGATTTAGTAACCGAGAGTGTCAATCGTTCAAACACCGCATACCAAGAAAATACGGCATTGCAAGAAGAATTTAACGCAAAGAATGAAACGACCGCATCAAAATTGGCGAACACAAAAAACAATATTATTGAGGCGGCAAGAAGTATCGGCGAAACAATGTTGCCGTCAATAAAAGACGCAAGCACCACAGTAGCTGATTTTGCAAAAGGATTGTCGCAAATGGACGACGAGCAAAAACGTGCTGTTGTTAATACCGGTGCTACGGTCATTGCTTTAGGTGCATTGTCAAAAGTCGGTGCCGGAGCAATCAAAGGTGTTGGCGGAATTGTTGAGGCAGTCGGCAACATCAAAAAGGCATTTTCAGCAGGCGGAGCATTGGCGAAGTTTGCACCGACATTGACAAGTATCGGTGCGGCGGCAGGTCCTGCCGCATTAGCTGTTGCTGGTATTGCTACGGCGGCGATAGGCGGAAAAGTTGCATATGACAAATGGTATCAATCGCAATACAGGTGGAGCGAGGGGCTGTCAGAGGGTAATGAAAAGGTCAAAGAAAGCCTTGAAAAATACAAATCGTTGAATGATATTCAAGGACAAATAAAGTCGCTAAAAATGGTGATTGAAAGCCCTGAAAGCAGTCAAGAACAAGTTGACAATGCGAAAAGTAAATTGGAAGAAATAAAGGAAATGCTATCGCAAGAATATAATCTTGTAATCAATTCCGATAATTCTAATTTGGACGACGCTGTTGAACAAGTAACAAAACTGTCTAAAAATGAATTGCAGTCTAATATCAATAAGCAACGTTCAGAACTATCAAATCTAATAAATAAAGACGCAAAATACAAAGAGGACCGCCAAAACGCGGCAGATAACTATAACAAAGAATTAGCATTACAGACGAAGTATTCAGAGGCTAAATCAAAAGTTAGTGACATAACTGCAAAAATTTCAAAAAATGAAATAACTGCGGCGGAGGGCTACAAAAAAGCACAAGAAATTTATAAAGAAGTTTCCGGACACGCATACGAAAACGGCACAACAGACCAATCAATGAAGAATGCGCAAGGCGTGTTATCGTCTATTGCGGCAAATTATTCGGTAGCAACAACAGAAGCCCAAAAGTATTACGACCAAGTACAGGCTCTGGACAAATCTCATAAAGAACTACGCGACGTATCAGAAGAACTGGCAAACTATGAAACTGAATTAATTAAAATATCTGCATTAAATCAAGACGGCGCCGGAATTGAACAATCCCTAAAGGATATGAAAGAATTTATCGACGTCGGTAAATTAGATATGAACAGTTATGCACAGTCAGCGGCGTTGGCTATGAATGGTATAGATAACCTATCTACAGCGTGGAAACAGGCGGCAAACGGGGACGGTACCGCACTGAACAACATAATTAACGACTATGTTCGTTCAATGACAGAGTTCGGAGCATCATCTGCGGAAACGGCGGTCGGTGTTAGTTTACTAAATTCCGAATGTACGAATATGCAGGATGCAGTTAATAAGGGCAAAATTGATGATGTAGTTCAGAAAATGAATGAAACAGGTCAAACAATGGGATTGACGACCGAGGAAATCGTTGAGGGTACTGCTTTAATTAAAAACGGATTTGACAGCGTACGCCAAGCCATTGAAAAAGGTGATATAAACGGCATATTAAAGGATATGATGTCCGAGGGAAGTCAGCAAGGTATTGATATGACAGCGGACAAGTTGACCGAAATGTCGCGTGCTATGGGACTGATACCGAATGAAAAACGTATCAAGATAACCGCAGACGGATTTGAAGTCGTTGATGATTTGACCGCCAAAGTTCGACAACTGGAGGGCAAAAAGTTTGTTGTAACTGTTGACACAGAGGGCAACACAGACGGTGTTGATAATGTTGAGAAAAAGACAAAACAACTTGACGGCAAACAGTGTGAGGTCATATTTACAGCAGACGGAACACCCGCCATTGCAACAATAGATAATACAGAATACAAAATAGCCGAATATGACGGTACAACCGGAACGGCGAAACTAATTGCCGAAAACGGCGAGGCTATCGGCGTTATTGATTTAACCACAGGCAAAATAAATCTGATTCCTACAACACACGATACAGAAATCACAGCACAGGATAACACATCAGCAGGCGTTGAGAGTGCAAAGGCTAATTTAGATACCGTAAAAGATAAAACAGTAACACTGACCGTTCAGACGGTTCAAGTTGGTGGATTGAGTAATCAAAATGTTCCTGCCGCTAAATTCGGTAGTTCGGGAACGTTCGTCAAAAAGAAAGTCGCAAAAGGTACGCAGAACTTCGAGGGCGGTTTGGCAATGGTTAATGATGAAAAGGGTATATCTGACCCGCGAGAATTAATCGTTGACAAAGGACGTGCATTTATACCGCAGGGCAAGGACGTGTTGTTGCCATTGTCAAAGGGTGCAAAGGTGTACACAGCGTCACAAACCAAAGCGATAATGTCGGGTATGGGTATACCGCATTACGCAACAGGAAAAGACAATTCGGACGCGTTTACATCAGCCAAGGACGATTGGACGCATTACACCAAAACGCACGCAGTAACGACTGCACAAGAACTTGAAAAGTGGTTAGAATTTCAAGAGAAATTTAAGTCGAACGACAAGGATATTGCCGATATAGAGGAACAAATTTTCTCTATTATGCAGAAACAGACGAAAGAGTTCAACGAACAGTCAAAGGCATACCTTGAAAAGCACAGCGCTATAAACGATTGGGGTGATAACGGCGACACACCGCTTGACGCTTTCAAACGTATAAAAGACAGAAATTATCAAGATTTACAAGACGCAAAAATCACTTGGGACGATTATGTTGACAACGTGTCGGACGCAGGCGAAACGCTTTATGACGATATGAAAAGTTACTCTGACAGTTGGCTTGAGCATCAGCAGAAGTATCACGATATGTCGATAGATGACTACATTGCAGGTATCGACAGAGAGGCGGAACGTCTTGAAGAATTTTATGCGAATGACGTTATCAATTATCAAAAATACGTCGAGGAAAAACAGGCACTTGAAGAAAAACGTTATGACGCAGTGGCTCAAAAGAACGCTGACGAGTATTCGGCATGGCAAAAGGACGCAGACTCTTGGCAGGAGTTAAGAAGTACATATGATGATTGGGATAAGTATGGTGACAGCGAGGAAGATTTTCTAAAACGCAAGATTGACCGGGTAAAAGAGTTTTACAATGCGGGTAAAATCAGTTTTGAGGAATTTATTGACGACACAAACAAGTACAGTATGGAACTGTACAAGTCGCAATCAAGTGCGGTTGACGAACTGCTCCAAAAGCAACAAGACTATATTTCAAATGTCAAAGACGAATTTTCAAAGCAAGAGCAAGAACTTCGTGACAGTTGGGACGTACAGGATCGCAAAACAGATATGTCAGAGGTACAGGCACAACTTGATGTGTACGCAAATTCAGTTACTGATAAGGGGCAACAGAAGTACAAAGAGTTGCAGGAACAAATGAAACAGTTGCAACGTGATGAAGAATTGTACCAACTACAGAAAAAGAATAATGCCACTATTGAAAGTCTTGAGGCTGAATACAAGCAAATGGAGGACGGCAAGAAAAACATTCTTACAGGATTGCAAAATGCCGACATTAACATATCTGCATACGTGGCAACAATAACCGATAAGGTTTCGGCGACAGGCGGTAATATAGAAAGTTTGCTAAGTCGAATGCTTGACAAATTCGATAGTTTCAAAATTGAAAATAATTCAATGAGCGACAACAGAAAGATCATAAATAACTTCATGCAAATGACACCGGAAGAAAAACAAGATGCATTGAACAAATACGTAGGATTATAGGAGGAAGATATGCGTAACGGTTTTGAATTTAACGGCAAAAATACAACGGATTTTAAGCGAGTGACGGTCAGAACAAAGGACCGTCCCGTATTTCCACAGGTAAAGGAGTTTACCGTAAGTGCCGACGAAACAGACGGTGAATATGATTTTACTGACGTGTCGGGTCACGAATATTTCAATACACGAAAATTTCAGATTGATTTTAACATCGGTGCGGACAGTACCGAAGAATTAAATAAAAAGCTAACCGCTATAAGCCGTTGGTTTAAGGGCAAAGGCACGCTTATTTTTAACGATATGCCGTTTGTCAAGTGGAACGTAAGGGTAATGGACAGCGTGTCATATACACCCGAACACGACGGCAGAAAAGCCGTTTTGTCAGTGACGTATAAGGCAGAGCCTTTTTCCGAGTTGATATTTGACGCATTGGACGGTCCTTGTCTTGATACGGAAATACCGCTCGACACAGAACAACCGATAGGACAAGACGAGTATTTAACATTGAATGGCAGTGGCACATATAAGAATGTGCCGAATGTCGGCGATATACACGTCAAACCTATTATAACCATAACAGGTGCAACAAGCCCTTTCACAATAGGAAATAACGGCAAAAATATCACTGTTAAGCATACGGGCGATATTGTTATTGACTGCGAAAAAGAGATAGCTTACAGCGGAAATACAAGCCTTATGACGGATATATCGGGCGATTTCTTTGAACTTGTCCCAGGATTGGATAACACAATAACAGTAACAGGCGGTGGAGTTGTACAGATAAATTACACGCCTAAATTTTTGTACGACGTAGATTTTGACAATATGAAATGGAGTGAATAACATGGCTTTTAAATTACACGAATGGAACGAAACAGACTTCACAGGCGGTTGCCTTGCGTATCTGAATAAGGCGTACGAAGTGGCGGTGTTCGAGGGGTTGCAGGAAACGCACACAGTTTCTTTTAAGTACCCTATGAAAGACGAAAAAGCGGAGCTTATAAAAGAAAATCGTATAGTATCGGTTGAAGGACAAGCATACCGCATTACACTTGTAAAGCGAGATTACAGCGGTTCAAGAATTATGACGGTGAAAGCTAACCGAATATTCTATGATGACGCACTTCATCATCACTTGCCGACAATCGGCAACGATACGGACGTGACAAAATCAACAATAGGTGTTGACCCATACGATGTTATAAAACTTGCGATAGCCGATACAAAGTTTGAGCTTATACCCGACAGTGAACTTAAGGAAATGGGTATGACGAGAATAGGCGCAGACGGCGTTAAAATCGACTTTTACCCGACTGATAAGATAAATACTTATGACGTAATTCAAAACGTCATAGAGGCTTACGGCAGAGGTGAAATATACTACGACAATTACCGATTTGCAGTGGTTGAGCGTATCGGAAAAGATAACGGCGTGAGAATGTCAATAAAGAAGAATATGACAAGTCTTTCTGTCGAAAGAAACACGCAAGAACTGACAACAAGACTGTATATGTACGGCAAGGACGATTTGACGATTTCATCAGTAAACGGCGGTAAGCCGTACATTGACAGTAAAGAGGGTATCGAGAAGTACGGTATTCGTGAGGCGTACCGAGATTACAGCGATTACGATGACCCCGAAAAGCTAAAGGCGTTTGGTGAGTGGGACTTAAAGGGCGAGAGTAACGATTTTAGACTTGACCGCCCTCAACTGACAATCACGGGTGACGTGGTTGATTTGAGTAAACTTGCCGAGTACGGTGATTTTTATAAAATTGCGTTGGGCGATACAGTACACGTTTTTGAAGATAATATCGAACATAAACAGCGAATTGTATCAATGACGTATTATCCATACAGCGCAAAACAACCGTCAGTTACAATCGGTCAGCCTACATTGGCTAATGCGTATTACCACGCGTGGTATATGGGTAAGCTGATTAAAACCATTCAGAAAAATTCGGGCAGAGCGAATAAGCTGAAAACAAGCTATTTTCACGGTACGGTGAACAGTACCCAAAACCCCGTCAGATCCGATAATAAACAGTTACTGTTGAACGGCGATTTGTTGTATATCGAGGACGACAAGGGCAGACGTCGTATAAATCTCGGCAATATGGACGGTAAATTTGTTTTTGAGTTGTTCAATCAGTTGGAAAAGAAAACAATCAAAATGGACGAGGACGGTAATGTAACGATAACGGGTATATTTGCGACGGGTACAGATACAGAAGCAAGAACTGTTATAGACAAAAACGGTATCCAAAGTTACGACGCTGCCGGTAATAAGTACGGATTGTGGTGTAATGCACCGAGCAGTAATGGTCGAAGATATGCCGATTTAATATTGTATTATAACGGAAAAGTGGTTTTCCAAGTATATAACAGTATCAGTGAAGCATATATACAATTACAGGGGAATACTATCTTATATGGTGGCAACGGAGCAACACACGGCGTAGGAAAATGGGTATTTGAACAGGGAGCAAGCGGAACATTTCAAACAGCAGACGGAAAAACGGTAACTGTTTCGGGTGGTCTTATAACAGGTATTTCATAAAAAATGTTTACAAAATTATTCCTTTGTGGTACAATTTAGGTATCACAAAGGAGGTATTTTTTATGAAAGGAAATATTAAAAGTTTTATATGCGGTATGCTTGTTATGGGTGTTATATCGTGCGTGGGAGCATATGCGACCGATGTATGGCAAAATATAAATGTTTTGCCGAATACAATAAAAGTTGTTGTGGACGGTAAAGAAGTACAAGCCGATAATTTCCTATACAATGATACAACATACTTGCCGATAAGGGCAGTAAGTGAGGCATTGGGGAAAGATGTACAGTATGATACCCAAACAAGCACAGCTACAATATCAGAAAAGAAAGAAGATGATACTATGGCAGTAGCAAGTAAATATACACCACCAACAGAATATATAAACAACGACCTTTATATAGTTCAAAAAGATGGAGTGTATTATGTGTCATTAGGTTTTATATGGGATATGACGGAAAATACAGATTGTAAGCCCGAATACGACTATGATACAAGAGAGGTAAAAATATCAAAGGATAAAAAAGAAATATATTCGTGTCAAGCCATTTTGGTAGAGGATAGAAGCGTTATCCCGTACGACCAATTTGTAGATGAAATAGAGCCATTGTTGAAATAAACGATAAAATCTTGCAAATAACAACAAAATATGATAGTATAGTAAACGGAAGTAAGAGGAGCTATATGGGCGGTTTGTCACTCTCTAAATAGGGGGTGATATTATGGACATTATCGAAATGGTTGTGACATTACTTATAATAGTATCACTCATTGAATTGGTAAAGAACATAAAAAAATAACCGCCCCACAGTTCCAAATGTAGACGGTTATTTAAACTTATACATACGGACAAACCGCCTTTAAAGCGGATATCCTCTTTATACTTCCATTATAACGAATAATATTGGAATTGTCAATATTATTCTTATGCTAAAAGCACTTGCCAAACGGTGGGTGCTTTTTTCGTACCGAGTGGAAATAACTACTTCGATAATATCGAAGTAGTTTAAAGGGGGTCTCCATTTTGGAGATACCCACTAACTAGGTCAATAATATTGACCTAGTTCAAAAATGCACGTTTTCAGATATATCTCGAACTAGGTGAATATTATTCACCTAGTTCAAAATACGCGTTTAATTATCTTCCTTAAGGGCATCATCTTTTGTGGTGCGCTTAGACTTTAAAAATTGAATATATTGCATTATATCTTGCTTTTCGCTAATTGAAAGCTTTTCTAATTCGTGAAAAATCTTTATTTGCATAGCGGCATCTTGCAGCTCGCTAACGGGGATACTGATACGAAAAGTATCTGTTTTGCCATCTGCAAAATTTTTAGGTGTATTTTCGGTAAATAAATCAGATGTAGTAACTGAAAAATAATCCGCAATTTTATTAACAATATCTATACGAGGCATTTGCTCCCCCGAACAATAGCGAGATACGGAGGCTGTTGTTAATCCTAAGTCATGAGCAAGCTGTCGTTGTGTAATATTATTGAAATCTATTAAGTTTTTTAGGTTTTCAGAGAATACTGACATTATAAACACCTCCTGATAGTAAAAATTGATTTATTCTTAATTAGATTATATCAAAAACAAATACAAATTGCAAGAAAAAGATAAAAAACTCAAAAAAGTTGATAAAAAAGTATTGACATATTACTTTTAAAGTAGTATAATTCGAGGATGTAAGGAGGTGAAAATATGGGATATACAACAAAAAATCTAAGAGAATATCGTATGGAACAAGGCTTGTCAATGAGTGAGTTGTCGTATAAAGCTAAAATTACGGCAAGTCAAATATCGTTACTTGAAAAGCAAAAAATTAAAAGACCGCAAGCTTCAACTATACGAAAGCTTGCGGAGGCATTAGGCAAACCAATTACAGATTTCATTGAAAAGGAGGTAACAGAATAATGAAAAAAGAAAAGCAAAAAAATAGAATGTTGTCACGACTACCAATCAGCACAACATTCTAAACAAAAACTCCGAAAGGAATTTATATATACATTATATCATAACCTTTCGGATAAATCAAGTGTAAAGAAAGGATAATGAATATGACAAATCAATTAGTACCGATTGAAATGAATAATCAGAGAATTTTAACAACACAACAACTTGCGGCGGTTTATGAAACAGATACAAACAATATTAAAAACAACTTCGCAAATCATAAAGACCATTTTGTTGAGGGCGTACATTATTATCTCTTAAAAGGCGAGGAATTAAGAGCCTTTAAGCACGAGGTCAATAATATTGACCTCGTGAAAACGAATGTAAATCAGCTATACCTTTGGACAGAACGCGGAGCAAATCGTCATTGCAAAATTCTTGACACCGACAAGGCGTGGGAGCAATTCGACAACTTGGAAGAAACATATTTTAGAGTAAAGGAACAACGCCCTGCTTGCATTGAAGATGTCCTTATACAGAGCTTGCAAGAGATGAAAGAAGTAAAACAACAAATGCAGGCAACCAACAAACGCCTTGACGGTATTTCGGACATTGTAGCTCTTGACACACATTCGTGGCGTGAGGACGCAAGAAGATTAATCGTTAAGATTGCACAGGCTATCGGCGGAAATGAATACATAAAAGACGTTAATGCAGAAGTGTTTAGACTTGTGGAGCTTAGAGGTGCAACACGACTAAGCATAAGGCTTACCAATATGCGCAGACGTATGGCAGACAACGGCGTTTGCAAATCAAAACGCGATAGACTGAACAAAGTGGATGTAATCGCAGAAGATAAAAAGCTTATTGAGATTTACGTTGCGATCGTCAAGGAAATGGCTATTAAATACGGCGTAGATACAGTTGCATAAGAAAGGGGTTAAAATTATGTTAAGACACAAATTTATGAATGAGAGAACAGTTACCTTTGACGACAAGGTATATAACGATTTAGAGTTACTTGCTGATGTTACAGGCAGAACTCGTGAAGAACTTATACATACGGCGGCAATAAACTTGATTGAGGAAAATAAAGAGTATTTTACCGAGTATATCCTTGTAGATTATTTGGAGGACTTCTTGGACGGTAATGCGGAGCAGGAGAGTTGTAAGGTTGCAGGCGTTAAGGTCGATTTGGGATATGATGAAGATGATAATTATACGATATATTTCAGTGTGAAAGATACCAACGGAAAAACGATTGAAGAAGAGTATCGTGATTACGATGATATAGACGCATTAATTGATTTTCTACGTCAGTTATCTTACAAAATTGACCAAAACAGCGAAGATGTGAAGAACTACCTTAAGCAAAGAATGGACTACCGTTAAAACGGCATAGGAGGGAATTTGTGATGTTAAGCAGAGAAGAAATAATTAAGTATATTACCAAATGCGTTGATTGTGCTATGCCAATTTTGCAAGATGAAAATGGTCTTGATGTTTCAAGAGGTTATAGCTTTATGTTGGATAAAGACAAAAAGGCTAAGGTAAATATAGTTTTTGAAAATAGTATATGATTATAGTCTTAAAGCACCTTTCGGGGTGCTTTTTCTATGCAATGAAATGAGGTGACACAATGTACACAGGAATACCACCATAGCACGCTTACGGCGTGTTTTTTTAATACCAAAATCCCAATCA
>OGCM01001900.1_pt1 | contig 22133 bp, 22 predicted proteins | sample 1570151 | NCBI WGS metagenome assembly OGCM01 (sample SAMEA4370582, study PRJEB24528) | human gut metagenome
TTGAGGTGAAAGGTGTAGTATGGACCGGAAATTACTTTCTTGATTTTATATTGACTCAGAAGAAACAAAAAGCAGAAGAAAAAGGAATACGTTTTGACATAGAGATAGAAATGGTGACAATCGGTGGTCTGACAGAAGCAGAGCAAAGTATATTATTTGGAAATCTGATTGATCATGCAATCGAGAACTGTGAAAATACAGATGGACAAGATAGCTGGGTATGTGTTGAGATAAAAAAACGGATGGATGTGACTTTGATAAAAATCAGTAATAGTGTTGTGAAACGACCGATACTTTTGAAAAAAGGACGGATCAGCAGTGCGGTAATTTCGCCAACGCAGGGCTATGGAATGAAAAGCGTAGAACGGATTGTGGAGCGCCATGAAGGCGAACTGGTTCAGGAAACGCTGGAAGATCGGCATTGCGTAATGGTCAGTTTTTTTAATAATATGTGAAGGAGGGAGCAAATGAGAGAGCAGGAAATGATGAACTATGGCGACTGTGCTTTTCAATAAGTGGGAGACCTGATAATGAAGAAAGCGGTATGTGTAATATTAGGATTAATTATTGTATTTGGTGCACGCCCATTATATGGGTTAGTAAATAATGAAGTGAGTTTTAATACAGGAATGTACTTATATGAAGAGACAGCAGTTGTTAAAGATATCGATTTGGATAGTCAGGAGATTAGTGTGATTATAAAAAATAGTGATACTTATTTAAGGTCTGATCCATATAAAGATGAAGATATCTGTTTAGATTGTAGTAAGGTGAAGGTAGAAGTGTTAAAAAAAGTAGAAATATCGGATGAAATAGTCTTTACACATTTGTATGTTGAACCGTATACTGCACAAGACATAAAAGATTTAATGTAAACTCTGGTGTTTCTTGTTTGCAAGGCGAACTAGATGGTAGAGATCCGATTAAAGTCTATGATATGTCAAATGGAGCAATAGGATATATTGTAAAAATGTATAAAGAAAATCTTCCATATGGCTATGTAATTCTTGATTCGACAGTTGATGGTTTTGTGTGCGAATATAATTATGGGGAAAATATTTCATCACCATATGAGTTGGCTTTACAGCAAACTAATAATAAAGCAATTAGTACTAATAATAGTAATGGTGGATGCATTTACAAGTTTTTGCAGAGAGAAGAGAATAAATGTTTCGTCAGTATCCACAGATACAGCTAATTTTGGTTTCTTTAGAAATTGTATAGATTCAGGAGGAATTGGAATTGCATCTGTTCATATTACAACAACTGATGGTGATTCTGGACATGCAATGGCTGTTGAAGGGTATGCATTATATAAAAGTAATGATTCAAGTTCTTACTTACATATATTGCGTGTTGCAGATGGCTGGCATTCGTATGCTAGAAATCTGAATAATGATTTTAGAAAATATAATTCATATGAAGGGTATGCTTTTCAGTAAGGGGAATCAAGTAATGAAGAAATGGCTATTTGTGATATTAAGTGTAGTAGTTATTTGGGGTATCTATCGATATTGTAATGATAAGTTAGAAGAAAATGCAGGTGTGTCAAATCATGGAGGCATACATCAGTATGAAGAGGAGGCGATTGTTGAGGACATAAATCTGGACAATCGAGAGATTGTTGTTCGTATAAAGGAGAGTGATACTTATCTTGAATCCAAAAAGAATCCTTATAAAGACAAAAAGATTAGTTTAGATTGCAGTAAAGTAAAAAAAGAGGAGTTAGATAATATAGAAATATCGGACAAAATAGTCTTTACACATTTGTATGATGAGCCTCATACTGTGCTAGACGTAAAAAGGCTATTGTAAATAAACGATAATCATAGAACGGGAGGATTGATGTTTATGAAAAAAATTATAAGAATGAGTAAGTGAAAAAACTGACCTGCCGCACTTTTTACAATGCGGCAGGTCTTTTGTCGTTCGGTTCATAATCGTAATAACGAATGCATATGTCCCTTACAGAAAGTATATTACATATCAATCAGAAACGAGCTCGGTCCTATTCAGAACTATTTAGCGATTATGGTCGACCTGATCCATGTACTGGATAAGGCGCATTACCTGACTGGTATAGCCCCATTCATTGTCATAGAAACAGATCACCTTGAAAAAGTGGGAATTCACCTGAATGCCCTGTCGTGCGTCGAAGATGGAAGCATGAGAATCTCCGATGAAATCAGAAGATACTACTTCATCGTTCACATAATCCAGAATACCGGACAAATATGTCATAGAGGCTTCCTGAACCTTTTTGCAGATTTCTTCGTAAGATGTCGATTTCTTCAAAGCTACGTTTAAGTCAACAACAGATACGTCTGAAGTAGGTACGCGATAAGAGATGCCACTCATTTTGTCCTTCAATGAAGGAATTACGAGGGAGATCGCTTTAGCTGCTCCAGTGGTAGATGGGATTAGATTGCCAAATGCAGAACGGCCGGTTCTCCAGTCCTTCTGAGAACGGCTGTCAACAACCTTCTGCTTAGCAGTAGCTGCGTGGATTGTGGACATGAGACCGTATTCAATACCGTAATTGTCTTCTAGAATCTTGCAGATCGGTGCCAGACAGTTCGTCGTGCAGGATGCGTTAGAAACTACGGGCATATCACTGTTGTATTCGGTATGGTTTACACCCATGATAAAAGTAGGTGTCTCTTCATCTTTTGCAGGAGCAGATATAATAACCTTTTTAGCCCCGCCTTGCAGATGATCCATAGCTTTCTGCGTTGTGCAGTAGGCGCCGGTTGCATCAATGATATATTCAGCACCACAGCTGTCCCATGGGATCAGAGAAGCGTCCGATTCAGAGAACACAGGAATCTTCTGACCATTGATGATCAGACCCTGCTCATATGTGTCAAGCTCCCCCTGGAAACGTCCGAAGGTTGAATCATAGCGGACCATATATTTCATGTAGTCCAGATCAGCATTACGCACGTTGATCCCACAAAGTTTAAAAGTATCTGGTTGACTGATGGCAATACGGAGAGCGACGCGTCCGATGCGTCCAAATCCGTTGATGCCAATTGAAATTGCCATTTTACAATTACCTCCTATAAGTCATATTAAATGCATAGAGCACCCGCAGATATCCTGGGTGCGGTTATTCTGACCGAGCAATGTAACTGGCTTTTTCTGATTTGATGTAATTTACTGTCAGTGTAACATAGAATAATGAAAAATACTATATATAGAAGAGTAATTAAAATATTAACGAAAATACATACAAGATAGCTGACTGATTGAAAACTTTGTGAAGAAATGTTATGATTTTAAGCAGAAATAATACATATGGGAGGCTGTTATGAGAGAGGAACGTTTTAAGATGGAGCGCCCGGGTTTGGTAGAAGAAGGACAGGAAGTTGTGATTAGCGAACGAAGTCCGAGCACCGGGAGATATACTTATCTGGTAGAACCATCCATTGCCATGTCGGGAATATACCGCACAGCGGAGCGGATCCGGGACAGGAAAGGCGTGATCAGGAAGATTGAGGAGACTGACCGGGGATTTTATCTGATTGTGGAGATAGAGCAGTAATAAGAGAGCTTTTGCAGGGAGAATATACTTGCGAAAGTTCTCTTTTTTATAATTTGTGATTTGATAAAAAATGCACAAATTAATTGATAATAATTCAAACAAACTATAAATAGCGACGAAAAAATAGAAAATTAATGAGAAAAATTATAGATATTAGACAATTTGTGTGCTAATATAATAAATAACTTGTGTGAAAATCGATAAATTCAAATGGAGGTAAAGCTATGCTTTCAAAAAAATCTGCAGTTCCGTTTAGAGGAACGAAGGAGCAGGAAGAAGAACTGCTTAAGGTGATCGAAGAATTGAAAGATGAAAAAGGCGCTTTGATGCCGATTATGCAGAGAGCGCAGGACATCTATGGATATCTGCCGATCGAGGTCCAGAAGATTATCTCAGACCAGACGGGAATCCCGTTAGAGAAGATTTATGGAGTGGCAACATTTTATGCACAGTTTAATCTGAGCCCGAAGGGACGATATCAGATATCTGTCTGTCTTGGCACGGCATGCTATGTAAAGGGATCCGGCGATATTTATAATAAGCTGATGGAAAAGCTTGGTATCGTGGGCGGAGAGTGTACGCCGGATGGAAGATTTTCGCTGGATGCGTGCCGTTGTATCGGGGCCTGTGGACTGGCGCCGGTCATGACGATCAATGAAGAAGTATACGGACGCCTGAAGGTGGAGGATATAGATGATATCCTTGCGAAATACGAGTAGTGGTTAACTTGATTAGAAGTGGAGGGACAGAATGAAATCTCTGGAAGAATTACGGGTAATTAGAGAGCGTATGCAGGGAACAGTGGCATACCGCTCAGAACACGAATCTCTGGAAGAGGCTGTAGCTTCTGAGCACGGCAAGTACCGCACTCATGTGCTGGTATGCGGAGGAACAGGATGTACATCATCCGGCAGCCAGAAGATCAGAGAACGTCTGGATGAAGAGATTCGGAAGAACGGACTGGAAGAGGAAGTATGTGTGATCAAGACAGGCTGTTTTGGCCTGTGTGCGCTGGGACCGATTATGATCGTGTATCCGGAGGGCGCGTTTTATTCTATGATTAAGGAAGAAGACATTCCTGAGATTGTAGAAGAGCATTTGGCAAAGGGCAATGTAGTGAAGAGACTGCTTTATGATGAGACGGTGAAGGGAGAAGATGTACTTCCGCTGCAGGAGACGAATTTCTATAAGAAGCAGCACCGTGTGGCACTGCGTAACTGTGGCGTGATCAGTCCGGAGAATATTGACGAATACATAGGTACAAGAGGATATGAGGCGTTAGGTAAGGTGCTGACCGAGATGACACCTGCAGAAGTTATTCAGGTGATGCTTGACAGCGGACTCAGAGGAAGAGGCGGTGCAGGTTTCCCAACCGGTATGAAATGGAAATTCGCGGCAGCGAATGAAGCAGATCAGAAATACGTCTGTTGTAACGCCGATGAGGGTGACCCGGGTGCATTTATGGATAGATCCGTACTGGAAGGTGATCCGCACGTTGTACTGGAAGCCATGGCGATCGCAGGCTATGCCATTGGGGCGTCACAGGGATATATCTACGTGCGTGCAGAGTATCCAATCGCAGTAGAACGTCTGAATATTGCGATTAAGCAGGCAAGAGAATACGGACTGCTTGGCGAAGATATATTTGGATCAGGATTTGATTTTGATATTGAGCTTCGTCTGGGAGCAGGAGCATTTGTCTGCGGAGAAGAGACCGCACTGATGACTTCGATCGAGGGTAACCGAGGAGAACCGAGACCGCGTCCGCCATTCCCAGCATTAAAGGGACTGTTCCAGAAGCCGACAATTCTGAATAACGTAGAGACGCTGGCGAATATCCCACAGATTATCCTGAACGGACCGGAATGGTTTGCATCGATGGGAACAGAGAAGTCCAAAGGAACCAAGGTATTTGCTCTGGGAGGCAAGGTCAATAATACCGGTCTGGTAGAGATTCCGATGGGAACGACTCTGCGGGAGATTGTAGAAGAGATCGGCGGAGGCATTCCGAAGGGCAAGAAGTTCAAGGCTGCGCAGACCGGAGGTCCGTCCGGCGGATGTATTCCGACAGAGAATTTTGATGTACCGATCGACTATGATAACCTGATCGCGATTGGTTCCATGATGGGTTCCGGTGGTCTGATTGTTATGGATGAAGATACCTGTATGGTAGATATTGCCAAATTCTTCCTGGAATTTACTGTGGATGAATCCTGTGGCAAATGTGCACCGTGCCGTATTGGTACCAGACGTATGCTGGAGATCTTAGAGAAGATCACCAAGGGACAGGGAACGATGGAAGATCTGGACCGTCTGGAAGAACTGGCAGCGCATCTGAAGTCGAATTCACTGTGTGCGCTTGGTCAGACAGCACCGAATCCGGTACTCTCCACCTTGCGTTATTTTAAAGATGAATACATTGCCCATATTGTGGATAAGAAATGTCCGGCAGGTGTCTGTAAGGATCTGCTGCAGTACAAGATCAATGCGGACAAATGTAAGGGTTGTACGCTTTGTGCACGTATCTGTCCGAATGGTGCGATCAGCGGTAAAGTAAAAGAACCACATGCGATCAATCCGGAGAAATGTTTGAAATGTGGTGCATGTATGGAAAAATGTCGCTTCGGTGCGATTTATAAGGAATAAGGGAGGATAGAGAATATGGAAACGGTTAATCTTACAATCAATGGACTGAAAGTATCTGCACCGGCCGGCTCTACGATCCTTGAGGCAGCACATGCAGCCGGAATCAGAATTCCTACTCTCTGCTATTTGAAGGAGATCAATGAGATCGGTGCATGTCGTATGTGTGTAGTAGAAGTAAAAGGAGCCCGTAATCTGGTAGCTGCCTGTGTACATCCGGTCAGTGAAGGGATGGAAGTGTATACGAATACACCGAAGCTGATTTCATCCAGAAAGAAGACATTACAGCTTCTGCTGTCGAATCACGATAAGAAATGTCTGTCCTGTGTGCGCAGCGGTAACTGTGAATTACAGCAGCTCTGCAGGGAATATGGCGTGGATGATGAGAATTATTTTGCAGGTGAGAGTAATCACTATGAGTTGGATGATTCCGCAGCGCATATGATCCGTGACAATAACAAATGTATCTTGTGCCGCAGATGCGTGGCTGTCTGTGAGAAAGTTCAGGGAGTCGGCGTGATCGGAACCAATAACCGTGGATTTGCGACCTTTATCGGTTCTGCATTTGACATGGGACTTGGAGAGACCAGTTGTGTATCCTGTGGACAGTGTATCGCAGTCTGTCCGACCGGTGCATTATATGAAAAAGATTATACAGATAAGATTATAGAAGCAATCGCTGATCCGGAGAAATACGTGGTCGTTCAGACTGCACCATCTGTCAGAGCCGCGCTTGGCGAAGAATTCGGTTATCCGATGGGAACGGATGTGGAAGGCAAGATGGTAGCAGCGCTCAGAAGAATCGGATTTGACCGTGTATTTGATACGGACTGGGCAGCAGACCTGACGATTATGGAAGAGGCACATGAGCTTCTGGATCGTGTACAGAATGGTGGAAAGCTTCCGCTGATCACATCCTGCTCGCCTGGATGGATCAAATACTGCGAGCACTATTTCCCGGATATGACAGAGAATCTGTCCAGCTGCAAATCGCCGCAGCAGATGTTTGGGGCGATGGTGAAGACTTACTTTGCCGAGAAGCAGGGTATCGATCCGAAGAATATCGTATCGGTCAGCGTGATGCCATGTACGGCCAAGAAGTTCGAGATCGGAAGAGATCATCAGAATGCAGCCGGAGTACCGGATGTGGATATTGCCATCACTACCAGGGAACTGGCACGACTGATCCGTCGTTGTGGTATAGAATTTACTGCACTTCCGGAGGAAGGCTTTGATGATCCGATGGGTGAGTCTACGGGAGCGGCAGTAATCTTTGGAGCGACCGGCGGTGTTATGGAAGCAGCTCTTCGTACTGCGGTGGAGACATTGACGGGAGAAGAACTTGCTAATCTGGAATTTACAGATGTGCGTGGCACAAAGGGCATCAAAGAGGCTGAATATCAGGTGGCAGGCATGGATATTCGTGTGGCAGTTGCTTCGGGACTTGGCAATGCAAGAGAACTTCTGGAGCAGGTGAAATCTGGTGAGAAACAGTATCACTTTATCGAGATCATGGGATGTCCGGGCGGATGTGTCAACGGAGGCGGTCAGCCGCAGGTATCCGGTGATGTGCGTAATTTCACTGATGTACGTAGTATTCGTGCAAGCGTACTGTATCGCAATGATCAGGCGAAGGTAATCCGTAAATCGCATGAGAATCCGGCAATCAAGAAACTGTATGAAGAGTATCTGGGAGAACCGGGAAGCAAGAAAGCACATGAGATATTGCATACAACCTATGTAAAACGCACAGTTAATTAAGGATAGCCCATAATATTTTAGAAGGGTGGAAATGCATTGCATTTCTGCCCTTTCTTCTATACAATAAAAGCAGAATATCTTTGATGTCTGACATCAATGAGGGAGGCTGTAATGGGAAACTATCAATATTATTTATTCGATCTGGATGGTACGCTGACGGATTCAGGAGAAGGAATTATGAATTCAATCCGTCATGCTTTGCATAAATTTGGAATTACAGAGTATGAGGAAACGACATTGCGTAAGTTTATCGGACCACCGCTTGCAGAGTGCTTTCAGAAGTATTTTGATCTGTCACCGGAGGAAGCACGCAAGGGAATCGATTATTACCGGGAATATTATACTGACGGGGGAATGTTTGAAAATGAGGTCTATCATGGCGTAAAAGAGCTGTTAGAGGGCTTGAATGCGAAAGGAAAGACATTGATTGTTGCTACGTCAAAGCCTGAGTTATTTGCGGAGCAGATTCTGGAACATTTTGATCTGGCGAAGTATTTTGCCTGTATTGCCGGAGCGTCTATGGACGAGACCAGAGTGCATAAAGATGATGTGATTGCTTATGCATTGCAGAAGTATAAAGGAATTGATCATAAAAAAGCGGTGATGATCGGCGATCGTTCGCATGATATTATGGGCGGTAAAGCGAATGGCATGGATACGATCGGAGTGCTTTATGGATTTGGAAACCGGGAAGAATTAGAAGAAGCCGGAGCTGATATTATTGTGGAGACACCAGAAGAAATATTGAGATATTAAGGTATGTGAGGAGGGCTTTGCATGAAGGTCATTGATTTTAAGGATGCCAAATGCAGACATTGTTACAAATGTGTCCGTTATTGTGAGGTAAAGGCAATTTCAGTACAGAATGAACAGGCGCATATTATGGAGGATCACTGTATTCACTGTGGACAGTGCCTGGAAGTCTGTCCGCAGAATGCCAAGACATTTGCCAGCGATATGGAACGGGTGAAGGGATATCTTCAGAGAGGTGTGCGTACGGTGCTTTCACTTGCACCGTCATATCTCAGTGTACTTGACTTTGATCAGCCCGGACAGGTGGTAGATGCACTTATGAGGCTTGGGTTTGATGAAGTGCGGGAAACAGCAGAAGGTGCAGCATTAGTCACAGAAGAGTATCAAAAGCTACTTAAAAGTGGACAGATGACGAACATCATCTCTACTTGTTGTCCAAGTATTAATGATTTGATCGAGAAATATTATCCATCATTAGTCCCGATGATGGCTCCTGTTGTATCTCCGATGATTGCACATGGACGTCTGATTAAGCAGATGTATGGACCAGATGTGAAAGTCGTCTTTCTGGGACCTTGTATTGCTAAAAAAGCAGAAGCAGTTGGAGATGAGCGGGTAGAGGGAGCAATTAATGCCATTTTGACATTTGAAGAGGTTATTCGTTGGTGGAGAGAAGAAGGTATCAGGGTTAAGGAATGCGAAGACAAGCCGATGGGTAATCCGGATCCGGGGGTGAACCGGTTGTATCCAATAGGCGGAGGTGTGATTACCTCCGTGTTGACAGAAGGACCGGAAGATCATTATGAGAAATTTCATGCAGAGGGAATTAAGACATGTATGGAATTGCTGGATGAACTGACACGTGGAGAGGTAAAAGGCGGATTTTTTGAACTAAATGTATGTAAAGGTGGATGTGTAAAAGGACCGGCTGCTGAGCGGTGGAAGCGTTCTATGCTAAAAGCAAGGCTGGATCTGGAGCATCAGGTGAAATATACGGAAGAAGCTGTGCATATAGAACATGAGCCAATTCTTCTGGATAAGGTATTTGAAGATCGTTACATCCAGGATAATCAGCCAACAGAACGAGAGCTTACAGAAGTGCTTCGCGCCATGGGAAAATATACAAGACAGGATGAACTGAATTGCGGAGCGTGTGGATATGCTACCTGCAGAGCCAAAGCAGAAGCTGTATATCAGGGCAAGGCAGAGATCAGTATGTGTCTGCCACACGCAGTGGCACAGGCTGAATCCATGTCGAATCTGGTGATGGACGCGACACCGAACATGGTCTTGATTGTTGATCGGGATATGCATATAAGGGAATGTAATAAAAGAATGCTGGATAAGCTGGGAATTTCCCGAGAAGAGGCACTGGAGCGATATATTTTTGAATTTATTGAGGTTGAAGATATTGAACAGGTGCTGGAAGATAAAAAATCCATTTTAAGGAAACGAATTCAGTTAGAAACACTTGATGTTATTGCTAAAGAAACGATTGTGTATATAGAGTCGGTGGATTCGGCATTGGTTGTCTATCAGGATGTGAGCAAAGAGGAAAAGGCGAGAGAACAGCACATGAATCTGAAGATGGAGACGATTGATATCGCGCAGAAGGTCATTGATAAGCAGATGATGGTAGCACAGGAAATTGCCGGACTGCTGGGAGAGACTACAGCAGAGACCAAAGTGACGCTTTCTAAGTTGAGAGATTCGATTCTGGATGACGGAGAGGATTAAGATGAGTGTAAGTGTAGATATTTGCTGGAAAAGTTTTAACAAGAATCGTGAAGAATTGTGTGGAGATAAAGTCGAAGTACTGAAAACAGAAGATTCCAGTATTATTATTCTTGCAGATGGTATGGGAAGTGGAGTAAAAGCGAATATTCTTGCAACGCTGACGTCTAAGATCCTGGGAACTATGTTTCGGGAAGGGGCTGCAATTGATGCCTGTGTTGAGACAATTGCCCGTACACTGCCTATCTGTAAAGAACGGGAAGTAGCATATGCAACCTTTAGTATCCTGCAGATTTTTCGAGACGGAGAAGCCTATCTGGTAGAATATGATAATCCAAAATGCGTGTTTATACGCAACAAAGAAATAATAAACTATCCTTACCAGGAACGCGTAATTGAAGGAAAGAAGATTCGTGAGTATCGTTTTCATGTAGAACTCAATGATTGTTTCGTACTGATGAGTGATGGGGCAATCTGGGCCGGCGAAGAAGAAACTATGAACTATAACTGGGAGTGGGATGACATGGCAGCTTATACGCTAAAATGTACGAACGAGACATTGTCGGCAGCAAGACTGGCAGCTATGCTCAGCCAGGTGTGTTACGACCTGTATGGACAGAAGCCGGGAGATGATACAACCGTTGCAGTAACCAGAGTTATCCGCAGACAGGTGGTCAATATCTTCACAGGTCCACCGTCCAGAAAGGAAGATGATGAGCGGGTTGTACATGATTTTATGAAGCAGGAAGGCAAGAAAGTTATTTGTGGCGGTACCAGTGCCAATGTGGCATCTCGTGTATTAAAACGGGAGATCGTAACGCTGGTCAAGCATGCAGATCCAAAGATTCCGCCAATGGCAACAATGGAAGGTCTGGATCTGGTAACGGAAGGCGTATTGACCATAGGAAGTGCGCTGGATCTCCTGCACCGCTATGAAAATGATGATTTTGATGAAGCATTTTTTGATGCACTGGATGCAGAGAACGGTGCAGCCAAGCTTGCAAGGCTGTTGATCGAAGAGTGTACGGATCTGAATCTTTTTGTAGGAAAAGCACTAAATCCTGCACACCAGAATTCCAATTTGCCATTCGATCTCAGTGTGCGTATGAATCTGGTAGAACAGCTGAAGGATTGTGCAGAGCGGATGGGTAAACATGTGACAGTGAAGTATTATTAGACTGTATTGAAAAAGAATTATTAAAAGTAGTAAAATGGCAGGTGATATTATGAAGGTCGAAGAAGTTATAAGTGAGGTTGCAAAACTTTGCAGAAACTTTCATGCTAAAGAAGTGATTTTATATGGATCAAGAGCAAAAGGGACTGCGAGAGAGCGAAGTGATATAGATATCGCGGTCACGGGAGTAAAGAATTTTGATATACTTGAGGAAAAGATAGAAGAATTGCCAACATTGTATAGTGTTGATTTGTTGAATATGGATACTTGTAGAAATGATTTGTTAAAGGAGGATATCAGACAGTATGGACGAGAAATTTAACAGACGTTTTGTGTCTTTTACTAAATCCCTGGATGCATTGGCAGAAGCCAGGGAAAGAGACCTTTCAGACTCTTTTGTGCTGAGCGGGACCAGTGCTAAATTCAGTATAACATTTGATCTGGCATGGAAAGTAATGAAAGACATATTGATTCAATATTATGCAATTATTGGATTTGTATCAGGATCTCCGAGAGAAGTACTTAGAGAAGCTTTTAAAGCAAATCTGATTTCAGATGAAGTATGGATGGAAATGTTGAAAGTAAGAAATGAACTTACACATGATTATGATTGTGAGATCGTGAAGGCTCATTGTAATACGATTGTAGAAAAATATATTGATTTATTCTATGATTTCAAAAATGTGGTAAATGAATTAATGTTATAAAATAGAGGGAATGAGTATGATAGCTTTTGGTTATGAAAAAGATAATGATGAAGAAAAACTGATGAAATTGAGTGAAACTACGTTACAATGCAACAACGAAGAACTGGATAGAATTATAGATTTTCTAAATCGGATTAAGAATACAAATTATGAAGCAGGAGATCATTATCACTACAGAGATTTTAATAAGAAGTGGACTTCAGAAGAATCGGATTTTATTATTTTTTTAGAAGAAGATGTAGAAAGTTCGAGATAAACATATTTAATAGTAGATATGTTATATTTGACATTTTACTCTGACTTTGCTAAAATACTCACCTGTGAACAAAAATTCTAAGAATTTAATATGATAGAGCGTTGATTTTCAATGCTACGGTTGGACATCCATAATCCATAATTCGGGTTATGGATGTTTTGATGTATGGTGGAATAATATTGACAGTGGAAAATCGGAAAGGAGAAGTATGGAGAACGAATTATTTGAACAGACATCAGTGCCGAAAGCTTATATGAAGCTTGCGTTTCCCGTGGTAATGAGTATGATGGTTTCGCTGGTTTATAATATGGTGGATACATATTTTATCGCATTGACAGGAGTGCAGGAACTGGTGGCGGGAGTGTCGTTGGCGGCACCGATATTTACGATGATGATTGCGTTTGGAGATATCTTTGGACTTGGTGGAAGTTCGGTAATCTCCCGGCTGTTTGGACAGAAGAGAAATATGGATGCGAAGAGAGTCAGTGCATTCTGTGTCTGGGGATCGATTGTATTTGGCATCTGTGTGACGATCATACTGTTATTGTTCCGGCCGCAGATTCTTCGGGTATTGGGAGCAAATGATGTGACAATGCAGTATGCCAGTGGATATTATACATGGATTGCGATAGGAGCAGTGTTTATCATATTTGGACTTGTGCCGACCAATATTCTCCGCACGGAAGGACTGGCTGCACAGGCAATGCTTGGTTCTATTATCGGTTCTATCGTGAATATTATTCTTGATCCGGTATTTATCTTTGGATTGAAACAAGGGGCGGCAGGAGCTGCAATCGCAACGGTGCTTGGCAATATGGCAGCGGATCTTTATTATATGTATGCGATGATGAAAAAGGCAAACCGTTTGTCAGTGGCAATTACGGAGACCAGAATTTCCGGGCATATGATAGGTAACATTCTGTTAATTGGCATTCCGGCATCAATCACAAATCTCATGCAGAGCTTTATGGTCATGCTGACGAATCATTTCCTGCTGGAGTACGGAACGGACAAAGTCGCAGCCATGGGAATTGCATTAAAAGCCAATATGCTCACGGCTCTGATACTGGTCGGATTTGCATTTGGCGGTCAGCCGCTTGTAGGATATAATTATGGCGCAAAAAACGAAAAAAGATTAAAAGAAATATTAAAGTTTGCATATTTGTTTGAGATGGGAACCGGACTTGGATTTGCAGTACTTGTCAGTATCTTTGCACCTACAGTTATCCGAGTATTTATGAATGATCCGGGGATTGTAAATAATGGAGCTATGATGCTTCGGTATCAGCAGTTCGGTATGATGTTCATGGCAGTAACGCTGGTATCAACCTGTGTCTGCCAGTCTGTGGGAAATGCGTCGGGAGCACTTGTGCTGTCGATCAGCAGACAGGGCGTAGTTTATGCCATGACGATTGTTGTTCTGTCCAAAATATTTAGATATACAGGAGTGCTGGCGGCACAGGCATGTGCAGATGTGCTGACGGCGGTGATGGCCGGACTTATTATCAGGCATATCTTTTTCCGACATAAAGATCATAACGTATAATACAAAAATCATGCCTGTCACAGCAGAGAAGCTGGCAGGCATGATTGAAGATGCGATCGCAGGCAGGCTGGATTAATTAGCGTTCGACTTTTACTTTTTTTAATTCTACGCAGGATCTGTTATAGGTCAGTGCCAGGATTATCTGAGTGATTCCGACTACAAGGATTGCCAGGACACCTGTGTGGAAGAACAGATGTGACAGCATGGTGAGAAGAAGCAGGAAACTAAGACATTTACTTGTAAATGAAAATGCTTTATATGCGCTCTGGTAAATGACTTCTTTTTCGGCTTCGTCACAGCTTTCCAACCATTGCTGCTGGAATTTCATAGAAGATACATCCCCTTTCTTTTCTGGATGTGTCTTCTGCAGCAGCTTTATATAGCGCGCCTGCATAATACCGTCATAGAAGACGCAGATTAAAAATGTGAGGCAGGCACCGAGTGCGATGCTGTGGTGCAGATAATCCATAGAATAACCAAATGCTAATAGTACGATGCCTCCTATATAAGACAGCAGGTTGCTGGTCATCAGCATGGCACCGGTCTTTTCTTCTTTATAATCTAATTCATCAAATTCTTCGTCATCAGCATTCGCGAGACTGTTGCAGATGTTCTTTAATCTGGAATAATAGATCTCCTGCAATATAATTGAAAGTACAGTGATCAGAAGCAGTCCCGGAAAGATCATATTCTGAATACCTGAGATTAATTTCTGCGCAGCCTGATTGAACAAATTTCCGTTGTTAATCGAGAGCAATACAGCTGCTGAAGCACCCAATATAGCACCGACGATGGCACCGGCAGCCATTTTTAATGTCAGTTTGCTAAGACTGGTTGTTTTTAGGTTATCTTTATTTTTCATGGGTTTCATCCTCCTCATATTCAAATATATCTTCAACTTTTACATTACAGATCATTGCAAGCTTTAATGCCAGTGTTACAGAGGGCGAGTAGTCTCCGCGTTCGATTAGACTGATGGTCTGTCTGGATACTCCGGCAAGTTTTCCAAGCTCTGTCTGGTTCATGCCTAATTTGGATCTATGTTCTTTTAAGCGGTTCAGTAACGGCAATCTAAGATCCTCCTTTATGATAAAATGACAACTTTATTTGTCAAAAATAGGATAGCATTGACAACTATCTTTGTCAATATGCTTTGACAACTTTTCTTGTCATTATAAACTATGCATATTATTTGATATGTGTGAAAACTATGTTATACTTATCAAAACAATACTTTGAAATCAAGGAGGTGCAGCCATGAGGTTTGAGGATGAGAAGGATTATATCATGCGTATGATCAAAGAAATGGTCAGTGTGCTGTTTTCTATTTTGCTCGGCAAGCAATATGTATCCGTGGATGAAGAGAGGAAGAATGGATATGAAGTGTCGGGAACAGATTTGAATGATCTGCTGGATATGATCGACAATGGACAGATTAATGAGGCGGAGAATCTCATGCTGGATGACATTGATTACAGTGATAAAAAGGAACTGGCGGCAGCGTTGCTATTCTATCAATATCTTTCTGAAAAGAAGAAAGATTTTCTGTGGGATCATGATTATTCGGACGAAGAAATCCTGGATGGTGCGAAACAGATATTGCAAAAAGCGGGATATGGGAATATCGTAAAGATTATGGAATAGAATTATATATGATTGAGAGGCAGTATGATGAACGAAAGAAATTACAGTAAAGTACCAGTATTTGAGAATGGAATGGCGCAGCCGGTATTTCCATTTACGGATGGCAAGACAGGTGCAGATTATAATCCGGAGACTTCGAGTATTGTGAGATATGCGGTATATGTGGAGTCTGATTATGATATGGACGGAGATGGAAAGCGAGACCTGGTCAAAGCAGTTGTACAGGTTCCAAGAAGTGCGGTGGAGGGAAATTACAAAGCCGCAACATTATTTGAAGCTCGTCCGTACTGTGCAGGTGTGAATGAAGATGGATATCCTCATATGAAAGAAGTGGCAGAAAAGGAATACCGCTATTTTGATTTTGCAGACCTTGAGCGAGAGGTTCCGGCACGTGTTCCGACTGGAAGTATCGGTGCAATGGAGCTTGCCCTTCAAGCTAATCCGTCAGACTGGTATTATCCGGATAAAGGTAATAACGATAGCATGGTCTATAGCAATCTGGATACTTTTAATTATTACCTTGTTCGTGGCTTTGCGGTTGTGCTGTGTGGTGGATTCGGTACGCTTGGTTCAGATGGATTCAACTATGTGGGATCCGATTATGAGAGAGATGCATTCAAATTCGTGGTAGAATGGCTGCATGGAGACCGCGTGGCATATGCGAATCGTGAGGGAACGATCCAGACGAAGGCAGACTGGTCGAATGGCAATGTTGCAATGACCGGAAGGTCTTATGCGGGAACTATGCCATTTGCGGTGGCAACAACAGGAGTGGAAGGTTTGAAGACGATCATTCCAATCGCAGGAATTGCAGACTGGTATTCCCAGCAGAATATGCAGGGAGCACAGCGTTACTGGCCGAAAGAAGTATTGAACAGTTTTCTCGCTTACTACTGTTCCAGCCGTTATCATGACGAATCATTATCTGAAAAACAGTTGGATGATATGGCAGCATTTCACCATGAACTTAGTCTTCGGCAGTTAAAGTGTGGATTTGACTACGATGAGGAATTCTGGGGAAGCGGTAATTACTGCCTGAATGCAGATAAGATCCGATGCACCGCATTGATCGTGCATGGACTGAATGATGAAAATGTGTCTACCAAGCAGTTTGAAATGATGTACAAGTCCTTTAAAAAGGCAGGTCGGAATGTGAAGCTGTTACTGCATCAGGGTGCGCATATTACACCGACCATGTCAAACAGGGAATATGGAATCCTGGTGGATGGACAATTCTATGATGACATTGTTAACAAATGGATTTCTTATTATCTGTATGATGTGGATAATCATGCTGAGGATATGCCGGCAGTATTGGTACAGACGAATTACGATCAGAAGAAATGGGAGACGGCAGAGTCCTGGGAGACGGCATATGCCATGAATCTTGCATGTGAAGAGACGGGAACGACTGTCATCGATACAGATTGGGAAGCAGCAGGTGTCAGTGCCGAAAACTTTGATGAGCGGATGGCATTGCAGTCCGGCAATATGAACAGACGATATATGACTTCTGCTTTTGAGGAAGCAGTAACCATACAGGGAACCGTGTGCGTGAAGCTTAAGGCGGCATTAAAAGACGGTGATGCAGAGCAGGACTTCCATCCGGAGAACAGAAATGATGTGGATACATTGACCATGAAGCTTGGTGATTCCAGCATTTCCGGAAAGATGGACGATGTGGAGGTTGCATTGCTGCTCTGTGATGTATGTGATGAGAAGTTTGACAGCATCCAGAGTGTGGATCCGGAAAGAAATACGATTCCGGTAGAAAAAGTGAAAGCAGGTGGCGTGATTAACGGCGGAGATATTCCGGCATTTGATGAAGTTGAATTTGCCACTGTACATAAGAACTATCGTGTGATCACTCGTGCGTTTGCGGACCTCTGTAATCCGGAAGCCGGTTATGATCCGGTAACAGCAACGAACAGTATCGAGCTGAAAAAGGGCGAATATCATGACTATCACATCTATATGAATGCGACCAGATACACAGTCGAGTCTGGACACAGACTTGCGCTTGTAATTGCAACCGAAGATCCGGTGAATTGCCTGATCCATAAGACCTATGCGGTTGAGATAGAGAATGCTTCAGTAGAAGCGAAAGTACCGGTGACAAAGGATACAGATGATAGGCTGATCAAAGCAGACGAATAAAGAGAAAGATAAGGGCGTGTAAAAATGAAGAATCATTTTTACACGCCTTTTTATTACGGTTATCTCAACTGTGCAATTGTCTTGAAAAATGCCGGATAGGACACATCCACGCACTGGCTGTCTCCGATTACGGTATCCCCTTCAGCAACCAGTCCTGCAATGGCAAATGCCATAGCAATCCGGTGATCTAGATGACTGTTGATATGTGCACCTTTTAATGCGCCGGTGCCTTCGATGATCATACCGTCATCGGTCGGAGTGACGGTGCCGCCCATTGCCCGGAGGTTTTGGACTACGGTGTCGATGCGGTTGGTCTCTTTGACTTTCAACTCAGCAGCATCCCGGATGATGGTAGTGCCTTCGGCAAAGGCGGCCATGATGGCGATCACTGGGATCTCGTCGATCAGTGTCGGGATGATGCTTCCTTCTACGACGGTTGCCATGAGCGGTGAATAACGCACGAGAAGGTCAGCGGTCGGTTCGCCGCCGGCAGAAGTCTCGTTTAGATAAGTAATATCAGCCCCCATAGCTTCGCAGACCTTTAAGATACCGGCGCGGGTAGGATTGATACCTACATTTTTGACCAGGATCTCGGAACCCGGTACCAGAAGTCCGGCTGCGATAAAGTATGCGGCGGATGAAATGTCACCCGGAACCTGGATCTTCTGTGCATAAAGCTCTTCGCATGGGGTGATGGATGCAGTAGCAGTTCCGTCTGCGTGTGTCTCGGATGCAATATTGGCACCGAAGCCTGTTAACATCAGCTCTGTGTGATTACGCGACAGCACCGGTTCTGTGACAGCGGTTGTGTCATCTGCGTATAATCCAGCCAACAGGATCGCGGATTTGACCTGCGCAGAAGCAACTTTGGAATGATAATGGATACTGTGAAGTGTGCCCGGTTCAATGCGGAGTGGCGCACAGTTATTTCCATCGATACTTGTTATCTTGGCACCCATGGAATTCAGCGGCTCCATGATACGTGCCATCGGTCTGGAATTTAAGGAGTCATCACCGGAAAGGATGCTGCTAAAATTCTGCCCCGCCAGAATACCGGAAATCAGTCTGGTGGTAGTGCCGCTGTTGCCGGTGTCCAGTGTGGAATCCGGGGCAGACAGACCGTGCAGGCCTTTGCCGTGTACAAGGATCCGTTCCGGTGTATTCTCAATCTCGATTCCCATTTTGCGGAAACAGCTGATCGTTGACAGACAGTCTGCTCCCTGCAGGAAATTCGTAATCTCTGTGGTGGCTTTGGCAAGTGCTCCGAACATCACAGAACGGTGGGAGATGGATTTGTCTCCCGGTATGATAACGCTCCCTTTTAATCCGGTTGACGGAGCGGTAATCGTTGCTTCTTTCATAGTATGCTATCCTTTCTGCTGAGTATATATGATCTGTGCCTTAACGTACGTATACCACATAACGGTGCTTCTGAAGCAGTGCGGCTGCCCGTGAAGAGGAATCCTCATCGTAGAATTCGATACGAAGTACGCCTTCTTCAAACTCCCTGTTATGGATGATTCCGATATTTTTAATACTGATATTGTTGGATGCAAGGATGGTTGCGATCGTAGCGATTCCACCGGCTTCATCAATAATATCACAGTATACGGCAAATACTTTTTTAATCGGACCGGATGAGCGGTTCGGAATCGAATTGCGGTAATTTCTGGAGCTGTCAAACCACTGGTAAATGCCCTGCTCGTCTTCGTCTTCTATTATAGAAGCAATCTGTTTCAGCTCATCCATATATGCGTCCAGGATATTGAGAATATTGTCTTTGTTCTTCAGGCAGATATGCTGCCACATAGTCGGTGAGGAAGAAGCGATGCGAGTGATGTCCTTGAATCCTCCAGCGGCCAGCAGCTTCATCAGTTCGTCTTTCGTGTCTACCTGCTTCACGTAGTTGACCAGAGAGGATGCGATGATATGTGGAAGGTGACTGATCGTACCTGTTACATAGTCATGCGTTTCGCAGTCCAGCTCAATTGGCAGTGCTTTCAGACTTTCAATGAGAGTAGTGTATGCATCCACTTTTTCACGGCTGACTTCTTTTGTCGGAGTCAGCACAAAGTAAGCATTCTCCAGTAACATTGCCTTGGAATTTGGGTAGCCGCTTTTTTCGGAGCCAGCCATCGGGTGTCCACCGATAAAGTTCGCATCCATGCCAAGGCGGTGCACTTCTTTGTGAATGCCGGTTTTCACGCTTCCTACATCAGTAAGAATCGTATCTTTATCAAGAAATGGCTTCACCTGAGGCAGGTAAGCATTATTATAAGAGACAGGTGCACACAGGAAAATGTATCCGCAATTCCGAAAATTCTCATCAATGGTAGTCGCGGCTACATCAATCAGAGATTCCTGAGTAGCCAGTGCCAGAGTCTCCTTATTCTTGTCAAATGCAACAATCTGATAATCCGGATAGTACTGGCGTATTGCCTTTGCGAGTGAGCCTCCGATCAGGCCAAGTCCGATAAATCCAATCTTTTTCTTCATATGTCATACCTCCGAATTCGTCACGATAATGACATTTTACTACCGTAGAACTTTTTTTGTCAATGATTTTACGCTTTAAAGCGAAAAAGTATAATTGATTGTAAAAATTGTATATAAGTGTTGAAAATATCTGAAAATTTTAGTACAATATAACCATACTCAATCGAGTGTAAGATTTTACAAATTAAGGAGGCAGCGAAATATGAAGGTTTACAGAACAGACGAGATCAGGAACGTGGTCCTGTTGGGACACGGAGGCAGTGGAAAAACCAGTCTAGTTGAGGCCATGGCTTATGTATCAGGCGCTACGAATCGTATGGGTAAAGTTTCAGACAGCAATACGATCAGCGATTTTGATAAAGAGGAACAGAAACGCGGATTTTCAATTGGTACAACACTTGTTCCGATTGAATGGGAGAAAGCAAAGATTAACGTATTGGATACGCCGGGATATTTCGACTTCGTAGGCGAAGTAGAAGAAGCAGTCAGTGCAGCAGATGCAGCAGTTATCGTAGTATCTGGTAAAGCCGGTGTAGAAGTTGGAACAGAGAAGGCATGGGAACTCTGTGATAAGTATAATCTGCCTCGTATGATCTATGTAACTGAGATGGATGTGGATGATGCCAGCTTCCGTCAGATTGTAGAAGATCTTACCGAAAAGTATGGAAAAGTGATCGCACCGCATTTTTCACCGATTCGTGAGAATGAAAAGCTGGTGGGATATGTCAATATTATCAAGAATGCAGGAAGAAGATACACCGGTATCAGCCAGAGAGAAGAGTGCGAGATTCCGGATTACTGCATGGAATACGTAGAGAAGTATCGTGAGAAGCTACTTGAGTCTGTAGCAGAGACAAGTGATGAATTTATGGAGAGATATTTCGCAGGAGAAGAATTCTCTGTTGAAGAAATTCGTGCAGCCATGCGTACAGAAGTTATGGAAGGTACAATCGTACCGGTGGCTATGGGATCTAATATTCAGGCGCAGGGTGTTGCGAATCTCCTGTCTGATATCGTAAGATTCTTCCCGAGTCCGGATTACAGAGAGTGTATCGGTGTGAACCGCACGACCAACGAGATGTTTGAAGGTCATTATAACTTCGCTTCTCCAAAGACAGCGTATGTGTTTAAGACAATGGTAGATCCGTTTATCGGTAAATATTCTTTCATAAAAGTATGCTCTGGTGTGTTAAAGGGCGATGATGTCATGTACAATGCATCTTCAGAGACGGAAGAGAAGCTTGGTAAGATCTATACCATGTGTGGTAATAAGCCGATGGAAGTCAGCGAGATGTTTGCAGGAGATATTGGTGCCATTGCCAAGCTGTCTCCGAATACGAAGACCGGTGATACACTTTCAACCAAGAATAATCAGATACTCTATGGCAAGACGGATTACTCTAAGCCTTATACATATATGAAGTATGTATGCAAGAACAAAGGCGATGAGGATAAGGTATCTCAGGCTCTGCAGAAGATGATGGCAGAGGATGTAACTGTAAAGGTAGTGAACGACAGCGAGAATCGTCAGACACTACTGTATGGTATGGGAGACCAGCATCTGGAAGTACTTGCAAGCAAGCTGGCTGCCAGATACAAATGTGAGATCACACTGGAGACACCAAAGGTTGCATTCCGTGAGACTATTAAGAAGAAATCTGACGTAGATACCAAGTATAAGAAACAGTCCGGAGGACATGGACAGTATGGACATGTTA
>OGCM01001911.1_pt1 | contig 22031 bp, 34 predicted proteins | sample 1570151 | NCBI WGS metagenome assembly OGCM01 (sample SAMEA4370582, study PRJEB24528) | human gut metagenome
ATGCCAAGATGGCGCCCCAGAAGCTCCAGAGCCTTCTCCTTGTCATTCAGCTTCAACTCTATTCCGTTCTTGCCTTTTTTTATCCCGGCTATTGCCTTCATCTGCCCTTCCGACAGATCTGCTGTATTTGTCAGGATCACTCTATTATTCACGATCTGAGCGAAGTCCGTAGCATTGGCAAATGCAATGGCAGCCAGTTCCTGCAGCACCATGTCCTGGGTGATTTCTGTCCGTTTCTGCCGATCCTGCATCCGCTTCTCGACATAGGCCGCAACCTTAACATTCCTTAACAGTCGCGCCGCCGCAGCTGCTGCAGTCTCATCGCTCTTGACCCGCGGATATGCGACCTTGTAAGCCCGGGTGGCATTCAGGTCAATCAGATATTCATCTGCAAAAATCTTCTGTTTTTCTGTCACTCGTGCTCACCTCTCTTTCTAAAATACGATCCCACCGGCACCATAGGAGACAGCCTGGCGCTGCCTCTCGGAGGTGTTGCTTGCTGGTGCCGTGTGCGCCGCATGAAAATCGACATAACAAAAGCACCTATCTTTTCGACAGGTGCCCTCGGGAGAAAATCAATTATGGTCATGAAACCATCGGGGCGGAAGGAATTGAACCCTCGACACGCTGGATATAAGCCAGCTGCTCTAACCGACTGAGCTACGCCCCAGGGGGATTCCCCGCCGGGGTCACTGTCCAGCGGGGATTGAAGTATATACGGAGGATTATTCAGCGCTCTTGCAAGCGTGTCCGTTGAAGCTGTCAGCTATAAGCCTTTAGCTTCATGATACACTATACCACTTTAATTCGTGACATGTGTGACATTCGTGACAAAATTTATTTTTATCCCATAAATCTCGAATACTCTTTTTTCATGCTGATTTCAGTCGCCCCGCGCCCCATGCGTATAGCTACCTGCTCCCATGTCATTCCTTCAAAAATCCGATATCGGATAATACGCTGCATCCGCACCGGAATCGTATTGATCCACACTTCCACGTCCTGTTTAATCCGCGCCGCATTCCGCAGGCGCTCTTTTAACACTTCTTCCAGACGATCCTCTGCACCTGGCTCTTGCATTGATGCATACGCAAGTCCCTCAATCCGATACGTCTGCATCGTATATGGAAAATCATGTGATGAGCCTTTGACAGCATCCTGCTCTTGCCGCTTTTTTGCTCTCCTAATCTTTTCCAGCTCTGCTTCTGTCTCCTTGACCTGGGCGCAGGCATCTATGTACTGCTCCAATATCCGCTTGTCCAACGGTACCACCTCCCTCTATTTTCCTACGCAAACCTTAATTGCCCTCCTGCATCTTCTCCCAGGCGATCCGCGCGGCAGTTTGGCAGCCTCTTTGCAACGCATAACTCTTTCAGATTCGCCCGCACCAGCGCCGTAGGTATCGGCGGACACACAGCGTTCCCGCAGCGCCGCACCTGCTCCGCTCTCGGATAAGGCTTCCCATCGCAATCCCGGTCGATGATGTAGTCGTCTGGAAATCCCTGGCAGCCGTACAGCTCTTTCGGTTCCAGCATCCTCAATCCAATATCCACAATCCGATAGTCTACGCCCTCAATCGTCACCAATCCGAATCTGTCCCGTGCTGTTACCGTGTCAAGTGGTTCATTAATATCCTGTCCCGTTCCTTGACCATAGTACTTAATCAGAAACGCCCTAACCTCCCCGAAATGTCCATCTCCTGCTGTGATTGTTGGCAATGGCTGTCTAATGTCTTTTCCATCACAATGATTATTCATCTGAATAAGATTTGCTGTGACAACACTGTTATGATCCCACGCTGTCACTGTAGGTAATGGATTTTCTAATGTATCGCCTGCGCCTTTATATCCACCATCGTAATATTTACTCAAAAACGATGTGACAAGACCGTATCGATTTGAACCATCCACGGTCATAAGCGGATCGTCAATGCCTTGCCCCCGGACTTCTCCCTGCGCTGTTTCAGAATGGTATTGAATCAATGTTGGACTGATTAAACATTGCTGATTGCCGGTTGTGATGGTATGCAACGGATCTTCGCAGCTTCCGCCCGGATGATTGGTTGTATTAGTCCCCATATATGGTGCAAGTTTAGGCTCAATAAGGCAATGCTCATTTTTGCTCACAATCGTCGTAAGCGGTTCCCGTACATCCTTACTCCGGTCTTTTGCAAATCCGGTCTGACCGATCTGTACCATATACGGCTCTACAATCCCATATCCGTGTTTTCCCGTTATAGTCGGCATTGGCTCCCGAATGTCGATCGGTCTGCGCTCTCCGCCGTGGTTGCACTGAATGATAAAAGGCTCTGGATTGTCCAAAACAAATTTTTTTAATCCCCTTGCTATCCTGTCCATCGTCTTTTGTGCCAACGGTCTCACCGCCCGGATTCCGTACTTTTCTTTAATTTCTTCGGCGCTATCGAAGATGCTCGGACATGGGAGTGAAAAATCCAGCTGTGTATACGCCCCCACATAAGGTTTCAGCAAGCCAGCTTTTACCTCCGGGCTGTCTGCCGGTCCGTGGGTACGTCGCGCCCATGCGATCGGCTTGCCATCGCATCGCGCAATCAGGAAGAACCGCTTCCGCATGGTAGGAGCTCCATAATCTGCCGCCACCAGCTCCCGGAACTGCACTTCGTATCCCAAATCAGTAAGCTGCTGGATAAATTTATGAAACGTTTTTCCCTGCTTTGCCTTGATCGGATGCTTCCGACGCCCCAGCGGTCCCCACGTCTTAAACTCTTCGACATTCTCCAACATTATCACGCGCGGACGTACCAGTCCTGCCCAGCGGCAGGCAACCCACGCCAGACCACGAATAAACTTGTCCTTGGGCTTCCCGCCCTTTGCTTTGCTGAAATGCTTACAATCTGGAGAAAACCACGCCAGCGCCACAGGATGTCCCCCACACGCTTTAACTGGATCAACCTGCCACACATCCTCACAGTAATGCTTTGTGTATGGATGATTTGCTTTATGCATCTTGATGGCTTCCGGATCATGGTTGATTGCAATGTCTACACAATATCCAGTTGCCTCCTCGATTCCAGTGCTTGCTCCACCTCCGCCTGCAAAATTATCTACTATCAGTTCACCGTTAATCATGGCATCACCTCCGGGAAATCTTCTATGCTCAGCTGTTCGTCGCGCTCAAATACCAGCATTTCCTTTTTTGCCCGCTCATAGAAATTCCGGTCAATCTCAAATCCATAGGCATTGCGCCCCAGTTCTGCCGCCGCTCGAAGCGTAGAACCAGAGCCACAGCACGGATCAATCACTACATCTCCCGGATCCGTAAATACCTCAATCAACTTCTTCAGCAGACCTACCGGTTTCTGCGCTGGATGAATTTTGGGAATTTCCTTCCCGTCCTTTTCCCACTGGAACCAGTTAAATATCATCTTTCCAGTTCCACGGATTGTTTTTCCGCTCTCATCTTGCCGTGCCCCATTACGGAACTTCGGGAGTCTGTCTCGATAGAATACCAACGCATACTCTGTAGCCCCCACAATTCGCATATTCGCCTTGAGAACCTGCGGACTATAGTTTTTCACAAACACTAACGGCATACAATGCACGAATCCGTGCTTCTTGGCTGCTTTGATAAGTGTTTCGCACTGCTCAAACGCACAGAACACAATCATGCATGGGCTATCGCTGCTTCGTCCCCTCACGGACTTTTTAGTATCCTCTTTTTTCAGCATCCGGCTACAGAAGTGGAAGTATTCGTATAGATTGAAGTTGAAGTCTGAGTTGAATGCTGCTTTCCCTGCTAGCTTGCTTTCCCCATTCTTGTTGTCTCCACCCTGGTACCACATTGGGTTGCTTCCGTAGAAGTTGTTCCCGACATTGTACGGAACGTCTGCAATTATCAACTGTGCTCTCGGTATTCCGTATTTTTTGTAATTTTGCATCGAATCACGATACATTTCACACTTTATTCTCTTGTCCATTTTTATTTCTCCCCACCTCTATCTGGCAACACTTCTGGAAAGTCTGTAATATTCATCTGCCCTGGTATCTCCGTTTCAAGATCTTCTGGTCTCCATCTAACGCCAATATAATCAAGTACCTTTGCCCAGCCGTAATCGTTACCATTCTCATCTTTGCAAAGATGGAACATCAGATAATCCCATTCTTTTGCATTACTCTGGTAAAGCATATCGAATCGGTGGGGGCGTTTCTCCATGTGGATTCCGAAGCCACACATGGAGCAGCCCGTCCGCTGTGCCTTTGTGGTTCTCAATGTTCCATCTTTATCCCGTTCAATGGTTCCATAAATCTCTGGAATAATACTCTCAGGCATTTGAAAGGTTTCTGCGATCTTCCCCTCTTTCAATAGCTTCTCGTAATACTTCTCTTTCAGCCCAGATCTCCACATGCCATCTATTTCAATAGCAAGCGTTAAAATGTCTTGTCTTCCAAAGATTGCAAACGGTGCTGAGCGAATTGTGGACTTTCCGAAATAGTTACATCCATGCATTCTCAGACTCTTTGCTCTTCGCCCCCCCTCTGAAGCCATAAGCCCCAGAAACGGAACAGAATTATGTAACTTACCCCAGTCGTCACAATTTTTTTCTTTGAGGTAGTAGCAGCATTTGGACGAGACTTTGAAGTCCGGCTTCTGATAATTTGTTCCCTCGTTCTCATTCTCGTATCCACCAAATTTTTCAAGCCACTTCTGACTCATCCTCATGCGGCTGTTTTTCTGCCACCCACCATATTCTCCTGTCTCTCCAGTTATGATTGCATGACGCACAGTTTTGTTCTTTTCAGATGGATTCTGCAAAAGTTCGATCTTCGCTGCAATCTCCTTGCTTAAGACTGGGAACCCAAATTCTTGAATAACTTTCGGTTTCGTCCACCTCGTACCATCTGACCGTTCAAGAGGCGGAATATTGATTATTCCCAATGCCCTATGTATCCTCTGTATGGATTTATCTTCAAGGAACGATGCACTCACACCCGGAGCTTCAATGCCGCACACTTCGTTGATGAACAGATACAAAACAATGCTGTCCAGCCCGCCTACCGACACATGCCAATTCAATCCTCTGTTGTCACATTCACGTGCAAACTCTTCCACTCTGATCTGTGCGTATTTACGCTTAAACTCATATGGTTGTTTCTCTTTTGCAATGAAGGACGCGATTTTTTCACTCGTTCCTTCACGCTTCATTCTCTCTAATACTGATTCCATTTCCTCTAAGGAGACCGCATATGCATCACTCTGGCCAGAGTCTCGGCTCCCTTCCTATAATTTATTGACTATTTAAGAAATCTAGTTAAACGGTAACCCGTCGTCTACTCCATCCTTTACCCCCTATTTCTGCATCTCTTTCAGGAACTCTACCAGATCACCCTCACTGTCGGTAAATCTCGAATACTCTTCGTGGTAACTCCACTTAGGAGCCCCACTGCTGCTCTTCGCCTCTTCCACCTCATTCGGCCAGATTCCGTCTATTATCTTGCAATCAATCGACTCGCTTGCCCCCACTCCTAGCATCTCGCTCGAACGGGCCAGTCGATAGACTCCTCTCTGCCCCGGGAGCCCGTCACACTCTTGAAGCACTTCTCCCAGTTCGCACATTCTTCTCACTGCGGTTCTGGTTCTTTCCGTTTCCACGCCGATCGCCGTTGCAAGCTCCCGAAGGGTATTTCTCTTGCCGCCCCGAAGCTGCTTCTTGATGGCTGCCCGGCGTTCATCCATGCTTTTCATAACACACCGCCTTTATCTTCCAGTGCTTCAGCCTGCTGAAACATTTCTTCGATGGCTGCATGCACCGCCTTTGGTATCTTAGCTTCGTCCTTGATGCGCTTCACGGTTGCCTCATAGGTGCGGATAAAATGACTCTGCTCGACTGTATCCACGCGGTCGATATCAAGTGCTGCCATCTCCCGAAGATTCGAAGAGCCGCCAATTGCTCTCCGCACTGCCTCCGGAAGTTTCTCGTATTCCGTCTCGGCATTGTATGTGCTATTTCTGAGAGCCTTGCGGACCAATATCCATGCCTCCATGCCGTTAAGCTCTGTTCCTGCTGCCGGCGGCATCACCTTGTGGATATTATCGATGATCTGCCCTGGTGCTGGTGGAAATCCCTTCGTGTCAGACACCAGATAAGTCTTAAGTCCTGCAGATGCCTGGGAATACGGATAATCTTCCAGTGCCATCTGCCAGGCCATAATCATGTTCTCGTAATCGCTCTTCGAGAACGTGGCAAAGTATTTTGGATACGTGGCCTTAATCACGAAGATGAGCTTTGTAATCTCCTGTTTCGTCATGTTTCCCCTCCGTTAATAATTCCGAGTAAGTAATCGTCTACCGAGCTTGCAGGCATGCCCCTAGGCTCCGCAGCTGGATCTTTTGGTGCGTAGACTGTCTGCCAACCGTGTTCGATTGCTGTGTTAATAAGCTCGATCCGTTCCGGCACAGAATCCGCCATCCCTCGGAGCTTGATAATAAGCAGCTGGATCGCTCTGTCTGTCATAGGCTTACGCAGCTTCTTGCGATGCTCTACGAAGTCAGAAATAGCCGCATTGAGAGCCGGATCGCTCACATAGGCGCTTGCCGCCGCTCTTTTTTTGCTTTGTTTTTTTCTTTCTGAGGTTATTTTATTCTCAGATTCAGTATCAGTATCAGATTCAGTATCATCTTCAGTATCAGATTCAGTATCAGGTTCTTTAGCTTTTTCAGAAAACCTTTTGGTTTTTTCGGAAACCTTAAGGTTTTTATCTTCCTCTTCATTAACCTTAAGGTTTTCATCAGAACCATTTGCTTTTGGTCTGCCACCCTTTTTACCACCTTCGGATCTGGCAGCACACACTTCTTCATAGCGCTTATTGTCTTCTTCGAGCTTCTGTTTGATAATCTCGAATACGAATGCAATAGCAGGATCCTCCGGTACTACGTCCGGATTCTTCTGAAAGGCATAGATAGCTTTGATGAGTTCGCCAGCCTGCTCATTATTCATTTTTTCAATGGCTGCTCCCCAGTTCTCATACATTACAAAACTTTTTTTATCTGCCATCTAAGCCCATCTCCTTTCCTGCCTGCCAGTCCCTGTAATAGCAGATCCATGTATCCAACAGCAGAGTAATGATTCCACCGCGGATCCGTGCTTTCAGTTCGTCGAAAATGTCGTCCGAATACATCCGCTGGAAGTTCTGCAGGTACATGGACACCCGCCACGGCTCATAGTTGCGCCGGTGCATTACCACCGGAATCTCGCCCGCCCTGGCGTCCCTTGAGGACTGTTGCAGCGCTTTCCGGAGTCTCAGGTCTTCCACTCGCTTAACTTCAATATGTATATCTGGAAGCCCGATCACATCCGCATCGCCGGAAGTCCCGCAATACTGCTGACCCCGGCGGCAATTATATCCATAATCCTGCAGGATGCCAGCAAGCTCACGCTCTCCGCGCTTTCCTTTCTCTCTCTGCATCTTCCCCATCCTGTCCTCCGTCCCTGAACATACTAATCTGTCCATATATGCCCTTCGGCTCTTTCCATCCCGTCGCAAATTTAAGTGCTCCCGCCTGTGCTGCGCGGATTGCCTGCACGCGGCGATCTTGCCGCTTAGACCAGCGCTTGGCATCTGCTCGCCCCGCATCCGTTGTCTCCGGCAGGTAATAGCCCTTGCCATCGTCACGGGTCAGAATCGCATAATCAAGCCGCAGAATCTCTATTCCCTTGCGGAGCATCCGATCGCTGCATCCAAGGCGCTTGCACAGCTCCCTGCGGGTCTGCGCGTTCTTATGTCCTACACCCAGCGCATTGTATAAAGCACTGGTAAAGATTTCCATTTCTATCAATTTCTTGTCCGACAAATCTCTTCCTCCTTCCGGAGCGGGAGGGTCGGTCTCCCTCCCGGTAAACCAATGGCATCCTGTAAAGGTTGGTAATATATAACACGGTAAGGCGTGCCAGGATGCTGTCTACGGGTTGCTATGTACAAGCCCTGCGGCTGTTGTACCGTTATAAATAACTCTTGCCAAACTCGGCAATAAACCGCTGTCTGCTGCCGATGTGAGCCTCATAATACTCCTGTGCCTGACGTTTCAGACTCTCATCGAACTCTTGGTTCATGTGGACACTGTACGGCGTCATGTTATGCCAGTCTGGGTGGAGCGGAACGATAAAGCCATATGCCTCCGATCTGCTCCGGTTGGCTCCATTAAATACATGATGGATTGCCACCTCCTGGCTGCCGGTAATGATACAATGTTTTAAATCATCCGTCAGTACGCTATACAGTTTCTTTCTTCCTGTGGTTTTCTTCTTCTTTCTTCCTGTAGTTTTCTTCATATTCTGCCATCATCCGAGCCAGCTCATCCGGCGGCAGGGTTTCAATCCCCTGCTCCTTGCATTCCACTACCAGCCCGTTTATCAACTCGCTCATTTCCTTTGTATCGTAGGTACTGGATCCAGCAAGCACCGTATATGTACGGTATGCTTTCCCATCCTTGCCCTGCTTAACCTGCGAAGTTGGACGGATGTGGAAGGTTTCCGCCTCCAGCGCCGTCTCTTCCGCTTCAGTCGTGTCCGGCACAACCAAATACGCCATCTGACCGGCAATCATGAGATTCTGACCGTATCTCCGAAGCATGAGATTGTGCGCCCGCGGCTTGGATATGCCCGCCACCTCTGCCAGACGCGAGAGAAGCACCCAGTAATACGCATTCGCGTCCAGGCTCCGCTTCTCCCGCCATTGCTTTGCAATGATCCGCAGGGGCTTGTCCTTCATCTTGTCAATCGACGATGACACATCCGATTCCAGCTCAAACGTCAGCCGCATCCGACCGGTTTTCCAGTCCATCGACACATCTTTCAGTGTTCCCTTCGCTTCCATAGGCTACCGCTCCGGTGTATTCCAGGGGAGACCTTCGCCTACATCATCCGGCGGCGTGGTATTGACTGGTTTCAGATTCACATCCGGTTTTGCTTTCAGCTTCTCCATAGCATCCTTCCAGTTCTCAAAACTGAGCTCATGCACATCAGACACGCCATAGCATTTCAGCAGCCCTTTAAGCCCTACCCCTGTGCGTTTCAACTCCAATGCAAGAGCGTTCACATACTTTGTTTCAAGCTTATCCGGCGTCGGAATCTCTTTTCCTTCCGTTGTCACAGGCTTCATGGAGTAGACCACCTTGCCCTTGCTTTTAATTACCAGGTCATTGATATTACGTTCATCATCGTATCCAATCCGGCTAACATTAAAACGGTCATAGCAGGTATAAACTGTATTGCCTCTTACGTCTTTTCGACCGCTGTCTGCCACCTTGCAATCTCCTGCCGGGATCCAGATAAACGGAGCTGTGTAAAGTTCGCGGCCAATTCCCCAGTTGAAGCAAGCACGTTTAAATGAATCCGATGCAAGCCCCTTTTCTTTCTCCGTGTAACTCTCTGTGCCTGTATCTTCTTTGGAGATCCACTGTTTCTTTTCATCGTCCCACAGGCTGACCGTACAGTTCGCATTATCGCGGCTGTGACTTCTCTGCCAGTTCATCGGACCGACCGTCTCATCCAGGATGTTCTGGTCCACGCGGGCGTCTTTATACAGCAGCACCGAAACGCCCTTCTGGCTGACCGTAGCAATGCGGCAGTCAATCTCCGATGCTTTCAGTAATCTAAATTTCAGATCCATCTTTGTCCTCCTCTATCCAGTCGCCGGAAAAGAAGAACCTAACAAATTCTTTCTTGTCCTCCTCCGGCATTTCATCCAGATGCTCTTTAGCATATGCGTATGCATTTTCAACTCTTACTACTTTCCCAGCTTCTGGTGTGCCGGTCATCCCCTTGTAAACACCGCAGTAGTCACATCTTTCCAGCATCCTGTAACTCCTTTTTCTTGTTCGCAAGCTCTTCTAAAAGTCTATCCGTACTACAACCCATATAATTAGTACTGAATGTCCAATATTTATAGCAACCAGGGTACCACCCATCGGGATATACACGAATATCCAAGCAACCATTAATGTGTCCATTAAACTCAAAGAACGCCGTAGGCTTGCGTCCAGTAAGCCTCTGACTTCTTACCTGTGTGGTATTGATCTCCAACACCATCTCCAGCGCCTCATGAATCTTCTTCCGGCGCATCTTCTCAATTTTCTTTGCCAGTCTCTTCTTCATCGGAATCCTCCTCCCGTGCTGCTTCCGCAACTGCGTGAAATGCCGTATGGAAATCTGCATACGCTTTCTCCAGCTCTTCTCCCGAAAAATACGCTTTCAGAAGCGCCGCCGCCATTCTTGCCAGGGCTCCCGGAAGAATTGAAAATTTAACATCACCGATGATAAACGCCCCTGAATTTCTGAGTGCATCATACTGGATCGTGGTACCAAGGATCATGTCCCCCTCCAGCTCCATCGGCTCCCTTTTACCTTTAATTGTTGCTTTTACCATTGCATCCTCCCGAATCTCTTGATATAATCAAGCTGTTAATATTCTTATTGATTTGACCGTTCAGCTCTGCCAAGCCGGCGGTCTTTTTCTTTGGTTTCCCATAACCGGTGTACCGGCTGGCGTTAAGCATCGCACCGGCACGGTTCGTCCCGTTGGTTCTTCTACTCATAAGCTTCTCACCACTCCTTCCCTTTGCAGATAACTCCGAGCAACTTTGCAATGTCTTCACCCTTATAGGCTTCCTCTTCTACTTCGAGATATCCGATGAGATAATGCACACACGCTTTGACACGTAATGCATCATCCCTGTAATCATCCTTTGGTTCGAGGATTTCACTAGGCATTCCCTCAACGATTCTTCTAATTTCTTTTTCCATCTTCTCCACCTTCTAATGCAGTACCAAGAGCGCCCCGGTCGCGATCCCCGCAACCGCCGCCATCACTACCGCTACCTCTGCCATCAGATGCAAATGCTTGTCCTTCTGTCTCAGCTCCGCTTCCAACGTCTGGATCATCTGGTTGCGCTGGCTCCGCAGGTTCATACACTCGATATTTCTTTCCTCTCTCATCACGCTTCCTCGCTTTCTTCTTATAATCTTTGCACGGGTATTCCCGATCGGATTCCATACACCGCCAGCAACTCCGGCAGGTACTACACGACTTTTCTTTCATTTTCATATTTTGCAATCACATTATTGCGAATCTCCAGAAGCCGCAGCACATACGCCCCAGACACCTTCCACGGCGCAGATTTAAGATTATGGAGCGTTGACAGCGATACTCCCAGCTCACCAGCAAGTTTTTCATTTGTCCAACTGGTTCGAATCTTAATTTCGTTTATCCAATCCGCCGTGCAATAGCTCCATGATGGCTTTTTCTTAAATGCAGTTCTTTTCATTTCTTACGCCTCCTTCTCATCCTCTGCTGCGAACAGAATTCCCACTACTCAGCTAATGACATCTGAGCATTCGCATCGTTAATCAGTTCTTTGATATACATGGGAGCTTCATAGCAATCGATGCACTCATGCGCTTCGTAGATATGCTTTCTTTTCAGTGCCTTGTAGGACTTCGGCTTTCCATCGTCTGAATAAAGCCCAAACTCTCTTTTTACCTGGTCGTAAATGTCTCTGTAAACCTTGGAGCGGATGTTGGTATCTTTATAGGCTTCCGTTTTCTTTCCGCCAAGAATCTGAACACCCTTGCGTTTTACATGGTTTGAAAGTTCATCGGCTTCACTTCCGTATAAAGGAATTTCGAACTCCAGCTTGTCGATCCGCTTCTCCATCTTTACAGTTCTTTCGTCCAGAATAAGAAGCGCCTGTATTTCTTTCGAAAACTTTGGCATCTGGTACTGTCCTGTCTTTCTAATGGACGGAAGCACTTCCGATGTTACCCAGTGTTTAAACTTCTTCGCATTCGGGAGCTTGCTGGAAAGAATAAGGCCGTAGAGACCCGACTCGTTAATAAGAACCGGCTTCTGCTCTCTTCCGATGGAGTCGCAAATTGCTACCCCATCCAGTTTATCCTCTTCATCAACACGTTTTGCTAATGCATCTCTTGAGTTACTGTACCCGAGCACCTCCGCTACATCCTTGCCGACAAACCACGGCTCTCCGTCAATAGTTACTGTTCGGATATCTCCAAACTCTTCATTTTTGAAGATCTGAATCTTATTCATTGGAATATGTCTCCCTCTTGGTTCTATTCAACCTCCGCGAAATACTCCACCGGAACGTCGAAGTATTTTGCAAGAATCAGAAGCTTGTCGAACTTCGGCGCATAGTTTCCATTCTTCCAATTAGAAAGTGTTGCTGTCGAAATTCCAGTATCTGCTGCGACTCTATAGTCTGTTATATTTCTCTTGTCTCGCAGCTCTGCATATTTTTTATACAAAATAGACACCTCCTTCTTTAAAATCTATTGACTTTAGCTAAGGTTTCTTATATAATCAAAGTACCATCTAAGTTATTTAAGAAACCAAAGCCTATGTCATTGTTTGTAGCTTAGATTTCTTAGCTACATTCATACAATAGCATAGATATCTTAGCTTGTCAATATTTTTAGCTAATTTTTCTAAGCTATTCAGGCGGAAAGGAATATAATGTATGAGATTTTTGAACAGCTACTTTCCAAGTATGGAGTAACCGCCTATAAAGTAGCTAAGGAAACTGGTATTACTACTGCAACGCTGTCTAATTGGAAACAAGGGAAATACACTCCCAAGCAGGATAAGCTACAGAAAATTGCAGATTATTTCGGCGTGTCTTTAGAGTATCTGATGACCGGAAAAGAAGATGTCGTAAAAGAAAAAGCCCCAGAGCTTACCGCTCGAGACGAACGGGATATAGAAAAAATACTGAACAACACCCGAGAGCAGTTGCTCTCCCAAGAGGGATTAATGTTCGACGGTGATCCCGCCAGTCCCGAAGCAATCGAGTCGATTCTATCCGCGATGCAGATCGGCATGGAAATGGCAAAGAAGAAAAACAAAGAAAAGTACACTCCTAAAAAATATAAGAAGGAATAGCTTATGGATATTAAGAAAAGGGTCAACACGCTGGTGCGTAAGCATCAGACCAAGAATCCTTTTGATATCATCCGCGGTCTGAATGCCATTGTAGTATTCGCCCCCTTAAGTGGAGTCCGTGGATTTTACCAATATTTTCAGCGAAATAATATCATTTACATAGATGAATCTCTTCCAGAACACGAAAAAACATTTGTTTGTGCCCACGAACTCGGGCATATGCTGCTCCATAAAAAAGCCAATGCATTGTTTATGGATAGCAGAACCCACCTAAACACCCATCGTTACGAGGTGGAGGCAGATACGTTTGCTATGGATCTCTTAATCGATGATGATATGATCGCTGAATATGAACCATACACCGCAGATCAGATATCCCACTTACTGGGATATCGTAAAGACTTAGTCAAATTGCGTTTCCAGCAAAAATAACAAAAGGAGAAAACTATGGGATTATTTGATACTTTTAAAGGGAATCAATATAAGGCTGAACTTGAAAAGTCTCAAGCTGAATGTGAACGGTTAAAAAGTTTATTCACACCCGAAATGCAGCAGGCTGATGCCTTGCAAAGGAAAATTGAAGAACTCCAAAACGAAATTTCCACAAAAGAAAATGAAATTGCTTCGCTTTCTTCTGATATATCCAAGAAAAACAATGAAATCAATTCGCTGAATGATACAATACATAAAAAACATTCCGAAATATCATGGATGGACGATGAAATCATTGTACAGGAGTTTGGACTGTACCAGCCGCATTATGATTTTGCCAGTGCTTTAGACTATAAGGAAGAATTAGCAAAAATACGCGCTAAACAAAAAGAATTAATAAAGAATAAGAATGCGGTTTCCGGAAGTACCGAATGGACTGTAAATGGTAGCGTCTCTAAAGGCAAGAAAATGGTCTCTGATACTCAGAAATTGCTCATGCGAGCTTTTAATAGCGAATGTGATGATTTAATATCCCGTGTTAAATACACCAATTTTGACGCAACATTAGATCGTATCTATAAATCGGCTGAGGCTATTTCAAAACTAGGAACCATTATGAGTATTTCCATAACTCAACCCTATTTAGATGCCAAAGTTAAAGAACTCCGTTTAGCTTTCGAATATCAGCAGAAAAAACAACAGGAAAAAGAAGAACTAAAAGCTGCCCGCGCAGAACAACGCGAACAGGCTCGTATCCAAAAGGAAATTGAAGAACAGCGAAAAAGAATCGAAAAAGAGCAAACACATTATCAAACTGCTTATGAGCATTTACAGTTGCAGCTCCAGCAAAAACCTGACGATGCGGATCTCTTAGAGAAGAAAGCGCAGCTTGAGTCTCATATCAAAGATATAGAAAAAGCCATTGCAGATATTGATTACCGTCAGGCGAATATGAAAGCTGGTTACGTTTACGTAATTTCAAATATTGGTTCTTTCGGTCCTAATGTTTATAAAATTGGAATGACCCGAAGATTAGACCCTCAAGACCGCGTGGATGAACTTGGCGATGCTTCTGTTCCGTTTAATTTTGATGTACACGCAATGATTTTTTCTGATGATGCTCCTGCTCTGGAAGCTGCTTTGCATAGGGCATTTGAAGATCGTAAGATAAATATGGTAAATACACGCCGAGAATTTTTCAATGTAACCCTGGATGAAATCAAAGAAGTAGTTAAGAAAAACTTTGATAAAACAGTAGAATTTATAGACGTTCCAGACGCCGAACAATTCCGCATCAGCCAGCGAATGCATTCTGAAGAAAATGCTTATTAAAGCATAAAGAGGTCGATTTCGACCCCTTTAAATAGCAAAACCGCCCGGTGCTACCAACACCGAACGGCTTCACATAGATTTTCTCTTACAGGATCACTCCCGGAAGATATAATCAAACTTGAACACTTTGAATTATATCATTCTTCCGGGCGCCCTGCAAGGGGTGTATTTCCTATACTCACCAAGGAGGATGATATCATTATGGCAAAACGCAAAAATTCACTCCCATCCGGGAACTTTCGTGTTCTGGCTTTAGATTACACAGATCCGGATGGTAAACGTCATTATAAGTCCTTTACCGCGCCGACCAAGAAAGAGGCGCGGATGCTTGCAGACGAATGGAAATTATCAAAGAAAAGGAACCGCGCCGAAAATATATCCGTTCGTGTCGCTGTCCAGCGATACAAGGACATGAAAGCAGCCGTCCTTTCCCCGTCTACCCTACGCGGCTATGCAGGACTCTTGCGGACGCACTTCCAGGGCGATTTCGGCAGCACACGCCTTAATGAATTGAACAGCCAGATTGTACAGATCTGGATATCTGATTTATCGAAAAAGCTTAGTCCTAAGACCGTCCGAAATGCCTATGCGCTTCTGACAGCGGCTCTCGATATGTTTGCCCCCGACCTTTCCATCCGCGTACAGCTTCCCGCCCGGAAGCACCCGGAGCTATATTGTCCGAACGACACAGATATTCAGCGCCTCCTGGCTGAATCTGCTGGAACCGATCTGGAAATAGCCATTCTTCTGGCTGCATTTGGTCCGCTTCGCCGTGGCGAAATCTGTGCTTTGACTTCCCGTGATATTAAAGGGAACACCATAACTGTCAGCAAAAGTATCGTGCGCAGCGAGGACAATGAGTGGATAACCAAGTCACCCAAAACCTACGGCAGCTATCGAACTATACAAATGCCAGAATTCTTTTTTAAACATATACGCGGTAAAAAAGGGGCACTGTGTAACCTGAACCCCGATCAGCTCACGCGAGAATTCGAACGGGTTCTGGATCTCTGCCAGCTCCCCCACTTCCGCTTTCATGACCTGCGGCATTACTCCGCGTCCATCATGCATGCGATCGGAGTTCCGGATCAATACATTATGCAGCGAGGCGGTTGGTCCTCTGACAATGTGATGAAATCCGTCTACCGGAATGTCATTGATTTGGAGGCAGAAAAGCAGAGTCAGCTGATCCTTGAACATTTCCAAAAAGTTGCAAACGTAAAATCATGCAACACGAAATGCAACACGATGCCTGAAAAGCATTGATATTAAAGGCTTCTTCGCGGGTTCAAGTCCCGCAGCCGGCAGATTTGAAAGCCCTTGAAAATATTGGATTTTTCCTTTATTTTCAAGGGCTTTTGGTGTTTTCAAGCAAATATCTATCAGCCTTTCTTATTCTGTTTCATCTCCCGCCTTTTCTTCGTCATCAGACCGCCAATCCGCCCGCTCTCCTTGGCAGTCAGGCTTCTCCAGCCATACTGCCGTACCTTGTCTGCCAGCCCAATTTCTTCCGCCACCTCATATTTCAGCCGCTCTGCCGGGGTCATTTTCTCAAAATCCACCTTATTTTCATCCATAAAAAATACTCCTTTCCACCTTGTGTACTCAGAGTATGTCCATTTTCTGGAAAACTATTCGCATTGTTTTTCTATGTCCAGCTGCTCTTCCATCTCATCCGGCTCGTCGATCTCTTCCGGCAGCTGCTCCGTATCATCCCATATCTCCTCCGAATCTCCCCAGTTATATTTATCCTGAAAATTTTTTTCCTGATCGATCAGAAAATCCAGCCCGGCAGCTGCGCCTCCGATGGCAGCCCCGATCGATGTCACGCCGATTCCACCCACAAAGAGGATGGCGCCTATGATTGCCATTTTTTTCATCCATTTTTTCATTTTCCTATCCTCCTATGCCCTGGCTGACAGATAACCTGCCGCCTGACGGCAAAGCCGAATGATTTCCTTGACTGCCCACGGTAGGAACACACCGTAAAACAGGACACAACCACATATCAGAAGCAGACAGCTGCCCTCTGCCGCAATACCCAATCCGATGAACATCAGTCCCATCGCAAAATGTTCAAACAGACTCGCTGCACCCAGAACGAACAGCATAATTCCGCCAACAAATACCAGCACCGTCATCAGTCCCAGCACCACAAGTATCGCTGCCAGTGCGACCGCCAGCCCAAAAACACCTCCCACGGTTCCCGTCACCCACGAAAAGATAAACGGAAGAACTGCAAGCACTACCAGAACTGCCACAACCATTCCAATCTTGGAACCGGTTATTTTTTCTTTTAAGCAGTGCAGCATCTCGCTCAGACGGCTTCTTTGATTCTCATTGAATGCCGCATTTTCTCCCGTTTCCTCATCCCGAAATCCCCGGAATGGGTCATCCTCGGTTCCAGCCTGAAATCCTGCTTCTTTTTCTCGTTCTCCCTGTTCTGCCCCACCGCTTCTGGATAAAGTCGTCCGCTTTTCTTCAAAACGGCTGTCATTGTACCCCCGGTCTGTAAATTCGCCGCCACTCCATTCACTCTGCAGCTCCGTCCGGATTACCTCGGCAATATGCTCCGGACTCTGAAATTCTGCAAGTACCTCTTCTTCCTTCTCCGGTCCCGCTTCCTCCAGATAATCGCGGTAATAGTCAATCGCATCCCGTTTTTCTTCTTCCGGAATATCCTGCAAGAGCGCTTCCAGCCTCTCTAAAAATACTTCTTTTTTCATGATCTGCCTCTCCTTATCCCTCTTTCAGTATCTCTGAAATTTTTCCTGCATACACGTTCCACTCACCCCGGTAAAGATTCAGCTGAATCCGTCCCGCCTCCGTTATTTTGTAATACCGTCGGTTTCTGCCGTCGATCGCCCGGTCATATGTTTCCAGACAGTCATCCTTCTGAAGCCGCCGCAACACCGGATAAAGCGTGGACTCCGATATTTCGATTGCCTGACGGACATCCTGCGTGATCTTATACCCATATGTTCCTTCTGCAGATTTTGATACAACTGAAAGGACGATCGCATCCAGAAGCGCAGCTCCTGTATTAAAAACCATCTTATCCCTCCTAAGATACATTAATTCAAAATATAATATTTCTTCTTGTTTAATATTATATGTTATATAATATTGTATCTGAATTATATATCAGTGTGCCTTCTTTGTCAATATTTTTCCAAATATCCTTATGACTCACTCCAATCCATCTTTCTGCTCCCACAACCCTTCACCACGCCGTATCCCGCTCCTCATCACGCAAAAAACAGACCGTACAACCTATGTTCCATCACATACGCCATACTGCCTGTTTTCATTTTTATCTTAATAAAATCACCAAATAGCTTTCTACAGCACCAGAAACAGCCAGCTCTTTCTTCCAATCCCAGAAATACCCAACTGCGTTTCGGTCAAGAATACCATGCCCCACGCCATCACAAAAACGGCTGCCACCTCCACATTCTTCCTGTGGAAGTGACAGCCTGATGATTCTTTCATCCTCCGTCTGACGCACTATCTGTCCAATGAGAAACTAGCGTCAACCGTTTGATTAGTTTTCTTCTGCTTCCTGATTCTCAAGAGCTTTCATGCTCAGGCTGATCTTGCGGTCTGCCTCGTTGAAATCAACTACCTTAGCAGTGATAACCTGTCCTACGCTCAGTACGTCGGATGGTTTGTCAACATGCTCTCTGGAAATCTGGGATACGTGAAGAAGTGCATCTACACCTGGCTCCAGCTCAACGAATGCGCCGAAATCAGTCATACGTGCTACCTTGCCTTCTACTACGTTGCCTACAGCGTACTTCTCAGCTGCGTTTGCCCACGGATTGCTCTCCGGGAACTTTAAGCTCAGAGCGATCTTCTCGCCATTGATATCTTTGATCAGAGCTTTTACTTTATCGCCTACTTTGAAAACCTTCTTCGGGTTCTCAACTCTGCCCCAGGACATCTCAGAGATGTGAAGCAGACCGTCAGCGCCGCCAAGGTCGATAAATGCACCGAAATCAGTTACATTCTTAACAACACCTTCTACGGTCTGACCAACAGCGATCTTCTCGAATAATTCTTTCTGCATAGCAGCTTTCTTCTCAAGCAGGATCTGCTTGCGGTCGCCGATGATACGGCTTCTTCTTCCGCTCGGATTGAACTCGGTAACTACGAACTCAATCTCCTGACCTGCGTACTTGGATAAGTCTTTATCATAAGTATCAGAAACCATGCTTGCCGGAATGAATACACGGGTTCCCTCAACCTCTACTACGAGGCCTTTCTCCATAACCTGTGTAACTTTCTCTTTCAGAACTTCCTTGTTCTCGAAAGCTTCTTTCAGACGTTTCAGACCCTTATCAGCAGCCAGTCTCTTGTAAGATAAAGCAGCCATGCCCTCTCCGTCGTTTACTTTCAGAACTTTTGCTTCCAGTTCGTCGCCGACCTGAACTTTGGTTCTAAGATCTACGCCCGGCTCATTGGTGAATTCGCTTCTTGTGATGATGCCTTCGGATTTGCTTCCAGCGATGCTGAGAATGATTTCGTCTTCCTTGACACCGATAACCTGACCGGTAACAGCCTCTCCTGTACGTAATCTCTTGAATGATGATTCTTCAAACATTTGTTCAAAACTTAATTCTGACATTAGTATGAACCTCCTCGATAATTTGATTTGGGGTCGATGCCCCGGCTGTAATACCTACGCTGCGCACAGTACCTGTTATCTCAGGCTTGAAATCTTCCAGTGTCTGAATGTAGTAAGTGTGTTTACATTCCCTGCGGCAAATCTCATACAACTTTTGTGTGTTAGAACTGTTTCGTCCTCCGATAACAATCATAACATCCACCTGTGAAGCTATCTGCCTCGCCTCAACCTGTCTCTCCTGTGTTGCATTGCAAATCGTATTTAAAACAAGTATATCATAATACGTTTTTGAAATTTTTTCAACTAAATCTTGAAATTTATTGTAGTTAAATGTCGTCTGCGCCACGATACAGAGCTTTTCATCCGGTCTGAGTGCCAGATTTTCAAATTCCTCCAGTGACTCGACTGCCAGAGTATACTCATTTCCCCAGCCCTTGATACCCTCGACCTCCGGGTGGTGCTCATTTCCCACGATAATCACGCGGCGTCCGGCTTCGCACTGTTCCCGGACAATCTTGTGGATCTTTTTGACAAATGGACAGGTCGCGTCCACAAGCTCCAGTCCCTGGCATTCCAGGAGTTCATAGATCTCCCTGCCTACGCCGTGGGAACGGATGACGACCACGCCTTCTTTCAGGGCTTCCAGTTCCTCCTTCGAATTGATGACCTGTACGCCCTTCTCTTCCAGATCCCGCACCACCTCTTCATTGTGGATGATGGGACCGTAGGTATAGATCGGCTTCTTCCCCGTCGCTATCTGATCATATACCTTCTCGACTGCCCGCTTCACGCCAAAGCAGAAGCCAGCCGTCTTCGCAACTGTGATTTCCATGTTCCTGCCCGCCATTCCTCCTATTCCTCATCGTCTTGGATAAATAAATCCCCTCTGTCTCCTTCATAAAATCCACCTTTGCTCCTGTCTCTCATAGCATCCCGCGAATTCTCCAGAATAGAAATTCTTCCACCTTTAATCGGCAACTCATTTACCCTCATTGTTATAGTTTATCATACTTTAGACTGCTGGTAAAGTCTAAATCGACGTAAAATTATATAAAATTCACACGATTAACTGATTTTACAACCGCATTTTGGAATTTACGCCGCATTCAGTCCCTGTCTTCGGAAATTGCCGTTACTCCTTTTGCCTCCCGGCAGCCGGATCGGTGTCCGGATCATCCGGCCGGATGCCTGCCAGACGCATAAACTCACGCATCGCCGCCGTCACATAACGCCCCCGCTTGACCGAAAATGTGATCTCCCGCTCAGACAGCGGGTCGTCCAGCTTATAATAGACCAGCCTCGGGTCCTCCGGACGCCACTGTACAATATCAGAACGCACAAACATCGCTCCAACCCCGTTGGAGACGATATTTAAAGAAGTCAGCACCTGATCCACCATCATCACAGTTTTCATCGTAAAACCGCCGTTGCGGCACATTTTCGCGCCTCGTTTATACATATCATTGCCCGGTTTCATCGTGATAAACGGCACATCCTTAAATTCCTTTAACGGAACCGCCTCCACCTCCGGTTTTAAAAAGGACTTGGACAGAATCTCCTGCCTGGACAGTCGGTATGGCTGCAGCTTCCGGTTAACCGGAAAACTTTCCGGAACTGCCAGAATCAGATTTTCTTTCCGGAATAAATACCGTTTGATCGAAGTATCGTCCTTCTCCATCGCCGTCTCCAACACCAGATCCAGCGACTCATTTTCCAACCCCGCTTTCAGCTCCCGCGTATTTCCTTCTGTTAGGTCAATCGTAACCTGCGGATATTTTGTCTGAAAACGGGCAATCAGATCCGGATACACAAACGAGCAGAAATAAGATGCACCGCCGAGCGCCAGCGTGCCGCCCTGAAGCCCCGCAATATCTTGAAAATACCGTTCCAGATTCCGTTCCAGAAAAAGAATCTTTTCAACGGTACGGATGTAATACGCGCCCTCCTTCGTCACCGTCAGCGGAATCGTACTGCGATCAAAAATCGGCGCTCCCATCTCTTTCTCTGCCTTCCGCACCATGTTGCTGAGTGCTGGCTGGCTGATAAAAAGCTTCTTCGCCGCTTTGGAAAAACTCTTTTCTTTGTAAACCTCATACACGTACTTCATTTCATTCAGCATTTGTCAATTCCCCCTGTCCATTTTCCATCCTGCTTTGCTTAAATGATGTTACGGTTCTTGCACACATGACCCATAACGAATTTTGCCATGGCTCTGCACTTAGATATGGCTGATCCACTTTCCCATATCTCTATGCTAAAATCTGCTATAAACGAATATAACCGCCATATCTAACAGTTATTTTTTATTGTTATTATTTTATCATAAGATTTCTATATCTGTAAACAAATAAACTGTATTTTCCGTCCGTTTTCAGGCAGAATCCAGCTTATTTTACAAAACTTCCAGGTGCGTGAATCAGCACTCAAAAGAAGCTGCGAACACCTGCGCTCTGCACATCTAAGGCAGCTAACCTGCGTCCACAGCTTCCATTTTTAATATGGAGGTTTATTCAATTCCTAAGCTTTTACAAATTTCTGATGTTTTATATTGCGACTGCTCAAGGGGAAATCACAGCCACAATTCATGCAGTCTTTCATTGACAATTCGTTCCTGATACTTCTTAATATATAGCCATATTATTTATCACCCAGGCATACAACCTTGCCGTCTTTTACGATCAGAACCTCTTCTGGTGTTCCCTCGTCGAAGA
>OGCM01001949.1_pt1 | contig 21550 bp, 16 predicted proteins | sample 1570151 | NCBI WGS metagenome assembly OGCM01 (sample SAMEA4370582, study PRJEB24528) | human gut metagenome
ATGCGTGCTGCCGCACGAAGCATAAAAATCGAATATTGCTTTTTCGACAAGCTGAGGCGGACGGTTGTCCGCCTTTTTCTTTTTGCATTTGATGTGGTTTTGCCTTCTCCTCAGGGCGGGCACTCCGGAGTGCCCCGCCCTGCGGTATAGATTTCATCCTGCATTATTTCTCCCTGTATCTCACCAGAATATAGTCTTCCCCAAGGGTTTCAATGCACCCCCACGGAATAACGCAGTCATTTTTAGAGAACAGCCCGGCAATGCCGCTTTGCGCGGGCACGACGAGTGCGGTAATCTGTCCGCAGACCGGATCGAACAGCAGATCGCTCACCTCGCCCATCCGTGCTCCGTCGCACAGATTGATCACCTCACGGCAGTGCAGCTCGGAAAATCGCATGGTATTCTGCATTTAATCCTCTCCTAACGCGCGGTGCAGGAAGCTTTCCGTGCTCTGCCCTGCCGGACGGTTGAACCGCCCCAGCTCAAACAGGCAGTCCGGATTGCGTATAACGGTATTAACGCGCTCTTCACACCCGAGCGTACACCGGAAGCCCATGCTTTTGAGCAGCGTTTCGCTCTCCTTGGAGCACGCACCGAACGGATAGGTGTAGCAGGTCGGCGCGGGCAGTCCGGCGTCCGTGATGAGCGTCTGCGTCTGCTCGGTGTCCTCGCGGAGCAGCGTCTCGTAGCGCATTTCGTCCTCGCCTCTCCGGCGCAGACAACCGCGGCGTTCGCCGTACTCGTGCAGGTTCCACGAGTGATTCTGCACCTCAAACACATCCTGCATTTCGCGCAGGCGGTCAAGCCGCAAATGCGACCAGTAGGCGTTTTCCTCTCCGTTGTCGGTGAAAAGCGCGGTCTGGCTGCCGATGATAGACACAACCGCCTTCATTCCGCGCTGCTTGAGCAGCGGATAGGCGTAAATGTAGTTGTTGTAGTAGCCGTCATCGAAGGTGATCATCACCGGCTTCTCCGGCAGGTCTGCACCGTCCTGCACATACGCCAGCAGATCGCTTACCGTTATGGCGGTATACCCCTTCGCCTGCAAGGCGTCCAAATCGGCCGCCAAAACCGCCGGCGAGATAACATATTTGCCCTGCCGTGCGCTGTCCTTGAGAATGCTGTGGTACATTAGAATCGGTACACGCACGCTGTCCTCCCCGAATACCGGCTGCACCGTGTCGGCACGCTCAAGCAGTCCGAGCGCAAAGCATAAAACCAAAACCGTGCATACCGCCTGAAACGCGGTGTGACGAAAACCCAATCGCAAAGAAATCCCCTCCTGCCATAATTTTATGCAGCGAAAAAAGATTTCAGCACCCTGCGGTATGCATTTCATGCACTGCCAACCCCGGGGAAACGCCGTAAACCGTATCGTTCATTCTCCATTCTCCATTTTCCATCCTCAATTTTCAACTTTCCTCTTGACATCCCCCTCCCATTGGTGTAAACTATCATAGCATGAATTCACACATCCCGTGATGAAAGCGGTCGGTGATGGGACGCTCGTTCTGTTGCCGCTGTCAGATGATCAGGGATGGAGGAAAAACCAAGGAGGAAAAACAAAATGGCAGTAATTTCTATGAAGCAGCTGCTGGAGGCCGGCGTACACTTCGGCCATCAGACCCGTCGTTGGAACCCGAAAATGGCTACCTACATCTTCACCGAGCGCAATGGTATCTACATCATTGACCTCCAGAAGACTGTAAAGAAGCTCGAGGAAGCATACTTCTTCGTACGCGATATGGCAGCTTCCGGCAAGTCCATCCTGTTTGTCGGCACCAAGAAGCAGGCACAGGACGCAATCAAGGAAGAGGCTGAGCGCTGCGGTCAGTTCTACGTTAACGCACGTTGGCTGGGCGGCATGCTGACCAACTTCAAGACCATGCGTACCCGTATCGCTCGTCTGAACCAGCTGCAGAAGATGCAGGCTGACGGCACCTTCGATCTGCTCCCGAAGAAGGAAGTTATCAAGCTCCAGCTCGAGATCGCTAAGCTCGAGAAGTACCTCGGCGGCGTTAAGGAAATGAAGGAGCTTCCGGGCGCTCTGTTCGTAGTTGACTCCCGCAAGGAGAAGAACGCGATTGCAGAAGCACGCAAGCTGGGCATTCCGATCGTTGCAATCGTTGATACCAACTGCGATCCGGACGAGATCGACTACGTTATCCCGGGCAACGACGACGCTATCCGCGCTATCAAGCTGATCTCCCAGACCATGGCTAACGCTGTTCTGGAAGGCAAGCAGGGCGAGCAGCTCGAGGTTGAGGCTAAGGCTGACGCAAAGGCTGAGTAATTCATAACTCAATATAACATTCAGTGAGTTGTTCGTAGGGCGCGACGACCCGGCGCGCCGGTGTTCGTTGTGCCCTACGTTTTTTTCATCGTAAAATCATAAATTGGAGGAATAATAAAATGGCTTTTACCGCTGCTGACGTAAAGAAGCTCCGCGAAATGACCAGCGTAGGCATGATGGACTGCAAGAAGGCACTGACCGAGGCCGACGGCGACTTCGACAAGGCTATCGAGCTGCTCCGTGAGAAGGGCCTGGCTAAGGCTGCTAAGAAGGCAGACCGCATCGCTGCTGAGGGTCTGGTCAAGGCTACCGTATGTGATGAGTGCGGCGTAGGCGCAATCATCGAGGTAAACTCCGAGACCGACTTCGTTGCTAAGAACGCTGACTTCCAGCAGTTCGTTTCCGACGTTGCTAACGTTGTTATCAAGGACGCTCCGGCTGACGTTGAGGCTCTCAAGGCTTGCAAGATGGGCGAAGGCACCGTTCAGGACGCTCTGCAGGAGAAGGTTCTGACCATCGGCGAGAACCTGCAGATCCGTCGTTTCGAGCGTTTCGACAACTCCACCGTTAACGTTGCTTACAACCACATGGGCGGCGTAATCGGCGTTCTGGTTGGTCTGGAAGTTTCCGACAACCTGAAGGACAACGCTGCTGTTAAGGAGCTGGGCAAGGACATCGGCATGCAGGCTGCTGCTATGAACCCGTCCTTCCTGGATAAGTCCGACGTTGACGAGGCTACTCTGGCTAAGGAGAAGGAGATCCTCCTGATCCAGGCTCTCGAGGAGAACAAGACCGCTGCTAAGCCGAAGCCGGAGCAGATCATCCACAAGATGGTAGACGGCCGTATCGGCAAGTACTACGAAGAGAACTGCCTCCTGCAGCAGGCTTTCGTTAAGGAGAACAAGGTTTCCGTTGAGGCTCACATCAAGGCTGTTGCCAAGGAGTTGGGCGGCGAGATCAAGCTCGTAAAGTGCGTTCGTTTCGAGAAGGGCGAGGGCATCGAGAAGAAGGTTGACGACTTCGCAGCAGAAGTTGCTTCCATGGCTAAGTAATCTCGTTACCAAAACGATAGATCAAGGACTTCCGGTTTTACCGGAGGTCCTTTTTATTTTCAGAAAGCAATTTAGAAAATCTCTTTTCGTCAGTCAGGGTCAGGTCAGACAGAATCATTTTCCATGCTCAATCTTGTTTCTGCTCTGCTGTTCTCTGCTATGCTCTGCTCTACTCTCCTCTTCTGTTCTGTCCTCTGCTCTTCTCTGCTCTGTGGATTTTCCGGACGAGAAATGCCGTTTTCCGGACGAGAAATCGCGTTTTCCGGACGAGAAAAAAAGATGGGCATGGGAATAAGCCCTGTTGATGCCCAACAAGGCTGTTTTTTGCTCTGTTCGATGGAGCAGCTTCATCGGCTCAGGTCGCCGCCGTTGTGGTTCTCACGCCCGCTGATGTGCCGCTGCATTCGCCTTGACTGGCATAGCTTCTACCCTCATCTATACGCCGGATTATATAAAAAATTGACCATGAGTGGTCAACTCGGAGAAAATATTTTTCGGTCTGTACAGTCTATCCCGTAGGGGCGAACATTGTTCGCCCACGCCCCGTATGATTTTTCGCTGCCTGGGCGCACACTGTGCGCCCCCTACGGGATAACGTCGCAAACGGCAATATATCATTCCAAATAGCCTGTGCAGGTTGATTTCGCTATCGAACAATCTGTTCTTCCCTTCGGATCGGGCGCGTGCCTGCCGTGATTGGTTATTGCCGCCCATGGTCGCACTGCCACACGCGTGCCGACCCGTCCGGTGGTGGATTCGCTTCCGTTGCGACGGAAGCCACGCCGGTTGAAACGTGCCACCGGCACGTTTCTAAGAGCCGACGCTCCGTTTAGGGCGTGTGTCTAACTTGAGCGTCTGGTGCAGTCCCACAACCGTACTGCTACACGCCTGCCGACCCGTCCGGTGGTGGATTCGCTTCCGTTGCGACGGAAGCCACGGTGGTTGAAACAGCCCACCGGGCTGTTTCTAAGAGCCACCTTTCGAATCCGCCACCTGCCTTTCACCAAAGCAAAAAAGACATTCCTTTTGGAATGTCTTTTCGCTTTGGTGGAAGGTGGTGGATTCGAACCACCGAAGTCATAGACGACAGATTTACAGTCTGTTCCCTTTGGCCACTCGGGAAACCTTCCATATTCGATTACCAGCTTGATTGGAGCTGGTGGACGGACTTGAACCCCCGACCTGCTGATTACAAATCAGCTGCTCTACCAACTGAGCTACACCAGCATTTCATCAAGTCGTCTTGTCTCAGCGACTTATTTAGTATACCTCACGCCGGTGTATTTGTCAATAGGTTTATCCGAAATTATTGCATTTTATTTTTCCGGTCGATCGAATCCGACACCTGCTGCAGAACGGTCAGCAGCGCGCTCGACAAATCCGGATAACGCCGTGCAATCTCGCTCGGGGCGAGCGGCATCCGCCGGATATTCTCCTGCGTCAGACCGCAGCCTTCCTCGCCGTTGGCCGCCAGACGGATTTTCAGCTCATGCTCCTTCATGCGGGCATCGCACAGGTACTCGAAGCGATCCTGCGGCGCGCGGAACACCGCATCCACACCGGCCGGGTCGGCCATGTAGAGATAGCGGTACACCTTGTAGATCGCAACCGCGAAATACGACTCGATCTCGTGCGAAAGCTGCTTGCTCTCGAGTGATTCGGCAACCTGCAGCAGCAGGGCTGCCGCCTGCACGATCCGGCTGTGCTCCGTCTCGGTGTCCGTGCCCTCCATGCGCTCGGCAGGCACAGCAGAGCCGTCACGCGCCATCGAACGGCCGAGCAGGTAGTCACAGGACACACCGTAATAATCCGCCGCACGCACGACAAAAGACAGACCGGGTTCGCGCAGTCCGTTCTCATAGTGGCTGAGAAGCGCCTGCGAAACGCCGAGGTCGCCCGCTGCCGCTCTTTGACTTATTTTCTTTTCCCGTCGCAGAAGCGCAAGCGTGCGCGAAAAATCACTCATTCCAACATTCTCCGTCTGCGTTGCGCCGCAGAAAGCACAACTATAAAATATATATTTATATTATACTCGCTGTATTACCGTTTGTAAAGTACAGAAAACAGTCATTTTCGACGCATTTCGACAGGCTCACTTTGTATTTCCGGCACTTTTCCCTGCATTTTGTTGTCCTGTTTCCGATTGGTAACTACATATTGGGGATTGTGTAATCCGACGGCTGTTAGAAAAATTCGTCAGGCTTCGCCGGGTGGTTGCACTTGACGCAGGAGCGGGTGCATTTTATAATAAAATAGAGTAATATTGCAGATTTCACCTGTTATCCTGCCCCGATCGAGCGGTTCGCCCGAACCGTGCAGGCGGTTCGCCCCTAACGGGCGGCAGTTTTTCAGCACCGGCTGACCGGGGCACGCGAACTGCGTCAGCGTGTTCGCCCCTAACGGGCGGGGAGTTTTTTCAGCACCGGCTAACCGGGGCACGCGAACTGCGCAGGCGGTTCGCCCCTGACGGGCGGCAGTTTTTTCAGCACCGGCTGACCGGGGCACGCGAACTGCGTCAGCGTGTTCGCCCCTGACGGGCGGGAAGTTTTTCGCTGAACCTCAGCGGGGGGATTCGCCGTCTGCGGACGGCGGGAGCGTCGCGGCGCCCGCCGCGGGGGGCAAAAAGGAAGGGACACCTGCGGTTTCCCTTCCTCTTTGAACTCCTACCTTTCCCTTGCTTCCTAATCTGGCGCAGATTTCCTATATGTGACCGCTTCGAAAATGGGGTACGGCAGAGGATTTTTTCTTCCGTATCTTTCACAGCCTGTTCGCAGTGTCAGATAGCGTACTGCTACACAGGCGGTTTAGTCAACGCAGGCGCAACATACCCGTGTTGCGCAACTCTTTAACACGTTATACCGCACGGCACCTGCGAATTAAGCGTTTGGTGCAAGTTATCCTGCGTAGGCCCTGTCTATCATAACGCGCTCACGAATTGCGCGACACGGGTATGTCGCGCCTGCGTAGAGTAGCTGGTCTGTGTAGCAGAACGGTATCCGACACTGCGAATACGCGGATACATGAGCGCACGCAGTGCGTCTCTACGGAAGAAAAAATCCTCTGCCGTTCCCCTGCTTCGCAGCGGTCACATGTCAGCAATCTGCGCCGTGCCCTCTAAGGAAATGGGTGATTCTCAAGAGGGTAGAAACCTTGGTGTCTACCCTCTTGTGCGCCTGCCGCGTAGGCAAGAACCGTTCGCCTCGAAGGCGAAAAACCATCGTTTATCAAAAGATTATAGAATATATAAAGGAGTCCTAACCTTGACCATCGAAGAAATCCTCAAGCTGCGGCAGGAAGCCGGCGGCTTAAACAAACTGATGCACATGCACGTTGTGACGCTCGACAAGGACGGCGGCGCAACCGTAGAGCTTGACCTGACCCCCGAGCTGCTCAATCCGCTCGGCATGGCGCACGGCGGCACGATCTTCACCCTGTGCGACATTGCGGCCGGCTCTGCGGCAGCGTCTCAGGGCACGGTGGCCGTCACGCTCGACAGCACCATCCACTACTACCGTCCGGGCCGCTGCGGCAAAAAGCTGACCGCTGTGGCGTACGAGCGCAAGCGCGGCCGCAAGGTGTCGGTCTACATGGTCGAGGTGCACGACGACGAGGGCAAGCATATTGCCGACGCGACCTTCACCATGTTCTACACCGGCGCTACGCTGGATGACATGAAATATTGAGCGGGGTAAGCAAAGCCATCGTGCAGCCGCTGCTGGACTGGTATGACGCCGGTCACCGCGACCTGCCGTGGCGGTCTGAGCCTACTCCCTACCGCGTCTGGGTGAGCGAGATCATGCTGCAGCAGACGCGCGTGGAGGCCGTGCGCGGCTATTTTTCCCGTTGGATGAACGCGCTGCCCGATATTCCCGCTCTCGCGGCGGCGGACGAGGCCGTTTACACCAAGCTCTGGGAGGGGCTCGGCTACTACAGCCGCGTGCGCAACCTGCACCGTGCAGCGGTCCTGCTGTGCGAAGAATACGGCGGCGAACTGCCTGCTGATTACGACAGGCTGCTTGCTCTGCCCGGCGTCGGCGAGTACACGGCAGGCGCGGTGGCGTCTATCGCGTTCGGACTGCCCATTCCGGCGGTGGACGGCAATGTTCTGCGTGTGGCGGCGCGGCTCGATAACGATTTCACACCGATCACGGACGCAAAGTTCAAAAAACAGACGCGCGAGCGGTTCGCCGCACTCATGCCGTCCGACCGTTCCGGCGACCTCAACCAGTCGCTGATGGAACTCGGTGCAACGGTCTGTCTGCCGAACGGCGCACCGCGCTGTGCCGACTGCCCGATTCAGCATCTCTGCGAGGGCTTTCACCGCAGGAACGCGGCTGTGCTGCCGCTCCGCGCGGCGAAAAAGGCGCGGAGAGTGGAAAACCGCACCGTGCTCCTTGTGCGCTGCGGCGAACTGGTCGGTCTGCGGCAGCGACCCCAAAAGGGTCTGCTCGCCGGTCTGTGGGAGCTGCCGTCGCTCGATGGTCATCTCTCGCCGGACGAGCTGCGCGCGGTGCTCACCGAAATGGGATGGAGCGTGCGAAAGCTGCTCTCTCTGCGGCCTGCCAGACATATTTTCACCCATGTAGAGTGGCACATGAACGGCGTGTACGTCGAACTGGACACACCTGCACCCGCTCTCACCTTTGTCACACCCGCCGAGCTGCGCGACGCTTACGCGCTCCCGAGTGCGTTCCGCAGCTTTGTTTCCGTACTGGAGGACTGATCCATGCAACTGCAAACCATCATTCACACCATTCCGCCGCTGTACGACAGCGAGTCGCGCGTGCTGCTGCTCGGCTCGATTCCAAGCCCAAAATCCCGCGAGGTCGGGTTCTTTTACGGCCACCCGCAGAACCGGTTCTGGCGCGTGCTGGCGGCTGTGCTTGGCGAGGAGGTGCCGGTCTCCATCGAGGACAAGCGCGCGATGTGCCTGCGGCATCATGTGGCGCTGTGGGACACCATCGCCAAATGCGATATTGCGGGCGCGTCCGACACGTCTATTCGCAACGCCGAGCCGAACGACATAGGCCGCCTGCTCCGCGAGAGCAAAATCACGCGCATTTTTGCCACCGGCGGCAAGTCGGCGCAGCTGTACCGCAGGCTGATCGAGCCGAAAACCGGCGTTCCCATCACGCAGCTGCCCTCTACCAGTCCCGCGAACGCCGCATGGTCGCTCGAACGGCTGATCGAGGCGTACCGCGTTATTCTCTGATTCGAGGTGTATTTTTTACGAGTAAAGAGTTATTTCCCAATGCTGCACTCAAAAAGCTGATTTTTCCGCTCGTTATCGAGCAGGTGCTCGCCATCACGGTCGGTCTGGCCGACACGATGATGGTCTCCTCGGTCGGTGAAGCGGCGGTTTCCGGCGTATCGCTGGTCGATATGCTCAACGTACTCATCATCAACATCTTTTCTGCGCTGGCGACCGGCGGCGCGGTCGTGGTCGCGCAGCTGCTCGGCGCGAGAAAGAACGACCGTGCATGCGACGCCTCCAAGCAGCTATACTTAGTTGTTACTGTCATTGCGCTGATTATCTCGACGCTCGTCATGCTGTTCCGCGCACCGCTGCTGCGGCTGCTGTTCGGCACGATCGAGGACGATGTGATGCAGAGCGCGCTCACCTACCTGACGGTCAGCGTGTTCTCCTATCCCGTTCTGGCGATTTACAACGCAGGCGCGGCGCTGTTCCGCGCACAGGGCAACTCGCGTATCTCCATGCTGATTGCAGGGCTGATCAACATCGTCAACCTCATCGGCAACTCGCTGCTTATCTTCGTGCTCAAATGGGGCGTTGCAGGCGCAGCGCTTTCGTCCGTGCTGTCGCGCGGCACGGCGGCTGTCGCTATCACGATTCTGCTGCTGAACCCCGAGCACACGGTCTCTCTGCGGCGCGGACAGCGGTTTCGACCGGATAAGGAGCTTATCCGCCGCATTCTGCAGATCGGTGTGCCGAACGGTCTGGAAAACAGCCTGTTTCAGCTTGGCCGTGTGCTCGTCGTGAGCATGATCTCGCTGTTCGGCACGACGCAGATCACCGCGAATGCGCTGGCGAATAACCTGGATGCCGTAGCCGTCATTCCGGGTCAGGCGATGAGTCTGGCGATGATTACGGTTATCGGGCAGTGCATCGGCTCGGGCGACGAGCCGCAGACGCGCCGCATGGCGAAAAAGCTGATGATGATCACCTACGCCGTTACCGCGAGCACCTGCCTTGTCACGATTGCGTGCACGCCGCTTATCCTCAAGATTTACAGCGTGTCTGCGGAGGCGCTTGCGCTCGGCATGACGCTGATTATGATTCACAACGGCTGCGCGATCTTCCTGTGGCCGACCTCGTTCGCCATGCCGAATATCCTGCGTGCGGCGAACGACGTGCGGTATCCGATGGTGTGCTCGATTATCTCCATGCTGGGACTGCGGCTTGTCGCAGGATATATTCTCGCGGTGCACTTCGGCATGGGCGCAATCGGCATCTGGATTGCCATGATCGGTGACTGGCTGTGCCGGTCGATCTGCTTCTTCCTGCGGCTCAAAAGCGGGAAATGGCTGAGATATGCACCGGGATTACGGGTTGCCACCGGACAAAAATAATGCACCGGCTTCTGTGCAAAATCCCTTTGCAAACCGTGAATATCTGTTAATCTATAGATATAAGCCGTAAACTCCCCGAGGTGAAAAATGCCGTTATGACTGAGGAGGGAAATCATATGACACCTAAACAGAGATGGTATTGTTTCTGGGTAATAATCGCGGTGTCTGTCCTTTTAACGGCGGGCTTTGTATGGATTGCCATTCACAACCCGCAGGCGTCATTTGAGGACTTGCTTTACGCTCTTTGGAAAGGTATTGTAAACTTTGTCAGCGGATAACGGAATAACAGTGCCCCGGCTCTGTCGCTTGACAAAACCGGGGCACTGCGTTATAATTGTATCAACAACGATGGCTCTCTGCGAAAGAGCGGTCGTTCCTAAAAAACTTGGTTAATTGAGGAAACGCCGCTCCTTTTCAGGGGCGGTTATCTTCTATGTTTCAGACATAGACTGATGATAGCAACGATCAGAAGACCGAACTGGAACAGATCGGAATAAGTGACCATGTCATCACCTCCCTTATGTTGGGAGGAACAACCTGTTTCACATCGTTGTTGACATTCTGAGTATAGCATATATTGCAATACCTTGTCAATCAACCGCCTTTTGTGGCGGTTTTTGTTTTATCTGCATACAAAAAGGCGAACCCATAAAGGTTCGCCTTTTCTTTAACAATTAGTACAATATCAATCTTGCTGTACCCGCGCATCAGCGCGCATTCAATAGCATTTGCTATGCAAATGCCAAAAAAGAGGGAGCATGTATCACTCTTTTTTGACTTCTGGAGGGAGAAAGTTTCCGTACGGGAACTTTCGGACGACTTTGGAACGGTCTACGATCCGTTCCTATTACCGGAAAAACCATGTTTTTTCGGTAATCAGGAGAAAATCCACTCCTGCTCCTGCTCCTCGCCGCAGTACTTCTGCAGCGTCTCGCGGACAGCGTGCGGGCCGCGGTTCATCTCACCAAACATGCGGACAACGGTCTCGCCTACGCCGATCTCAAACAGGTTGACACCGAAGTAGTAGCGGTTTGCCAGCAGCGGATACAGCTGAGCCTCGCTTACGTCATCGCCCAGCTTCGGGTTGCCCATCAGTGCGCGGACATGCTCGATATTCGCGTCGGGGCTGAGGGTGAACTCGCTGCCGTTATCGTCCACGCCTTCCAGATAGCGCAGCCAGCCGGCCAGTACCAGCGGAATGTAAATCAGCCTGGTGGCACGGTGTGCGGGCAGCATGGAGTTATAGTAAGCGTACAGCGTGGTGCCGAAGCGCGGCGCAATCTTACGCGAGGTATCGGTTGCGGTACGCTGCGGGGAATCCTGCAGGAACGGGTTCGGATAACGTTCGCCGAGAACCTCGTGCAGGAATGCCTCCGGGTCGATAACGCCCGGGTCGGCTACCATCGGCATTGCCTCCTGCTCGCTCAGGCGCGTGATGAGGTTGACCAGCTCGGTGTCCTTCATCTCATCGCTGATGCGGGTGTAGCCGAGCATGCAGCCGAATACGCCGAGGGCGGTATCCATCGGGTTCATGCAGGTGCTTACCTTCATCATCGCAGACTTCTCAACGATGTCGCGGCGGGTGATGATAACGCCACACTGCTCGAGAGCCGGATGACCGTTCGGGAATGCGTTCTCGATGAGCAGGTAGTGCGGACTTTCGGAGTTGACGTAAACAGCCGCGTGCGTGCCCTTTTCGGTTACGAACGGCTTTGCGTTCTCCAGACCGTCAGCCGCCAGCTTGTCTGCGATGCGGTTATCCGGATGCGGGGTAATCTTATCAATCATGGACAGCGGGAAGGTATTCTTCTTGAGCAGGAAGTAATACTCATCCTCGGTGATGAAGCCGCCACGCTGCCATGCGCGTGCCATGTGACGGACAGCACGCTCCAGACGGGTGCCGTTATCCGAGCAGTTATCCAGCGAAACGAGTGCCAGCGGAGGCAGACCAGCGCGGCAGCGCTCGAGGCACAGTGCGGTCAGCTTGCCGAAGAAGGACTGGCAGCCTTCCGGACCGTTCTCGCGGTCGTGCTTGTAGTCCGGCAGGAACTCACGGGTGTCGTCCTGGATGATATAGCCCTTCTCGGTCAGCGTAAAGCTGATCATCTGCAGGCTCGGCGCCAGGAAAATGTCCTTCAGGCGCAGCATGTCCTCGCTCAGCTTGAGGCTTTCGGTAACGGACGCAACCACTTCCTTGTTGATCGTGCCGTTGGAATACAGGGTAACAACCAGCGACAGATGATCGCAGGCGCGGTAGCAGCGGTCGATCAGCTCCTCATCGTAGCCGTCGCAGCAGATAATGCCGGTGTCGGACAGACCGGCGGTCAGCAGGCGCTGCGCCAGTACAGCCGGGAAGGCGCGGAACAGGTTTCCGGCGCCGAAATGCAGCCAAGTCGGTGCCTTGTGGGTGTTTTCGCGCACAGCGTCAATGTCGTACTGCGGCAGACGATAACCCTTCCATGCCACGTTATGTTTAATACTCTCTTTTGTAAGTTTCATAAAGAGGTCACTCCCTTTCAGCGAACGGACTGTACCGTTCTTCTCCAATCATATATAGTATAACAAAAAATCAGCCGTTTGCATAGGGAAAAACAGAATTATTCACAAAAAGCTGAAAGCGTGCTGCCAATGTTTTCAAATAAAACAAAAACCGCCCGAAAAGGCGGCTGATTGACTTTATTCGGTGTTATATGCTATAATCATTGCGGACACTGTTACATAAGGCGGTCAGACCCTCTTTTCCTTTCCCGCAGTCTGCGGCAGGAAGGAGGTGGCGCAAGTGCAGAAGAAAGCATTTCAGCTTTTTGTATGTGCGGTCATTGTACTGTACATTTTCTGTATAAAAGCGCGATGACCGTCCGGCTGGTACCCGAAACGGTCATCAAAATTTAACTGATGAAAGTACAAGGGCCTGACTGCTGTAACAGTGTCCCTTTGGCTTTATTATAGCATATCCCCCGGTTTTGTCAAGCGACAGAGCCGGGGGACTGTTATCAGGTGGAGACAGGTTTCTCTCTACTCTTAATCAAGAGTTTTCCGCAGCGGTCTTTCCATTCGGCAGCGCGCCATAGATACGGTTGACCAGCTTCATGCCAAAGTAGACCAGCACGATCTCGATCGGCAGCAGAATAAGGTTTTTCGGCACGCGCGTAACGAGCAGCACGCTCATCGCCTTGCCGCCGGTGACGGTCAGCCACAGGGTGTTCAGGCAGATATTGCAGAACAGGTTGATGCAGGTCTTTGCGCCGATGGCACGCCATACAGTGACCTTGCGCGGATACAGCCACAGCCCCCAGATCAGACCGCCGACAACGGCCGTCAGCGTATAACCCGGGAAATACGCACCCATGGACAGGTTGCCCGCAAAGTAGCCGAGCACGTCGGTGCACACGCCGGCCATCATGCCGACGACCGGGCCGAACAGCATGCCGATCGACGCATTGCACAGGAAGCCGAAACCGATACGCAGGTTCGGCGGCAGCTTGATCGACAGACCGAGCAGATCCAGCGTGACGTTGATCGCAATGAGCAGCGCCGTGACCGCCAGACAGCGGGTGGACCTCAGCTCACGCAGCGAGCGGACAAAGATATTCGGAGTTTTAGACATAGAAAAAGACACCTCCTAATCAAATTCATCTGTTGCCACAGCGATTTAGGAAAGTGCCTAAACAGTTGCAGCAGCGGGATGCGACCACAATACCGCAAGGAAAAGGCTCCCTTTCGTCCGCCGAACAACTCCCCGTTTCAGCGGCACTTAACGCATTGTGCTCTACTCTGCTTTTTCTGTTATAATTGTACCACGGTTTGGGCAGGTGTCAATACAGAAAATCCGCATTCTGTCGGCTTGGTTTTGGTGCATTCTGCGGAATTGGGTGAAATGGCAGACAATCTGTTAGACAAGGGGATCAGACAGCCTCCCCCTGCTCCGGCGGGTTTTCCGAAAAGTAGAGAAAAAGAGCTTCAAACGTAAGTTTGAAGCTCTTTAACCTGGTGCGGATGGGGGGACTTGAACCCCCACGTCCTTGCGAACACTAGCACCTGAATTTACGTTTTTTGTGCATATAACCGGCTATAAAATGAATAGCAAAGCAATAAAGATTGATTTTCGTTCTGAATATCCGCCGATTTGATAAAAAAAACGCAATTATCAACACTGAAAAATTTGAGAAAAAACTGATAGAAAATCGGTATATTCTGGTAAGAAATCGCTTGGCGATGATGATTTTTCTCAAAATTTTTGAAATGGTAGACACATGGTAGACAACAATAATGTCTGCCGTTTTGACTTTTTACTGATACCGCGTCCAGTCGGGGACGCTCGTCAGCTTCGTCCAGCTTTCGCCGACCTCGCCCTGACGGTTGAAGTCGTGGCTGTTCGTGGCCTCCTGTACGGCGAGATAGTGCCAGTCGGACGGCTTGTTGTCCGGCCACGTTACCATGCTGTCCAGCAGGTCGCTTTCGCTCTGCGGCATACGGCAGAGTACGCGGTTGATCATCGTCATAGCCTCAGCGCGGGTGATGCGGGCGTCGGGGCGGAACGTGCCGTCCGGGTAACCCGAAATCCAGCCGAACGCAGCCGCTCTCTCGATCTCGTTTTCCGCCCAGTGACCGGAAATGTCGGAGAAGCTGCCGCTGTTCTCGACCGGTTTGGTGTTGAAGCGCGCACAGATCGCCGCAAACTCCGCACGGGTGATCGAGGCATCCGGGTCGAAAGCTTCAGCATTGCGTCCCTTAACGACACCCAGTTTCGCCATCGTGGAAATCGCCTTGTTGTGCCACTGGCCATTCGTTACATCAGCAAATATATTTTCAGTGGTCAAGTTGCCATCACGCACTTCCTTCTTGAGCAGGCGGAAGAAAATCGTTGCAACTTCGGCGCGGCTGATGTTCGCGTTCGGACGGACAGTGCCATCGGAGTAACCGACTACATAGGCGTAGTGGTCATCGCCGTTCAGCATATCCGGCACAGTGGATGCCTTCCAGCCAGCATAGACGGTCTTGTCGCTGGTCATCTTAATGCTGCTGATCTTTTGAGTCAGTTCCTTATCCGCATACCAGCCGGTAAAGGTATAGCTCTCGCGTGTCGGGGTCTTATCAAGCGTCACCTTCGTGCCGGAAGAATAGCGCTCATCCTTGTAAGCCGTACCGCCGTTGGATTCGTAGTGCAGGGTGTATTTAGTAGAGCTACCGGACGAACCACCAGAGGAACTGTTGTGATTACTTTTCCACTGCGCGGTAAAGGTTAATACATTATTTTCTTGTGTCTTTTGCCAACCTACAAATGTATAACCATCACGTGTTGCATCAGGGATGGTTATCGATTTTGTAACCGTCAGCGTTTGTTGCTCGCTATTCTTGCTGTTATCCCAAACCGAATCAGGCCAATTCAGCGCACCTTCATTAGGATCTACAACAATATCTGTACCATAAGCGAGTTGATCAGTAGCTTCTTGACTTGTACTGCTATTCTTGTAAGTTACTTCAACATTAGGTAAAATTCGTTCGGTTACATAGGTTAACCATTGCTGATGGCCTGATTTCTGACTATGTCCAATCAGCAATCCGTCCTGCATATACTGACTTGGTACAAAAAGCATACTACCATCAGCATTCAACGCTGCATTCTCACCACCTGCATCGTCGGTATAGATAACAAGTGGCGTACCATCTGTAGCCGGCTCAGATTTTTGATCTTCTACACTTACATCCTGACTGGTGATATTGATTGGATTCGACTTCGTGGCACCTGTAAACGGAGCTGTAATCGTAATATAGGCACTCGGAATGTTATTCGCTGCATCAGCACCCTCCAACGCAACATCATTATTCTGGTCAATAACGACCTTGTCCTGAATCTCAAAAGTCGTACCACCAGATACATAAACACCATTGCCAGAGTTTGCAGTATTATTAGTAATTTGGGTATCACCGTCTACATGAACTGTTCCTTTTGCGAGGCAGATACCACCGCCGCAGCCATCAACAGCATCTGCTTTATTGCCGGTTACATTGCCACTATGAATCGTCGCTGTACCATAATTTATAATACCGCCGCCATGTGCAGATGCAATATTACCACTAATATCGGTACCATTGAGCACTACATTGCCTTCATCATTAGCAATACCGGCACCGCAACCATTATATGAAGAATACCGACTGTACGCATCTTTTTTTACAGCGGCATTATTTTGAATTGTAGTGCCATTTAATGTAATAGTATGCTGATCATCATCCGTATAGATACCACCTCCACATACGGCAGAGTTATTGGAGATGTTGATGGTATCATCCATTGTTGCATTTGTACCGGTAATATACATACCGCCGCCAATAAACGAACCTGTGTTACCGGTAATATTCACATCAGACATAGAAAGCGTGCAGTCTTCAATATAAAGGCCGGCACCTTGCCACCATACAACATATCCACGGTTGCTGTCTGGTTCTTTTGTAGTAGGATTGTATCCATCACCACGACAAATATTATCGGTGATATTCACACTTTTCAAGGTTAAATTCGTATCTTCAGCTAAGATGCCAACACCACGCATGGCCATATTTTTGCTAAAGGTTGAGTCAGAAATCTTGGTCGTGCCACCGCGTAGCCACACCGGACCTACACTATTAGCTGCACCATTTTCTTCGGCAGAACCGCAACCTTCAATTTTGCAGTTGGTCATGGTAACATCCGAGTTAGTACCTTCAATCTGAATCACACCACCAATACTATTACTATTGCCCCAATATGTTGTATTGGCAACGGCGCATTCGTTCATGCTGACTTTTGAGTTTTTTGCATAAATTAGTACGCCATTATCACCTATACAATTTGACATAGCAACATTTTGCATTGCTATAGTTGCATTAACTGCATAGATTGCGCCATATCCACTACCTGCGAGAGTATAGCCAAACTTAAAATCACGAAACGACACATTAGAGAGATTCAACGTTGTTCCACTATCAGCTTCAATCAACCCTCTGCTCTTTTTTCTTTCTGTGGAATCCAGTAATGTAATACCATTCTCTGTTCCGCTAATGCTTAAGGAGGCATTGTTGGTTAACTTAAAAATCGGATTAGTAGAGTTTGCCTCAGATTGAAGTGTTCTGGTAATAGAGATGTCGCCTGCGGTCGCAGAAAGCACTACTGCTTTACCATCTATATCCAACTCTGAATCAGCAGTCAAGGGTGCAGTAATATCCGCACGGAGATATTCATCGTCAGTAAGAGCAGCAACAGATGCTTTCAAATCAGCCCAATTTGATACACTTACCGTTTTCTCAGTGAGCGCAGCTACATCATCTGCTGCCAGTGCAGCCGTTGGCCATAGTCCAAGAATCAGACTAAATGTCAACAACCACGATAACACTTTTCTTTTCACATCTAATCCCCGCTTTTCTACAAATTTATTAGGTTTCATTTCTGATACTGCTTCCAGTCGGGGACGCTCGTCAGCTTCGTCCAGCTTTCGCCGACCTCGCCCTGACGGTTGAAGTCGTGGCTGTTCGTGGCCTCCTGTACGGCGAGATAGTGCCAGTCGGACGGCTTGTTGTCCGGCCACGTTACCATGCTGTCCAGCAGGTCGCTTTCGCTCTGCGGCATACGGCAGAGTACGCGGTTGATCATCGTCATAGCCTCAGCGCGGGTGATGCGGGCGTCGGGGCGGAACGTGCCGTCCGGGTAACCCGAAATCCAGCCGAACGCAGCCGCTCTCTCGATCTCGTTTTCCGCCCAGTGACCGGAAATGTCGGAGAAGCTGCCGCTGTTCTCGACCGGTTTGGTGTTGAAGCGCGCACAGATCGCCGCAAACTCCGCACGGGTGATCGAGGCATCCGGGTCGAAAGCTTCAGCATTGCGTCCCTTAACGACACCCAGTTTCGCCATCGTGGAAATCGCCTTGTTGTGCCACTGGCCATTCGTTACATCAGCAAATATATTTTCAGTGGTCAAGTTGCCATCACGCACTTCCTTCTTGAGCAGGCGGAAGAAAATCGTTGCAACTTCGGCGCGGCTGATGTTCGCGTTCGGACGGACAGTGCCATCGGAGTAACCGACTACATAGGCGTAGTGGTCATCGCCGTTCAGCATATCCGGCACAGTGGATGCCTTCCAGCCAGCATAGACGGTCTTGTCGCTGGTCATCTTAATGCTGCTGATCTTTTGAGTCAGTTCCTTATCCGCATACCAGCCGGTAAAGGTATAGCTCTCGCGTGTCGGGGTCTTATCAAGCGTCACCTTCGTGCCGGAAGAATAGCGCTCATCCTTATAAGCTGTGCCGCCGTTCGACTCATAGTGCAGCGTATAGCGGGTCGAATGATGGGAGGAGGAACTGTTCTTTGCCCACTGTGCGGTATAAACGGCATTGCCCGTTACCGTTGCGGCTACGGACGGCTCCCAGCCGGTAAAGGTATAACCACTGCGGGTCGGTGTACCGCCAGTGAAAGCAGGGGTGGGGGTTCCGCGGCGCAGGTCGCTGGTTACCTCATCCGCAAAGCTGGTGCCGCCGATACCGTCTGTGTAGGTAACAGAAAACTTTTGGATCGCTCCGTACAGAACAAGGCTCTTCGCCTGAGAAGAAGTTCCCGTTTTTGCCGTATAATCAGTATCTGTAATAATTTCCTTATGATTGTGTGTAAAATGCGACAGATACGGCTCGGCATCTGCTACGCTATAGGTTTCTGTGCCATAAGTAATCGCACCGGGGGCAACAACTACTCTGCCATCCAAGGATTCATTTTTAACAGAAGTCAATTCATAATCGTTCATCGTATCCGATGCGCCGACCAAAGTTACAAAACGGTTGGTGGAAATTCCTTCGCTTGTATCAAAGCGGCAGCCGATACGAATATCGCCGCTGATGTTGGCTTTTGTGCCGTCAAGATAGAGGCTGCCATCCTGGTAAACTGCATTTCCGCAATATTTGCGCTCCAAAGCATCATCATAGTAGGGGTATCCGTCAGTTGCCTTATTATCCTGAATGGTACCGCCCAGCAGATAAGCAGCGGCATTGGGATTTGCACCGCTGTTGCCGGAACAGATTGACAGACCTCCGCCATAACCGGCTTCATTCTCTCGGATGCTGCCTCCGGTCATAAACATCTGGTCGCCATGGGCAGAGAGATACACACCGCCACCGGCAGAGTTTGCTTTGTTGCCGGAAATCATGCCGCCGCTCATTGTAAGCGTGTCGGTATAATTCTGTGTATTGTTGCCGAACAAGCAGATAGCACCACCATAGTTTCGAGCGATGTTATCTGTGATTTTAGCATTGCCCGACAGCTGGATGCTGGTATTGCCCTGCCAATAATTGTCGGCTGCATACGCCGAGACGGCACCACCGTAACCTGCCTTGTTGTTGGAGATCGTACCGCCAGACATGACAAATGTGTTCGTCAGGTTTCCTGTATTGCGTGTACCGATAATAGAAATCGCACCGCCAAAGGCGCTGACATCGCTGGTAGCCGCATTTCCACTGATCGTACCTCCACGCATGGTCAGTTTGGCAGGAGCATCATAGGCAGTATCATAATCCGCACGACAAGCGCGGATCATAATTGCGCCGCCGTGTGCGCTGGCGGAATGATTAACGCCGTTGATCTCGTAAATGTCACCAACGGCAGTATTGTTGCTGATCTCGCCACCGTTGATCGCCATTTCGCCACTGAGATAGACAGCACCACCCCATTCGGCAGAACAGCCGGTGATACTGGAACCATCCTCCATCGTCAGTTTGGCGCCGTTATCTACAACGATGCCGCCACCGCAGTCGCTGGTACCAGTCGTTCCATCCTGATTGATTGCTCGGCCATTGCGAACAGTCGCACCATCTGCAAGGATAAGCTGACTGCCAGGGCAAACACGGACGCAGCGAATATCCTGGGCTTCTGCATCTACCGTCAGATTTCGCAGCGTAATATTCGTCTGTGTGCTTGTACCACTTTCGGCACCGATTTCAATCATATAGAGGTTATTGGGTGTGACACTATCCCAACTATATTTGATCGTAGGTGCAGCTTCTCCGGCATTACCCGCCAGCGTGATTGACTTATCACCTGACAGGACGGTTTTACTCGGCAAAACTATGTCTGAAAGCAGATAGATGGTACCACCGTCAGCTACCTTCGTAAATGCCGCACCAATTGTTTTTAGGGGTGCGCTCTCATCGCCGGCGGCTGAATCATCGCCGCTTCCGGATACATATATAACTGTTCCGCTGCTTGTTCCGCTGCTTGTTCCGGGAGCCGCAGCGGCCAGCGCAGCAGTCGGAAGCATGGTCATGAGCAGACTTACTGTCAACAGCCATGACAATAATTTCGTTTTCACATCAAATGCTCCTTTACATATAGTAATACCTGCCAAGGCAATATCCTGACAGGTTTCTAATCTTGCGCGGCAGTTCTTTCGTCCGCCGCATTGATGCTGTGCTGTCCTCCTTCCGTGCAATGGCAGTTACGAGATGTCAAAAGGTGTACTTTTTTGTTAGTCGAGGTTTACATTATGTAAGATATACAATTAATAGTAGTAATTACTATGCAACAGTGCTATAATAGAGAAAAAATATAAGCAGTTGAGCTGCCGAAAAGTACACATTCTTGTAAAAAATACATTTCTTACGATAACTTGGCGTTTTGATAGATTTTTGCTCGATAACGAAATGTAGAGAGCGGCATTTCGCATTCTTTTGCAGCTGCCGTTCCGGTAATTTCACCGTGTTTCCAGCGTTGGTAGACGGCGTGGAAATTAGGTGGCAATGGTTTTGGCAATCTTCCAAACCGTACACCTCTCGCTTTTGCAGCCGCGATACCTTCTGCTTGCCGCTGGCGGATATTAACACGCTCGTTTTCCGCAACAAAGGACAACACTTGTAATACGATATCGCTGAGGAAGGTTCCCATCAGATCCTTTCCTCGCCGGGTGTCTAGCAGTGGCATATCCAAAACCATAATGTCGATGCCTTTATCTTTCGTAAGAATCCGCCACTGCGCCAATATTTCTTCATAATTGCGTCCCAGGCGGTCTATACTCTTAATGCAGAGAAGATCGTCTTTTTTCATTTTCCGCAGCAGTTTTTTATATTGCAGCCGGTTGAAGTCCTTGCCGGACTGCTTATCCATATAAATGTTTTTCTCCGGTACGCCGACTTCGTGCAAGGCAATGACTTGCCGGTCTTCATTCTGTTCTCTGGTCGAAACGCGGATATAGCCGTAAATAGCCATTTTGACATTGTTCACATCCTTTCACTTTCGATATAAACGGATATTTGCTATTTTGCAATGAGCAACTGCATTTGCTCGTAAAATTTTTCTTCTATCCGGACTGAAAAACAATTACCGCCTTGCCAAATAACTCTGCACCGTAACATTATCGCGCCAATGCGCGAGGTGGAGCACGCTCGTGGCCCGCAGGGCCAGCCGGTCGAGAACCCACGGACGACCCTGCTTGATGGCCAAATCCTTGTTCTTGCCGCGCAGGACATATGGCTGATCGAAGAAGCTCCCATGATTTTTGTGCGTCCGCACCGGGAATTTCAACCCGCCATGCCGTTCAACTCTCGCCCCGAGAGACATCTTTTTTGTTCGCTGATATTTGAATCAGTGGGAAAGATGATAA
>OGCM01001965.1_pt1 | contig 21371 bp, 19 predicted proteins | sample 1570151 | NCBI WGS metagenome assembly OGCM01 (sample SAMEA4370582, study PRJEB24528) | human gut metagenome
TGAATACTCCGGTGAAATCCTTGAAACTTATCCTGCACGAATTGCGGATGTTTATAGCATCAAAGTTGTAGCAGAAAAGGGGAGCCAGGGGGACAGGTAAATGGTTTATATTGTTGAAGGATATGTAGGGAGATAGTATAATGGGAGCACAAAATCTGGACTGATAGGAGAGAAAACTAATGAAAAATATATTGATTATTTCAAGCTCGCCAAGAAAAAAAGGAAATTCACAAAATTGAAATATCACTTGGTGATCTGAATGGTTTTGTAGAGCATCTGGAAGAGTACAGGATTGCAGGAAAGATATATGCAACAAACGTAATGGATGCTGGATTGGTCAAGAATCAAAGTGTTTTTAAAGATGCTTATGATATGGGATATTCTATTTAATCTATGGGGGGAACCAGCGGGACAGTAAAAAAGCCATTTTACCTGTCCCCAATGGCTCCCAAAGGGCAGCGGATATCCTTTCATAAATTTCTCTGATACATGACTGTATACCTCGCTTTTGCTTTTTTACATTATAGCGAGATATACTCTACATAACAAGTTACTATGAAATTTATGAGCGGGTGCATTTCTGTACCCACTCATCGTTCTTAAAGCTTTTTATTAACGGATGTTGATGCGATATCTCTTAACATTCGGAAATCCAGGGTGTGGAATGATTTTTTCTAAAACTCCGCCGTTTTTCTCTATTACTTTTGCAGAAGCGATATTAGGTTCGTTACAAGTAATAAGAATTTTAGACAAACCACATTTGGCCGCTTCTATCAGCGTAAGTTTTAGAATCTCTGAAGCATAACCCTTCCTTCTTTGCGAGGGACGGACACTATATCCGATCTGTCCGGCAAATGTTTGGATAAAGTCATTCGTCCCAAGACGAATATCCGAGATGCCGATTAAATAATCGTTGTCATCAAAGGCTAGAAAAACAGCCTCATCAACTCGCCCGTAGTGAGGAATGCACTTGTGCGCCAACCAATCTTCGTAATTTTCAGCTTGTTCCAATCCCAAGCCGCCACTTATTCTTTCTTTTGTCCTTAGAAATTCTTCTCGGAAATCCATAACGGCAATTTTATGTTCTTTTTGGGGTGTTATTAGTTTTAAGGTGAACATAGCCGCACTCTCCTTTGTTTTTGCTGTCTTATGTTTCATCATTTTTTACAAGAAGGGTGGGTGCAAAGTGTACCTCATACCCGCCCTTCTTGGAGTTTCGCTTGCTCAGATAATCACAGAACTTTTTTGTTATCAGCACCAGGTGTGGTGACAATCACTTTCTCTGGAGTGATAATCAGCGCACCCTTTGCAGTAGCAGCACTGTTAAACATTTTCTCGACAATAGCCTTGAACGTATCCACGATCTTGCCCTCAGTGACATATTCTGCCTTGCCCTTGATCTGATACCCTTCCAGATTCTGCGCATCGTAGGCAGATATGGCGATCTTGCCGTCATTCGCCTGGATGTTCTTCAGGGTAGCTTCCAGAAATACATCACCCACCACCAGCTTTCCGTCCTCAGTCACATCCTTGAACGCTACTGGAACCACGTTGGGTTCTCCATTGGAGCAGGTCGCCAGATCCCACATACTTGCCTTCAGCAATTTCACAACATTCTCGTTCAGCATCAGAAAATACCTCCAAATTCATCATTTGCTTGTTTCAGCATACTCATTATAGGTAATTGACTCCTGCCAAACAAGATATTAGCAACTTTATGAGTCACTATGAAATTTCATAGTATGAACCAGCGGGACAGTAAAAAAACCATTTTACCTGTCCCCATTGGCTTATTTTCCCAGGGAAATATGTTATTTATCCTTTATGGAATATTGACATTGACACTTTGTGGCGGAGATGCTTTTCATCTGGTGCCAAGAATTATCAGGGCAGTACGTGGAAGTAATGATAAAATAAAGAGACAGCTGGGAATCGGATTACAGATATCGTCTATTACAATGACAGTATTTTACATTATTCTGATGTATATCTGGCAATTCACATTCTCCAAAATCAAAATGCCGGCAGCGATTGAAGCAATTGTATGGATATCGGCGATTGTCAGAATTGTGATATGTATGTTTCCGCAGAATAACTGGTGTACAGATGAAGGGAATATGAAATTATCTATCATCAGAAATGCAGTCTTTGCAGTTACCGGTATAGGTGTGATCATCCTGTATCTGATCTCCGGAAATACCAATGGATATCATATGGCAAGGATGGCAGCGGCTATCATTATATCCTTTGGCTGTTATATTCCGGTAACTTTATTCAGCAAAACAAAACCAAAGGTCGGTCTGTTAATGATTCCAAAGACCTGTGCATATATGTGGATGATTGCAATGGGACTGCAGCTTTTATTTTAAAAGCTGTAATATATGATGGCGTTCCGATTATTTATAAAAGGGTAAAGATAAATCTCATAAAGAAAAATACTAAAATGTAAAAAACGGTTGACTGCAATCAGGTTGACCGTTTTATATTTTACAGAAATCTCCCTGACTTTTTAGTAAAAAAGACACTTCATAAACAGTTGACATTCGATAAAAAAGTATGTATGCTTTAAAATAACAAATAGTGCAAGATATGAGTGGGGAAGCCGGTATGGGAAGAGAAAAGAGAGGGAAACAGACACTTAGGAAAAAGATGATGGTCGTTATGCTGATCAGTGCGATGTCAAGTATCCTTGCAGTGGTGATTGTGTCATATATGACAATCCGAATGATACGGAAAGACAGTATTCAGGAAAGCATGCAGATATATCTGGAACAGATAACGCGGGAGATGGATAGTGCTTATTATGACATGATCAGTATTGTCAACCAGATGAGTCCTAGCGGACTTATTGGAAACGTGGTAGAGTCTTATTTAAGTGCTGAGGATAATTTTGACAAGTATATGGGACAGAAATCACTCAGAGAAGAACTGGTAAAGCTCGGATATGTGAATACAAAGCTGCTCGGTGTTACTTATTATGACCTGGAAGAGCAAAGTGAATTGATCAGAAATATCAATGTCAGGAATCTGGATCAAGTATATCAGACTATCCCTAATGTAACTGAAAATATTGGAAATACAATCCAGGCTATGCATTCATCCTGCCTGGGAATCAGGGAAAGACCGGTGATATCGGTAAAGCGGAGGGTTTCCTTCAGCAACAGGCAGAAATTGGATATTTATGCAGAGATAGAGCCGGATATGAGTGTTGCGGAAAGGCTAAACAAAGAAAACTGGACATATACTTATATGGAACTGGATGAGAATGGTATTGTGCAGTACAGTAATAACCCTGCGATTATCCGGGGGCAGCAGCTCCTGTCCAAATTGCCGGAAAAAGAAGAGTATGCGGTGACAAGCCAGGAAGGATATAAGGTCATGGTATACCGCAGTGAGATAGGATATGCGAATGCCATTGCGCTGCAGGAGAATACATATCAGAAAGAAATGAATATGTGGAGGCTGAAGCTGCTGGTTATCATCCTTGTGTCGTTCTGTGTTTTCTCCGACTCTGTCATTTACCTCTACCGGTTAATATGTAAGCCGCTCAATCAGTTTCAGGAACAGCTGCTTCAGATTGGAGGAGGCTCCCTACAGATGGTAAAGCAGGAGTATGGTATCAAGGAATTTGATGACCTGATGCATGAAGTGGGGAAGATGAAGGACCAGATCAGGAATCTTATTGATAACGTTGTGGAAAAAGAAAAAAATATCCAGCGGATAGAATATGAGAAGCTCCTGTTCCAGATTAATCCACATTTTCTGCTCAATACTTTAAACTCTATCCAGTGGATGGCAAGGATGAGCCATCAGGATAACATTACGGAATTTGTGCAGAGATTAAAGAAGCTGCTGTCGTACAATCTGGGAAAAGAGGGGATGCAGACAACACTCCGGACAGAGATTGATATTGTGAAAGAATATATCGCACTCCAGCAGATGCGATATGATTTTGTGATAGAAATGAATGTGGAGGAAGGCAGTTATCTGGAACAGCCAACGGTGCGGATGCTGCTACAGCCGCTGGTGGAAAATGCGATACAGTATGGACTTGGAAAGGATGAGAAAATAACAATGCGGATCTTTGAAGATAATAGACGGGGATTAGCAGCAATCACCATAGCAGACAGCGGTAACGGACTGACCAGAGAGGAGATTGATCAGATTAATGCACCTTTTGATTATAATCTGCAGAAAATGCAGAATGGGAATAGAGGGATTGGTCTGCGGTATGTAAAGGCAATGCTGGATTCATTCTATGAAGGACAGACGAATCTGTTTGTAAATAGCAAAAAAGGACATGGAACCAAGATTACAATTCTGATCCCGGTTCAGGAAGAGTTACGGGATAAAGTGACAGATACCGATATAGAATAAGAGGGTATGAGGGAATGAGAGTATTAGTTGTTGATGATGATAAACTGGCTAGGAAAGGTCTGATATCCATAATGAACTGGGAAAAATATGGATTTGAAGTTGTGGGCGATGTCCAGAATGGGAGTAAAGCACTGGAATTTCTGAAGGATAACATGGTAGATGTTGTGTTCACGGACATAGATATGCCGGAGATAGATGGGATTGAGCTGATGGAAAGATGCAGAACAGAATATCCGGATGTGAAATTTGTGATTTTTTCAGTACATGAAGATTTCCGTTATGCACAGAAAGCCATAAGACTGGGAGCACTGGATTACATATCTAAGATAAGCTTTGATGGGGATGACTGTGACCAGATACTGGAGCGGGTGGATAGAAAATATAAGGATAATCTGTTAAAAAAGGAAAAAAAGCAGGAGGATCATGGATTACGCAAGGAGCTGGAAAATGCATGGATGAACACCAGATGGATATATGATGATAACGAGTTTGACAGGTTGTGTGAAATGACAGGGGAAGTGGAGCTTCGAACTGCCGAAAGGATTTTTGTAAAGAGCTTCCACCGCATTCAGGAGATTACAGGGGAAGAGTATGAATTTCCGTCGCTATCCTCCGTAAATGATATGCTGGCATGGGTAAAAAAATGGAAGGATGATCTGTACCGGACGTGTCTGCAGACAGAAAAAGCAAATGATATCTATATCTTTGCAAGGACCATCCTATACATAGAAGAACATATAGAAGAAAATCTGAAGTCGGAAGATGCCGCAGCGGAGATTGGAATGAGCAGAAGCTATTTCAGCACGAGATTTAAAGAAATGACCGGTGATACATTTCATAACTATGTGATCAGCAGAAAAATGCATGCGGCAGCATGTAAAATGGAAAAAGGAACTGAAAATATCACGCAGATTGCATCAGATCTGGGATATGACAATTATTATTATTTTACAAAAGTGTTTACAAAAGAATATGGATGCACGCCAACAGAATATGCAAACAGGGTTAAAAAATGTTCGATTTGATTCGGACATTTTTTTAAATTTAAAAAAAAAACTGTAAAATCAGAAACAATATCGTCTAGTGAAAAATACGATTATAGGATAAACTGTCTATAAAAGAAGGGAGGTTTACTCATGTATATTAAAAGGTTTGTGAAACATTATTACATAATGCTGGTACCGGCTTTCCTGTGGCTGTTCTTATTCAGTATCGTGCCTATGTTTGGAATCGTTATGGCTTTTCAGGATTATAATCCGGGACAGGGCATCCTGCATTCCAAATTTGTTGGTCTGGCTAATTTTGAGTATATGTTTCAGATGAGTGACATTGCACAGGTTTTGCGGAATACAGTCACTATTGCTGTGGGTAAGATGATTGGAAATATTATTTTCCCGCTGATTTTTGCATTATTATTAAATGAACTGGCATTGAAAAGACTAAAGCGTCCGATTCAGACAATCGTATACTTACCGTATTTTCTGTCCTGGGTTATTCTTGCAAAGATCGTGTTGAACATTTTCGGCTATACAGGACCGATTAACCAGCTGATACAGCTGTTTGGCGGTGATTCGATTAATTTCTTCGGGGAAGCAAAGCTGTTCCAGCCGCTGGTGATTGGTACGGACATCTGGAAAGGGTTCGGTTATAATACAGTAGTTTATCTTGCTGCTATCCTGGGTGTTGATAAAACATTGTATGAAGCGGCAGCAGTAGATGGTGCCGGCAGGTTTAAGAGGATATGGCATGTGACGTTGCCGGGTATAAGGACGACAGTAGCACTTCTGGCTATCCTGTCTCTTGGAAATATATTAAATGCAGGATTTGACCAGATATATAATCTGTATAACCCATTGGTATATTCAACAGGAGATGTTATTGATACATGGGTATACAGGGCTGGTTTACAGAATCTGCAGTATTCTCTGGCAACAGCAGTCGGATTATTTAAGTCTGTAATCAGTGTAATACTGATTGCCCTGGGTTACTGGCTTGCAGATAAATTTACCGGTTATAAACTGTTTTAGGAGGTGATATCTATGATTGAGAATAAAAGCCTCGGATCCAAGATTTTCGATGTTTTGAATGTGGTGTTCCTTGTTATAGTCACGTTGATCTGTATTATGCCTGTATGGTATGTCCTCTGTGTATCCTTGAGTAGCAAGGAAGCCGTTAATGCAGGAAAAGTTACTTTCTGGCCGGTCGGCTTCAATCTGCTCTCCTACCAGAAGATTTTGGGAGAAGGTGCATTTTTTGGTTCGTTCCTGATATCTATAAAAAGAGTAGTACTGGGTACTGCTGTCAGCATGGTATGTGTTCTTATGGCAGCGTTCCCATTGTCAAGAACGAAAAAGCAGTTCCCCCATAAAGAAATCTTCATGTGGATTCTCGTATTTTGTATGTTGTTCAATGGTGGTACTGTTCCATGGTATATCACTATGAGAAACTACCATCTGATGGACAGTATCTGGGGACTGGTGCTGGGAACAGGACTACAGGTGTTTAATGTAATCCTTGCAGTGAACTTTTTTAAAAATCTTCCATCTGAACTGGAAGAAGCATGTTTTGTTGATGGCGGCGGACCGTGGAGGAATCTGATATCCATATACATACCGCTGGCAAAACCGATGGTGGCAACCATTGCACTTTTTACCATGGTCATGTACTGGAATGAATTCTTCCAGGGAATGGTCTTAAGTACAAGACAAAGCAGTTACCCGCTGCAGACCTATATCCAGCAGATGGTTGTAACACTGGATTATTCTACAATGAATGTAGAACAGATCGCACAGGCGATGAAATTAAATAATCTCTCATTGGATGCTGCAAAGATATTTATAGCTATGATACCGGTACTGATTGTATATCCATTCCTGCAAAGATATTTTGTAGATGGTATTACACTTGGATCAGTAAAAGGATAAAAAAGGAGGAAAAGTATGAAACAGAAACAGATTATCGCACTTGTAAGTGCAACGGCGCTGGCTGCGACTGCGTTGGCAGGTTGCGGCAGCTCCAGCTCATCAGAAAAAAGCACACAGACAACAGCAGTAAGAGAGGCAGAAGGAACAGCCAAGGAAGATCTCCCATTTTCAAAATATGCAGAGACAGTAACTGTCCATCTGGGCGGTTCAATGAATCCAAATGCGAAGATTCCTGACGGAATGAGTTATGAGGATAATTCCTATACAAGACTTTTGAAGGAAGATTTTAATATCGAGGTCGTATACGACTGGGTTGCATCCTCATCTGACTTTGATGAGAAAATGAACCTGTGTATCGGAAGTGGTGCGATTCCTGATCTGATGAATGTCAATGCTGCACAGTATAGGGCACTTCTGAAATATGATATGATCCAGCCGCTTGATCAGTATTTTGATGACTATGCTTCAGATACGTTGAAAGGATATGTAGAATCCGGTGGGGATGAACTGCAAAAATGTATTACTAATGATAAGGGAGAGATGATGGCAATCCCGGCTCCGAGTATGATGGTAGGAGAAATAAACGAAATGTGGATTCGCCAGGATTGGCTGGATAATCTTGGGCTGGAGGTTCCAAGAACCTGGGATGAAATGGCAGCAGTGGCAGAAGCATTCGTGACCCAGGATCCGGATGGTAACGGAGAAGCTGATACCATTGGAATTCTTGGACCAAGCAATTCAGATCATATGAATGCAATTGGAAATAACCAGTATGGACTGGATCCGTTGTTCAGCAGCTTCCAGTCTTATCCACAGTACTGGCTGCAGGATGAGGATGGAACTGTAAAGTATGGTTCAATTCAGCCGGAGACCAGAACAGCCCTGGAAAAAATCCAGAAATTGTATACAGATAAACTGATTGATCCGGAAATGCTTGTCAGAAATGACAGTAAGGAGCCTCTTCTGGCTGGAAAGGTGGGAATTTTCTTTGGACCATGGTGGAGTGGTTATACAGTGGCAGATGCTACACTGGCAGGAGAAGCAGACTGGAGAGCATACTTTACACCATTGGCCGAGGATGGAAACTATTATACACATATGCCAAATCCTACAAGTAAATATGTAGTGGCAAGCAAAAGCTGTAAGAATCCGGAGGCTGCATTTAAGATTATTAACTATCTGATTGCCAATGAACAGCAGTGGGTAATAGATGGCATTTCCTCCACAGAAATGGGTACTGCAGATTTTTATCCTTTGTATAATGGTTACGATAATGCAGATGAGATTGAAGTATCCACTGAGACTCTGGAAAAATATCTTGCAGGAGAGATTACAATGGATGATGTCGATTTCTCACAGCATAAATTGTTAAAGAATGATATGGAAGCGGTTACTGAACTGAAAAAAGAACCTTATGATGATTTCAGCCTGGATAAATGGAATCTGGACAGTGACCTTGCAAAAAGTAATCTCCCGAGACTTGTATCACTTCTGGTTGGAGGAGCTTCCTATGTAAATGATAAATATATACCGGTTTACAATGCATATAATGGTCAGACAGAAACCATGGAGACCAAATGGGCAAACCTGAAAAAAATGGAAGAAGAAACATTTGCAAAGATTATTATGGGAAAAGCAGATATCAGCGAATTCGATACTTTCGTTGAAAACTGGAAGAATCAAGGCGGTGACCAGATTCTCAAAGAAATCAACGATGAATTAGGTAAGTAAAAGACACAGCGGCTGATGGTGTTCATCAGTCGCTGTTCCTTAATTGGAGGTATAAAATGCGGGAAAACAAAGTAATCTACGGACTGATAGGATATGGTGGAATGGGCAGATGGCATACGGAAATCCTGTCAAATGTACCGGAAATTGAAATTGGTGGTATTTATGATATCAAGGAAGAAAAGAGAATAGAAGCAAAAGAAAAAGGTTTTTCTGTGTATGGCTCGGAAGAGGAAATGTTATCAGACCCGGATATTGATGTCGTGCTGATTGCCACTCCAAATGACTGCCATAAGCCGATTGCAATCCGTGCTATGCATGCGGGGAAAAACGTGATATCAGAGAAACCGGTGACTCTGTCATCTTCTGACCTTCAGGAGATGGTAAATGTTGCCAAAGAAACAGGAAAGTTTCTGACAGTACACCAGAACAGGCGCTGGGATGATGATTTCCTGATCATACGAAAGCTTGTGGAGGAGCAGAAGCTGGGGCGTGTCTTCCGGATAGAAAGCCGTGTGCATGGTTCCAGGGGTATTCCGGGCGACTGGAGAAAAGAAAAAATACATGGTGGCGGAATGGTTCTTGACTGGGGTGTGCATTTGCTGGATCAGATTCTGTATCTTTATGGAGATAGAAAAATTGAAACTGTATATGCATCACTTACCCATATTACCAATCAGGAAGTGGATGATGGGTTCACCACAATCCTGACATTTGAAGGTGGAACGGAAGTCCTGGTTGAAGTAGGAACCAACAATTATATTTCCCTGCCAAGATGGTATGTGCTGGGTGAAGATGGTACTGCGGTTATCAGGGACTGGCAGTTAAATGGTGAGATCATACGGAAAACAGGCATAACCGAAGAGAAAGTAGTGCCGGTAAAGACAGCAGCAGGTCTGACCAAAACCATGGCTCCGAGACGGGAAGATACAATCGTGAAAGAGGAGCTGCCACATGTGTCCGGAGATATTGCGGATTTCCATAGAAATGTAGCAGCAGTTATAAGAGACGGGGCAGAGCCGGAGATTAAGCTCTTCCAGGTGATGCGTGTAATGAAACTAATGGAAGCTATTTTCCAATCAGCAGAAACAAACCAGGTGATTGATTATAGACAGTATGAATCATAAGTATTTATGAAGGAACAGGAGAAAATAAGTATGAAACAGATAAAAATAGGAACATGCGTTCCGGGAGCTAAGGCAGAAGAATGGTTAAAGGGATTTATTGGAAAAGGATTTGAGACATTCTCTCTCAATTTCCATATGTCGCTGGAAGGGACTGACCTTGATAAGCTGGCATTGAGCACGGAAAAACTGTTGGCAGGTACGGATTCCAAAATCACGACAGTTGGATACTATTGCAATCCTATCCAGTATGCAGAGCATAGGAAAACACTGGAAAATGTAATCTGCACTGCCGGAAAATTCGGAGCTACACATGTGAGTACTTTTGCAGGAGCGTGGGAAGGAAAGCCGGTAGAATCCGCATATGAAGAGTTTGGCAAGGTATTCCGGGAACTGGCTGATCTTGCAGAAGAAAAGGGAGTGAAGCTGGGAATTGAGAACTGCCTTATGGATGGAACATGGGAACATGCGACATGTAATATCGGTTTTAACCCTAAAGCATGGGAAGTGATGTTTGAGGAAGTAAAGAATGATAACTTCGGACTGGAATGGGAGCCGACACATCAGATGGTACAGCTTATCGATCCGGTAACAGAACTGAGAAAATGGTGCAAAAAAATAGTACATATACATGGAAAAGATGCAACAATAGACTGGGATGCTGTAAGACACAGCGGCATATCAGGCGCAGTCCCGTTTGTATGGCATCGTATGCCAGGCTTTGGTGACACGAACTGGAGAGATATCATTTCTATTTTAAGAAGTAACGGATATGAGGACGATATCTGCATTGAGGGATACCATGATCCTGTATATTCCGGAGAACTGGAGATGACCGGACAGCTTCACGCACTGAATTATCTGAAATGGTGCAGGGGTGGAGAATTTACACCAACTCCATGGGCAAAATAGGGAAAACAGATACAGGAGGATTTTTCTATGAAACTTGGGTTTATTACATCAATCCTTGACGGATGGACTTATGAACAAATGATGGATTTTGCTTCAGAGCAGGGATTTGAATGTGTGGAAGTGGCATGCTGGCCAGAAGAAAAAGCAGAAAGAAGATATGCGGGTGTAAGCCATATAGATGCAGAACGGGTAAACCAGGATGATGAATATGCAGCGCATATTATGGCATATGCAGAAAAAGCGGGAGTAGAAATCTCCGCACTGGCATATTATCCCAACGTAATGACGGCAGATAAAGAGAAAAGAAATGCTGCTATTGAACATCTGAAGAATGTCATACGTGCAAGTAAAAAGTTAGGTGTTGGCATGGTCACAACATTTATCGGAAGGGATCAGACCAAAAATGTACGGGAAAATCTTGAACTTGTAAAAGAAATATGGCCGCCGATCATAAAACTGGCAGAGGTATGTGACGTATTAATAGCAATTGAAAACTGCCCGATGCTTTTTGGTGAGGAACAGTGGCCCGGAGGACAGAATCTGATGACAACTCCGCCAATCTGGAGAGAGGTCTTCAAGATTCTGGACAGTGATAATCTTGGCATTAATTACGATCCATCCCATTTTATCTGGCAGATGATTGACTATATCCGTCCTCTTTATGAATTTAAGGATAAAATATTCCATGTTCATTACAAGGATATCAAGATATACAGGGATAAATTAGAGTCCTGTGGCATCATGGCTTATCCGTTGGAATATATGTCACCTAAGATTCCTGGACTTGGCGATGTGGACTGGGGAAAATATGTGTCAGCACTTACTGATATAGGATATGATGGCTGTACATGTATCGAAATAGAAGATAAAGCATTTGAGGATTCTGAGGAAAAGGTGGAAAAGTCCTTAATTCTCAGTAAAAGATATCTGGAGAAATATGTTATATAACACAGAAAAGTGCAAATAAGGAGGAAATACCATGAGAAAATTAAGAGCAGGAATCGTAGGCTGTGGAGGGATTGCTAACGGAAAACATCTCCCGGCTATGCAGCAAAGTGGTCTCTATGAGGTTGTGGCTTTTTGCGACATCATCATAGAGCGTGCGCAGGAGACAAAAGAAAAATTTGGCACAGAAGATGCAAAAGTATTTGAAGATTACCGTGAACTATTAAAAGAAAATCTGGATGTTGTATATGTAACTACCCCAAACCGTTCCCATGCAGAAATCTCTATAGCAGCAATGGAGGCAGGAAGAGATGTCATGTGTGAGAAGCCAATGGCAAAAAATTATGCAGAAGCACAGAAGATGGTTGAAACTGCTGAAAGAACACACAGAATTCTCAACATAGCATATCAGAACCGTTATCGTACAGATTCACTGTATCTGAAGGAAATGTGCAAAAGTGACGAGTTGGGAGAAATCTATTTTGCCAAAGCACATGCACTCAGAAGAAGAGCTGTTCCGACTTGGGGTGTGTTCCTGAATGAAGAAGAACAGGGCGGCGGTCCTCTGATTGATATTGGTACACATGCACTGGATCTGACATTATGGATGATGGATAATTATGAAGTGCAGTCTGTTACGGGAGCTTCCTTCCACAAGCTGTCTGATCAGACAGACCAGGGAAATGCATTTGGTAACTGGGATCCGGATAAGTTCTGTGTAGAAGATTCTGCTTTTGGCTTTATCCGTATGAAAAATGGGGCAGTGATCGAACTGGAATCAGCCTGGGCACTGAACACACTGGAGGTTGATGAGGCAAAAACAAGCCTGTGTGGTACAAAAGCCGGAGCTGATATGAAAGACGGTCTTAGGATTAATTACATCCACCATAACACACAAGTAGTAGAGAAACCGGAATTATCAAGCGGTGGAGTAGCATTTTTCTCAGGAAAAGAAAAGTCAGCAGCAGACTATGAGCAGGAATTGTTTTACCACATCGTTGTTGATGGGGCAGAACAGGTTGTGAAGCCTGCACAGGCTGCAGTTGTCACACGTATTCTGGAAGCAATCTACCAGTCCGCAGAAAGTGGCAAGACAATCTACTTTGAGTAAAATACGGTCTTAGATGCTTCGGGCTGATCTATGGAGAAATGAACATTAGAAATAAACGGATTGAACATAAGGAGTATTTATGGAAATACATGAATTACAGCAATTGCTGTCAGAAATGTCATTACAGGAAAAAATAGGACAGATGGTGCAGCTCACTGGCGTATACTTCGATAAAGAGGCGGTACTCACAGGTGTTGTTGGCGAGCAGCTGCCACCGGAATGGATCATTCAATATGCCGGTTCAGTGCTTGGAGTGATCGGTAAAGATAAAATTTATGATATCCAGAGCAGATATATGGAACAGCATCCCCATCATATTCCTCTTCTCTTTATGGCAGATGTTATCCATGGATGCCGGACAATTTATCCGATTCCGTTGGGGCAGGCATGTTCATTTCATCCGGAACTGGTGTCTGAGGCGGCTTCTATAGCTGCCTCGGAGGCATCTTCAGAAGGGCTTAGGGCAACATTTTCTCCTATGATTGATGTTTCAAGAGATCCCAGATGGGGAAGGATGATGGAATCCTTTGGAGAAGACCCATATGTAAACGGAATCATGGGAAAAGCAATGGTAGATGGCTATCAGCAGAAAGCTGATACCGGAATAGCGGCATGCCTGAAGCATTTTGCAGGTTATGGGGCAGTGAATGCGGGAAGGGAATATAATGATGTTGAAATATCCCAGCGGACATTTCTGGAGCAGTATGTAAAGCCTTTCCGTATGGCATTAAAAGCAAAGCCTGCTATGGTCATGACAGCTTTTAATGCGATTGACCGTAAACCGATAAGCGGAAATAAGGAACTTCTTAAAGGGCTTCTGCGGGATAAGGAAGGATTCGAGGGAACTGTAATTTCAGATTGGGGCTCCATAGGCCAGCTGGAAGAACAGGGAGTGGCAGCCGATATGGAAGAAGCAGCAATCCTGGCTTCAGAAGCCGGTGTAGACATTGATATGATGAGTCCTGCTTATATGCTGTGTCTTGAAAAACTGGTGGAAAGCGGCAAGATCCCGGAAGCGTTTGTTGATGAAAGTGCATTCAGGGTCCTGATGATGAAAAATCGGCTGGGGCTTTTTGAAAATCCGTTTGCCGGTCTTGGAAAGAGTGGAAAACTGACTCTGCATAACCGGGAAAAGGCATATCAGCTGGCAGGCGAAAGCTGTGTCCTTTTGAAAAATGATAAGATACTGCCATTAAGCATGAAGAAGAAAGTTATCTGGGCAGGACCTTATACAGCGTCAAGAGAATTATTAAGCCGCTGGTCAATTTTTGGAGAACATGAGGCAGTTGAAACAATAGAAGATGTTTTGCAAAAAAAGCAGATAGAAGCAGAATGTATTACGGGATGCAATATTCTTTCTGATGCAGAGTGTAAGGTATGGCAGGTGGAACAGGAATTGTCTGACAAGCCAAGGGATGAGCAGTGGCTGGAAACGATAACCCATGAAGATACGGTTGTATGTGTACTGGGTGAACATGAGTCCCAGTCAGGAGAGGCTGCCAGCAGGGCATTCCTGACTTTGCCGGAAGAGCAGCAGGTGTTATTTGAAAAAATAGCAGAGCGTACAAGTAATATCGTGACTGTGGTAATTGCAGGAAGACCATTGGACCTGCGGAGGATATCAGAAAGATCCAAGGCTGTCATTATGGCATGGAGACCAGGAACTATGGGAGCTGAAGCAATTACAGATATTGTGTATGGCAGAATAAACCCTTCAGGCAAATTATCTGTGAGTATTCCATGGTGTGTGGGACAGGTGCCCATAAGCTACTGGGATATAAAAACCGGACATATACTTACAGAAGATAATTCAGAAAACCGTTTCACTAGCAGATATATGGATATCCCGAATACGCCGTTATATCCATTTGGCTATGGATTGTCTTATACAGAGTTTAATATTTCAAACATTGATGTGCAGATAGGACAGGATAAAAAAGTACATGTACATTGTAATGTGTGCAATACAGGGAATGTTGCGGGGGCAGAAGTAGTCCAGTGTTATTATGAAACATTATATGCATCTGTAGTACGTCCTAAGAAAGAGCTTGTCCGTTTTCGGAAGGTGTTCCTGGAGCCAGGGGAGAAGAAGGATGTAGATTTCTTTATTGACCAGGAAGAATTCTCATATTATGGCAAAAACATGGAAACCGTCAGCAGCGGAATGAAGCTGCGTATCAGTATTGGAAACAGTAGTGACCACCTTGTTTCTGAGAACATTATACAAGCATAGGGGAAAAGAGACATGAAGGATTTTGAAAATGATTTGGTTTATTATCCTAATCCGGACCCGGTCAAGAAGCCGAGATTCATTTTAAATTCTGTAGATGAATTGGAAAAATCAACAAAATACAGTGTTACCTGCAATGGAACAGAGCGAGTGGTATACCATACAGATTCGTTTGACTATGTTGTAGTAGTAGATAACGAAGCGTATGATCTGGAGATTTCAATCCATACACCATATGAAAAACTTGAAATCCGTCCGTCCAGTTTTGGCATAGGTCCTTCTGTAAAAGGAGAAACAGTCCATATCCATCTTGATGAGCCGAGAAAGTTTACTGTAGAGACAGATGGCGGTCTTCATGATGCGTTGTTTGTGCTTTGCTCGCACAGGATTGAGAAGCCGGCAGATACCACCATCTGCTTTGAAAAGGGCAAGGTATATAATGTAGGAGTTCTTACCTTAAAGTCCAATGATACGGTTTATATTGAGGAAGGTGCTGTTGTATCGGGGTGTGTATATGCAGACCATTGTGACAATATTTCCATTGTAGGAAACGGAATCATCAACGGAGCCTGCTGGCATCTGCCGGACAGTAATGCACAACGTTTCTTTATCTATGCCAAGTGGTGTAATAATGTACTCTTAAAAGGCTTTACTGCTGTAGACGGACCTTCCTGGCATGTAGTTCCTGCGGCGTGTGACCATGTTGTGATTGATGATATGAATATTATGTCGAGGATCGTAACGGGAGACGGTATTGATATTACGAGCAGCCAGGACGTAGAGGTAAAAAATTGCTTTATCCGTTCCACAGACGACAGTATCTGCATCAAATCCCAAAGATTGTTTGAAGATCCGTCAACGGTACGTGACGTAACAAAAGTGCGTGTTCACAATAACGTGATCTGGAATGCAGAACCCGGTAATGCCATAGAGCTTGGTTATGCCCTCCAGAGCGAAATCCACGACCTGGTATTTGAGGATTGTGATATTATACACTGCCAGTATGAAGGAAACATGGGTGGTGCGGCGATTTCCATCCATCAGGCAGATGGCGGGCATGTTCATGATATACATTATAATAATATCAGAGTAGAGCAGGCAGAACAGAAACTGTTCGATATTAAGGTACTGCTTTGCAGATATACGGAACAGCTTGCCAAAGGAGAAATCAATGATATTTATTTTGATAATATCCAGGTGCTGAACGGAGATATCCCGGTCTCCATGATCCGTGGGTATCAGACACCGACAGAAGAAGTACGTGTCCATGATGTCCATTTTGATAACATTACTTTTATGGGGAATAAGTGTGAAACCTGGCAGGATATGCGGCTTGTTACAGAGCTGGCAAATGATATTTATGTCAATGGTGTCAGAACATGCAGACAGATGAAATTCTGAGAATATCACCATATAGAGAAGATACAAGGACAGCTTCCTTCCCAGGTTTCTGGCAGAGGATGAAATTATCCGGGAAAAGGGTGTTCATGAAATCAGAAGGATTTATCCCGGAGAGCATGACTGGAATGTGTGGAGACCTTGCTTTACGGATTTTGCGCAGATGATTTTTCAATGAAACAGAAAAGTTTGCAGATTATGGAAAGGTATGGTAATTATTATGTGGAATGGTAAGAAGAAAGCGGTCACTTTCAGCTATGATGACGGAGTAGAACAGGATAGACGGTTGATTGCATTGTTTAACAAATATGGAATGAAAGCAACTTTTAACCAGAATAGTGGAATCCAGACAAGAGCTGATACATTTACCCAGGGAAATATCGTGATCCACAGGATGAATCAGAAAGATATGAGGGAGCTTTACAAAGGGCATGAAATCGCATCGCATACCTTGACCCATGCCAATCTGAAGGGACTTGACGAGGAAACTGTATACAATGAAATTTCAACAGATATCAGGAATCTTGAAGCCTTCTATGAACAGAAAATAGCAGGATTCGTGTTCCCCTTTGGCACTTATGATGAATCAGCATTCAGAATATTAAAGGAATGCGGAATTCAGTATGCAAGAACTCCGGGAGATACACATGGTTTTGCTTTACAATCCGATCTGTTGAGGTTCAAGCCCAGCTTCCATCATGCAGATGCAGATATTATGAGTGGGATTGACCGCTTTTTAAATATGGATACGGATGAACCACAGTTGTTATATATCTGGGGACACAGCTATGAATTTGATGTAGATGATAATTGGGAATATATGGAGTCCATTTTGAAGAAACTGGCTTTTCATGATGATATCTTTTACGGAACCAATTCTCAGATATTGCTTCAATCAAGATAAAAGGTAACAACTTCTTAAATGAATATAGTTTTTTCAAATCAACACATGTTTAAAATTATGTAGAGACTGGAAAATACATTTATAGCATCTTCTTCCGATATTCTTTTGGAGAAGTGCCAGTTACTTTTTTGAAGGCACGCAGGAAGTTAGAATAGTCACTAAAGCCGCATTGAAAGGCGATTTCTGTAAGAGAGAAATCCTGACACATAAGTTCCCTGGTCTTCAGAATCCTTTTGTATAAAATATATTCATAAATCCCTTTATTGGTATAATCTTTGAATTTATGGGAAAGGGAGGAATCGGACACGTGAAATATCTGTCCTAAGGAGGATATAGTTATATTTTCTGTATAGTGTTCATTAATGTAGTGAAGAATTTCCTGCATAAGTCTGTCAGAGTTGGTGGGAAGCGGTTTTCTGGCATCTATGCGAATGGAGTTTTCTACAATGTGTAGAATCTGAAGAATTTTTGAATAGACATCTAATTCCATGTAAGGTACATGGGAATTGGATGTCTGTTCTATTATCTGCATATAATTCTGGCATATAAGAGAATCCTCAGAGGAAAGGGTTTTGAGCAGACTGCCATTTTTATAGGCATTTTCAATCATTCCAATCAGATCAAGATTCCCAAAACCACATTTTTGCAGCATTTCTGTAGATAAATATAGGAAGCAGCGTTCATAATTTACCAAATCGTGGTCGCAGACCAGTCCATGCATATGGAGAGGTGGAATAATCAACAGTTGATTAGAATTCAGTTCATATACGGTATCATCAATACAGTAGAATCTTGCTCCGTTTCTGTGCAAATATATTTCACAGAACCAGCGGGACAGGTAAAAAGCCATTTCACCTGTCCCTTTGGCTTCGTTTTTTTTATTGTTTGGCTTTATATGCTTCGCCCCAAGCCCACATGGAATCAATAATGGGTTTCAGGCTTTTGCCGAGTTCAGTCAGCGAATATTCCACTCTCGGCGGAACTTCTGCGTAGACCTTGCGGTTTACAAGTCCGCTTTCCTCCATCGCCCGAAGCTGGGCGGTCAAAACCTTTTGGGACACATTGCCAACGGACTTTTTCAGCTCCCCGAACCGCTTAGTTCCTGGCATCAGGTCACGCAGAATCAGCACCTTCCACTTATCCCCGATGAGGGTCAGCGTGGTCTCTACGGGACAGGCAGGAAGCTCAGTTTTTGCTTTTGCTTCAATCATTTTAATTCCTCCGAAAATTTTTTTTGAAGCGCCGAAACGCTGGAAAACCCAGTAACAGCGCAATCGTTTCTTTCTGGTAACTACCTATTAGTTTCCTTTTGGTAACTACAGCACAATATTGTGCTTACTTTACGAATTGTAGCTACGGTATTATTATAATGCCAGAGGCAAACGAAAGCAAGCCCAATCACCAAGGAGGTTAATCAAAATGAAAAAAATTCTTTCTCTTACGTTGGCAATTGCCATGAGCGGAACGATCCTGACCGGATGCGGCTCCAACAGAACCAGGGGGACAGGTAAAATGGCTTTTTTCCTGTCCCCTTGGCTTTATATTGTTGAAGGATATGTAGGGAGATAGTATAATCCCATCTTTGACAGTAAAATTGAGCAAAACACCGCTGGAAGGCTTGTTTTACATAGCTTTCCGAGCAGTGCTTTTTCGTTTTACTATATAGTCTTTTTTTCCATAGAGCAGGTCTACAAAAATTTTTTACGATTTTATAGGTGGCTGTTTACTGAGTTTCTGGATTTCTTTCATTTTTCGCTTAGTAATGAATTCGTAATCTGTCTCAAATCCGCATATTTTATACAAAGCATCTGTAATCGAATTGGATTCATAAATAGGCATAAAGCCCTGACCCTGTATATCAGCGAATTCATAATTTCTTAAGGTTGTTAGAATATTTTCACAAGTATACTTTTTTTTCTAGTTTTTTCTCCAATAAACGATAAATGAGTAATGCCAGAAAACAAACAAGAAAGTGTGCTTGGATTCGATCCTCGCGTTGTACATAAACAGGTCTTGCTGAAAAGTCTGTTTTCATGATACGAAAACATGCTTCTATCTGCCATCTGCTTTCGCTAACTTTTAAAATAGATTCAGGTTTATCATCAAAAAGATCTGTACAGACCGCATAGAGACCATCATATGCAGCTTCCTGTGCAATCTTTTCTTCATCCAGAAAATATAGAATATCTGCGACCTCTCCATCCTTTGTAACAGCTTCGCTGTCGATAAATCTTGCCGGATCATTTGGATTTTTTCGATTTTTCTTATGTTTACCATTTGAAAGCATTGCTTGTGCTCGTTCAATCTGTTTTTCTCGGATTTCTTTTTGGTAAGCGGCATATTTAGGCGAGTATGTAATCAGCAATCGTTGCTCCAGCTTCTTAGAACTGTAAGGTTCTTACTTATAAAAGAGTTCATTTTTATCGTCTTCTGTCAGCTTATCCAAATCTACCAATGAATCATCTGAAATTCGTTGAAATCCCTTTTTGTTCAAGGCTGACGCTCGATATTCTTCAGAAAGCTTTTTTATAGACTGAGTTACGATATAGGCACGATTTTTCGTATGATTTAAAAGTCGATTATTTTCGGATCCAAGCCCCGCATCCGAGCAGAAAATAAATTTTTTACAACCAAACTCAGTGATTATTTTTTCCTCCAGTGGTTTTAATGATGTCTGCTCGTTTTGGCTTCCGGGAAATAGATTAAATGCGAGTGGAATTCCATCTCCATCCGTAAAAAGACCCATCTGCACAATCGGATTCGGGCGATGTTCTTTACTTTTTCCGTATTTTTTAACACCATCTTCTTGTTCAATTTCAAAGTAGTAATTGGTGCAATCATAGTAAAGGACTCCATTATTACGATTTAAAATAGAATTCGAATTACGGTATGTTTCGGATTGAATCAGATCGCATTCAGATCATAGTTGAAGAGGTCTATGAAGAATCTCGTCAGGAGGAAGCAAAGTCAAAACAGCAAATGGTTTTCAATTTCACCAGAAAATTTACAACTTATATAATGACAATGTGTTGACACAAACCGAATTTTTGAATATACTATATTTGAATGGAGGTGTTCTATATGGCAACAACAAATTTGAATATCAGAACAGATAAAGCTATCAAAGATCAGGCAGAAGAAATTTTCAATGAACTCGGTCTGAATATGACAACTGCTGTAAATATGTTCCTGAGAACCGCTATCCGTGAACATGGCATTCCTTTTGAATTGAAATTGGATGTGCCGAATGAAACAACAGCTGCTACGATTGAGGAAGGACGGAAAATGATGTCTGATCCTTCTGCACCGAGGTATTCCAGTATGGATGCTTTGAAGGCGGCACTTGAAGTATGAAATATGATGTGCAGTTTACCACTCAGTTTAAAAAGGATTTGAAGCTTGCAAAGAAGCAAAACAAGAATCTGGATAAACTGTTTGAGGTAATCGATATTCTGGCGAATGGCGGTACGTTGGATGCAAAATACCGAGATCACGATCTCACAGGAAACTACAAAGGTACTCGCGAATGTCACATTGAACCGGATTGGCTGCTTATTTATGAAATTCGTGGAGATGTGCTTGTTTTAATGCTTTATCGGCTTGGTTCACATTCTGAGCTGTTTAAGAAATAGGTGCAAATTGAAGGTTATAAAGGAAAATTTAGATGAAACTGTTTTTATGTTCGCACTTTTCAAGTGTAGGAAGTTTGATAAAAGAA
>OGCM01001966.1_pt1 | contig 21365 bp, 19 predicted proteins | sample 1570151 | NCBI WGS metagenome assembly OGCM01 (sample SAMEA4370582, study PRJEB24528) | human gut metagenome
GTCCGCTTCCGCACAGCTTGTCATATCTTTTGTGAAATATGCTTTTTCGCCGTTTTCGGGGATCTCTCCCGCGCGAAACGCCTCTGCGGCGCTGCGGCACAGCGCAATGCCTGCGCTTTCCCTCGCCGCTTCATCGCTGATGACGGCCGCGCGCAGGAACACGCACGCAATGACACCGCAGCACGCGACAAATGCCAGAACAAACACAAGCAGCGGGGTCATAAAGCCCATGCGGTGGCGCGTTTCACTGCGCTTTTCCTCGTAATCTATCATGCCGCGCCACCTCCGTCACAATACGCGCCGGCGGTCATGCCGTCCGCAGTGATCGTTAAAAGCCCGTTTTCCGAAAGCTCGGCTTTAAACGTTTTAAGGTCGCACAGCTTTTCGGCGTTATTGGGGTCGATCTCCGCCGTGACCCGTGAAAACTCCGTGCGCAGCGCGTTTTCATATAAATAGATGCGCGTTTCGAAGTCGCTTTCCGGCTCGCGCAGGCACACCGCCGGGCCCTCCGGGCCGTCGATCAGGCGGATGTTCCCTTTGCCGCCGCACGCTGCCGTTTGGCTTTGAATATACGAAAGCGCGCTGCGCTGCTTTGCGTGTGCGTCGCGGGCATCCATCGTATCGGAATACAGCCGCGCGCCCGCAAGCGTCAACACCAAAAGCGATGCGATGAGCAATGCATACAGCAGAAGCAGCATCAGAGAAGTGCTGTTTCTCTTTTTCGGTTCCGTCATGCGCCCTCCTTATTCCTCGCCGCGCACCAGCACCTGAACGGTCGGCAGCTGGTTATCGGCGAAAACCTCGTATGTCACGATGTATTCTTTCTTATTGACCGTAAGCCCGTAGTGCTTTTCCAAATATTCAAGGCTTTCCGGGTATGCACCCTCTAAGGTGTAGCACTCCACGGCACTGCGCAAAACGGCTTCGCGCACAGCGGCACGGCCCGTTTCGCGGATATCCTCCTGAAAAACCGGCACGCACACCGCGGTAAAAATTACCGCAAGCACCAGAATAAGCCCGACCGCGAAAAGCCGGAAGCTTACTTTTCGATTCAAAATACCCATAACTTTTCCCTCAGATTGCGCTCAAAATGCCGAGCAAGGGCAGCATGACGCTTAAAAGCGTCAAACCGACAGACGCGGTGAGAAATCCGATCAAAATCGGCTCCGTGCGGTCGATGACGCTGCACAGCCCGTTTTCCGCCTCCTGCGCCGTGCGGCGCGCGAGGTTTTCCGTCACCTGCACGAGCTCGCCGCTCTGCGCACCGCCAAGCAGCATTTTGCCGTACATGGCGGGCAATATCTTTTGGTGCGCAAACGCCGTCGCAATGCCGACGCCCATCTGTGTTTCTTCACGGCATTTTTCAAGCGCTTTGTGCAGCTTTTTGTGGCGCGTCTGCTCGATGCACAGCGCAAGCGCACTGTCTTCATCCGTACCGCTCGCAAGCAAGGCGGAGAGCGTGTCCATCACCTCGGAGACCGCCAAAAGCCACGCGGCTTTGCGCGTGAAGCGGCTCGTTTCCATTGTATTTCTGAGCTTTTCCCGACCTTTATCGGAGCGCATACCAAACGCCAAAACGAGCAAAACGATGCCCAAAAGCCCCGCAAACACCAAGCTGATGCGCCCGATGAGCGTCGCCGCGAGCACATAGGCATAGGAAGATGAAAGCAGGCTGCCCGTTAAATTGTCGTACACGCGCTCAAACATGGGCAGCACGGCGAAAACGAGCACCGCCAGCACGCCGCACATCATCAGCATCAAAACGGCCGGGTATGTAAGGGTGCTGCGCAAACGGTCGTATAGCGCGCTTTGGCGGTCATAGTGGTCTGCAAGGCGGTCAAGCGCTTCGTCCAATCGGCCGGAAAGCTCTGCCGTACTAAAAACGCTCAAGGCGTATTCCGGGAAAACGCCGGTCTTTTCCGCCGCTGCCGAAAACGTCTCGCCCGCCGCAACCGAAAGGCTGATCTCGGTAGAAGCCTGCCGCAAGGCGGTGTCCATGCCGTCTTCCTCAAACAGGGAAGAAACCTCCGAAAGCGACGCGCCGGAGCGCAGCAGCATTGCAAGGCTGCTGCAAAATACGCTGAGCTGTTCCTGAGTCAAAAATTTTTCTGCCATGTTCCTCGTCCTTTCGCTTTTCCTTTAATAAGTGAACCGCGTTGTGTATTCCGAATCGTTTTGAATCTCCCCGGCGGGCATGCCGCCTGCGGCAAAGGTGATGTCCACCCGCTGCCACTCATCCGCTTTTGCGCGGATCTCCACGGTGATCCACCCCTCGCTTTCCACATAAAAGCTGTTCCACGCGTGGTAGGTCTCCTCACCCACATAACCCGTGATGAGCTTGCACGGAATGCCCTCGCTGCGCAGCATGGCGGCAGCAAGGCTTGCATAATCAAAGCATATGCCCTTGCCGGTCTTTAAGGTCTCATCCGGGGAGGGCAGGTAGCCGTTCTGCACAGTCGCCGCTTTTTCCGTATCGTATTGGATATTCTTCACCATGTAGTCATACACGGCGGCAGCAATGTCCGCATCGGTGGTGCAGTTTGCGGCCAGCTCTTTCACCTTTTTGATGCAATCGGAGCTTTTGTTGTAATTCACCATCTGGTTCGGGCGCAGGTACGGCTGAAATTCATCTTTCAGCGTCACGTCGCGGTCTTCGCTCCCGATGCATGCGTATTTGCTGTCGCCCACCTGCTCCATCAGGCGGAACGTGTATGTGCCGTTTCCCATATTGAGCGGGAAAAATGTCGCAGTGCCGTCGTTCGGCAAGTCATAGTTATATTTATCCTCGCCGCAGACAATCTGCATTTTTAATCGCGTATCGCTCTGCGCTTTTACGCCGATGATGCCGCCTTCAAGCTGGGAAAGGTCAATCTCTCCGCTGCCGAACGCGGTCGCTTCATCTTCGTTGAAGACGGAATCCCGAAAAGCGGGGACCTCGTAGGGCGCGGCGTTGCTGTCCGTGACATCGCCCGCCGCCGGCTTGGCGTCGTTTGATGCCGTGCCCCGCGCCGCACAGCCGCAAAGCAGCAAAATAAGCGCCAGCGCCGCCGCTAACAGCTGAATTTTTTCTTTCATGCCGCACCCCCTGTCTTTTCTGTGTATACTAATTATTATTTTATCTTGTTTTTGTCTTATACGCAAGCCCTGTGTAAAATTCTTCTGCATGGCTTTTTCCGTCGATTTTTTCAAAAAAATGCGCTTCAAACTATTGACATTATATATATAATGTTGTAGGTATAAATTTCACCGTTTTCTGAGAAATTCCCGCATATTTCGCGGTGTTTCTCAAAAAGCAGAAGGAGTAATTTAAATGAAGGAATTCATGTCTTTCCTGCTTTCTGCACTGCTCGTTCTCTCTCTTGCGGCGTGCGAAAGTAACGGCGGTGCCGGAAGCAACGATTCCGAAAGCAGTGTGAGCAGCACGGCTTCCTCCGAAGCAGAGTCCTCTGCGCCCTCACAACGTGGAACGAGATCACGAAATCCGATACCGTTACACTTGAGTTTTAAGCTTTAACCTGTATCCGAGCGCCTTGCGGCTGTTTACACAGCCGGGCGTTCTTTTTGTTTTTCCGAAATTTTGGCGCAGGAGTTTTCCACGAACACATTGACAAACCGCGCAAAAAAACGTATGCTTATATATAGAGTTATATCTAACTTAGAAAGGAGCGCTTGCAGATGACGTACACCATTAAGGAAGCCTCGGACATCACGGGCATCCCGGCGACCACGCTGCGCTATTACGATAAAGAAGGCATCCTGCCGTTTTTGGAGCGAAAGGAATCCGGCCACAGAATGTTTTCCGAACAGGATCTTTCCATGCTGCGCATTATCGAATGTTTAAAATGCACGGGCATGTCCATTAAAGATATTCGCCAGTACGCGGTGTGGGCACAAATGGGTGACTCCACCCTGGAGCAGCGCTACAACCTGTTTCTTGAGCGCCGCGAGGCCGTTATGGCACAAATCAAGGAGCTTGAAGATCAGCTTAAAGTAATCGATTATAAGTGCAAATACTATGAGGAAGCCATTGCCGCCGGTACGGAAGATATTCACAAGCACAAAACAGGCCACTGCTGCGACGATGAAAACAAAAACGCGTAAGTTCCGCAAAAACCAAGGGCACGGAGTTTTAAAGCTCCGTGCCCTTTTGCTTTATTTCCTTATTTTAGCCCTGCACAGACCACGTGATGCCCTGCGGGGTATCCTTTACAACGATATGGCGTGCGGCAAGCGCATCGCGAATCGCGTCGGCAGTTGCCCAGTCCTTTGCCTTTCTGGCTTCCGTGCGCTTTGCGATGAGCGCTTCGATCTCCGCGGCTTCCTCTGCGCTCATGCCCTCCGGCACAGCGGACTTCTGCGCATTCTGCTCCTCGCGCAGCGCCTTTGCAGCTTTCAGCAAGCCGAGGGACAACACTTCGTCAAACTCCTTGATGAGCGCAAGCTTGTCCGCGTCGGAAAGCTTGGCTTTCAGTACGTCGTACAGCGCTGTGAGTGCCAAGGACGTGTTGAGGTCGTTTTCCAACGCCGCGCGGAACGAGGCACGCAGCGGCTCCATGGCAGCTTCGTCGTGCTCTCCCTCATTTTTCAGCGCTGCAATGCGGGAAACGAGCTTTTTGTACGCCGTGGCGGTGTTGTCAAGGCTCTCAAACGAGAACGTCAGCGGCTTTCTGTAATGGGACTGTAAGCAGAACATGCGGTATACAAGCGGCGCGTAGCCCTTTTCCTCAAGCAGCGAGACCGTGAGAAAATCGCCCTTTGATTTGCTCATCTTGCCGCGCGCGTCCAAAAGGTGCAGCACGTGGAACCAGTATTTGCACCACGGGTGGCCGAGATACGCTTCGCTCTGTGCAATCTCGTTCGTGTGGTGCGGGAACGCGTTATCGATGCCGCCGCAGTGAATGTCGAGGTATTCGCCGAGGTACTTGATGCTGATGCCGCTGCACTCGATGTGCCAGCCCGGGTAGCCCACGCCCCACGGGGAATCCCATTTGAGCTCCTGGTCGTCAAACTTCGACTTTGTAAACCACAGTACGAAGTCGCTCTTGGAGCGCTTGTTTTCGTCCTCTTCCACGCTGTCGCGCACGCCTACGGCGAGGCTCTCTTCCTCCATGTTGCCGAAAACATAATAGTTTTCGAGCTTGGAGGTATCAAAATAGACGTTGCCGCCCGCGATATACGCATATCCTTTTTCAAGGAGCACCTCTACCATGTGGATGAACGTATCGATGCAGCTCGTCGCCGGAACGACGATCTCCGGGCGCTTGATGCCAAGCTTTTCGCAGTCACTGAAAAATGCGTCGGTATAGAACTGCGCAATCTGCATGACGGTCTTGTGCTCGCGGCGCGCGCCCTTGAGCATCTTGTCTTCGCCGGTGTCGGCATCGCTGGAAAGGTGGCCGACGTCCGTGATGTTCATGGCGCGGGTCACGTCATAGCCGAGGTAGCGCAAGGCTTTTTCCAGCATATCCTCCATGATGTACGAGCGCAGGTTGCCGATGTGCGCATAGTGGTACACGGTTGGGCCGCAGGTGTACATTTTGACTTTGCCGGCTTCGTGCGGAATAAATTCTTCTTTTTTCTGTGTTCTTGTGTTATAAAGCTGCATACAGGTGCTTCCTTTCTGCTTATTCTTCCTTATTCTTCTCCGCTTTCTGTGCGGTCAGCTTGCTTTTTTCTCTGCGGCAGCTGTTCAGCTCGCCGTGCAGGCGCTCAATTTCAAGCCGCATGCGGCACATTTCCTGCGCCACCGGGTCGGCCACGTGGATCTGATCCAGCGTGCTGTTGTCCATCACACGCTTGCCGCCCACGCGCCCGATGCACGCCGGTACACCGACCGCAGTTGCGTTATCGGGCACGGCATCCAGCACCACGGCACCCGCCGCCACACGGGCGTTATCACCCACGCGGAACGGCCCCAGCACCTTTGCGCCCGCACCGACAAGCACGTCATTTCCAAGCGTCGGGTGACGCTTGCCCTGGTCTTTGCCCGTGCCGCCGAGCGTCACACCCTGATACAGCGTGCAGTTGTCACCGATAACGGTGGTTTCGCCGATGACGACACCCATACCGTGGTCGATGAACAGATTTTTGCCGATCGTCGCGCCCGGGTGAATCTCTATACCCGTTTTGCGGCGCGCGCGCTGCGAGATATAGCGCGCGATAAATTTCATATTATGGCGGAAAAACCAGTTTGCCTTGCGGTAAGACCGCACCGCTTTGAAGCCGGAATACAGGAAATAAACCTCCGCACGGCTGCGGGCGGCAGGGTCGCGCGCCATCACGGCGTCAAGCTCCGCCTTTAATTTAGAAAACATGACGTAAATCTCTCCTTAAAAACAAAAAGCCCCGAGCGCACAACATAGGCGCTCGGGGGCGAAATGTACCAAAACATTCATGATACAATAAATCCGCGGTTCCACTCCGGTTTATCACTCAAACGGCGTAACGTGCCGTACCCGTATGCGGCTCACTTTCGCTCACCGCATCCGCTCGCGAATGCACTTCGCCCGGCTCTTTTCTGCGGCGGCTTTCAGCCCATGACCTCCGCTCTCTATCGACTGCCCCCGGGGTACTCGTTCGGTCTCAGCGTTTGCTTTATGACAGTATTTTAACACAGCCCCTTTAAAAACGCAAGCCCAAAGATCACCTCTCCGCGCCATTTTATGCGGCTTTTTTCTTTTGGTGCTTTTAAAATACACGCACACAAAAACAGGGTACGCACTTTTTTACAGTGCATACCCTGTTTATTTTAGCTGTGATTCAAAAATTAGAGCTGCTCGTCGATGATCTTTGCCTTTTCGAGCGCACGCTTCTGGAGCAGTGCGTCGATCTTGGCGTGCGGGTCGAGCAGGGAGCTGATGGAAGCGTCGTGGTTCAAAGCGGAGATGAAGTAAGCGATGTACTTTGAAACGTCGACTTCATGGAACCACGGGCGGTTCTTCAGTTCCGGGTTAAGGTACGTCAGGTTGCTGCCGAAGATGCCGTCGATGAGACCCTCTTCATACGCTTTATCGAACTTTGCGAGGCCGTTCGTGAAGATGGCATACGTGCCGTAAGCGAAGAAGCGGCGTGCCTTGCGGGCCTTGACGTTCTCTGCAATGTCGAGCACGGACTCGCCGGAAGAGATGATGTCATCGGCAACGAACACGTCCTTGCCCTCAACCGGGGTACCGAGGTACTCATGTGCAACGATCGGGTTGCGGCCGTCTACAATGCGGGAATAATCGCGGCGCTTGTAGAACATGCCCATGTCCACACCGAGCACGGAAGCATAGTACATGTTGCGGTTCAACGCACCTTCGTCCGGGCTGACGATCATGAAGTCTTTCTTATCGGTGGAAAGATCCGGGAAGTCCTTGAAGAGTTTCTTTAAAACCTGATAAGTCGGCATCAGGTTATCGAAGCCCATAACCGGCACAGCGTTCTGCACGCGCGGGTCATGTGCGTCGAAAGTCAAAACGTTGGAAACGCCCATCTGCTGAAGCTCCTGCAGCATGTATGCGCAGTCCAAAGACTCGCGGTAGCTGCGGCGGTGCTGACGGCCGCCGTAAAGCAGCGGCATCACGACGTTAACGCGGTGTGCCTTACCACTTGCCGCCTGAATGAGACGCTTCAAATCCTGATAATGGTCATCCGGGGACATGTGGTTCTGGTTGCCGAAGTAGTTGTAGGTCAGGCTGTAATTGCCTACGTCTACAACAAAGAACAGGTCATAGCCGCGCACGGTCGACTTGATAAGACCCTTGCTGTCGCCGGAAGAGAAACGCGGGCAGCTGTTTTCGATGATGAACGTGTCCACATCCATACCGGCACGCTTTGCCCAACGCACCAGATGGGCCTCAACCTTTTCGGAAAGCTCACGCGCACCGGCAAGCGGTACGATGCCAAGCGGTGCTACGCGATTCTCTGCACTGAAAAACGTCTGTGATTCCATTGCCATTTGATTACTCCTTCAAACTGCATATTCCGTTATTTGCCTGTCCGTTTTACACGAACAATGTCGGCTCTTGTCTATTTCAATATAGCACAAAATAGCGAGAATTTCCACAGCAAATACGCAAAATATTAAACTTTTGTTAAATCCGATAAGAGGGCAATGCCAAACGGAGCGAGTTTGATTGAATTTACCGTTTGATCTGTACCGTACAACTTGTAGCCGCGCGGCAATTCCACGATTTTTCCGCTTTCCGTGTAGTTTTCTACAAAAATGATATTCTCCTTTTCGCCGTGGCGGATGTGTGCCGTTACGCCGTGCGGCAGGGCGCAATCGAGCGCTTTTTCAATGTGCAGCGTCTCAATCATTTCGCCGTACAGTACAGAAAGCATATCGCTGCCGGTACGGGCCGCAATGTAATACGCCTCGCCCTTGCCGAACTTGTTTTTCGTCAGCGCCGCTTCGCCTGCGTAGAAATCCTTTTCATATGTGCCGAGCACCTCCGCCGTCAGCGGGTGGATACGTGCACAAAGCTCCATAGCATCGTAACGGCTGCCGTTAAACGCAATGCCGTTCTTCATGCCGTCCGGCAGGCTGTCGATTTCTTCGTTCCACACGCCGAACACGTCCATCATGTCGCTGGGGAGGCCACCCATTTTGCACAGGTCGGTATCGTCCACAATGCCGCTCCAGTACGTTGTGACGAGCGTGCCGCCGTTTTCGACGAACTTGCGCATCTTCTTTTCAAAGCCTGCGCGGTACATATAGAGCATCGGCGCAATGACAAGCTTATATTTCGAGATGTCGCCGTCCATATCGACGATGTCCACCTGCACGCCCTTATCCCAGAACGGACGGTAGTGCGTCAAGAGCGTCTCTACATATTTTTCGTCTTTATCCTTGTTGCGCGGGCCCGCGGCAGCATCCAGCGCCCAGCGGTTTTCCACGTCGTACACGATAGCGACCTGCGGCTTGACTTCGGTGCCGTATACGTCGCCGCGCTCGTTCATGCTCTTAAGCTCAGCGCCGACGGACTGCACATCCTTAAACACACGGGTGTTCTCGTTCGTAACGGAGTCAAACACGCCGCCATGGCTGACATGGTCAACGACCGCACCGTGGAACTTTTCGCAGGAGCCGCGGCTTTTTCTGAACTGGAAATACTGCACAGAATTTGAGCCGTGTGCAACCGCCTGCATGGAGGAAAGCAGGTGCATGCCCGGGCGCTTCAGCATACTGATGGGCGTCCAGTTCGTCATGCTCGGCGTGCTTTCCATCAAAAGGAAGTTTTCGTGCTTGATCGAACGCATCACGTCGTGCGTCATCGCGGAAGAGACCGCAATCTCTACGTTGTCGGTCGTATGCCACTGCGGGTAGTTGTCCCAGGAAACAACATCGAGCTCCGGGCCGAACTTAAAGTAATCGAGGCCGTCGTAGAAGCCCATCAGGTTCGCCGTCACCGGGATATCCGGGTTTACTTCCTTTACGGTGTCGCGCTCCATTTTCATGAAATCGACGGTCTGGTACGTGACAAAGCGCTTCCAATCGAGCGTCAGACCGTGCACGTTCATTTCGCCGTTCGGCTGCGGCGCGTGAATCTGATCCCAGCTCGTATACGTGTGGCTCCAGAAGTCCGTCCACCACGCGTGGTTCAGGTCGTCGAGCGTCTTATACTTCTTTTTCAGCCAATCGCGGAACGCCTGTTGGCACAGCGGGCAGTAGCACTCGCCGCCGTACTCGTTAGAAAGGTGCCACAAAATGACGCCCGGGTGGTTTGCAAAGCGCTTTGCAAGGCGCTTATCCATCTCGCGGGTCTTCTCTCTGTACACGGGGGATGTATAGCAGTGGTTATGGCGTGCGCCGGAAAGGTCGCGCACACCATTATTCTGCACACGGCGAATCTCCTCATACTTTTCGCTCATCCAAAGCGGCTTTGCACCGGACGGTGTGGCCAACACGGTATAAATGCCGTTTTTGTAGAGATTGTCGATGATCTTCTCCAGCCAGTCGAAGTCGTATTCTCCCTCATTCGGCTCCAGATGTGCCCAGGAGAAAATACCGACCGACACGCAGTTGATATCCGCTTTCTTCATCAGCTCCACGTCCTGCTTGAGAATCTCGGGGTAGCGCAGCCACTGTTCGGGATTATAATCGCCGCCATGCAGCAGCTTCGGAAATTTCGGTGTAAGGGGTCTCATAATAAAATACCTCCGTCAGCGCGACTTCCCGCGCGTAATCTACACCCAGTATACAGGTTGTACGGACAAACTTCAAGAGTGAGTTTCACATTCTTCATTCTTTAGTCTTTGCCGCGTTCTTATGCGCATGTAATAAAGAAAAGCGCACAGATTTTGTTTTCTGCACGCTTTTTAGCTTCATATTTTTCTGAAAGGCTTCTTTTATTCGCCCACTTTACTTTGGCTTGTGTCAAGTTCTCTCGTCAGCTTATGCATTCTCAAAAAATACGTCGTGACAAGCAAAATAGCCGCACCGGTCCAAGCAGTGACCTCCGCATAGAAAATACCCTCCTGCCCGATAATAAGCGGCAGAAACAACGCCACGCCAATACGCATCAAAAATTCCATGATGCCCGAAGCCATCGGCATGATGGTATCGCCAAGCCCCATCAGCGCGGAGCGGTAAATGTGCAGCATATAGAGGATAGACAGACAAATACTCATGATATTAAGATAGTGTATTGCCACCTGCGACGAGATCGACACTTCCTCCGCCGTGCCGGAAATAAACAGTGCGATGCCGTATTTTCCGAAAATCAGCACAAAAACCGTAATGACGACCGAGGTCAGCAAAGCGATCCACGTTGCGGAGTGCATACCCTTTTTCACGCGGTCTAAAAGCCCCGCGCCGAGATTCTGCCCGACATACGTCGTCACGGCGTAGCCGAACGAAACAGCGGCAATCTCCAAAATACCGTACAGCTTATTCGTTGCCGTAAAGCCCGCCACGAACAGCGTGCCGTAGCGGTTGACGACCGACTGCACCACCATGCCGCCCACGGCGATGATAACATTCTGTGCGGCGACCGGCGTACCGAGCCCCAAAAGGCGCTTTGCTATTTCCGGATTGAGCCGGAAATACTCTTTTTTCAGATGGATGACTTTCACGTGCAGCACAGCGCGCAAACAGTAAAGCGCTGCAAAAAGCTGTGCGATGACCGTTGCGACGACCGCACCCGCAATGCCCCAGTGGAACACCATAACAAACAGCAGATCAAGCCCGATATTCAGAATGGATGCAATGACCATGGCATACAGCGGCGTTTTGCTGTCGCCGAGCGCACGCAGGATGCTTGCAAGCACGTTATACGCCATGATGATGGGTATACCCGCAAACATGATGCGCAGGTATGTGAACGCGCCGCCGATGATCTCCTCCGGCGTGTTCATGGCGCGCAGCACGGGTGCCATGGCGACTTGGCTCAGAATGACGGTCAAGATTGAAATGACCGCCGAAAGCGAGATCGTCGCGCCAATGGAACGGTTAAGACCCTCGTGGTCTTCCGCGCCGAAACGCTGCGCCATGTAAATGGAAAAGCCCTGCGCAAAGCCTTGGATAAGCCCCAGCACGAGCCAGTTCAGCCAGTCCGCCGCACCGAGCGCCGCCAGCGCGTTTACGCCGAGCGCCTGCCCCACAATGGCGGTATCCACCACCGTGTAGAACTGCTGAAACACGTTGCCCAGCATCAGCGGTATCGCAAAGGTGAAAATCAGCTTTGCAGGGCTGCCTTTTGTCATATTTTGAATACGTTCTGTTTTTGCCATAAACCCCTCATGATTTCGCCGAAAGTTTTTCCGGCAATTTGTGAATACGAATGTAATATGTCACGCACAGCAGTGCCGCCGCGCCGAACCACGCGGAGACCTCTGCAATGCAGATGGAAAGAAAGCCCAGATTGAACACTTTAGAGAGCACGAGCACAACGGAAATGCGCAGAATTAGCTCCAGCGCGCCGGAGAGCATCGGCACCACCGTGTCACCGAGACTTTGCAGGGAAAAGCGGTAGACGAACAGCAAACCCAGCACCCACATCATCGCACCGCAACACAGCAAATACGGATACGAAGCTTCGATGACCGTCTGCTCCACGCCGGAGACGAACACCGCCGTCAGCTGGCGACCGAACAGAATCATTGCGCCGCCGATGAAGAAATCGACGATGAGCACCATCAAAATGCAGCGGCGCACGCCGACTTTAATGCGGTCAACGCGTCCCGCGCCGAGGTTCTGCCCGACATACGTGCCAAGGGATAACCCGATGATGTTGCACGGCTGTTCCGCAAGACCGAAGATTTTCGAGCCCGCCGTATATGCCGCCACAATCGTAGAACCTAAACTATTCACAATGCCCTGCAAGATCATACCGCCGATCGCCGTAATGGAATTCATAATTCCGACCGGCAAACCAAGCTTCAATAAGCCAAAAATAATAGACTTATCCATGCGCTTTTCGCCGGTTTTAAACCGCAAAACCGGCATACGGCGCAACACGAAAAGACACATCAGGCCGGAAAGCAGCTGTGCCAAAACGGTCGCCCACGCAGCGCCGGCCACGCCCCATTTAAAGGCCATGACAAACAGAATGTCCAGCCCGATGTTCACTGCCGAACTGATGAGAATGATAATGAGCGGCGACATGCTGTCGCCGAGCGCTCGAAGAATACTCGAAAGCATATTGTAAAACACCGTCGTGAAAATACCGATGAAAATAATGCGGATGTACAAAAGTGCGTCGTCAAAAATATCGGTCGGCGTACCCATCAGTGTCATGAGCGGGCGCGAGAAAATGAGACTTAACGCCGTGATGACCGCCGCGCTCATAAAGCCGAGGTAGCCCGCGTTCATCACCGTGCGGCGCATGTCGCTTTCGTCGCCTGCGCCGAAGCGTTGCGAAATCAAAATGGAATACCCGTGCGTCAAACCGTTGATGAAACCCAAAACAAAGAAATGTACCGAACCCGTGGAACCCGCCGCCGCAAGCGCGTTGACACCTACACCGCGGCCGAGCACCATAGCATCCGCCACAGAGTATAACTGCTGAAACACATTGGCAACAAGCAAAGGCAGTGCAAACGCCAGCAAAAGCTTTACCGGGCTGCCCTTCGTCATATTGCGAACCACAAAATCGCTTCCTTCAAAAGACACTTTAATTACCATTATATCGGATAAAATGCTGCAATTCAATGCCTGTATGTCATTTTCAAGGGGTGTAAACGCCGAATTTTCCTATTCTTTTTTGGCTAATTTGGCGCGGTTTCGGCTTCAGCAACAAGCCGTGTAAAAAAGCAGCGCCATGCAAAAGCCGCACAGCGCCGCGTGAATTTTGTTCAATCAAACGATGTAATCGACCGCAACCGCCTTTTCGCGAACTGTCGCAACATAGGTCTTCACCGTGTTGCAGTGGTACGGGTCTTTCTGGTATTCTTCGAGCGCCTCGGGGCTCTCGAGCGTAACGGTCAGGCAGACGTCAAAGGAGCGCTCGGAGTGGAGGAAATCCGCACCGGCTTCCACGTCAAGTGCCTGCGGCACGCGGCCCTTCATCGTCATAAAAAGATCGCGCAGCTTTTCGCACTGCTCCTTGGAATTGTCCTTGAGCTTGATCATTAAAACATGCTTTACCATTTGAAAAACTTCCTTTCGGATAAAATTATTGCATAGCTAAAGAAAACCATGGTTAAAAGGTTTGTTCAAGCTTTTTCAAAAGCTTGCAGGTTCTTAGGGCAGCGCCCTACGTCGCTTTCCGCAGAAAGCGAAATCTTTTTGCGTTCGCAAAGTCAGGAAGGGAGGACGAAACTTCCGGTGGACGTTTCGTCCGAGGGAAACCCTACTAAGGGGTTTCCCTATGAACTTGTAACACAAGTTCATAAAAATCGAACCCAGTCTTCCCCGAAAGGCGGCCAAAGCCGCCTTTAAAAAATCGACTTATTCTATCTAACCCCCGAAACCGCCCTGTCGAGCGCGCCCAAGTCCTTGTGAATCCGCACATCGCGCAGACCGGCGGCTTCAAACAGCACCTTTACCGCCTGCCCCTGCGTCTCACCGATTTCCACGGCAAGCACGCCGTTCGGGTGCAATTTTTTCGCCCAAATATCGCAGATCGCGCGGTAGAAGATGAGGCCGTCCGCGCCGCCGTCCAGCGCCGTTTTCGGCTCTTTCTGCACTTCGCGCTGCAAAAGCGGCAGCTCGCTTGTCTCAATATACGGCGGGTTCGACGCGATGAAATCGAACCCATCCGGCAGCGTCTCCGCAAACGCTTTATCTAACATGTCGCCCTTTACCGCCGTCACCGGCAGCTCCGGGTAACGCGCCAAATTCTCGTTTAAATAGTTGAATGCGCCATCGTACAGCTCCACTTCCGTCACTTCGGCGTGTGCTTCTTTCGCGATGGAAAGCCCCACCGCACCCGTGCCGGCGCAAAGGTCAAGCCCCTTCGGCAAATTCTCGGTTTTCGACAAACGCTTGCACACTGCTTCCACCAAAACAGCGGTGTCCTCGCGCGGAATCAGCACGCCCTCTCCGCAGGAAAGCGTCAGGCTCATAAAGTCCCACTCGCCAAGCAGATATTGCAGCGGCTCGCCCGTTTTGCGCTTTTCGAGCGCGGAAAGCACCGCTTGCCCCGCTTCAGACTCCGCCGGCTTATCGCCGTGCAACAATAACTCTGTGCGGTTCGCGCCGCAGAAATGCTCCAAAAGGCACGCGGCTTCAAACGTCGGGTCTTCCGTGACGGGTTCAAGCGCCGTTTTCGCTGCGCGGTACAGCTCGTTCAGCGTCATCGGATAATATCCTCGCCGTTTTCCGGGATAACCGCTTTCATCGCCGCAATAGCGGCTTCCATCATCTTGTCGGTCGGCTCTTTTACGGTCAAACGCTGAAACCACAGGCCCGGCGCCGCAATGATGCGCGTCAGCACGTTATCGTACTTGCCGCAAAGCTTGATGAGCTCATAACCGATGCTGACAACGACCGGCAAGCACAAGAGCTTACAGAATGTGCGCAGAAACGGATTGGAAAACGGAATGAAAAAGCCGATGATGATGCCGAGCAAAAGCATTAAGATCATAAAGCTGGAGCCGCAGCGCGGGTGGAAGCGCTTTTGCTTCCGCACATTTTCCACGGTGAGCGGCAGGTCGTTTTCATAGCAGAAAATCGTCTTGTGCTCCGCGCCGTGGTAGCGGAATGTGCGGTCAATCTCCGGCATTTTAGAGATGACAACAATGTACAGTACAAAAATGACGATACGTAAAAGGCCCTCAAACACCGAACGCCAACCACTGATGCCGTCGCCCGTAAGCATCATCAGCCCGTTAAAGAGCACCGCCGGCAAAAAGAAGAACAGCAGCACCGCAAGCGCCACGCCCAGCACACCGCCCACGGCGACGACCGCATTCATCACCTTGTCTCCGAATTTCTTTTCGAGCCAATTTTCAAATTTCGAGGGCTCTTCCTCTTCCTCGCCGCCCACTTTATCCGCCGAAAGCGTCAGCGCCTTCATACCGAGGCGCAGGGTATCCACCATAGAGAACACGCCGCGTATAAACGGCTTTTTCAAAATGGGGTATTTTTCGCGCAGCGACGGCGTGGAAACCTCCTCCGTTGTAATATTTCCGGCTTCGTCACAAAAAGCCGCTACGTTTTTCTTCGGGCCAACCATCAAAATGCCCTCAAGTAAGGCCTGCCCGCCGATAGATGTTACGCGTTTTGCCATTCTTTCTCCTTTTGCTTATAAACAATATTTAATCCTGTTTTCTCTCCACGACCTGCACCTGCGCGGTGGCGGTGGGAATCTGCGTTGTGTTGGAAAGCTCGGGATTCATCTCAAGCTTTTTCATGGTCGGTATCGTGATGATGACCGTGGTGCCCATGCCTTCTTCGCTGTCAACATCAAGCGAGCCGGAGTGCAGCTCCATGATCTCATTTGCGACGGCGAGGCCGATGCCGTTGCCGCGCACGTTTTGGTTTGCTTTGTAGAACTTCTTTTTGACGTTTGGCAGATGCTCCGCCGGGATGCCGCAGCCACTGTCCTTAATGATGACGCGGATAAACCCGTCGTCCTCATACGCGGAAACGCGCACCGTACCACCGGGATTCGTGTATTTCAAAGCGTTGTCGATGACGTTGATGAACACCTGCCGCAGGCGATTCACATCGCCCAAAATCGGCGAAAGCATCGTGTCCTCCTCATCGTAAATGAGGTTTTTATGCTCCGTTCGCGCGCGGTCGGTGAACATGTACACGGCCTCATCCAGCTCCGCCAAAAGATCGATCTTCTTGAGGATCAGCCGCATTCTGCCGCTTTGCATACGGGAGAAATCCAGAAGCTCCTCCACCATGCCGGAAAGACGTTCTGCCTCGCGCACGATGACGTTCATGCCCTTATCATACGTTTCTCGGCCGATGCCGCCTGTTTGCAGCGTTTCCGCCCAACCCTTAATAGCCGTCAGTGGTGTGCGCAGCTCGTGCGAAACAGAGGAAATGAAGTCGTTTTTCATTTTTTCCGCTGTGCCAAGCTCTGCCGCCATGTCGTTGATGGAGTCGCACAGTGCGCCGAGCTCGTCGTCCTTCTCTTTCTTGACGCGCACGTCAAAATCGCCCTTTGCAATTTTTTCCGCCGTAGCATTGAGTTCCCGAATGGGCGTGATAATAGACCGCACAAAATAGATGCCCGAAAGCGTGACGAGCACCAAAATAAGCACGCCGATACCGATCAAAACCAGCACGACATACGTAATCTGCCGGTCTGCGCGCTCCATAGAGACGATGTACCGCACCGCGCCGAGCACCGCGCCGTTTGCGCCGCGCGCCACGCGCGAGACGGCCATGATCTTCTCGCCGCTCGCGAGCTTGCCGATCCAATAGCCGTACCCGTTTTCGCTGTGCAAGGCGCTTTCAAAATCGGGCTTGCTCTGGTTTTGGTCCGGCGCAAAGCCGGAGGAGGTAGACAAAATGCTGCCCGAACGCGAGACCGCCATGACCTCCATGAGATCTTTATCCGGGAAATTTTCGGTGTAGCTTCTGGCTGCAGCGTTAAACTCGCTTACGGTTTTCATGCTGCCGGAAAGCACGGTGGGCAGCTCGTCGCTGCGGCCGATGAGCGTCATTTGTATGCCGTTATAGGCATAGCTCTGCACAACGAAAGAAAGCGCCGCAATACAGGCTGTAAATAATAAAATCATCACACCGAGGCTGTTAAACAGCCAGCGTCTTGCGATACCTTTTTTGAACACGCGCTTTCCTCCTTTCTGTGCTTCTTTTTGTAGTTACCAGTATTTTTAAATGACTTGCCCTGCAAGTCATCAGAAAACCCATGCAACTGGGTTTTCTGCGGTTCAACAGTCCACCGGACTGTTGAACCTACTTTCCTAGTTTTTTATTAGGCAAAAAGATTTCGTCGTCTGCGGACGACGCCTCAGGGCCTTGCCCCGAGACCCCATAAACTTTCTGAAGAAAGTTTAATCAAAGACTTCATTCGTTTGCTTTCACGCAACCTTTTGATTACTTATCCCACCGATAGCCGATGCCCCACACGGTGACAACATGTCTCGGGTTCGAGGGCTCGTCTTCGATCTTCATTCTCAATCTGCGAATATTCACGTCTACGATTTTTTCCTCACCGACATATCCGCTGCCCCAGACGTGCTTTAGAATTTCGGAGCGTTTTAACGCCTTACCGGCATTTGAGATGAAGTATTCCATGATTTGAAACTCCACCTGTGTCAGCTCCACGGGGTTGCCGTCTTTTGTGAATGAGCGGTTGCGCAGGTTCAGCACGAAGCGGCCGGAGCGCAGCTCTTCGGAGAAATTCGGCTCTGCGGCTCTCGTAAACTGTGCCACACGGCGGTAAACGGCGTCCACGCGCGCCACAAGTTCTGAGGGGCTGAACGGCTTCGTCACATAATCGTCCATTTCCTGTGTTTTCGCCGTCAGCATGATGATGCCGATGGTCGCGTTTTTCTGTCTTAATTCCTTACATACGGCAAGGCCGTCCAGACTGCCGGGCATCATGATGTCCAGCACGGCCACGTCAAAATCGCCGCCGGCCTGCTCGTACACGCGCAAGGCTTCCTCACCGCTTGCGGCTTCCACGCAGTCGTACCCCGCGCGCTTTAAATTGATGACCACAAACTCGCGGATATTCTGCTCGTCCTCTGCCACCAATATCTTTTTCATGTTCGTTTCCCCTTTCTGTCCCCCATTTTCAGTCTATATTTATTCCAACACTTCAAATCCGCTTTGCAGCGTTTTTTCTTCGCTTTCCGCCATGGAATCGTCCAAAATGCGCAGCACATACACGCGTCCGGCGGAGCTGCTCAACAGAATATCTTCGTCATCCTGTTCTTTTTCCGCCCAGTCTTCCTCCGTATATACCCGAATGGAGAACTTATCCTCCCGGCCGAGGTAATTGCCGTTAAAGCCGATCTGCGTATACGTAAAGAATGTCGCTGTGCGGGTCACGGTGTCATTTTGGCAGCCGTAGTTATCCTCGCTGCCCGGCAAAAACAGGTTGTAGTTTTCCGCCGTATTCAAAATACTCGTGCACACCGGCGTCAACGTGTTGTCCTGTAAGCTATACGTGTTCCACGTGATGACATACCCGGTGGAATCCGCCGTCGTTTCGCTGCCGTTTATCGTCAACTCCGCCGTTGGAATCTCCAAAATGCCGTCCTTATTCACATCGCGCGAGACCGCTGCGGCCGCCGTTGGCCGATCCGTCGCGTTTTCTTCGTTTGATAGCGGCGAAATGAGTCTGTCCGACGCTTCGTCATACCCAATGACCTGCGTCAGCATGCGCCCGTCCGCTTTCACGCCGTCCAGCACCGCTGCGCGCCGCCAGGAATTTACCTGCGAAAAGCTTACGGAGGTGTAACGCGTCACCGCCGCATCGAGCGGCACGGTTTTGGAGACATACGGCTGGTCGCCGTCAAAGCGGTATAACCCGCCAAGCGCCATAATCTCCTCTCCGCTCGTCTGCGCCGCCTGCAAAACGAACAGCTCTTTTATATTGTCGCTGTCAAAATCCGTCAGCAGCATTTCGCTGTAAGAGACCGTTGTCATGGAGAATTCGCGGATCGTGTCTCCGTCCACATAATAAACCGAAACGCTTGCCGTCGCCGTGAGCGGATCTCCCCAGCCCACGATGATCTCGTCCATACCGTCGCCCGTCAGGTCACCGAAGAACACCTTGTCCACCTGCGTTGCCGCCGAGGTAAACCGCGCCATAGAGTTCCAAACACCGTCCGTGTTTTTCTTAAAAAATTCCAGCCGCGTGCCGCCCGCGTCGCCGTTTGCACAGAAGCTCACGACCTCCGAAGTGCCGCACCCGTCTAAATCGCGCGAGATAATCGCCGAGCGGTAATCGCCGCATTTCGGGTAAACAAGCGTCACGTCACCCACGCCGCCGCCCATCAGGGCATATATCGCTTCTCTGTCTGCCGTCGTCTTTGGAGGAGACATCAGCGCTTGCGCATCAAGACCCGTCAGCTCGCTGCACCCCGAAAAAGAAAGCGCCAAAAGCACGGCGAGCACCGCTGCAAAGAGTTTTTTCAGTTTTCCGCGCATCGCCGTCACCTCCTGCGCAAATTTACAATATCAATATAAGTATAGCATATCCCCCGCACCGCCGCAAGCAGTCAGGGGCGCTTTGGCGTCATATAAAAATTAAATTTCTGTGACAGCATTGAGAAACCGGCGCGCGCGTGGTAAAATGGAGAAAATATCTCGAAAGGATTCCGCATGAAACAAACAATGCACAATACCCGCGTGCGATGGGTGCTCGGCATTCTCATTGCGCTCACGCTTGCGTTCATCTGGAGCAACTCCATGCAGAGCCGCGCGGTCTCCGGCGGCATGAGCGGCTCCTTAAAAACGTGGCTCGAGCAGCTTCTGCACACGGAAATCAGCGAATTTTTACTGCGCAAGGCGGCGCATTTTTCGGAATACGGCCTTCTGGGTGTGGAATTTTCGCTTCTGCTCGGCCTGCAGCACGATAAAAACGGCAAAAATCTCCAGTGTGGACGCAATCTTCTCGACTTTCCGCTCATCGGCATGCTGTGCGCCGTCACGGACGAGACCATTCAAATTTTCTCCGGCCGCGGTTCGCTTGTTTCCGATGTGTGGATCGACGCCGCCGGCTTTTCGACCGGATTCTTTTTGACCGTTCTGCTCTTTCTTTTTGTCAATCACTGTAAAAAAGCCGGGTAACCGGCAACCGGAAAGGATAAATACCATGAAACAGCATATTTTAAAGAAGGTCCCCCTCTTCGTCACCGTGTCCGTTCTGCTCGCGTGCATCGTGTTTTCCGGCTGCGCGGGCCGCACCGTCATCACAGATGCGCAATTCAAGTCCGCCTGCGAAGCTGCCGACTGCGAAGTAACAGACGTTTCCGACCAGTTTGACAGCAGCGTCATCACAAAAGCGCTGACCGTTTCGGGCGATGATTACTCCTTAGGCTTTTTCACATTCGCTTCCACGGACAGCGCCAAAACGAACTACGCGCAGATGCTTTCAAGCGTCAGGACCTCCGAGGGCAAGGCGGTCGATTCCAGCGAATACAACCGCTACACGTATAAAGGCGACGACCTCACAACGGTACTCTACCGCAACGGCACCACGATTCTTTTCGCCACCGGCGCGGATAAGGACACTGTAAATAAAGTCGTAACAGCATTGGGACTTTAACCGTTAAAGGCTCGTCGGTTTTGCCGACGAGCCTTTAAAAATACCTGGTCATGCGGGCAGCGGCGTTCGGGATGAATGTTTCCGCCCGCTCTGCTATATAAGCCGCCGTTAGCGCACCCGCGCCGACGTACTCCCCATACTCCGTAAACAGGCTGCGCGCCGCGATGCGCTCTGAAAACCGCACCGTCACGCACAGGAAAAACCGGCTGCCGATCCGCCCCAGTGCCGAAGAAAGAACATGGAGCGTGTGCACGGCACGCTCCACCGCATCCATCAAATGCCCCACGGTCTCAAAGCAAAACGTCAGCGGCACGGGCGGCGAAACGATACGAATGCCACCACCCCCTTTCCGTTCCCAAGGCACACCCGCAGGTGTATCTTAAACCAGTTTACGTCAAAGGCAGGTACACCGTGCCGATTTTTTCTTTGAAACCTTGACATTTTCTTTTTACGTTCTGATCATTACCAAAGTTAGTTATGATCTGACATCGGTGAAACGCTGAACCGGCCGCGCCCCGGTGTGACCCGTACCGTAAAGGAAATAGAGCAAAAAGACTACCTACAAAAGACCGCTTCCGAGGAAGACGGTCGCGTGACCTACATTTCCGCAACGAAAGCTTCAGCGGTAATGTAACCGGCACGCTAAACACCGGCAAAGCTTTCCGTGCTCAAAGCAGAAGCGGCAAAGTGGATGTTCCGTTCGATACCGGCGAAGGCACATGCAAAGTCAGCACACTC
>OGCM01001978.1_pt1 | contig 21315 bp, 20 predicted proteins | sample 1570151 | NCBI WGS metagenome assembly OGCM01 (sample SAMEA4370582, study PRJEB24528) | human gut metagenome
TTGCCGCTGATGTCCACAAAGACGCGCTCATTGGGCTTGGCGTAGCCCTGCTCCCTAGCGTAGCGCTCGATAATAGCACTTTCGCCCTGATCCAACGTGCCGGACAGCTCGGCGTTTTCGGTAAGCTGTGTGCTCAGCTGGTTCTGCACAGACTGCAGCTCCTGCTGCTTGGATGCAATGGACACCTGATACTGCACGAGATTGACGAACAGCGAGCCGCAGACGATTAGAAACACCGGAACGGTGATCCACCACGGCAGGAACCCACGCTGGGACCTTCCCCTGTTTTTGCTCATAGCGGGATGCCCCCTTTCCCAAAATGCACGCACAACCACTTGTAGCTAATTATATAATATGGTCGAAGGTTTTTGCAACTGTTTTTCAGCGGATTTTTGCTTTTTTTCGGACTTTTTTGCCTTTTTGCGCTCTCTGCGGCAGCTGCGGGCGGCGGCAAGGCGCTTTTTGAGGGGCTTGACGGCGGTTTTCTCCACCGCATGCAGCGGTGCCAGCAGGCAGGCGGCGGCTGCCGCCGCACAGCGGTGTACGGCGGGCTGCACGGTCCAGTGCCAGCATACAGCCCCCAGCAGCAGCGCGGCGCTCATATACCAGCGGGCCAGACCGCCCGCACTGGCCCCGGCAGCGAAGCCACAGACCAGCACCGCCGCTGCGGCAAAGGCCGCTATATCCCGGAAAAAGCAGCGCAGCGCGCCCTCCCCCAGTGCAAGGCGCACGGCATCCCGCACGCCCGCCAGCAGACAGCCCAGCCCAAGGCACCACAGCACATCCCCCAGCACCGCCCACGGGGCGGGTGACGGGGCCATCTAACGGAAGAGCCGCGCCAGCAGACCGCCGCCGGACTGCTGGTTTTCCGCATACTGCAGGTATTCGATCCTGCCGGAGATCTGCACCTGCCCGCTCTGGGTGGACAGCTCCCCGATCTGCAGCTCCTGCCCGCCGACGGTCAGATTGCCGAGCGGCGTTTCCAGCACAGCGGCGCTTTCATCACAGCTGATGACACGGCTGACACCGGTCACGGCCAGATGGCGGCGATCCCGCAGGGCAAGGCCGTGGCTTTGCTGCTGCGGCTGGCCGGCGCGCGGCTCCAGTTTTGTTTCCGGCATGGCGGTCCCTCCCCTGCTTGGTTACAGTGATACTGTATGCGGCAGGCACCGCGTTTAGAACCCCGCGCCGGGCGGTGGGGCATTATTCCTCGATGATCTCAAACATTTCCCGTGCGACATCCTTGCCCTTCTGCTCCACATCGGACAGGACGCGGATCTTGACAGGGCGGTTGCCGAAGGTGACCTCAATGATGTCGCCGAGCTTTACGGTATAGCTGGCCTTGGCAGGCTTGCCGTTGACCAGCACACGGCCCGCGTCCGCAACCTCATTGGCGAGGGTGCGGCGCTTGATGACACGGCTGACCTTCAGGTATTTATCCAGACGCATAGATGTTTTCCTTTCGATACAAAACCGCCCCGCCGCAGAAGCGCGGCGGGGCGGAGCGGACCATTACTTACTGAACGGAGTCCTTCAGGGCCTTGCCGGCCTTGAAAGCGGGCAGCTTGGAGGCCTCAATGGTGATCTCCTCACCGGTCTGGGGGTTGCGGCCCTTGCGTGCAGGGCGCTCACGGACCTCGAAGGTGCCGAAGCCGACCAGTGCGACCTTGTCGCCCTCCTTCAGGGCGTTGGTGATGGCGTTCAGGGCGCTGTTGACAGCAGCCTCGGCGTCCTTCTTGGTCAGGTTAGCTTCATTCGCAACAGCGGCGATCAGTTCAACTTTCGTCATGGTATTATACCTCCAAAGTGTTATATCAGCAAAAAGCAGCTGCGGAAAGCTCCGTCCCGCTCGGCTCACTTCTTAGCTTTCTGGGTTGTCGGCGTGCGCTGTGGTAAACGCAGCGTTGCATTTCTGCAGGGCCTGCTCCGGGTCGATGCCTGCACTGCGTGCAAGCGCTGCAGCAGCAAACAAAAGTTGCCCCATCGCCTGCTCCGCCCGGGCCTTGTCCGGTGCGGTCTCAACTGCCGCAGCCGCAGCAGCGACCGTATCGGCTGCCGACTCTGTCTGCACGCCGTAGCGGGCAGCGCGCTTTTGCAGCTTGGCGGCGCGCATCAAGGCAGGCAGCGCCTTGGGGACGCTTTCGAGATCATCTGCGAGGGTCAGACGGCCCTTTTCCTTATTCTTGAGCGAATCCCAATCTTTTATGCTCTCGTCCCCGGCAAAAATATGCGGGTGACGCTCTATGAGCTTGCGGCAGACACCGTCGCACACCTCATCAAAGGTAAAGTGCCCGGCCTCCCGCTCGATCTGCGCGTGAAAGACCACCTGCATCATCACATCGCCCAGCTCCTCACAGAGAAGCTCGGGGTCATTCAGGTCGATGGCATCCACTGCCTCGTAGGCTTCCTCAAGGAAGTTCATCCGGATCGAGGTGTGGGTCTGTACCTTGTCCCATGGGCAGCCGCAGTCCGGATCCCGCAGGATCGCAATGATCGCTACCAGGTCGTCTGCCGTATACTGCTGTTTTTCGGGGTATGCGTTCATAGACCTTCTCCGCGCTCACAGAAATGCAATACGCTACATTTTACACAAATCGGCGGATTTGTCAAGCGTTGGCCGTCCGCCCGGCTGCATTTTTTCGCTATAGTGTTATTTTTACAGCTGTGCGCCGCAGTGGTTGCAGAACAGCGCATCGCCATCGACCTCGGCCTTGCAGACGGGGCAGATCTTGGTCTCGCCGCGCAGCTGGATGGGCTCTTCCTCGATTTCCTCCTCCTGCTCCTGCTCGGGGGCATCCTCGGTGGCGTCGGCGGCCTCCTGTGCCTCGACCTCTGCGCGCTCGTCCTCGGTCATGCCGGCCTTGATCTCCTCAATGGCCTTCTCGACCTCAGCCACGGCGTCGATATACTTCTCGACCAGGGCGGGGTTCTCCTCACCGGCCTTGTGCAGGCTGTAGACCAATGCGCCGAGCTGACGCTGCGCCTTGGACAGGCGCGCCTGCTGGTTCAGAAGATCCAGCTTGTTCTTGCCCTTATCTGCCAGATCCTGTGCGGTCTTTTTGGCGGAATCCACCAACTGCAGACCCTGCTCCTTCAGCATCTCAATATCCAGTTCAAACATAGTCAAACACCTCTTTCTTCTTGCCTGAACACGGCATCTGTGCCGTGCGATTTAGGTCTATTATAGCCTATTGCGGCGCGGTTTGCAACGCGCAAATGTATATTTTCCGTGAATTGTACGGCATTATTTACCAATAAACTCCCGCAGCAGGCTGTTTTGGGGCACAAGCTCGGTGCCCAGCGCCGGAAATGCGTCAAACCTTGCGCGCAGGGCCTCCAGCTGGCGGGCCTGCACGGGGGTCAGCTCCGGGTCGGCAGGCATCGCGTCCAGCACGGTGCGCCACAGGCAGACCTCATAGGTGTGGGTCGTATCCAGCAGCAGGTTGGCGCGCGGCTTGTAGGGCTTGATGAACCGTTCCTCGCCCGCGCAGACATGGCCCCACAGCCCCAGCGTGAAGGCAGCCCCGTGCCCGCGGAACAGGTAATCCCGCACGATGCGCCGCGCCAGCCGGATGTCCCGGGTGGCCAGACAGCAGACATCGCTGCTGTCGGCGTATTCCTCCCGCAGGCCCGCATACAGGCAGAGGGCGGCCCCGGCAGGCAGTTCCTCGGTCAGGGTCGGGTTCAGGGCGTGCAGACCCTCGATGATGACCACACCGCCGCGGGCATCAATGCGGCGGGTGCCGCTGGGCTGCTGAAGTGTAAAGTCAAACACCGGTGCCTCACAGATGCCGGTTTTGTACAGCTCCTTCAGGCAAAAATGCAGCCGCTCCAGATCCAGTGACTCCAGACTCTCATAATCATCGCTGCCATCGGGATTTTTGGGGTATTTCCCCTCCCCGATATAAAAATCATCCAGACTGACGACCTGACTGCTGTGGCCGCGCGCCGCGATGGCCCCGGCGATCTTATGGGCCGAGGTCGTCTTGCCCGCAGCGGACGGGCCGGTCAGCATGACGATGCGCTGGCCTGCCGCCAGCACCTCATCGGCGATGCTCTCGATCTGGTCGTGATAATGCTGCTCGCTCAGGGCCGCCAGCTCTTGCGGGCTGCGCGCGGCCAGCGCCACAAGGTCACGGCTGATGAAGCGTTTGCGATGTGTAACGTGCATAGAAATCCTCCACGGCCTTTTTGCGGTCCAGCAGTTCCGCAAAGCGGTCAATGTATTCTGTCGGATACTTGAAGTTGAAGATACGCTCGATCTTGCCGCGGCGCTGCCCCGGAATGACGAGCTTGGTGGAGCCGCCCGCACCGGCCGAAAGAATGGTGTGGACCTCCTCCATAATATAGATATTATACAGACACTCAAAACCCGGCTTGGCCCAGCCGATATTTTCCAGATTCTGCAGCGTGCCCTTCTGGCGGTACATATAGTAGGGTCGATAGCCGGCCTCGGCCAGCATACTACAGCTGTCGAGCATGGCGGCAACATCGGCATAGTCGGCAGTGCGATGCTCGACCACGATGTTGGACGCCCGTTTGAGAGTCAGCGTGTGGACCGTGATGTTCTCCGGCGCAAGCGAGATGGCCTGACGCAGGCTGGCTGCAAAACCTTCAACCGTGTCCCCCGGCAGGCCCGCGATCAGGTCCATATTGATGTTGGTGTGCCCTGCAGCGCGCGCGGCCGCAAAACAGTCGATAATATCCTGCGCCGTATGGCGGCGGCCGATGTTCTGCAAGACCGTGTCCGAAAAGGTCTGTGGGTTGATGGAAATACGCGTCGCGCCGTATTTTTTGATGATGCGCAGCTTTTCAGCATCGGTGCAGTCGGGGCGGCCGGCCTCAACGGTGTATTCGTCCAGTTTCGCTAAATCAAAGATCTTGGCGATGTGGGACATCAGCTGTTCCAGCTGCGGCGCGTTCAGGCTGGTGGGCGTGCCGCCGCCGATATAGAAGGTGCGGATATGCAGCCCGGCGCGGTCGGCGGTCCGGCGGATGGCGGTCAGCTCCTCACAAAGCTTATCGACATAGGGCTGCACAAGCGCACGGGTGGCTTTATCCCCCACCGTGCGGGAGACAAAGCTGCAGTAGCTGCACCGGGTCGGGCAGAACGGGATGCCCGCATAGACGCTGCAGTCCATCGGGTCGGCAGCGTCCAGAACCGGCTTTTGCAGGTCGGCAATGCCGAGCGCAAGCGCAAACTTTTCCGGCGCGCAGCCAAAGTGGTCAAGGAAGCGCGCGCGTATCTCGTCCTCACCCGCACCGGCTGCGCGCATGTCGTGAATGATGCGCACCGGCCGCACACCGGTCATCATGCCCCATGGCGGCGTGATGCCGGTTGCCCGGCAGAGCATACCATACAGCAGCCGGCACAGGGCGTACTCCGCATCCGCGCCCTGCGGGCGCAGGGCGGTTTGCCACTGCAGCTTACCGTTGAGGCGCAGCAGGGCCAGATCGGTGCATTGGTGGCTCTGCGCCAGCACAAAATCACCCTCCTGCGGTAGATTTTCCGACTTCTCCGCACCGGGGAAAAACAGCCGTGCGGTATGCTCAGCTTCATAGCCCGCTGCGGGGCCGCGTAAAATGATCTGCATCAAAACCATGCCTCATTCATATAGGGGTTGGAGCGGCGCTCCTGCCCAAGGGTGGTAAAATCCTCATGCCCGGGCAGGACTTTTGTTGCATCGGGCAGCGGCAGTTCTGCCAGCAGGGACAGGCTTTTTGCCATCTCCTGCATGCTGCCGCCGGGGAAATCCGTCCGCCCGCAGGAGCCGGCAAACAGCGTGTCTCCGCTGAACAGCAGCCCATAGCAGGACAGGCAGACGCCGCCCGGCGTGTGACCGGGGGTGTGGTAGATCTTGAAGGTCAGCTCATCGATCGTCAGTTCGTCACCAGCCGGCCATGTGTCCGTGATGACGTCGGGCGTCAGGGGCAGCAGCTGGCTGCCCTGCGCATCGGCAGGGTCCATATAGACCTTGCAGCCGGTTGCTTTTTTGAGGGCTGCCACCGCCCCCACATGGTCGTAGTGACCGTGGGTCAGCAGGATATGGCTCAGCGTTGCGCCCGCCTCCTCCAGCGCCTTCAGATAGACGCCCGGCTCGGCGGCGGCGTCAATGAGGATGCCGTGCTTGGCGTTCGTGATAATTAAAAAGGTATTCGTGTACAGCGGCGGAACGCCGTGGATATGCTGGATGTTCATTGCGTCCTCCCTTGAATTTTGCTTACTTTTTCCACTCGTCGGTATCGATCACGATGGTCACCGGGCCATCGTTCACAAGGTCAATCTGCATGTCCGCGCCGAATTTGCCGTGCTTGACCTCCTGCAGGCCCTGCCGATTCATCTCATCAAGGAATTTTTCATAGCACGGCACCGCCAGTTCCCCCTTGGCGGCATGGCTGAAGCTTGGGCGCTTGCCTCTGGCCGTATCACCGTACAGGGTGAAGTTCGACACCACCAGCGCCGAATAGCCCAGCTCGACCGCGCTGCGGTTCAGCTTGCCGTCCTCGTCCTCAAAAATGCGCAGGTGCGCACATTTGTCAGCCAGCTTCGGCACAATATCGATCTCATCGGTTTCACGCACGCCCAGCAGGATGACCAGACCCGGGCCGATGGCGCGCGGCTCGCCGCCGTTGACCGTAACGCTTGCGCGGGTTACGCGCTGAATGATTGCTCGCATAGGGTGCTCCTTCCATGTAAGGCTTCCCCCTTGGGGGAAGCTGGCGCCGTAGGCGACTGATGAGGGGCGGCGTTACGGCAGCCACCCATTCACGGGTTATCGCGGAAAGCTTGCCCCTCATCCGCCCCTTCGGGGCACCTTCCCCCTCAGGGGAAGGCTTTCAAACTCAGTTTCTCGTCACGCTGACGACATCCTTGATCTTTTTCAGGCGGGCCACAACGCTGTTGAGATGCTCGGTGTTGGTGATGCCCACCGTCACACTCATCCGGGCGCGTCCCTGCTCGGCGGCGCGCGCCATCAGCGAGTAGATAGGCACGCGCATATCGCCCAGCGCCAGCGCCACATCCGACACAAGGTTCGGGCGGTCCATACAGACGATATCGAGCGTTGCCTTATAGCTTTCGCGGGCCTCGTCATCCCAGTAGGCGCGGACCCAGCGGTCGATATTCTCGGGGTGGCGCATGCTCTCGCGGGCGTTGGCACAGTCCCGCTTATGGATGGAAACACCAAACCCGCGGGTGACAAATCCGACGATCTCATCGCCGGGCAGCGGTGAGCAGCACTTGGCGAACTTGATGGGGCAGTTGTCGATGCCCTCCACCACAACGCCCTCGGAGGAGTGCATCCGCTTGAGCTCGACCGTAACCGGCCGCGGCTCGGTGGCCTGCAGTCTGGTGTACTCTTCCTTCAGCTTGGGCAGCATGCGGGAGAGCTGCAACCCGCCGTAGCCGATGGCGGCGTACATCTCCTCCACACTGTTGCAGCGGTTGCGGCGTGCCAGCGCCTCCATAAAGACGGGGCGCTGCTCATCGCTCAGCGTCATGAGGTTGCGGCGCATCTCGCGCTCAAGCGCATCGCGCCCCTCTTGGATATTTTCCTCCCGCCGCTCCTTTTTAAACCAGTTTCGGATCTTATTTTTGGCCTCGCTCGTCTTGACGATGTTGAGCCAGTCACGGCTGGGGCCGCGGTTTTCAGGGCCGGTGATGATCTCGATGATCTCACCGGTCTGGACCTTGTGGTCGATCGGCACGATGCGGTTGTTGACCTTTGCGCCGATCATGCGGTTGCCGACAGCCGAATGGATAGCGTAGGCAAAGTCGATGGTCGTGGCACCGGCCGGCAGGTTGATGACATCGCCGCGCGGGGTAAAGGCAAATACCTCCTCCGGCAGCAGGTCGCTCTTGATGTCACTGAGCAGGTCGGTGGCATCCGCACTCGAGCGCTGGCTTTCCAAAAGCTGGCGCACCCACGCCAGCCGCTCATCCAGCTTATCGCCGCTGCCGGTGATGCCGGCCTTGTACTTCCAGTGGGCGGCGATGCCGTACTCCGCCATGCGGTCCATATCCCATGTGCGGATCTGCACCTCAAACGGGATGGCCTCGCGGCCGATGACTGTCGTGTGCAGGGACTGGTAGCCGTTGGGCTTCGGGGTCGAGATGTAATCCTTAAAGCGGTTCGGCAGCGGATGGTACATATCGTGGATCAGACCCAGCGCCGTGTAACACTCGGGGACATTGTCCAGAATGATGCGGACGGCGTAGATGTCGTAGATCTCCTCAAAGTCCTTGTTCTGCATATACATCTTGCGGTAGATGCCGTAGATGCTCTTGACGCGGTGGCGGATGGTGGCCTTCTGGATGCCGTTTTCCGCCAGATGCTTGGCGATGGTATGGCAGACCTGATGCAGAAACTCATCGCCGTGCTTGTTCAGCAGGTCACGGATCGTCTCATAGCCGACCGGGTCCAGATAGTGCAGGCTGCGGTCCTCCAGCTCCTCCTTGATGTTGGAGATGCCGAGGCGGTGGGCGATGGGCGCATAGACCTCCATCGTTTCAAGGGCCTTGTCGCGGCGCTTCTGCTCCGGCCAGGCGTCACCGGTGCGCATATTGTGCAGCCGGTCGCAAAGCTTGATGATCATGACGCGGACATCCTGACTCATCGCCAGCAGCATCTTGCGCAGGTTCTCAGCCTGACGGTCCTCGACATTGGAGAACTTGATCTGGGTCAGCTTGGTAACGCCGTCAACAAGCAGCGCGACCTCGGGGCCGAACTTCTGCCGGATCTCCGTTACCGATACGGGGGTATCCTCCGCCACATCGTGCATCAGGGCTGCAGCAATGCTCTCGCTGTCCATACCCAGCTCCACAAGGATCTGCGCCACGGAAAGCGGATGACAGATATACGGCTCGCCGCTGCGGCGGCGCTGCTCCCCATGCGCCTTGGCGGCCAGCTCGTAGGCGCGGTCGATCATCTCAAAGTCATACGGACGGCCGCTGTCGATCATACTTGCCTTCAGGTCGTCATAGGTGATGGGCATTTTTACTTCCTGCACGGTTGTGTTTTCCATGGTCCATTCCCTCTCCGTTTTTATAAAATCGCACAGCTCTTTGTAGGGGTCGATGCTCGGCATCGACCCGGGAACATCGCCGTTGTCGCCACGCCCCGCGGGCGGATGCGAGCATCCGCCCCTACAACCCCGGATAAAACCGCGTTTTATCCTTGTTTCGCCATGGTCGCCAAACGCTGCAAAACCGGCGCACTGGCCAGATCCTGCTTGGCCGTGACCGGCACAGGCAGCCAGCGGCCGTCCTGCTCCTCAATCAGGCCCAGCTCCTGCAGTGCGGTCAGGCTGGCCAGCATACGGCCGGTGTTCTGCACACCCTGCGCTGCAAAGACCGGCTGCAGGTCTGCTGCAGCTACCTGCCCCGTGCGGATGCGGCGGTAGAGCGCCACGGTGTCGGCGCGGTCCGGCAGCAGCACAGCGGCACGGTCCGCAGGCAGGGTGCCACCGGTGCGGAACGCTTCAAACCATGCGGCCTGCTCGCTGGGGGTATTGCCCAGCCCGGCAGGGCGGATGGCCTTGAGATGCGCCGACACCATCGGCCCGCTGCGCCCGTTGAAGATCGACACCTTGAGGGCAGCCTCGACCTCGCTGCCCACCGGGTAGGCAAATGCCTGCGGTGCAACGCCGAAGGTCGATGCAAACAGGGTATCGCTGCCCTGCCGCAACCGCAGGCGGGTGTGCCGCCCCTCGCTGCCCATCGGCCAGATGCCGTCCACAAAGGCGTGCTGCACCAGCAGCACCGGTGTGGGGTTCTCGCGGCCGAAGGGGGCCAGACGGCCAAGCTCCTGCACATTGTCAAGGCTCAGTTCCCCCAGCGTAACGGCGGCATCAAGCTGCAGGCTGACGGCCTCGGGCTGCGCGGCGTGGTCAGCAGCCCAGACATTGATGGCCTGACGGAAGGCGGGCAGGTTGTCCTCCTCAATTTCGACACCGGCTGCTGCCGCATGGCCGCCGAAACGGGTCAGATACTGTGCGCACCCTGCCAGCGCGCTGTGCAGATCAAACGGGTCAGGGGCACGGCCGCTGCCGCGTCCCTCGCCCTCATGCATCGAAATAACGATGACCGGGCGGCCGAACCGCTCCATAAGGCGCGCGGCCACGATGCCGATGACACCGGGGTGCCAGTCCTCACCGCTGACGACAAGCACCCGGTCCCGGGTGCGGGCGGGGTCTTTTTCCAGCGTCTCCAACGCGGCGGCAAATACCTGCTGCTCGGTTTGCTGACGCTCGGTGTTGATCTCTGCCAGACGGTCCGCAATGCCGGTTGCCTGCTCCTCGTCCCCGCAGAGCAGCAGCTTGAGCGCCACGGCAGCATTGTCCATGCGACCCGCCGCGTTCAGGCGCGGGGCCAGACTGTAGCTTACCGTATCCGCCGTGACCGGCTTTCCGGCACAGCCTGCGCTTTCCAGCAGGGCGTGCAGGCCGGGGCGCATCGTATCCTGCAGAAGGTCCAGCCCCTCCCGGACGATGGTGCGGTTTTCCCCCACCAACGGCATGACATCGGCTACCGTGCCGAGCGCGGCAAGCTCGCCGTACATCTCCAAAAGCTCGGCAGGGTCGCAGCCCTCCAGCGCGGCGCAGAGCTTAAAGGCAACGCCCGCACCGCACAGATCCTTAAACGGGCTTTCATCATCGGCCCGCTTGGGGTCCACCACGGCAACGGCATCGGGCAGCGTATCGCCCGGCAGATGGTGGTCAGTGATGATAAGATCCAGCCCCAGCTCTCTGGCGCAGGCTGCCTCCTCCACGGCAGAGATGCCGTTGTCCACCGTCACGACCAGCTTGAAACCCTTCTGTGCCAGCGATTCAAGCGCAGCGCGGGTCAGGCCGTAGCCGGAACCGCGCGTGGGCAGCTTGCAGCGCACATGCGCCCCCTGACTGGTGAGACATTCATACAAAATAGCCGTTGCCGAAATACCGTCCACATCATAGTCACCGTAGATGACCATGAGCTCCTCATTTTCAACGGCCTGTTCGATGCGGGCGACTGCTTTGTCCATATCCTTGAGCAGGAACGGATCACTGAGCGGCTCGCCCTGCCCCAGCATTGCCTGCGCAGCGGCGGGCTCGGTACAGCCGCGGGCGGCCAGCACCCGGCGCAGCAGTACACCGCACCCGGCACCCGCCAGCGAGGTTTCGGCGGCGGGATCGCCCTTTTTCAGTTGCCACGCAGGGTAATTCATACAGTTTAACTCCTTGTGTTAAAATCAGATTCAAAATCATGGGTCAGGCCGTCCTGCCGCAGCATTGTTTCCAGCGTGTCGATCTCGGTCGAAACATCCATGCTCACATCCTGCAGCAGCGTATCATACAGCTTTGCATATGCCTGATTCAGCGTGTGCAAAATGCCGGTAATGTCGCGGCGTATTTCCGCGGCATTGGCGGTGTCCGTATCGCCAAGACCCTGCGCTGTATCGAGCAGCTTGCGGGTCGTGGGCAGGTAATATTCGCGGAAGCGGCGCACCCGGCCAAGCTGCTCGGGGTGGTTATGCACAAAGCCAAGAATGGACGCGCAGATCTTGCGCATCTGCACCAATTCTTCATCGGCATCGCTGCTCAGTCTGCCGCAGCAGACCTTTAAATAGTTCAGAAAATCCACGCCCTCGCGCTGGAACTGCTCGGCCTCGGTCAGCGGCGCAGCAGATGCCGGCTGCGGTGCGGCAGCGGGCTGCGGCGCGGACGGCAGGAGCGAATCATCCAGATAGAGGGTGCTGTAATCATCGGAAATGGCGGCATTGGGAAGATCCCCGTTCGCCACAGCCTTTGCAACAGTTTCATAGGCCTTTTCCTGCTTGATCTGTGCCTTGCGGGCCAGCGCGGGCAGGTCACAGGTCCAGTCATTGGCAGCGCGCAGCAGCTTGCGCAGGCGGCTGAAATAGGCCAGCTTTTTCATGCCCACGACGGCCATAAAAAGGAAGCCGAGCGTTGTGGGGTAAAACACGGCCGTCAGAATCGGCAGGGCTATAAAATCCTGTTGGGAAAGCCCCAGCGGCCCTGCACCGACTGCCGTCAGGATGCCCAGCACGAACGCCGCGATGCCAAAGCAGCCTGCAAAGGTCCAGCCAACCGCCGTCAGCGCAACGCCGACAGACTGGCCTCCGTTTTTCCACTTGCGCTCTAGGCGGCGCTTCCACGCGGAGAAGCTGTCCGGTTGTTTCACGCCCATGGCATCGCCCGCCTGCTCCAGCGCATCGGCAATGCTGCCCAACACGGAGGAGCCGATCCTGCTGCCCATCTCGACCGCATTGTCGATCACATCGCCAAGGTCATAGTTATATTCGTAATTGTGTTTGTTGTCTGGCATGGTTTGTCCCATCTGTTTGTTTTTATCGTCTGCTGCCGTGCGGCGGTCAGAGGACTGACCGCCCTACATCTGCGCCCCACGGTAGGGCCGGCCAGTTCTCTGGCCGCCGTCTCGGGTCATTCTGCAGGTGCCCAATTCTTCATCAACTCGGCGGCACAGCGCACACCGTCCACGGCAGCGGTCATGATGCCGCCTGCATAACCAGCACCCTCACCGCAGGGGTAAAGGCCGCTCAGACCGGTACACTGCAGGTCCTCTTTGCCGCGTTCAAGGCGCACCGGGCTGCTGGTGCGGGTCTCAAGACCCGTCAGCACGGCATCGGGGGCGCGGTAGGCTGCCAGCTTGCGGCCAAAGGCCGTCAGACCCTCGCGCAGGGCACCGCCCAACTCCGTGGGGAGCAGGCTGCCGAGATCGCAAGGCGTCACACCCCGGGGGTAGGTCGGCTCCACACGGTCCAGCGCCAACGCGCTGCCCCCTGCCAAAAAGCTGCCGACCGTCTGCGCCGGGGCGCGGTATTCCCCGCCGCCCGCGCGGTAAGCGGCCTGCTCAAGCTGACGCTGGAACGCCACCGCCTGAACCGGGTCGTTGTCAAAGTCACTGCCGTCCACGCTGACGACCACCGCCGCATTGGCGTTTTTGCCGTCGCGGGCATGCAGGCTCATGCCGTTGGTGACAACGCCGCCCTCCTCACTGGCGGCGGCGCAGACCGTGCCGCCCGGGCACATGCAGAAGGTATAGACGCAGCGCCCACCGCCGACATGCTGGCTGAGCTGGTACTCACCCTTCGGCAGCGCCGGGTGCCCTGCCGCACCGTGGTACAGGCTTTTGTCGATCTCTGTCTGCAGATGCTCGGCGCGGAAGCCAACCGAGAAGGGCTTGCACGCAAGCGGCAGACCCAGGCCGTGCAGCATGGCAAACGTATCCCGGGCGCTGTGCCCCACGGCAAGGATAAGCTGCTCACAGGCAACGCTGCCTGCCGTGGTGTCAATGCCGGTCAAGGCACCGTTTCGGATCTGCAGGCCGGTCAGCGCCGTGTTGAACCGCACCTCCCCGCCCAGAGACTCTATCTCCCCACGAATGCTGCGGATGACATCCCGCAGAAGGTCGGTGCCGACATGCGGCTTCTGTCGCCAGGCAATATCTGCCGGCGCGCCGTGGTCGAGGAACGCCCCCGTCACAAAGGCACACAGCGGGTCGCCGACACGGGTGGTCAGCTTGCCGTCCGAGAAGGTCCCCGCGCCGCCCTCGCCAAACTGGATGTTGGCATTCGGATCCAGCTCACCGGTCTTTTCAAAATGGCTGACCGCGCGGATGCGCTCATCAAGGGCGGGGCCGCGCTCCAGCACCAGCGGGCGGTAGCCGCTGCGGGCCAGCAGCAGCGCGGCAAAGAGGCCCGCCGGGCCAAGGCCCACGACCACCGGGCGGTGTGCCAGCGGCATTTTGCCCCGGGGAAAGGTAAAGGCAGGCGGCTGTGTGAAACAGACGCAGGGCGAGGCCCCGGCCAGTGCCGATTCCTCACCCTCGTCCTTGAGTGTGACTGCGATGGTGTAGACAAGCACCGGCGCACCGTGCCGGGCGTCCACGCTGAGCTTTGCCACACCGCAGTGCGCCGCCTTGCGGGCGGGCACGCGGAGAATGGCCAAAGCCTTGGCCGCCGCCTCGGCGTCCGGGTCGGGGCAGGTCAGCGGCAGGCGGATATTGCGGACTAGAAGCATAGATAAGGTTCCTTAAACGATGGTATTTTGTATGCGCCATGTAGGGGCCGGACATGTCCGGCCCTCGGCTTTCCCGTTATAGAGCGGTTTCCTGTAGGCTGCGGGTCGGGCATGCCCGGCCCCTACTGCGTTGCGTTACTTCGATGTGACCTCGCACTGGACGGTATAGCTGCCGGTGGCAAAGATGCGGGTCGCGGACGGGATCTGGATACTGACGGCAATCGTCTGCTGGCCCACTGTCAGGTTCAGGCTCTGGCAGTCGATCTGCGCCACAATGCTGTCGGCGTTCAGCTTTTCGATCTCATCCGCCGGGCCGTAGAGCGTGACGCCGCTGACAAGGCTGGAGAGTATCTGCAGCTCATAGTTGCTGGGTACATTGATGGCGCGGATGTTCGATACATTCAGCTTGGTGGAGCCCATCTCGGAGGTGTCAAAGTCCAGCGTCACATTGGTCACACCGTCCAGCGAAACGATGCCGGCCGGCAGCTCGATCAGACGCTGGTAGTCGCGGCCCGGCTCAAACTCGCGGGCAAGGTCAAAATCGGTGACGGTCAGGGATTCCAGCGTGCTGATGGTGCGGGCCGGGCCTGCCACGCGCAGCGTCTGTTGGGTGAGCGAATAATGCAGGCTTTCCACATCAAAGCCGTTCGGCGTGCCGATGAAATCCACCTTGAGCGGCAGCTCCCGCACCTGATAAACGGTCAGTGTCACATTGGCGGAGTCGCTCTCCATCGAGATATACTGCGGCGTAAAGACATTGCCGACCTCATCCCGCAGCTGCAGGGTTGCGGGCACGGTCGTGGTATCGGCCAGCTCGCCGTCGATCTGCACAGGGGCCACGATGCTGGACACCTGATCCAGTTCGCTCGTGGGGCCGCGCAGCGTGATCTCAGCGGGCACAGCAGTGGTCTTATTGAGCATATAGCCGTTGGAGATCGGCACGGCGGAGGCGTCCACCGTGACCGGGAAGGTCTTTTCGCTCACCTCATCAAAGACAACATCAATCGTATCGGGGCTTTCGACCGTACACTCGATGTCCCCGGGGAAGTCGGTCGTGTTGGTCACGCGGGCCTGCAGGCGCAGCGTCACCTTGCCCGGGCCGCTGACACCGGCATAGCTGGGATAGACCATGATGTCGGAGTTCTGAATGTTGCCGATGATCGTGCCATTGCCCTCGACCTTGACGGTAACGCCCTCGAGGTCAGGCTTTTCCACGATGTCCAGCCCCTGAGAGGTGTAGGCGGAGGCGCCGCTGGTGTAGTTGATGGGTACCTTGGTCACTGTCTTGGAGCCTTGGGGGTCGATGTAGACCGTCACAATGGTCCAGGTCGCAAAGCCCATGATGAGCGCCAGCACCATCATAAAGACTGGGTTGTTCCAGAAGGTGCGCGGTCCCTTGGGCACTGCCCCCATCGGCCCCGGGGCGGCGGGCTTATTCGGGCTTGGCATGGTTCAGTGCACCTCCCTTGCGCAGCAGCCTTTGCAGCGGCGAGGCCTTTTCGGCCTCGGCTTCCTCAGGGGGAACGATCTCCTCCTGCAGCAGATTGAACAGGTTCTGACGGTCCAGACGGCGGATCAGAACGCCGTTTTTGGCCATCGAGATAATGCCGGTCTCCTCACTGACAATGATGGCATCGGAGTTCTCACTCATGCCAAGACCGGCGCGGTGGCGGGTACCCATATCCTTGCCCATCTCGAGGTTGTTGGACAGCGGCAGCACGCAGCCGGCCGCAACGATCACACCGTCCCGAATCACGACTGCACCGTCATGCAGGGGCGTCCCCTCATAGAAGATCGTTCCCAGCATTTCGGGGATCACATCGGCGTGCATCGGTGTGCCGGTGCGGATGATCTCGTCCAGATTGTTGTTGCGCTCAAGCACCATCAGGGCGCCCGTGCGGGTGTCCGAAAGCTGCTCTGCCGCATCGCAGATCGCAACAACCGCGCTCTGCCATGCACCGCGCAGCGAGGGGTCGCTGCGCCGATTGCCGAGCATCAGGTTGGCCCACATCGTGCTTTGGCCCATCCGCTCCAGCGTGCGGCGCAGCTCCGGCTGGAAGATGACCACCGCAGCCATAAAGCCGATGGTGATGACATTGTTCAGCGCCCATGTGACAGTCTTTAGGTTCAGCATAACCGCCAGACCGTAGAACACCAGAATCAGAAGGATGCCCTTGACAAGCTGGCCCGCGCGGGATTTGCGGGCAAACTGCAAAAGCTGGTAAAACACAAACGATATGATCAGGATGTCCAGCGTGTCGGACAGCGGGTCAAAGGTGCGCAAACTGCTTAAAATAGCGTTGAGCGTCTGGTTGGGCAGCATGGTTGCCGCGTCCCCCTTTCCGGGTCAGGATGATGGTTTCACTCGATCAGTGCAACGGCGTGGGCGGCAATGCCAAGACCCTCGCCGGTAAAGCCGAGATGCTCCTCGGTCGTAGCCTTGACGCTGACGGCGTCCACCGGCAGACCGAAGGCATCGGCAATCTTCTCGCGCATTGCGGGGATGTGGGGGGCCAGCTTCGGGCGCTGGCAAAGAATCGTTGCATCAATGTTGCCGACCCTGTAGCCATGGGCGGCGATGATCTTTGCCACCTCGCGGGTCAGCTGCAGCGAGTCCGCACCCTTGTAGGCGGGGTCGTTGTCGGGGAAATGCTGACCGATGTCCCCCAGCGCCGCCGCACCCAGCACGGCATCCATGACCGCGTGCAGCAGCACATCGGCATCGGAATGACCCAGCAGGCCCTTTTCAAACGGGATCTCAACGCCGCCCAAAATGAGCTTGCGGTCCTCTACTAAGCGGTGAACATCATATCCGTGGCCAATGCGCATGGTTTTCTCCTTTTGTAGATCCTCTTTGGTGGTGATCTTGTAGTTGGCGTAATCGCCCTCGGTCAGGGTGACGGGCAGGCCCGCCAGCTCAAACAGGCTGCAATCATCGGTGACAAGGCTTGCCTTTTCGCCGGTGACGGCGTCGAGTGCCTTTACATACAGCGCGCGCCGGAAGCACTGCGGCGTCTGCACGGCGTAGAGCGTTGCACGGTCTGGGGTGTCGATAACGCGGCCTGCCCCGTCCGCGATCTTGATGGTATCCTTGACAGGCACGGCAGGTGCCGCCGCGCCGTCAGCTGCCGCAGCTGTCAGCACGGCCGTGATGACCGCCTCGCTGACGAAGGGGCGGGCAGCGTCATGGATGGCAACCAACTCCCCCTCTGCCGCAGCAAGGCCGCTGCGCACACTGTCGGCGCGGGTCGCACCGCCCTGCACGACCGTGCAGGGCTTGGGGCAATGCGCGGCGATGGCCTCGCAGGCGGCGCGGTTGCCGCCGCAAACCAACACGAGCTGGGTGACAGCCGGGTGGGCGGCCAGCGCGGCGCAGCTGGTTTCCAGCACGGTGCGGCCATCCGGCAGGCGGAAGCTGAGTTTGTCAAACCCCATTCGACGGGATGCCCCCGCCGCCACGATCACCGCCGTCACGGCGGGCATGTTTGGTTGTGCCATGGGCACACTACCCCCTTTTATATCCTATGTAGAACATTATACAGGTTCATGCCAAAAAAATCCACTAAAATCAGGAGGATTTTTTGTGTAGAACGAAAAAATCCCGCCGGGTGGGAAAACTGCGATTTTTGTTGCCAACCGCGCAACGAAACGGTATAATAAAGCCAACACAAACAAGGAGGGCACGCCATGACTGCCAATGCTGCCGATTTTGCCGGTGCCGGGTGCGGGCGCCGATACGAGAAAGAGCTGGAGACGCATTTCCGCGATTGTATGTTGTTTTATCTGGATGGCCGCATCCGGTTTGAGCGGTACTGCTACGGTGAGGCGGCCTGCCTTGTCTTCAGCGTATGGGCGCACGGCTTTGACGCAGACGGCAATATTCTGTGGGACAAGGAGCCGGAATTTGACAGCCAGCGCGCCGCCATTCCCCGCTGCCTGACCGATATACAGGAGGACGGCAGCGCCCTGCAGTTTGACGGTGCCTTTAAGCGGTATGTGAAAACCGAGGAATTTGACACGGACAAGCCGAACGGCTACGGAAAATTCAAGGTGTTCTGGCTGAAACGAAAGAAGCAATAACAACAAAACGGTTCCTGCAGCGCACAAAAACGCGGCAGGAACCGTTTTGTTTATGCAAGAGGGATTCAACCCTCTCCTATGGCTGTGAATCAGAACCGCTCTACCCCATCGCTGGTCACTCTTGCGTAGATCAGCGGCGGGAGAACCGGCTTCTCCTCGCGGATCACCAGACCACCGCGGTACATCTCCTCAGCGGGGGCAAACAGAGCCTCGTCATCGGCGTAGAGGGTGCAGATGCTCTCTCCTGCGCTGACATGATCGCCCAGCTTTTTATGCATCGTGATGCCTGCGGCAAAGTCGATGCTGTCCTCCTTCTTGATGCGGCCCGCACCCAGCAGGACGCTGGCATTGCCGATGCGCTCAACATCGTTTTTGTAAATGTATCCATCGGCGGGGGCAATCAGTTCATAGCTGAATTTCGCCTTGCGGAATTTGTCGGCATCCCGCAGCACGCTGATGTCACCGCCCTGCGCGGCAAACATCTGGCAACACTTTTCAAAAGCGGAGCCGTCGGCGATAACGCTCTCGGCCAGCCTGCGGCAGGTGGGCATATCGCCCTTGCCGGCCAGCACCAGCATATTGCCGGCCAGCTGCAGGCATACCTCGGTCAGATCGGCCGGGCCCCTGCCCTGCAGCACGGCCATGCTCTCGGCTACTTCAAGCGAGTTGCCGATGTTTCTGCCCAGCGGCTTGTCCATATCGGTGATCAGCGCGGCGACCTTGCGGCCGTGCGCCGTGCCGATGGCGACCATCTGGCGCGCCAACTCAAGGGCGCTGTCCAGATCCTTCATGAACGCGCCGTCCCCCATCGTGACGTCGAGCAAAATGGCGTCTGAACCGGCCGCGAGCTTTTTGGACATGATGGAGGATGCAATCAGCGGAATACAGCCGACCGTGGCGGTCACATCGCGCAGGGCGTAGATCTTTTTGTCAGCCGCAGCGATCTTGCCGCTCTGTCCGATAACCGAAATACCGATCTCATTGACCTGCTTGAAAAACTCCTCCTGTGTCAGGCTGGTGCGGGTGCCGGGCACTGCCTCCATCTTGTCGATGGTGCCGCCGGTGTGGCCCAGCCCGCGCCCGCTCATCTTGGCGATCTTGACGCCGCAGGCCGCCACGATGGGCGCAATGACGAGCGTGGTCTTGTCCCCCACGCCGCCGGTGGAGTGCTTGTCCGCCTTGATGCCCGCGATGGCGGACAGATCGACCATATCGCCGGAGCGGGCCATGACATCGGTCAGCACGGCAGTCTCCTCATCGGTCATGCCGCGCAGATAGATGGCCATGAGCAGCGCCGACATCTGGTAGTCGGGCACATCCCCGGCCACATAGCCGTTGACCGCAAAGGAAAGCTCCTCACGGTTCAGCGTGCCGCCATCGCGTTTTTTGGCGATAATATCATACATTCGCATAAGCTTGTCTCCTTCAAAAAAGCACAGGCCGCCCGGCTGTAGGCATCGGGCGGCCTGTGTATCGTTTGTATCAGCGGCTGCCCTTATCGTAGGGGATACCCTCGGCCTTGGGGGCCTGAGAGTTTTTGGAGGTAAAGATCAGCACGATCATCGTGACGATATACGGCAGCATCTGGTAGAAGTTGGAAATTTCCTTGACACCCTCAAACTTCGGCAGGAAGGACAGCGACGACGAGTACGCCGCAATGACCTTGAACAGTGCGAAGAAGAGCGACGAGGCCAGAATCGGGAATGGTTTCCAGTTGCCGAAGATCATGACAGCCAGCGCCAGGAAGCCGTAGCCGCCGACATCGGAGTTGAAGCCGGAGCCGGCCGCCACCGTGTAGGCCAGGCCGCCGACACCGCCGAGGAAGCCGGAGATGAGCACACCGGCGTAGCGCATCTTGTAGACATTGATGCCCACAGAATCCGCCGCCTGAGGATGCTCGCCGCAGGCGCGCAGACGCAGGCCGAAGCGGGTCTTGTACATCACAATGTAAGCTGCGATGAACAGAACGATGGCCACCGGGGTCGTCAGATAGAAATACTTGAAGATGAGGTTGTTCCAGAAGCTGGGGCCGTCCACCGGGGCAAGGCCGAAGGTATCGCGGGTAATGCGCACCCAACTGGGGATCGAGATAGTGGTCAGGCCCTGACCCTGAATCGCCCAAGTCATAACAACGGCGAAGGCGGGCGCAAACTGGTTCAGGGCCGTGCCGCCGATGGTCTGGTCGGCCTTCAGGTTGATGGCCGCGAAGCCCAGCAACAGTGAGAAGATCATGCCCGTGACGCCCGCCACAAGGATGGCGATGAGCATGGAAATCTGCGGGTGCGCGGAACCGAAGCCGCTTTGGTCAAGACCCTGCAGCGTGAAGCAGGCGAACAGCGCACCAATGATCATCATGCCTTCCAGCGCGATGTTGATGACGCCGGAATGCTCGCTGAACATGCCTCCCAGCGCGACGAGCAGCAGCGGCACTGCGAACAGGATCGTCAGACTGATAATGTTGGCAGCGATCATCATTTCGCAGCACCTCCCTTCTCTTTGCGTCCGGAGACTGCCTTGGCGATCACGCCGCGCATCAGCAGCGCAAAGGCCGCCAGATAGATGATGACAGCGATCACGATGTCGATGGTCTCCGAGGAGTAGGCGGGCTGCATGGCCGCGCCGCCGACCTGAATATAGCTGATGAAAAGCGCCGAGAAGATCGTGCCGATGGGGTTGGAGCTGGCCAGCAGCGCCACGGGAATGCCGTTGAAGCCCATGCCGAGAATGGATTTTTCCAGCACATACTGGCCCGTACCGGCCAGATAGTAGATGCCGCCGCCGATGCCGGACAGCGCACCCGAAATGACCATAGAAAGCACGATGTTGCGCTTGGAGTTGATGCCCGCATACTGGGCGGCATCCCGGCTGAGGCCGCAGGCCTTCAGCTCATAGCCAAAGGTGGTCTTTTGCAGCACGACCCAGACGAGGACAGCAAAAACAATCGTAATGATGATAGAAATGTTGATCCAGCTCGAATTGCCGAACAGTGCGGCAAACGGCCCCTTGGGCAGGATAGCCCCGGGGTTTGCAGCGGACAGCGCCGCCGTGCGGTCCGAGTTGGACGCGCCCCAGGCAGAAGCCAGCATAGTGGGGGTGTTGGCCAGCAGCAGGTTCACAAGGTACATGCCGATCCAGTTGAACATGATGGCGGTGATGACCTCGTTGACATTGAAGTACGCCTTGAACAGGCCCGGG